>Ga0154672_114_pt1 | contig 83301 bp, 90 predicted proteins | sample Rifle2008BG13ft_FD_116101 | JGI IMG/M metagenome (GOLD analysis project Ga0154672, IMG submission 116101) | Chloroflexi bacterium RBG_13_51_36
TCCTGAGCGGTGCAGGCATCCAGGTTACGCAGCGGGTTCAACGGGGTCCAGATATTGATGCCGCCTGCGGGCAGTTGCGGCAGCGCATAACGGGAGCAGTATTTAACGAGTTATCTCTCTAAAGTATCACTCACCAGTGAATCCAGGCTAGGCCACGCTTTGGAGGACAGGAACACAGGCTTAATATCGGGCGTTCTCGGGTCTGTGTCTACATGTATCGCTACACAATCTGACGAAATGTGCAAAGGACCACCTGGGTTCTTAGGGGGCGGTCTGCGTTAGCAAGCCGATTTGCTTCCTGAGATAGATGGATCGAGTGCCAGTTTCTGCCGCAATAGTGCCAGCGCCCCGCCCAGCTTCACCAATTCCGGCGGGAATCCCAGGACTTCCGTAGCCAGCCGCGAGTCGATCTCAGCGCGCACAGCGTCCCGGGCAATTTCGTTGACTGGAGCCAGCTGTCTGCCGCCGGTTGACGGGTAGCGACGGACTAGTGGTTAGTGGTTAGTGGTTAGATGGTTGGTGGTTGATAGTTGATAGTTGATGGTTTGAGAGACTAGGGACTGGTGATCAGCGACTGCTGCCTCCTGCCTCTTGTTTACTGACTCCTGGCTTCTGGCTACTGACTACTAGTCCCTGACCACTAACCCCTCATCCGAGCGTGCTTATTCGAGCCGCAGAGGTAGATAGGGCTACTTTCCAAGCAGGCGAGAATATCAGGTAACAATATGACGTATTGTGACTCCCAGCTACAAGCACGTAAAATTATCTACACGCTCCAAAAAGTTATGTCTTGTTGACAAGCCGAGAGGGGGGGTATAATTAGCCATAGTAAAAAGACTTCTTTTTAGACCATCAAAGAGATTTATTCGACTAAGTCTTTGTTATAATAATTATTGAAGGTTCAAGGTAAAGATGACAAATAGCAATCTGACCATATTGGATTTTTCGTCTCAATGTGATTGGGAAGAAAAGAACAAACCGCGTCTAGTATCCTTATTTTCAGGATGCGGTGGATTAGACCTTCCTTTTCATAAAGCAGGTTTCGAGTGTGTCTGGGCAATTGACGCAAATAAAGATGCTTGCCGGACTTACACAAGAAACATCGCTGATGTAATCGTCCATGGGAAGATAGAAGAGGTGGATTCAAACAAGATCCCTGATTCAGACATTATCATTGGTGGATTTCCTTGTCAGGATTTCTCAATGATATGGAAGCGACCGGGGCTTGATGGTACAAGAGGAAATCTTTATACATATTTCTTATCTTTTGTTAAAGCTAAGCAACCGAGGGCTTTCGTTGCAGAAAATGTCAAGGGGTTATTGAGCGCAAACGAACACAAAGCTATTGCTCGTATCATCTCGGATTTCGAGGAGATAAATCCCGGATATTTGGTCAAGCCGAAGCTGTATAACTTCGCAGAATACGGCGTACCGCAATTCCGAGAGAGAGTTATTATTGTTGGCGTTCGAATGGATACAGGGTTTAATTTCATTCACCCGAAACCTGAATACGGACCAGGGCGAAAGTATCCGTTTGTTACGGTAGGAGAAGCATTAAAAGACGTTCAGAAGGTTCTTTATAACAATGAAGCTATGAAGATTGCGCCCAAAACCGTTGAAATACTTAAACTTATTCCGCCGGGTGGGAATTTCGCAAACATTTCCAAAGATAATCCACTTTACGTCAGAGGAATGATAAGCCATGTTTATCGCCGAATCGACCCAGGGAAGCCATCTGCCACTTTGATAGCTGCAGGAGGAGGGGGAACATGGGGGTATCATTATCCCGAACCAAGAGCTCTAACTAATAGAGAGAGAGCCAGATTACAGACATTCCCTGATGATTTCATCTTTGAAGGCTCGTTTTCCGAGGTTCGCCGTCAAATTGGCAATGCTGTTCCTCCAAGAGGAATGATACCTGTAGTTGAAGCTCTGCTACCCCTTTTTACGGGTAATTATAGAAAGTCGGACCTTTACGGCTTAGATAGAGAGTTGAGACGAATACCCATTCACAAGCGTTTGAAGCTTGCTGCGGATGAAAATGGCAATGAACCAACTGAACTCAGTCTTTCGTGCTTTGAGGGAGTGCACGAACAGCATTCTGCGGATTCTGATTGTACTTCAAGGCCCCCATGGACATGTGAAGAGCGTAATCTATCGAGCGAAACCCAGAATCTCAAAGTCAATGAATTCAACATTCGCGTGATAGAATGGCATTCAACAAACAGTCGCCATTTCCCGTGGAGAGATAGATCGGATTTGTACTCCCTCCTTGTGGCCGAACTACTTTTACAGAAGACTAACGCTGACAAAGTAGTACCCGCCTATTCTGAGATCATTAAGCGTTACCCGATTCCTGAGAAACTTTCGCGTGCACGAACAAAGACACTTCAGAAAATCGTCGCTCCGTTAGGTTTGATAAAAAGGACAAAGACATTAAAATCTGTTGCCGAACAGATAACTAATATCAATAACGCAAACATTGACCTGAATCATTTGCTGAGTATAAAAGGAGTAGGCGAATATATGGCGAGGTCTGTTCTTATTCATTCAAAAGGGGTAAGGCTTGCTCTACTTGATCCGAATTTCTTGAGAGTATACGGTAGGATATTTGGTTTGAGTAGTACACATTCTCGGCCTCGTTGCGATAAAAACTTATGGGAGCGAGCGTATGCGTTCTTTCCGATTATAAAAGTGTCTAATTACGTATATGCTATGCTCGATTTCGCTGCGCTTGTGTGTCGGGTGTCGAAACCAAAATGCTCTTCATGTCCTATGTTCCCAGATGTGTGCCAAGGGGTAGAAAGTACTCAGGCTAGAACCAAGCCATATGAATAAAGGACTCAGTAGCCAAAATACGACACTATGCTGATAATATCGGATAAGAGAGAGAGCATGGAAAAACTTCTATGTCCCAATATTAGGCCGATAACACACACCCATCAAGATTTCTTGTCTAGATTTGAGGAGCTGGCGTCACAATCAGATTCTCTTCGAATAGCCTCTGGGTATATCTCTACTGATTCGATCGTTCACCTAAGACATTACGTACACCAATTGAGATTGTCTAATTGCGAATTGCTGGTGGGAATGCATTATTTTGATGGAATTACAAAACCAGAATTTGAAGCCCTCGGTGATTTTGATTATTACTTGCGATCCAATGCCTTAGGAGAAATAGACGTATTCACGGCCTTCCCATATCATGGGAAATTGTATCTGTTTCAAAAGAATTCGACCAATTTTGCCGCATTGCTTGGTTCCTCAAATCTGTCAGCAATTGAACATCGGAGGCAGTTTGAAATCGACGCAGAAATTTCTTCTCGCGCTCTATTGGAAGATTTAAATAATCTGTACGATCAATTTAAGGCAAAGGCTACTAAACCCATAGATAGTTGGAATCCAGCAAAATTCAAAGAAACCTCCGGTTTTTTAGCGGGCTGTACTGGGGTAACAAGAATGGATGATTCACAAAAGAGCCAACTCTGGTCTACTGCTTCGGCGCTTAGTTTTGATATACCCGTTAAATCTACCCCCAAGAGTAATTTAAACGCGTTTTTCGGAAGGGGTCGAGAAAATACTAGAACCGGAGTTATCCGACCAAGACCTTGGTATGAAGTTGAGTTGATCGTCCCGAAAAGAATAACTGCAATGCGGGGATACCCGGTCAAACGTTCGGATTTGGGTAGAGTAATCACAGTTTTCACAGATGACGGTTGGAGTTTTCGTAGCAAAATAAGTGGGGATTACTCCAAGAATTTTAGATCCGCAGATGATTTAAAAACTCTGGGACTCTGGATAAAAGGCAGGTTAGAAAACAAGGGAGTGCTCAAGGTAGGCGAACCCGTCACGAGGGAAACGTTGAGACAGTACGGCAGGGACACTATTCGATTAACAGCGACTAACGTTCCTGATGTCTGGTTGCTCGACTTCGGGGTGTAAAAATGAGTCATTTGGATAGTTATATAAACCGTTTCCCATCTGAATCACGAGAAATCAGTGCTGCAATAACGCAAAGCGTTAACAGCCTTTGGGACAGATACTTATTTGAATTCAACTATAACTCCCATCTGATAGGACTTCTTTTTGGTCAAGTCCAAAGCGGAAAAACTAGCCATCTATTGGGTGTAATCTCAAAGGCTGCTGATGAAGGTTTTAAACTTTTTATTCTTCTGACAACTGACAATGTTTCACTACAGAGACAAACTTTGGAAAGAGCACTCTACACTTTGGATAGTTTCAACGTATGTGATGAAACAGACGACATGAGATTTCGAGTAGGCGGAATTAGGAAGCCTGTATTGATAGTATTGAAAAAGAACCAAAGCGTCCTCCGAACTTGGACGAGCCACCTAGCGTCCTTGGGTTTCTCAAATAGAGAACCTTTATTCATTGTTGACGATGAAGGCGACGCAGCTACACTTAACACTCTAATAAATGTGAATGATCAAAGCCGAATCAATTCGTTAGTCAATGGTATGAGGTCTGCGGCACCTTCCAGTGTATTTTTATCTGTTACTGCAACTCCGCAGGCCTTGATACTTCAAACTAGAGACTCAATAATGCGCCCTTCGTTCGCGCACCTGATCGAACCTGGGGCATCCTATCTTGGTGGTGAGTTTTTTTATGGAGAGGACTCGCGATGTCCGCATGTAATAAATGAGGCTGAGAGAAGAGAACTTCTCTCACCAGACGACGTACCTCCAGAGGGGTTAAGGAAGGCAATCTTGTCATTCCTTATGTCCTCTGTGCACCGTCACATTCTTGGGAGTTCTGTGACTAATATGCTTATCCATCCAAGTCTGCGAATTAGGGACCATAGTAGAGTAGAGGCCAAAGTCAAGGCTTTCTTGAAAAATATTGCTAACGACCTTGAACATAACTCGCAAAATTTCAAACACGTTGCGCTTGATGCATGGAACGACCTGAATACTACTCAAACAGGTTTAACTTCCTTTGAGGAGTCCTTTGATCGATTTAAACGTTTAGTTACCACGGTAAAGGTATTAGTAATAAATTCAAATTCTTTGCATACCTCTGAGTACGAGAACGGTCTCAATATCATAATCGGTGGCAACAGTCTTGGCCGAGGGTTAACTTTTCCAGGTTTGCATACGGTTTACTATTCGCGAACGGCCAAAACCCCTCAGGCCGATACTTTCTGGCAGCATTCAAGAATGTTTGGCTATGATAGAATTCCAGGTTTATGCAGAGTGTACTTGCCACCAAGTTTACTGCACCTATTTCGAGAATTGAATGAAGCAAACCAATCAATGGTGAAAATACTTAGAACCGGAGGCATAGATCATATTAGTCTGCTGAGTCCACAAGGGACGAGGCCAACTCGTCCAAACGTTGTAAGAACCAAAGGGCAAGTAGTTTTAATAGGTGGCGTTAATTATTTCCCGCAATTTCCAATCTCCAGCAATGTTGAGCAATTGGACCGTTTGCTGGACATTGATAACAAGGAGACGCTAATGAGTTTGGAGGAATCAGTCAACATACTCCGGCTTACAGCTCAGGAAAACGGCGATTCCTTCGAGAAGCAGACTTGCATCGATGCAGTTGATGCCCTTGGTGGTTCAAAATATGATAAAGGATGTCGGCTTATTGTCAGAACAAATCGCAGTATCAGTAAGGGCACTGGCACCCTACTGTCGCCTGACGACAGAGCTCTAAGTAATTCATACGAAAATGAACTTGCACTAACAATGTATCGTTTGAACGGTGAAACGGACAAAGGTTGGCGGGGTAAACCTTTATGGGTACCTAACATTAAACTGCCAGCAGGTAGGAACTACTGCAGTACCGAGTGATTTGTTTGATGTCTTCTCATTCCAAATAAGTTGTGTTTCAGATTGAGATTGGGCTGGGATAAGAAAATGGATCCAACTTGGTGATGTGAAATATGCCACCCCACAGCTCGGGTTTGACATTTTGGTGGCAACGGTCTGAAAGTGAGCCAAACCAACGTTCGGTTTCTGAGCCACCCCGGGTTGTCCTCTTCCCCAAAACGTAGACCTTGAAGCCTTGTTTAATAAAGCCACCGCCGACATTTACGAATCTCACAACCGTCTGACTGACCCCGCATCAAGAGAAGAACGTCTACCCACAAGCCAGCGGTGGGCTCTGAGCGTGCTTCGCCATCCCGATACACCAACAGGCAAAGACTTCGACGACGCCGACCTGGCTTTGGGAGTAGTCTGCTATCAGGTGGTGCTGCCAAATATCTAGGTGCAGATACAAAATAGCGTTTTGTTACTCCGGAATTTCGGGGACGCCAGAAACTACCACTGATAATATCTACAATAGCGGCTGCTTTCTAAGTGGGGGCCTCAGTTTACCCCTTCGGTTAGCCAATTCAAGACTTCCTTCATTAGCCCAGCGCGGTTGTCTCTGGTCACCAGGAGCGTTTCCACTTCAGGGTGGCGGTGATAGAGTTCATTGAGTTCGTGGAGTTTGTAGGGTTTGTTGAGTTGGTAGAGTTTGTGGGGGCTGGAGATAGTTAGAGATACGGTAGAGATACATTCGAAATCCAAATGACAAGGGCGGGGGGCAAGTGAGGAGATTGCCACGGGCCGACAAATCGGGGCTCGCAATGGCCTTTGATTGCGGCGGCACCTAACCGTTGGAACTCCAGGGACACCATAGCAACTAGCGGGTAGAGAAACAAATAGTGAAACAAGGTTTAATGCCTTTTCTCGGACCTCTCAGGCGCATTCTGGGGAGAATTCCAGGGACAGCATCCTTCACAAGGTGAAGGGCCGGGCCTGCCACAAATCAGGTGTTATGTCCCCAGGATGCAGGCAAAGTATAATCACGTTGGTTACTAAGTTAATCGACAGTCTTTCGGGACAGTTCTTGAACTTTTGCTTGAGAAAAAGGGGCTTATTCCCGTGATACAACAGCTACTTACATTTTAATTATCTTATCCCAGCCAACGTGTTTGTCAGGCATCAAGCTGTTAAGAGGAGGTAACTCCCCATATATCTTAAAGTAGTCTTTGAGCAATCTCTCCTCTTTTGTCCTAGCTTCAGTCTTGTTGCTTAGCTTCATAACTATGAACTGGATTCTGGAGTTATTCTGATAAGTAGTTTTGAAATGTGAGTATTGGCACATCAAAATGAGAAACAACCTGTCACCTACGCTATGTCTCATGAATTTGTCTCCTATATATGCCTTATAAAATTCCCTAATCCTCCGTGCCAAATTTACAGATTGGCCTATTGCTAGCACTCCTTTCTTATCTATACCCAATAACCGGCCAATAGGATGCGATCGTCCTGCTGAGTCTGATAGCCTAATCTTGTACACGCCAGGTACCTTGCTGAGTTCCTTAGTAAAGTCATTTATTGACGAAATGTCATGCCATTTACTCCAGTTTGACATATTTCACCTCACGCGGGAATACAACCTTTGACATTTTAGCACGGTAGAGAATTCCAGGGACATCAAACCAATCAGGCCTGCCGCAGACTGTCGCCCGGGCTCGAGAATCTCTAAGAGTGACTATCGAGCCACAGAAATGGCGGGCGGCTGCCTTCTAATTCCAAGCCAGATATCCCAAAAGGTCACTTTGCGTATAGAATAGAACCTTTGTGTCAAAGACCAAAATCCTGTTTTGTTCGTGAAGTCCCATTATGTCCCAACCCGTCCCAAACATCTTAACGTCAAATTAACGTCAATTTTCTGAGTATAGGCTGAAGTACTACAGAGGATCACCTTGTTGGAGACTGATACGCAATATACAAGAGGTGGCAGCTAGATGGATTATCAATGCAGGGATTCCAGAAAAGAAGCGGTAGCCACTAGCTGTAGCGGGAGCAAACGGAACTACTCAGATACACTCCTCGTCTTGTTCTTGGTGTGGCTGTCTAGAGAAACCAAATGTTATTGACTAAGACTGAAGCGAAGGACTTTCGAGAATTAGCAGCCACACTGGGATTAATAACATAGCTAGTGGAGCCATGATCTCAGTGCTCGATGCCTCGAAAGATGGCTAAGAATACACTAGAATTTGATTACTGAATACAGTAATATAGAAATCAATGTTGGACAGCACAAGAATGAAATGGATAGGACGATGGAGAAATGCTGACAGCACGTGATTACTTCTACAAATTCGTGGCACCCGAACAACTTAATAAGAGTTACCAAGCTGCATTTCAGGAACGTGACTTGTCACAACTACCTAATGGATTGCCCAATGGTGTACCATCGTTTTCAACGCAAGAAGATGCTTTTAAAAAGGCAGTTAACCACGCGCCAAATAGGAGCAACGACATCTTGATCGAGCATTACATTGAAAACCTAATCAAATTGGCACCTGCCAAGTTGAAGTCACGGCTTGAAGGGATGTTCGTTGCGAAGGTCAAGGACTTGATAGCCAACGCAGCTGCACAACATAGTCGCGGCAACTACGATGGAGATCTAATATTCTTTAATGTCGGTTTGTCCGATGCTTGCTATCAGTATGCCATACTGTACTATGAGTTTATTCGACTAGTTGATGAAGGAAAGAGGCTTGGAGACAGGCATCCAGAAATTGTACAGTTGACCAAAAGCGTAACTGAGCATACTATAAAGATAGCTATTGCCCAGAGAAGGTGGAATAGAGAAGGTCTTGTGCAGTTCACGTGGGATGATGTCGTCTATTCCAGACCAGACATGGAAGGTTATGCCATAACTATCGCTACCTATTCGGACAAGTTCATTCTCTATCACGAAATTGCACACCATATATTAGGCCATACCAAGTTAGGCAACTCTCCTTTCACTTTTCTTGAGAATCTGCCAGACATCTGCAAGTATTGGCGTAATACTATGAGCAAGAAACATATGCAAGAATATGAAGCTGATGCTGCCGCATTGCTGATGACACTGCAAACCCGTTCTTCAAATCTACAGGAGGAAAGAGATAAGGAACTGAGTATTGCTGTCGGTGGGTTGCTGACATTGACGATAATTGGGCAATTTGCTCGACATGTGGACAAGGCTAGTATAGATCATCCTTCGGTTTCGTCAAGATTTGATCAATGTGTAGCTATCCTCAAAGAGAGCTGCACATATGAGACCTCAATTGGTGAAATCATTGATGATATCAAGAGATTTCAAATCTTGCTGCGGAAATCTCAAGGATGGGGTCTTGGGTGCCGGTGGGACATGGCCGAGTTCACACATAATTGAACTCCTCAACAATCAACAACATCGTCTTCCAGCGTTGTCGAGGCTAGAAAGAATTCGGGACAGGTATGCTTCGCTTCCAAATGTGAATGAACAAAGGGTGTTAGAGAATATGATTAGTGAGGCCACAATGACCACCCGGATGTCTAAGGGGATTACCTGAATATATGCCCAAACCGAGCCTATCCTAACTTCAGTACATGTGAGATCAAAGAATACCAGTCACCGAAACAGCAGTCATCACAAACTGAGTAAAATGAACGACTCTTTCCTCTGTGGTTTGCATCCAGTAGAGCAGTGAGAAACTCACTTGGGTTGATTTGGCACGTGACACTGCCAGTAGTCATAAAGCTAATCGTCCAGTCGACTTGATTGTGGGGCAAAATCCTAATTGCACCAATCCCATTTGACCGGGCGTAAGAAAGTGCTCCCTTTTGCAGGGCGTTGGGGCTGGCAATGACGCCCTTTACATTCTTCCCAGCAATCTGGTCAAGTTTAGCTTTGAATTTTTCAACATCATCGACCGGGATTGTGCCGCCATAATCTTTACATTCGCAGACCCATAGAAACGAGTAATTCTTTGAGTTTGGAGGCCAGACTTCAATAGCAATATCGACGATGATTTCCGATTTGCGATCTTTGGAGAAGTACCCCTTCTTCTTGAATAGTCTCGCTTGCGACGGAGAAAGCCCGAGTCGATCATTTTCAAGCTCTTTCCCTATTATGTCGAAGACGAGATCCTCGAAGGCATTGCCTTTCGCCGATGTATCCATATATTCACGCTAATGTCCGTCGTCCCATTATCTGAGCAAGACATTAACAGCACAAGATGTAAATCTGTGACTATGATACCACAATCCAAGAAAGGTTATTCCGTAGGCACTCACGAATTCACTCAATAACATAGCGTTTTGTGATTCTTCGACTCCACACTATACCTTGGAAATTACACGATAACTACCGAGAATTCCGTCGATAACGGGTTATAATACTGTGAAGCTAGTGTCAGGGCGGTGGGCAAATGCATAGATCAGAAGACCGTGTTCATCATTATCGCACATTGCTGCCATTGATACCAAGAGAAGGTAAGAAATCGCTTGACTAATTGGCCAAACCACGCTGTTAGCACATGTTGAGGATCTTCGTCGTTACCTCGTCGCGGTTATATTTGGTCATCGGGAATTCTGGGGACACCAGGGACTACTCGCTGATAATATCTAAAATGGCGGCTGCTTTCCAAGCAGGAGACAGGAGACAGTTAGAGATACGATAGAGACGCATTAGAGATGCAGTGGAGATACAGTAGAGATCGGAGATGGTTGGCCAAGGGGCCAGGGGTCAGTAGGCGGTAGTCAGGAGTCGGAATTTAGCTAAGGAGATTGCCACGGGCTTCGCCCTCGCAACGACTTCGTCGGATTGCCGCGTCCCGATAAATCGGACTCGCAATGATAAGTGTGGGCGAGGAGCGTTTCGACTTGAGGGCGGCGTTTGATTTCGCCGGCATTCGACCCGGTGAACTCCAGGGCCACTGTACCCATGGGGCCTGCCGCAACGTCCAAAATGTCATGATTTCGTTACATTTTACCATCCAGTTTTATGACTATTTGACGAATGATTTGATAGAATATTCCAAAATACTGTGTGAATATGGAGGTGCTATTATGAGCGCAGGAAAGATACTACTTCTTGTTTTCGGAATCATTATTTTACTGATATCGATGGCTTTGATAGCCGGCGGCGCGACTCTACTATGGGTGAATAGCAGATATGTCGACAGTTCGGGATATTTTGCCTCAGACACTCTACATATCGAGAGAGATTCCTATGCCGTTGTTGCCGGTCCTATCGAGTTAGATGAAACAGCGGTGAGAGTCTTGAAGTCATTAGGAATAATTACGACCTTTGAATTTCAAGGCGAGAACAATAATCCTTCAAAACAGATTTTCATGGGCGTGGCTGACGATGCAGAATTGGAAAACTATCTTGACAACGTCGAGTATGATGAAATCAGTAATATCGGCTTCCGCTGGGGCCTGGATATGCACGGAATAACATATACCAATCATCCCGGCGACGATGAGCCATCGCCTCCTGCTTCTGAGTCCATGTGGGATGTTTCTGTGGTCGGACCCGCCAGCGAGACACTGGTCTGGGAAACAAAAGCAGGCGATTATTCGATAGCGGTGATGAATGGCGACGGTTCAAAGGATGTTGATGTTGATATAGTCTTCAAAGCTAAAATACCATCGCTGGCCAAATTTGGCATCGGATTCCTTGTATCGGGCATAATATTGCTAGCCATAGGAATCTTGATGATTGTTCTTGCCGTACGTCGAAAGGCGACCAAAGGACAGAAGGCTTAGAACCCGCAAGCATGCGACCGATGGGGGCGAGGGAGAGGAGATGGTCCCTTACAGCTCATAACTCCCCTAGCCTGCCTGCGCTTAGGCTTCGGCGGGCAAGCCCCTCTTATCTTAAGAGGGGGACCCGTAATGGCAAATGACAACGAGAAATCAAAGATTAAATATCAAAAGTAAAAATGACAGGTGAAAATGCAAAAAGGAGGTCACGATACCGTAGTCAGAAGCCAGAACTCATAACTCCCCCGCCTGCCAAGTAACTTGTTCGTCGGGCAGGCCTAACACCTCTTATCTTAAGAGGGGGAAAGACCAGGAGATTGCTTCGGCCCGAGAAGGCGGGCCTCGCAATGACAAGGGGGATCATAAGAGGGGGACTTCGGACGGCGAGGGGTGGTCACACCATTCCCGGGCGTTCTGAAAGAGTCTCAACCATGGAGAAGCCCACAGGTGATGAGCTCCGACATCGGACTGCCATCCTCTCGTTTTCCATTCTTCGGGTATCCACGGCCACTGCCAGAGCAAAAACGCCCTTTCCGGATGCGGCATCATGGCTAAATGCCGGCCGTCCGGCGAACAAAAAGACATTATGCCGAGAGGTGAACCGTTGGGGTTGAAACGGTATTTCTCGGTCGGCGTCCATTCGTCGTCAACATAGGCGACGGGCGTGAGACCCTGTTGCTGTGCCTTGAGCAGAATCTCAGGGTTGGGACAGTAAAGTTGCCCCTCGCCATGGTCTGTCCATATGCCGAGAACCGAGCCTGCCATGCCTTTCAGCATGATCGACGGGCTTTCGGAGATTCTTACCATTCCCCAATGGGACTCGAACCTCCCCGAAGCATTTTGGATGAATCTCGGCTGCTCATTTTCAGGAATTCCCTGCCAGGGCAGGATGCCGAGAAATGCCATGAGCTGACAACCGTTGCAGATAGCCAGCGAGAAGGTATCCGGCCGATTGAAGAAGCGATGAAACATTTCATGGAGCTTGGGGTTGAACCTGATGATACCCGCCCAGCCTTTAGCCGAATCCAGAACATCGGCATAGGCGAACCCGCCGACAAAAACAACTCCGCGGAATTCGTCGAGAGCAATTCTCTCTTCCGCCAGGTCGGTCATGGCAATATCCCAGGGTTCGAAGCCGGCCCAAAAGAATGCCGAGGCCATTTCCCGGTCACCATTGCTGCCTTCTTCACGGATAACGGCCACTCTGGGCTTATCCGTCCGGTCAAGTATTTCCGGGGGCGTGGCTCCGGGTTCGAAAGTCAGCCGGTATCTGAGACCGGAACGGTTGTGATACCGCACCTGCTCTCTGGCAACTGCAGGATTCATCTGCTCTTCTTCCAGACGGTCGCTGGTGGCTTCCCACCAGGAAAGGAGATCCGCGGTGCCGATATTCAATGCGATTCTGCCGCCGTGACGGATAATTACCTGTTTTTCTCTCTCAGTACTTCCCAGTATAAGGAAGGGAACTCCGTATTCGACGAGAATGCCCCGAACCAGTTTTTCGTCGGCGGCAAGGCATTCTATGACCAGTCCCAGCTCTTCGCAGAAAAGCTGCGGTATAACTGCTTCTTTGTCAGTCAATTGAACCGAGATTCCGCAATTGCCGGCCATCGCCATCTCCGCCAGCGTCGTAATCAGGCCGCCATCGCTTCTATCATGACAGGCAAGAACCAGACCATCATCAATCATTCGCTGGACGGCGTTGAACGCACCTATCAGAAGCGAGGGGTTATCTACATCCGGCGAATCATCGCCAATCTGGCCGAAGGCCTGAGCCAGAGCGGAACCACCAAGACGATTTCTACCTTCAGCCAGATCGATAAAGACCAGTTTGCTTTCCCCGGGTCTTTTGATATCCGGAGTTGCCTTTTTAGAAATGTCGGGCACGGTCGCATAGCCGGAGATTACCACTTCTCCGGGCGATCTCACCGTTTCATTGCCGACTTTTGCGGCCATCGAGATACTATCTTTGCCGCCGTCAGCCGCAATGCCGAGCCTGACCATCAGTTCCGCCATTGCTACGGCGGCGTCGTAAATCCTGGCTCCTTCACCGGGTAGTTTGGCTGCCCACATCCAGTTTACCGAGCATTTGATATGATCGAGAGAGCTGATTCGGGCTGAGACCATGTTCGTCAGCATCTCGCCGACGGACATCCGGGCACCAGCTTCTTCATCAATGAGCATCTTTATAGGCTGTTCGCCGATGGCAATGGCTGCACCGGTCAGTCCGAAATGGCTTTGAGCAACTACCGCCACATCGGAAACCGGGAGCTGGAGAGGACCGCAGCACTGCTGCTGGGCGATCAAGCCGGTTACGGCCCTGTCAACTTTGCGCACCAGGAACCCCTTCGAGCCGACAGAGGGCAAGCGGAGGACAAGCCTGGTTGCTTCTGCGACGGACAATTCCGGAGGCAACCGCAGGGGTTCCAGTTTCCGGGGAACCCTCTCGATAATATACGTCTTTTGGGGCAGCTCGCCCAGGACCCTATCGAGAGGAAGGTCGACCGGCTTAGAGTTATCCTGTTCATCAAAGACCACGATCCGTCCGTCTCCCGTGATCTCTCCCAACACCTCGCAGTTGACTTTCTCCCTGCGGCAGATTGCCGAGAATTCATCGATTCTCTGCGGGTGAATCAAGAAGGCACAGCGTTCTTGATATTCGGCGCACCAGATTTCAACAACAGACAGCGACAGGTCGCCAAGCCTGATACGCCGAATCCCGATGTTGCCGCCGGCAGGGTCTGTTATTTCGGTCAGAACATTGGCGGGTCCGCCGGCACCCTGGTCGTGAACGACCAGGACCGGGTTTTCATCGCCCATTTCTACGCAGGCCCTGATTACCCGGTTAAGCTTGTTTTCCATTTCGGCATCTCCACGCTGGACCGCATTGAAGTCAAGCTCCGCGATATTTTCTCCCTGCACCATGCTGGAAGCCGAACCGCCGCCCATGCCGATTCGATAGGCAGGCCCCCCGACCTGGACAATAAGCATTCCCCTTTTGGGCTTTTCCTTTTTCGTGTGTCGAGCGTCGATTTGACCGATGCCGCCGGTAAACATAATCGGTTTGACCCAGCCCCTGCGCTCGTTATCCGGCAATATCTGCTCGAAGGTCCTGACAAAACCCTGAATTATCGGTTCCCCAAACTTATTGCCGTAATCCGAGGCTCCGTTACTGGCTCCAATCAGTATTTCCAGCGGCGAAGCCAGCTCGAAGGGATAGCCAAGTCCGACCGGTTCACCGGGGATGGGGTGGTCGGGAATGTTTAATGCCGCCGTACAGTAACCGGCAGTACCCGCAATTACCAGGGAACCTCTTCCGGTAGCATGGCCGTCACGAATCCTGCCGCCGGTGCCGGTGGTCGCTCCCTGGAACGGTTGGACCCCACTGGGATAGTTATGCGTTTCAGCAGTAAAGACGAGATGATAGTCGAATTGTTTAGAAACAAATGCCGAGCATGTGCCCGGGCGCTGCGGTGTTATGGTCTGAATTCTGTAACCCCGGATGGCGCTGGAGTTATCGCTGAAAGCGATGACGCTGTTGGCCGGGGTTCGAAACAGGGTCGATTTGACAAGCTGGAGCAAACTATCAGGGACCTGCCGGCCGTCGATGACCAATTTGCCTTTGAAGAACCAGTGACGCGAATGCTCGCTGTTATTGTTGCCGAGCATGAATAGTTCCACATTGGTTGGATTCCGGCGCAGGACCTGTGTAAATAGATTCAGGTAAAATTCAAGGTCCCATTCATCCATGCCAAGTCCGTGCTGCCGGTTGAACTTTGCCAACTCAGCAATTCCCCCGGCCATCAACGGAACGTCGTAGACTTTCTCCGGCACGGCTTTTGTGGCGAACGATTTTAGAGGTGAGCGATAAGGGCATTCGGTCATCCGGTCATGGTTCTTGGCGATGAAATCTTCCCTATCAATCTCCGACGGCAATAGGTGCCGTCTCGACCGTTCCACCCGGGTGACCTTTTGGATTCCACATGCGTGGCAAATGGCGACGGCATTGGTGGAATAGGCCGTGGCGAAGTCCAGGCGGGGGCCGACCTCAACTACGTTCCTGGCCGGTTTGAGGAAAGACTTCTCTCCAAAATGTTCCAGCTCAAATGTCTCCGCCAGCAGCCATCGCAATATTCTCAGTTCCTCTGTGGTGAGCGGAGCCGAGGTTTCAATATTGAAACAGTATTCAAAATCCGGCTTCATTAACCGGTAGAAATGTTTCACTTCTTGCATAATTCCATCCTGTACCCGTATTCGGGCATTTCCCTGTCGTCTACATATACCGTGCTGCCATCTATTTGTACCCGTCCCCGTGCTATCAAATGGTGCACAGCAAACGGATAGATCTTCCAGTCGCCTGCTACCTTGAGCGCCTCTTGCAGGTTTCTACATATAAGCTCCATCATCTCAAACAATTCTTGCCCCGCTTTCTGCTGAAAGTCTTCATAATTTCCTATACCGCGAATTGTTACGTAACTAGCTATTTTATGGAAGCCCTCTAATAACTCCTGCCGACCTTCCAATGCCAATTTCTCTATTGTTTGCAGGATGTTAACAGGCGCGGACTGCACCAACACAGGGCCTGTGTCCTCGCCTTTGTCAACAAAGAACAGGCTTGACCTTACCACCTCATCTCCGGCTATTATAGCTTTGGCTGACGGCACCCAGTGCAGGCCGGTGTAGCCCTTGGTGGTATCCCCGGGATGAATATTGAGAATTCTTGGATAATATCTGCCTACAATGAAGTCGCTAAGCCATTGATCATAACCGGCCAGACATACCAGATCAGGTTCTCGGCCGATTTTGTTTTCTATTAATGCACACAATGCCTGTTCGTATTCTACCCTTTCCGGACAATTTCTAGGAATATTTCCTGAACCGTATCTTTTCCGGGCATCCTTCAGATAGGGTATGTGGCTGAGTTCAATTACCTCGTGTTTGTTTGATCTGGCTATGGAGACTCCGCCGCACCCAGGTCTGTTGGTGAATACAATATAGTCATGATTGGCGTTTCCGGCGACTATCTCTCTGTAGTTAGTGCCGGAACCGGAGACGAAACATACAATCGTCATCCTTGTTCCGCATTTGGCCGGATCGTAGACTAATTGTTTCACGAATCTGTCAGACCCCTATCGACAGATTTCACTCACATCGCTATCCCATCCGGGGGTGCTTCGAGCCCTATGCCGCAAATCCCCGACCTGGTTACCTGTCGATTCGTCATCCAATCGCCAGAATTGAATCCAGGGGCAGGATTATCCGTACTAGAAACAGCCCACGCGCAGAGAGCTCATCGACAGGGTCGGGCCATCCATTCGCGATGATAATGTCTCTGTCTTCGAGTTCACATGCGCTGCGGAGTCGAGTCTGCCGCCCGACATGGCCTGCTGACGACGTCAGATTTACCGTGATACAATAAGTATGGCATCCGTCGAGCCATTCTGCAACACCCAGATGAACCAGCCTTTGAGACACCTAAGAATGGAAGGCAAAGAAAGCCGACGAGACAGGCAAGAAGAAAAGGGCCTGAGAGAACGCGAAGAGGTCAGAAATGAATATAACTAACCTGAAGGTCACAACCCTTGACGAGGCCTGGTGGCAGTGCATCAAGGAAGTCCTGTCAACGGGCTATGAATACACTATAACAAGAGGGAGTTTTGTTGGTGAAAAGAGAAAAGAACTTGATTTGATTGTTTGCCAAATAGAACACCCTGACGTCAGGCCGCTGGTCCCCGACGTGCCAGCCGGGGTTCCTCCACCAACATCAATAGACTATGTACAAGGTGAGTATCTGCCATATCTGATGGCAAGCATAAGACAGCCAAATGAGCAGTATACATATGGAGAATATATCGAGCCGCAATTCAATGCTATATGCGAAATGTACAAAAACGGGTTTAATACAAATCAAGGTACGATGACAATAGGTGATGTTAGTTCAATGAACTTAGAGGACCCACCATGTTTAAGACTAATAGACACCAGGGTGAGATATGGAAAACTCCATTATATAGTTTACTTCCGTTCCTGGGACCTATGGGGCGGCTTCCCTTCGAACCTGGCAGGTATTCAGTTGATGAAAGAAATGATGGCAAAGGAAATTGGAGTCGATGACGGAGAGATAATTGCTATAAGCAAGGGTCTGCATTTATATGAACACCACTGGGAACTTGGTAGAATCGTAATCAAGGAGAAATAGAGATAGCAAAGGAAATAGCCCCTCAGGTATTTGCGGATTTGTGAGTGGTGAGCCTCGGAAGACACTTCCCCAGCTTCTATTCGAAAGGTAACGGCTGACTCCGGCGGTTTGGCGATTGCCTATCTCACATCGAGACCAGAAGTAGGGTACAAATTGGGTATGAACGCCGGGTGAGGAATACTCGTTATGCTAGAATGACTGAATATGGCCAGTAGCATCAACCTGGATGAGAGGAGGGGAAATCATGACCACCAGTCGTAAAAGTGGTAAGTTCTATGTTGCCATTGCGTTAGTGTTGGCAATCATCATAGTATCTATAGGGAATTATCTCCGCTGGTGGGACTTGCACTTCTACCTCGGGCCAGAGTATCTCCATCATTGGCTGAGCTTCATAGGTGCCGGGTATATAGCTATCTTTACTCCAATATACTCAATAATGAAGCGCCGTTCTCCCAAGCACTTTGGAACATTGCTCAACATTCACGTATTCGGAAATCTTGTCGCCTTCCTCTTGGTGTCAATTCACTTCACGCAGCAAATGGGTAGACCCGCTCAATTCGCCCCGACACTGGGGACAGGACTAACGCTATACATCATTGTCGCCATTATGGTGATAACCGGCTTTGTGCAGCGGTTTCAACTGGCGGGAAGCTTCCTCAGGAGTTGGAGATTCGTCCATGTTGGTTTGAGCCTGTCTTTCTATATCGTTGTTGTGATCCACATACTGCACAACCTGGGATTCATATAATCGGACTCACTCACCACCAGCTAGGAAAAGGCACGGAACCAAAGGCTAAACCAAATGCTGTCGTGATCCACGTTGCCCCACATGATAGGACTGTATTCCCGTGAATGTCATAGTTTTGTGACTTTTCCCATCTGGATTTTATGACTTCTTAACGTTCGGTAGCCTATGATTACGGATAGGCCTTAAGGAGATCACATTGGACGGGCATAGCCAGGAGAGTTGAATAGCTCTGAACCACAGATTATAATTGGGTAGAAATTCTTAGGAGGATGTTGTGACAGATACCATTCCACAGGATGTAGCTTCGGAGTTATGCAAAGAAATCCGCACAAAAAACCGTGGCAGGTGGTATTCCTTTTACGGAATATGGTGCATGATGTGCAACAGAATCTCCAAGGGCGATAACATGAAGCTATGTTTTCACGGTCGTCCTGATAACCGGGGATGCTCCCAGGTAAACAATCGATATGATAAACGAAAGCCCAGTTTTAGCTAAGCTTTTGCTTTGTCAAAGGCAGGCATCATGGGCACAAGCCAAATGAGTCGACCTACATTATTGTGGCGTCTCAAATCGTGGCAACTCATCCTTATTTTTGCGTTTCTATTGTGCGTCATCTATGCGTTTGGGTCGTTCACTTTCGACTACTTTGCCGGTGCAGCTACTGCCGGATTCGGCGTTTGGGGTGAAGTTGGTGGCGTCGGCATGTATTTCACCTATGTGATGGCATATTTTATTGCCTTAGTCGTGGTGTTACCGATTTTCATCATCAAGCGTTTCTGGGTCGGTATGGCAGTATACTCTCTCTATGCACTTAGCGGATTATTCGTGGAGTATTACATGGATTGGGTTCTAACACGGGTCTTGGTGAGCCTTTGGGCTGTTCCTGGTTGGTGTGTCCTGGGTCTCGCCACTGGATTATCCGCCGATCTGGCTTATCGGTATCTGCCGTCCCGCCTTAGCGAAAAGTGGCGTGCTATTCTCACTGGATTGACGGTGGGTATTGCTACTTTCGTAGCTGTGACGATAGCCCTCTCCTTTTTCTACATTAAAGTAGACACGGTCTACCCAGCCAACTATTTCAGCGTAGCCTACTATGGGGTACCTTTCATGTTGGTCAGCAGTGGATTCGGTGGCTACACCGCTTACGCTATTTCAAGACCGGTGTAAATTCCGGTCATTGCTATCTCCTGCATCGCCATGTTAACTGCCATATTCGTATAAAAGGGAAGGGAAACTCCTATGAACACAGAAGTTGCTGGTTTCTCGCGATGATTGACCGTCCGTTTTTGGTATGATAAAATGTAATACCAGGAGGCCATGATGAGCAAGGAAAAGATTGCCATTACATTAGATAAACAGTCAATTAGTGAACTAGACAAGCTGGTCGAAGAGAACGTTTTCCAGAGCCGCAGTCAGGCTATTCAAGAAGCGGTCGGCGAAAAACTGCGGCATTTGAAAAAGACCTGGTTAGCAGTAGAGAGTGCCAAACTTAATCCAACATTTGAGAAGACACTGGCCGAAGAAGGACTTGCTGTGGACGTTAAAGAATGGCCGGAGTATTAAGAGGTGAGATTCGCTGGGCTAATTTGAGCCCAACAAAAGGTCGGGAGCAGACTGGCTTGCGCCCAGTATTGATTCTCAGTCATGACGTCTTCAATGAGCGTTCCGAGACTGTTATCGCTATTGCTATTACCAGCCAACCTCAAAAGGCTGGTTTTCCCTTGACCCTAGAATTAAAGACTGGAAATTTACCGAAGCGTTCATGGGCTAAGATTAGTCAGATTAGAACGCTTTCCTCCGAGAGGATGGGCAAGTTGATTGGTAAGCTATCTCCAGAAGAACTGGCTCAGGTGATTGAGGGCTTGAATGAAATTGTAGCTTGAGCTAATACCGAAACTGTCCAGGATGGTTCCCGCCTTAACACTGTCCCCAGACTTTCCCCCAAAGTCGACAACTACTGAAACAACTGTGAGAACTTATTCATTCCTCTACTATGAGCCAGCCTTTGGCTCGCTCTAGCGCTCTCGCCCAACCGCAGCGCAGCGCCTGGCGTTCTGTGATTTCCATGCATGGCATGAACCGCTGGCCTACTTCCCGCAGCAATTCTATCTCCCGACCGGATTTCCAAAACCCTATCCCCAGGCCGGCGAGATAGGCTGCTCCCAGAGCTGTCGTCTCTAACATCTTTGGTCGCGATACTTCCACCCCGGCGATGTCGGCCTGAAACTGCGCCAGGAAGTTGTTGGTCGCGGCCCCACCATCCACCCGTATTTCCGCCAGCCGAAGACCCGAGTCAGCCACCATCGCTTCCAGGACATCGGTCACCTGATAAGCGATGGATTCCACAGCAGCTCTCACGACCTGGGCTTTGCCACTGCCGCGGGTCAACCCGACAAGCGCACCGCGCGCATACATGTCCCAGTGCGGTGTCCCCAGTCCCACAAAAGCAGGCACCAAGTACACACCGCCAGTGTTCTTTATTGCCGTTGATAGTTGCTCCGACTCCACCGCCTCCTTGATTAGTCCCAAATCCTGCAGCCATTGGATGGCCGCTCCGGCAATAAACACGCTGCCCTCCAAAGCATACGCTGCCTTCCCATCGGGGTTACAAGCGAAGGTAGTCAGCAGACCATGTCTGGCTGCGACGGGTTTCTTACCTATATTCATCAGGACAAAAGCGCCTGTCCCATATGTCACCTTGGTCATACCAGGCCGATAGCATGCCTGGCCAAACAAGGCTGCCTGCTGGTCACCGGCTACTCCGGCAATGGGAATCCCCTCCTTGGTATAACCAAAAATGTTAATCGAGGGGTGAACCTCCGGCAGCATAGGACGCGGAATGTTAAAAAGTCGCAGTAGTTCGTCATCCCAATCCAGCGCATTGATGTTGAACAGCATGGTGCGAGATGCATTTGAGAAATCGGTGGCATGTACTCTGCCATTGGTGAGTTTCCAGAGCAGCCAAGCGTCCACATTACAAAATAGGATTTCACCCCGTTCTGCTCGTTCCCGTAGACCCACCAAGTTCTCCAATAGCCACTGTATCTTTGTTGCCGAGAAGTACGCATCGATTACCAAACCAGTCTTAGCCTGGATTATTTCGGCCATCCCCTGCGCTTTGAGTTGCTCACACCTGTCTGCCGTCCTGCGGCACTGCCACACGATAGCTCGCCCTACAGGCTCTCCAGTTACTTTATCTACAAGTATGGTCGTCTCCCGCTGGTTGGTGATGCCTATGGCGGCGATATCGACATCTGCAATTCCGGCAGCATGCTTGGCCTGGTTGACCGCCTGTAAAGTCTGCTCCCAGATCTCCGAGGGGTCATGCTCCACCCAACCCGGCTCGGGATAGTATTGAGGAATCTTTGCGTAACCACGCCCCCGTATGATGCCGTCACGGTCAACAACAAGCGCTGTAGTCCCTGTGGTGCCCTGGTCAATGGCCAGAATATAATTCCTCACACTCTGTCCCTATCTGCGCTGTGAAGTTCCCTTTTGTTTTGCCATCACGCACGTAGAGCTCGCCAATTGGGTTCGCGCCAAAATGGTCTAAAGGTAGCAACCTAAAAGATACCTTCATTGGGCCTGTCCAGTCAAGGTTCACGAAGTTGTTCCTTTCTCATATCGCCAAACTCAGGGATGAAGAGCATGACCTTGGCTGGCGGCAGTACGTTATGTCGACGTGTCAAAACATATCTTGACAGTGTGATATAATATAACGGAGCTATGTATTCCAGCGTTGACAAGCGATGAGTGAGGATACTAAGGATAACATAGTGGCGGTGCCGACAGCCCGCTCTGAGAAACCGGTGCTCGTGTCGGTGGTCATACCTGCTTACAACGAGGAAAATTACCTTCCCGCATGTCTAGAGTCCATAAAGAACCAGGACTATGCCGCCGAGTATGAGGTCATCGTAGTTGATAATGCCAGTACAGACAATACCGCCAAGATAGCCCGCGATTGGGGAGCCGAAGTCGTCTACGAAAGTAAGCGAAGTCCGGCGTGCGCTCGACAAAAAGGCGCCGAAGCAGCCACAGGAAGAATCATCGCCTTCATTGATGCCGATACCCGGGCACCATCTCACTGGCTTTCGACCATCGTGTGGCGCTTTTTCTGTAAGCCGGAGATGGTGGCCGTAAGCGGACCCTACGCCTATAGCGATGCCGGCAAGTTCAGCAAGATAAGCTCCTACGTTGGCGGTTTCTTCAACATTATCCTGGACCAGCTTTTCCGCAAAGTCTTTGGCAAGGGCGGTGCTATATGGGGGTGCAACTTCGCCGTGCGACGCTCAGCACTAATGGAAGTAGGTGGATTTGACACCAGCATCAAGTTCTATGGCGAAGAGTACGAACTCTCCCTGAGGCTGAAGAAAGCCGGCAAGGGATCCATTATGCCCCGGCTCTTTGTCCTCACTTCAGCCCGTCGCCTGAAGAGGATAGGGGTAGTGAATCAATACTGGAACTGGATGGTGGACTACTTCACCGTCCTCTTCTGGTATAAGCCACTTCCCGAAAAGCTGGAAAACTGGCCGTCCAAGGCGTGGCAAACACTGGTTGCTAGTTTCTCCTGGCAGAGAGCCAGAGCGTCCTTGATGTATGTTGCCCTTTTCTTTGGCTTACTCTGGTTGAATGTCAGCCCCGCGTTCGAGGCAGTGGGAAGACTCATTTACGTTTTTGATATTGGTATTGCGAGTACACTGTTCGCTTACCACGGCATCAACCCTCGCTCCCGGTTCTATGGCAAGGTATGTTCTAATGGCGACCGCAACCGTTTGCGGATTGCACTGACCCTGGACGACGGGCCCAACGAACCTTACACCTCTCAAGTTCTCAACATATTGGAGCAATATAGAATAAAAGCGACCTTCTTTATCATCGGAGAGAATGCCCGGCGCCATCCCGAGACCTGCAGGCGGATAGTGGCAGCAGGAAACGTGGTTGGGAACCACTCCTATCATCACCGTAAGTCACTATGCCTGAGACGGGGAAAAACGGTGGCCCACGACATTGAGATGGCTCATCAGGCAATCTATGAATGTACCGGACTTGAGCCCACGCTGTTCCGTCCTCCCCACGGCTTCCGCAGTCCCTGGCTGATGCGGACTGTTCGCAATCTTGGCTACACGGTGGTCACCTGGGACAACATGACCAGCGACTGGAATTCGGAAAAATCCGGCGAAGAGATTATACAGGCTATTCTTCGCCGGGCAAAGCCGGGCGGCGTAATTGTCCTTCACGATGGCCGCGATACCAGGTTCAGCTATGACCGTGACCACATGCTCCAGGCTTTGCCCTTTGTCATTGAGACCCTTCTGGAGAGGGGCTTTGAATTCGTCACCATACCTGAGTTGCTTGAGCCGGAAGGGGAGATTTCAGCCTAGCAAGCGCGATTTCCTTATACGAGCGAACTCAGGGGTTCTTTGGGCCATACCTGGTCAGAAGTGCCGCCCTCGAAAGCCAGATTTCTTTCAGCTCCCAGGTCTTTTCTCCGAGTCCAGTCACACCATCTGCCCGCAGATGATACACTCTCATCAACCCGGCCATGTACAAGCGGGCACCTTTTTTCCACAGGCTATCGGGTAGCTCGTTAGCCTGAAATCCCAATCGTCGGGCCGCTACGTCAAGGAGCGTAATGCCATGGAGCGCTGCAATGTTGCCGAACACCCCGCTAGCTATTTGTTGAGCTAGAAAGCGGAGGTCCTCTGCGAAGCAACCAAGGAATTCCCGGGGCGATTGCGACGCACGTAAATGCAGCTTGCGTCTTTTCTTGAACCAGGCATTGTTTAAGTGAAGTTCTATGATTGTGTCTCCAGCCCTCACTTCAGAGCCGTCGTTCAGTATTCTGCCGGGCCCCCTGTAATGGTGAATGCTGTACCGAATGATACCACTGTCATCGGCTTTCAAGGGTCTGATGCGTTCGATTACTCTCAGAAGTCTGTCCGCCACAGGCCACAATATAAGAACAAACCGAGGGGGCACAGTCTTCGCCATTAGCTGTCTCCCTGACCGACATACCACAGTAAATCCATATAACGATATTCTACTATACGGGGCCCGGCACGTCCTGAGCGCCAAGCTATGTCTGCTGAAGAAATCTAATTGAGTCAAAATCGGGCATTGTCTCCTATTCACCTTTTGTGCGACAATAGCCTGATTCGTGCCATGATTGAATGGATAAACGGAGCACTTGTTACACTGGCTGCGTCCATCAGCGTCGATAATCCGGCAGGACTGGCAGCCATATTCTTCATAACAGTATCTTGTGACATTGGTATTCCATTCCCGTTCGTACTGGACACCATCGTATTTTTCACCGCCTACAAAATGGGGGCCTTGTCATGGCCGGTGCTCCTTGTCCTGGTGATGCTCTTGGGTGGGAGCCTGCTGGGAACGAGCATTCTTTACTGGGCAAGCCGCCTGCTGGGCACAAGATTCGTAGATTGGCTCGGTAGACGTTCCAAATTACTGCGGCGCAATCTTGAGCGATTCCAAAATAGGCTGGGCAGATGGACCATACCGGTGATAGTTGCTGCCAGATTGACGCCGGGTTTAATGCAGGTCTCAACGGTGGCTGCTGGAACAATGCGCATCCCCTACTATCAGGTGGTGCTGGCCAGCGTATTTTCTTTCATTGTCTATGATGGAACACTGCTCATCCTGGGGACTCTGGCCAGGCTCGAGTTAGGGAACGTGGGACCCGAGTACTCCGCCTGGATTGTCATTTGCTTCGTGGCCATAATGGCTGTAGTGTTTCTGGCCATTCACCTGATAAGGCGCGCGCGCAAACCGAGTTAGCGTGAACGACCTGCCTTTCAAATGTCACAATTTTGTAATCTTTCGGCGGCGCATTTTATGACTTCTTCATCGAGCGTCCGCTACCATTCTAGGTGCCTAAACCTTAGGGAAGCGGGGCCCTGGTTTGGACCAATAAACAAATGGAGGTGTTGCCCATGGAAATGGAAAGACGTAAACCCGGGAGAGGGGTGATGCCCTGGAGGCCACTCAGGGACCTGGAGGAAATGCAGCGACGCTTCGACGACATTCTTGGCTGGCCATTTCTACCCGCGGTGTGGAGACGAACTCCAATCATGGAGATGGGGTGGGCACCGGCCATAGATGTGTTTGAGAAGGACGACAAATTCGTGGTGAAGGCTGAGCTTCCGGGAATGAAGGAGGACGATATCAACATCTCAGTTGTCGGCGATACGCTAACCATTAAAGGGGAGCGCAAGGCGGAGAGCGAGCTTAAAGAAGATGACTATTACTATTGTGAACGTTCTTACGGTAGCTTCTCCCGCTCTTTGGCTGTACCCTCTAACGTCGATGCCAAGAAGATTGAAGCCAACTATGAAGATGGCGTCCTGGAGATTAGTCTTCCCAAAATCCCGGAGGTTAAAGCAAAGAGAATCTCCGTCGCGGCCAAAAAGAAGATGAAGGCCGGCAAGTGACTATCTGATCCAGCAGGTTCCCGCTTCCCAACCTTTTGTTATCGTGCCGAGCCAAACGAAACACATTCACAACTCGTCATCCGAGATACCCTATCAATTCACGGCTGCGACTTGGATGGCGCAGCTTAGTAAGTGCCTCTTTCTCAATCTGGCGTATGCGCTCTTTGGTGAGGCCCAACTCCATGCCAACCTCGCCCAGAGTCAGACTGTGCTCATCGCTCAGTCCAAATCTCAGTTCAATGACGCGTCGTTCTCGGGGTGTCAGCGACTCCAATGTTCTGCTCAGTTCTTCTCGGAGGAAGCTTGCAGCGGCCCGGTCTTCAGGTTGTAGAACGGTCTTATCTGCGATGAGATCCCCAAGTCGGCCTCCATCCTCACCCACCGGTGTGTCCAAAGAAACAGTTCCACCAGACATCATCTCAAGAAGCAATCTTATCTTTTTTGACGGCAGTCGCGTCTCAGAAGTCAATTCTTCCTCGGTCGGCTGGCGGCCAAACTCCTGGGCCAAATTGTTCCTTGCTTTTGCCAACTTCGTCAGATCGTCAACCACGTGTCCGGGCAGGCGCACCATGCGTGACTTGTCACTGAGCGCCCTGTTGACTGCCTGCCAGATCCAGGGAATGGCATAGGTACTGAACTTCCAGCCTCTGCGGTGATCGAATTTCCGCACCGCTTGCATCAACCCGATATTGCCTTCCTGAATGAGGTCGGGCAGAGGCACGCCCCAACCGCTATGTCTCTTGGCCACACTTACCACCAGGCGTAAATTGGCCTGAATCATGTGATTGCTTGCCTGGTGTGCCATTTCTCTTATTCGCTTAAAGTGTTTGGCAATTTTTGAGCGCTGCGCTTCTAGTGTGTCACGGAATTCCGACCACTGCAGCAGCTTCCCAAATTCGGCCAGGGAACTCTTCTGGCCTGCCTCTTCCATTATGTCCCAGGGTAGTAGCCGGCTGTCCAGCGACAACTCAATCATGCTCTTGTCTATTCCCGTTTGGCTTACCCCCGTGATATCAGCTAGAGAATAGCACAAATGCTGATCGATCTTATTATCAATTGCGCTGCGTAGATCCGGATGCAATACCTTCTCTCTTATGGTCCCGTGAGGAGGAAGTTTAAGATACTGGTAGACGGCCTCAAAAAGCGAGCTCGCTTCAGTGAGACGCTCCATTAATACGAACAACAAATCAACCGCCGAAGGCTCAGCATCATGCCCGGCAACCCATTCCTTCTCAATCCGGGCAAGATACTTCCCGTTCTCTATCTGCCTCGCCAGCATCTTCGTCTCCTCATCGTTGAGAAGCGGCGTTTGCCCCACTTCACTGAAATACAAATCCAGTATGTCACTGCCAACCTCAAACTTTGGCTCTTGAGAAACATCCTCAACCGTTGACAACTCCTCCTGGTCAACCTTTTCGTCATCCAGATATAAATCCTCATCCGCAGGCGAGATTTGGTTTCTATCTTTGGCTTTTTCTAGAACCGAGATCATATTCACCTCCTTTGTATCCTTCGTATAGACCCCTCCATCTTTCACACCAAATCATTATAGGTAAACAGGCAATTTCTGTATGCGACTTTTGTCTCATAGATGGATGGTGATGAAACAGGGAAACATTGGACGGCAGAAGCTTGGACGCAAAGACAGGTAATTGTACGAAGGGTCTTAGCCTGTCTCTATGACTCTTGCATGATTATCTCAAAAGGACAGCTAATGGCCCCGGTACGACAGACCCCTTCACAGTCTGTACACCAGTCGCACTCCATCGATTCAATAATCGTAACAATTCTGTCTATTATCGCCAGAGCATTGCAGCGACACACGCCAATGCACAAGCCGCACCCGTCACACTTCTGGACATCTATAATCGGCATTTCAATCATGTTATTCCGTCTCTATAGCCAGTATCTTAAAGGTGAATGGCGACATCCGTCTGTGATTTTTGTCTCAAGAAGGCACCCCCATTATTTTCTGCAGAGCTTCCTTGTCCGTAATTATTATGCGATGGCGGTCCAATTTTATCGCGCCCTCCTCCTCCAATGCCTTTAACGACCTACCCACTACCTCGCGAGCAGTCCCTGCCATGGCTGCCATTTCCTGCTGTGTAAGCCGCGGGCCACGGCCCACCTCACCTCCCACGTGCTCAAAGAGTATCCTGGCCACCCTGCTGATGACGTGCCTGAAAGACAGATCCTCAACCAGCGATACGAGCTGACGCACTCGCCTGGCCAACACATTGATTACGTTCAATGCTATCGGTGGATGGTTCCGGAAGATGGTTTCCATGTCATTTCTTTTTACCCCGTAAAGAAGAACAGGTCCCATAGCCCGAGCGCTGGCGGGATTTGGACCACCATCAAAGATAGGGACATCGTTGAAGGACTCCCCGGGACGCACAATGCTCAAGATCTGTTCCTTTCCTTCGGCCGAGGTCTTGAACACTTTCACCGCCCCTGAAGCCACAAAATACAGATATGCGGCCGGCTCACCTTCAAACACAACCGTTTCAGCTCTGTCAATAGCCTTTTCAAAGATGAGTTTGCTGATTGACTCAAGCTCGACAGAGCCAAGGCCGGAAAAGTATGGAATACCCTTCAAAAACTCCAACTGAACAGCCATGCATCATCTTCCCACGGTATGGCGAAATATGCCTGATTATACGCCTGTTTTTCAAGCTCCACGACGCCGGTGGTTTCTAGTTCTTCAGTCTCCAATTATACAGTGCTCTTCGACATGTGTCAGGCAGACCGTTGGCGCTCGATGGGCAAATAGCCCTGATTGGCTGACCTGTGTGCAGGGAATCTTGCCATTTCGCCAATCAAGCACATTATCCTGTATTCTCCTTCAAGGCTTTCTTCACCATATCCAGGATGATTTCCTCGTGTTGCGCGTGTTCTTCAATTGTCTGGGAAAGGCTGTCCATATTCTGCTGTATCATCGATTTCTTAGATAACAACTCACGCTGCTCAAGCCTTTCCAACTCGATACCGGCCAGAGTTGTTTTGGCACCTGCGATTTGCTTTGATATTTCGTGATGTTCGTGCAAAACAGCTTTCATAAGAAACTCTCCAAACAGTGCAGGCAGAGCCTCTTCTTCGAAACCAAAGTGATTTCTTAGTCCTTCTTCCAGAAGGCTAATCGCCCGCAGCAGTCGATCCCGTCCCCCGATCAGAGCTGTAACTGAGGTGTGACTCCATTCAGCTTGTGTTTTCTGAAGGGTGAAAAGTGCTTCAATATCATTTACGGTATCTCCAGCAAGTTTGATGTGCCCCCTGATAGCGTGATGCTCCGAGATGATTCTTTCGACAACTGTCGAAGCGTCCCCCATGATATACCTCCTTTGTAGATAGTCTCAACAACAAACAACTCAGCCAGGCCAGCAATGTCCTCCTGCTTGGATACGAGAGGCTTAAGGCGCACTGAGCGGACTCATTCTTGACCTAGAACCACATAGTCCCATCGGCATCGAGCACCAGGTCATTGAGTGTAGCAGCACCCACAACCTTGGCCTCTGGTATAAAGTCCCCTCTGTCGAGGCCAAGCAATTGGGTACTTTGTTCACAGACCAACAATTTGACCCCGGCTTTTATTGCCTGGTCCATTACTTCCTTAACGGTGGGAAAGCTACCCTCTTTGACCGTCTCCGCCATGCCTTTTTTGACCACCGTTATGCCCAGACCCAAGAAATAGATGGTAGCATCTATGTCCATTGCCTTGGCCGTCATGCCCAAGACAAACGGTGAGTAAAGACGCTTCGGTGTATCGACACCACTTGTTTGAACGTAAAGGATATGTTTTTTCTTTGCCATAGTTAACCTCCTATCTTGTCTTTTTGATAAGAAATTTCATACCTTCGTTAGTTTTCTCTATGTCAAGTATTTTCTGCCCGGTCCGCTTTGCCCAAGCCTTGAGATCCTCCTCGGCAGCGGGATCATCCGCCAACACCTCCAAGGTCTGGCCAACAGCGAGCTTATCCACCTCCTCCTTAGTTCGTATAACCGGCATTGGACAGTAAAGACCTATGCAGTCCAAGATTTGATGAGCCCGGTTCGGTGAACTAGAGTCTGCCACAGTTTGGACCTCCTACAGTCATGATCTCCACTCCAAGTGACACTAGCCCTTAATCTCAGCCCCACAATGAGGACACACCCTATTATCACGGGGCAAAGGCTTTCGGCACTTGGGGCAGTAGAATATGGTAACGTGGCAAGCCTGGCAGTAGGGGAGATCCGCCTTCATTATCTCCTGGTCACAGTAGGGACAAGAAATATGCTTCTTTTTGCCTTTTTGCTCTGTCGTCACTTCTTTCCTCCTTTTTTCTTCTTGCTCAGGTAATTTTCTATGGCTTTGTTCAAAGCTTGGGCGCCCAGATTGGAGCAGTGAAATTTCTGCTTGGGTAATCCCTCTAGCTCATCAGCCACTGAGCGGGGAGTGATTTTCATCGCCTCCTCCAGTGTTTTGCCTTTAGCCATCTCGCTCACCATACTGGAAACAGCGATAGCTGCACCACAACCAAAGGTCTTGAATTTTACATCCTCAAGGCGATTGTCCTTGACCTTGATGTAGAAGGTCATCATATCCCCGCATACCGGATTACCTACCTCGCCGACTCCATCGGGGTTTTCAATCTCCCCGACGTTGCGGGGATTCGTGAAGTGGTCCATCACCTTCTTACTATAGACTGGCATATCACTTGCCTCCTTTAACTGTCTTGCTAAACTTGGCGTAAAGCGGCGACATCTGCCGCAGCCTGTCAACAATAGGCGGCATAGCCTCCAGAACGTAATCTATATCTTCGCTGATGTTATCTATGCCAAGCGTGAATAGGATAGAGCCCTGGGCTATTTCGTGAGATAGTCCCATGGCGATGAGCACATGCGATGCTTTAAGTGCCCTGGAGGTACACGCCGACCCGCTGGACACAGCAATCCCCTTGCTGTTCAATAGCATGAGCATGGATTCGCCTTCAATAAATTCCACACAGAAGCTGGCATGTCCGGGCAAGCGGTTCTCCGGGTGTCCAGTGACGACCACACGTTCGATTCCGCCGGGTAGCTCCTTGAGCAGACGGTTCCGCAGCGGTGCTAACCGCTTCATCCGGTCTGCCATCTGAACCCGAGCCAGTTCTGCCGCTTTTCCCAGACCCACAATAGCCGGGATATTCTCGGTACCGGCGCGGCGACCTTCTTCCTGGATACCGCCGTCGAGAAGCGGCATAATCCGCACTCCTTTTCTTACCCACAGTGCCCCAGTCCCCTTGGGGCCATAGAACTGGTTCCCAGCCATGCTCAAGGCATCTACTCCCAGTTCCGCCACGTTAACGGGTATTGTGCCCGCTGTGGCCACGGCATCAGTATGAAAGGGAATGTTCCGCTCCCTGGTCATCCTGGTTAGCTCCTCGATGGGTTCGATAGTCCCCACTTCACCATTGGCATGCATGATGGATACCAACACCGTGTCCTTTCTGAGACTGCGGAGCAGGTCATCCGGGTTAACCACGCCATACTTGTCCACTGCGATTTCGCTAACCTCGAAGCCCCACTTTTCAAGTGTTCTTGCCGAGTGCAGTACCGAGAAATGCTCAATGGCAGAAATTACTACGTGCTTGCCCTTGTTTTGCTGGGCCAGCGCCAGCCCTTTGACAGCAAAATTATTGCTTTCGGTCCCGCTGCCGGTGAAGATTATTTCATCAGCATTCGCCCCGATAAGTGCAGCCACCTGTTTGCGAGCAGACTCAAGAGCCTCCCGGGCACCGTCTCCCCAGTCGTGGAGCGATGACGGATTACCAAATATATCACCCAGGTAAGGCATCATCGCTTCACGCACTTCGGGAAGAAGCGGTGTCGCGGCTGCGTTGTCTAGATAGACCTTTCTCACGTTGACACCTCTCTAACGTAGATTTCCAGGCTCAGGGATATAGCTGATTACCATCACCATCCTCAAGGATGATAGCGTTCTGAGGACAGCTTTTGGCCGCCTCCATCAAAGTCTCCTCATCAACAGAGCCGGGGTCAAGAACTACAACCTTGTTTTGGTCATCAAGTTCGAAAACCGTGGGGGCGATGACCACGCAATTACCGACTCCGATACACAATTCTCTATCTACCTTTACCGTCATTTCTGGACCTACCGGTCTATTTGTTGGTGGTCGAGAGTCCGACCAGAACTCTCATCTATATAAGTTACTCATTAGTTTAGTTGCCGGATGATGGAAAAGTCATAAAATGAAGGCAACAAAAGTTACAAAGTTATATCATTTTTGTCAATCAACTCCTATCAAAGCGCACACATCTCTTCAGCTACACCAGCTGCAAAATGTGCTCCCAGCTTCGTTCCACTACTCCTCCATGCAATTACCTTCGCTAAGCTGCCCACTCCAGTCAGAGCATTGATCATATCACGGGGAACCAGGCAACCTTCAATTTATCCAGAATTCTAATCTGCCCATCACCTCCTTTGTCATGATACAATCCTACATTCAAAGACAGCCTTCGTCTGTGACTTTCGTCACCGTCGGCACACCTGCAAATGTCATAGTTTTGTAACATTTTGCATCGGTATTTTATGACTTCTCCATAGCAGGCACACTATAATTCCAATTGGAGTTGGTGCACGGCGCCAGATTGTGCCCAGTGACTTCGTTTAGGTCTGGAAAGTGGTTTGAAGTGAGGAAACAATGATTCATACAAAGCGCGTTTACGAGCCCGCTGAACCAAAAGATGAGACCCGGATACTCGTAGACCGATTGTGCCGCGGGGCATCGATAAGAAGAAACTGAGGCTGGATTTCTGGTACAAAGATGTGGCGCCCAGCAGTCAGCTAAGGAAGTGGTTCAATCATGATCCTGCCAAGTGGGACGAATTCAGAAGGCAGTATTTTGCTGAGCTGGATAGTGGTCCGGCAGCATTGGGCCGTCTCGCGGAGTCGGCACGTAGCGGTAATGTGACACTGTTACATAGTGCCAGGGATGAGGGACATAACAGTGCAGAAGCGCTACGAGATTACCTCGAGTCAGAGCTCCAGGAGTAAGAGCCGGTGATTAAGGACAGATTTCCAAAGAATAAGAGGGTGTGGGGTCTAGGATGGGAATTGCATGAAAGACAGAGATATGGATGTGAAGTCTCATATCTAGTGCGATTCAGCATATCATAAAACAGAGGAGGTGAAGAAATATGAGGGTAGGCGGCAAAACAGCAATTGTGACCGGGGCTCGGAGAGGAATAGGACGGGCTATTGCGTTAGCTCTGGCCAGAGAAGGTGCCAACGTAGTTGTGGGTGACATAGGCCGAGAAGATTGTCAGAAGGTTGTTGATGAGATAAAAGGGCTGGGGAGAAGAGGGCTGGCACTCAAGTGTGACGTCAGTTCCACCGACGACGTCGAGGATATGGTCAGGAGAACAGTGGCAGAGTTTGGTAGAGTTGACATCTTGGTGAACAACGCGGGAATCATAAGTTACAAGCCGTTCCTGGAGCTCACGGATGAAGATTGGGATAAGACCTTAAATGTAAATCTCAAGGGCCAGTTTCTCTGTGCCCGGGCTGCGGCCAGAGACATGGTCAAGAACAAGTGGGGGCGCATTATCAACATCGCCTCAATCTCCTCCGGAGGATGTGGCATTGCCTTTCCTCTGATAGCTCACTACACGGCATCAAAAGGTGGCGTTGTAGCTCTCACCGAGGCACTCGCACTGGAGCTTACTCCCCAAGGCATAAATGTGAACGCGATTTGCCCCGGGGCGATAGATACCGACATGGCTAAAGGAGTCAAGGAAAGCGGTCAACTGGCGCAGGTGCTGACAAGAATTCCGAAGGGAAGACTAGGACAACCGGAGGAAATTGCCAGGCTTGTCGTTTTTTTGGCATCTGAGGAGTCTGATTACATGAGCGGGTCCGCCATTGTTATTGACGGTGGGTGGCTGACAACATAGTCTATTGACAATTGTAGGCCTCACAACTAGAAGAAGGAGAGTATCGGTATTCGATGATATTCGAGCGGATTAAATCGGCGGGCATAGCTCACAATTCCTACATTATCGGGTCTGGCAGCGATGCTGCAGTGATTGACCCGCGCCGTGATTGCCAGATTTACGTAGACTATGCTCAAGAAAAGGGGCTGAAAATCAAGTATATCTTTGAGACCCACCGCAATGAAGACTATGTAATCGGCTCCGTCGAGCTGAATACTATCACCGGGGCTGAAATCCACCATGGACCGGGAATTGATTGGAAATACGGCAATACACTAGGGGACGGACAGCAATTCCGTATAGGTTCTCTCAGGCTGACCACCATCCACACCCCAGGTCACACTGACGAGAGCATCTCCTACAAGGTGGCCGATCTGGCTACTGGTGAGGCCCCGGTACTGGTCTTCACCGGCGATGCCCTGTTTGTGGGTGACGTGGGACGAACTGACCTCTATGGCCCGAAAGAGGCATCAAGACTGGCATCAAATCTTTACGACAGTATTTTCAATAAGCTTCTACCGCTGGGTGACGGTATCATCCTTTGTCCGGCTCATGGTGGTGGCTCAGTCTGCGGATTGCATATTGCTAACCGGGATGAAAGCACCATCGGCATAGAGAGAATTCAGAACCCGGCACTTCAGATGAAGGATAAACACGAGTTTGTAAAGCACAAGTTAGCTGAGAAGCCGGAAATGCCGCATTACTTTCGCCAGATGGAGATATACAACCTGGAGGGTCCGCCACTCCTGGGGTGTCTGCCGCTGCCATCCCCGCTTACCCCGGCTGAATTCAAACAGGAAATAGACAAGGGGGCAGTAGTAGTTGATACTAGTGAACCAGCCGCTTTCGGCGGGGCTCACATCAAAGGTGCTTACAGCATCTGGCTGGAAGGACTCCCTATCTTCGGCGGCTGGGTGCTACCCTACGACAAACCCATATTGCTCGTTCTGGAAGACCAGTCTCACCTGGAAAGAGCCGTGCGTTACCTGATACGGGCCGGCTATGATCAAATTGTTGGCTATCTCAGGCACGGTACCGAGGGCTGGTACAACGCTGGCTTCCCCACTGAAAGCCTGCCACTGCTCTCGGTACACCAGCTCAAAAGCAGGCTTGACCGGCGTGAAGAGCTGGTGGTACTGGATACTCGGGGGCAGGACGAATGGGAATCAGGACACATAGCAGGTGCTCTTCACATCTATGTTGGGTACCTTGAGCAGAGACTGGCAGAGGTCCCCAAAGGTAAACCGATAGCAGTAATCTGCAATGTGGGACACCGTGCCGGACTTGGTGCGAGCATCTTGCTCCGCGCTGGTTGTCCAAGCGTTCACAACGTCCTCGGTAGTGTGAAGGCATGGATAGCGGCTGGTTTTCCTGTTACCACTGACGAAGCTTCTGAGCAGTAGGCAAATGGAGGTCGAAGAGAGTATGAAGAAATATGATGTCATTGTCATCGGTTCAGGGTGCGGAACCAACATCGTCGACGAAGCCCTGGCCCATAGCTTGGGTGTGGCGCTTGTGGATAAAGGCCCGCTCGGAGGCACATGTGCCAATCTGGGCTGTATACCATCCAAGATTCTCATATTCGCTGCCGATAGGATAACTGAGGTACAGGAAGCCAAGAAGTTGGGCATTGAAGCCCAGACAAGGGATATTGATTTCGGTTTCATCATGGAGCGTATGAGACAATCCGTACGCGAGGGCCAAGAACACATGAGGCAGGGACTCTCCCACATGGACAATCTGGACTTCTATGAAGGGGAAGGTCATTTTGTTGGTGATTACACCATCGAGGTCAACGGCGACAAGATAAACGGAGCGAAGATTTTCATCGCGTCTGGCTCGCGCCCATCTATACCGCCGATAAAAGGCCTGGAGGATCTGGGCTATCTCACCAACGAAACAGTCCTGCAACTGAAGGAGCGACCGGATAGTCTCCTCATCATCGGTGGCGGCTATATCGCAGTGGAATATGGCCACTTTTTTGCCGCCATGGGAACCAGGGTGACCATCCTGGAAATGGCAGACCGGCTCGTCCTTGCTGAAGAACCAGAAATATCGGAGATTCTGAAAAAAGAACTGAGTCGCCGCATGGATGTTCACACTGGAGTCCAAGCTGAGGAGGTGAAGAACAATGGCCATGAGATAACCGTTGTTGTAAAGGACTTGCAGCGTGGCGGGCATAAGGAATTCACGGCACAGCAAATACTCGTGGCCGTCGGCAGAAGGTCCAATGCCGACCTGCTAAAGGTAGAGAATACTGGTGTGGAGGTTGATAAAAGGGGCTTCATCAAGGGGAATGAGTACCTCGAAACCGTCAAGAAGAACATATTTGCTGTAGGGGACATCAACGGTCAGCAGATGTTTACACATGTGGCCAATGTAGAAGCGTCGCTGGCTGCCGATAATGCCATTCACGGCAACAAAACAAAGATGGACTACGGCGCTACGCCCCACGCCGTCTATACTCATCCCCAGATCGCATCCGTAGGAATGACTGAGGAGACTGCCAGAAGATCTCACAAGGTCCTGATCGGCAAGGCCAAATATTCAGACGTGGCTCAAGGCGAGGCCATGATGGAGGAAACCGGCTTCGCCAAAGCCCTCGTAGAAGCAGATACGGGAAAGATATTGGGTTTTCACATCATCGGCCCCTATGCCCCTATTCTCATTCAGGAAGCGATAAATGCCATGGCCTCTGGCGGTGGCATCGACCAGATACGAACAAGTATGCACATCCACCCCTCCATTACCGAGCTAATACCTGATGTGTTAAGTAACCTGAAGAACACAACTTCATGACCCGTGGGAATGGGGCTTGGCTGAAGATCCCTCACAACACCCTGGCTCGCCCGGGTGACCACAACAGTTCTGCCTGCGAAATATCTTGATGAAGTTGTTGCGGAACACGAGCTTCAGTTTCCTACCCAGAGGCATGGGCACTGACATATTGGTGAAAAACGCTTTTGCTGTTGGCATACTACATCCTCCCAACAATAGTTCTCATGCGTCGACCTCAAAAAACGATGCGTATTGCTTCATTCACTGCCCTTGTTCCTCCTCGTCTTCTACCGCTTCACAGCAGCCACACTTACACTGATCACTGTCAGCGCAGGACTGGCAACAGTAAATAACACCATCCTTTTCATAGCCATCACTGGCTATGTGACAACCGCATGCCGGGCAAAGTTGCTCTGTCATCTTATATTACCTCCTTTCTTGCCGATGAATCTTATTGCTTCAGTCATCTACTTATCGCCAACTCATAAAAATTGAGTGAACAGTATCTCAACCTTGGCGACGTCAACCCCACGGCCCACCAGTGGCTCTCTGCTTAGCGCCGGAAGTTGGTCCTCATAAATTGGCAGATCTTCCTCATAGATAATCCCGATAGGAATCTTATCTCCCCACTCAAGCGCCTTTTCCAGTGCTGCCCTCTTGTCACTGGGGTTGTATTTTTCGCCTTCCAGCTTATATACCCGTTCCTTGTACCACTGGAAAGTATTCTTGTGGTTGAATGAGACGCAGGGTTGCAGAATGTCTATAAGTGCGAATCCCCGGTGAGAAATACCATTTCTAATGAGATTCGCAAGATGGTCTATATCCCCGGCGAAGCCCCTCCCAACAAAACTGGCGCCACTGACTATCGCCACGGCGATAGGATTCACCGGGCTGGCTGCCCCGTAGGGTGTAGTCTTAGTGATGAAACCGACATCGCTGGTGGGAGATGCCTGTCCTTTGGTCAGCCCATAGACCTGATTATTATGCACCAGATAGGTGATGTCATGATTACGACGGCAAGCATGGAGAAAATGGTTGCCTCCCTCGCCGTAGGCATCCCCGTCGCCGCTGATGGCGATGACTGTCAACTCAGAATTGGCAATCTTGGCGCCTATGGCTGGCGGAATCGGTCTGCCATGCAAGGAGTTGAACACGTTGCCCCTGGTGTAATGAGGCAACTTGCCAGCCTGGCCGATGCCGGAGACCAACAAGACCTGATGTGGTTTAATCTTCATGTCAATCAGCGCTCTATTTAATGCATTCAATATGCCGAAGTTGCCGCAACCCGGGCACCACGCCGGCTTCAGTCCAGCATAATCTGACCTGGCGACCACGTTTAATATCCTTCCTTTCTCACCGCTTCAGCAATGTAAGCTGGAGTCAACGGTCTCCCATCGAATTTCAGAATTCGCCGGGTTACATCATGCCCCGTTTCTGCTTTCATGAGACGGGCAAGTTGTCCCGTAGCATTGCTTTCGATGCAATAGCTATTTGAAGCCTTGCTGAGAGCATCAGCCATCGCCTTCGCTGGAAAAGGCCACAGTTCACTGAGGTGAAGCATATTGATGCTGGCGCCTTCTTTGCGCAGTATATCCACCGCCTCATGCATAGCTCCGTAAGTGCTACCCCAGCCAACAAGGGTTGTGCCTGCTCTCCGAGAACCGTACTTCAGTGGTGTACCGATCTCCTTGCTTAGTGGAAGGCTCTTCCGCAGCCTCTTTTGCACCTGTGCCGTCCTTTCTTCAGCATGTTCCGTGAGATGCCCTTTCTCATCGTGCTCGTCGCAATCGGTCACCACCAGCGCCTTCCCCAAACCCGGGAAAGCCCGCGGAGAAACACCGGACTTTGTGACTCTGTGCCTCATGTAATCGGAAGGGTCATCGTCGGTCTCCGAAAACAGCATACCCCGGTCAATTGTTACCTCCGATAGGTCTAGCCGGTCAATGGTGGCATAGGAGCTTGCTAGATGCTGGTCGGTCAAGATTATAACCGGCAACTGATACCTCTCTGCCCAATTGAAAGCCTTGATCATCACCCAGAAGGCGTCTTCAATGGTAGCAGGTGCCAGGACAGCCCGGGGGAAGTCACCATGATGGGCATGAAGCACAAACTGAAGGTCACCCTGTTCCGTTCGGGTGGGTAGGCCTACAGCCGGCCCTGGTCTCTGCCCATCAATTATCACTATTGGTGTCTCAGTAATGCCCGCCAGTCCAATGCCTTCCACCATGAGGCACAGGCCACTGCCAGAGGTGGCAGTCATAGCCCTGACACCGGCATAGGCAGCCCCAATGGCCATGTTGATGGCAGCTATTTCATCTTCGGTGTGGACCATTACCAGTCCAAGGTCCTTTGATTGGGCCGCCACATATTCCATGATAGAGCTGGCGGGAGTCATAGGATAAGCAGCCATGAATTTGCACCCGGCCGCAATCGCCCCCAGAGATATCGCTTCGTTGCCGGTCAGCAGCATTCTTCTGGCTTCAGGAAGTGGTTTAAGCCTACGAGACTTGCTTCTGTGCCCGGGCCGGACAAAGTCGTGTCCCGCCTTTGCCGCCGCAATATTCCTGTCGGCGACTTCGCCTTCTCCGAAATGGTCAACCAGAACCGCACTTAGTGTATTCAAGTCGTAATCTACCACTGCCAGGGCAGCACCGAGAGCCACAGTATTGGCCATTAGCTTGTTTCCGGCCTTTGCCTCAGCCAGCTTCTCCGGAGGGATGCTCAGAAAATCGGCATGATTGCCGCTGACTCCCTTTATCTTTTCGCCATCGAAGATGATAATACCATCAGTGGCCATTTCCGCCTGGTGCAATTCGATACTGTCAATGTTGAGTGCAATCAGTACGTCCACGTCTTCAGCAATGGCGCCTACCTTGCTGTCACTGACTCTGACGCGGAAGAAGTTGTGGCCGCCTCTTACCCTTGACTCATAATCCTGGTCAGCAAAGACGTGGTAGCCACCGCGGGCAAAAACCTTGGCCAGAAGGAACCCCACTGACTGCACCCCTTGCCCGGCTTCCCCTCCCACCATAAAATTGAAATCAACAGGCATTAATCTTCTCCCAACTAACACTTCCTATGTTTTTCGATGACCTCATCCACCCACTTCATGGCAGCAATCATTGTGGGGAACCCTACCGTAGTGAATGCCAGGAGCACGGAGTGGCGAAGCTCCTCCGAAGTCATGCCTTCCTCAAGCGCTCGCCGGGCATGTGACCTTACACCACCTTCCGAACTCAAGCCAATAGCAATGCCGAGCTTTACTAGTCGCCTTGTCTTTTCATCCAACGGTCCCCAGCCATGACATTTGACAGCCAGTTCGTCATAGGCCTCAGCAATCTCAGGGAATTCTTCCTTGAATCCTTTGTAAACATTCGGCAAATAAGTCACGGTACACCTCCTTTCCTGGGTTCTAAAACTGACTTAGCGCTTCCCTTCTGGGCAACACTGTCTCTATGCGGGACAAGCATGGTCATACATAATGAACGCTTGTCTACCCCACTTTGATTTCCTTGCTCGATTGCCAGAGACCATGGATATTGCACAAGGCAGCGGCGTAAATAACCCCGGATTTGCCAGTCTTCATGGACAGACTGACTTCATGGTGAGTGTATATCGAGCTCTTATCCGGTCCCTCTGCCGATTCTCCGTGAGCAGTAAACTCAAAGTGCCCTATCTGGTAGGCAAACTTCCCCCCATCCGGATGAAAGTAAACCGAAATCCAGCGAATATGATGGTCGGTTGTATTGGGATGAGCTATCTCTTTCCCTAGGATCACCTTCACCGGAAAGAACTCATTGGCTTTTGCCTTGTCCGCGCACTCTATCACCGGGACATGCTTCTCCGTCTTCCAGTCCGCGCTCTGAAAAACTTCTCCAAACTGTCTCATTGTATTCCCTCTCCTTTGCACATATCTCGATATATCTTCGTTTCTTCTGATTACCTAGATGCCCGGCACGCACCCGGGTGCTCTGATCATTAACACCGGGATGCAGCTGGACCTCAGAACTTTGTCAGCAACACTGCCGTAAGCCCACCGGCTGGCACCGGAGCGGCCATGGCTGGACATGACAATAATGTCAGCACCACTATCTTCTGCATAAGAAGCAATCGCTTCGGCAGGAGGCCAGAGGAGCACCTCCGTGCGTACCTTGATCCCTCTAGCATCTAATTTCTTAGCTATTCTGTCGAGATATCTCTGGGCCTGCTTCTCTTCCTTGCCGAAGGTTACAGTCATCTCTGAACCCGTTCTCTGGAACTCCGGCCTATCGGTGCTATAATAGATTTCCTGGGCTTCGGGCGCTTGCGTCCGACCTTGCACCTGTTCCGTAACACTAATCAGAATAACTTCTTCAGTGCCGCAGCCATTAGCCAACTGTTCCACATGGGGAAGTGCACACTCGGCCAACTTAGAGCCATCTAATGGAACCAAAATCCTCTTGTACATCTTTGATCTCCTCTTTGCTTACTAGATGCCTGGCACGCATCCGGGTGCTCTGATCATTAACACCGGGATGCAACTGGACCTCAGAACTTTGTCAGCAACGCTGCCATAAGCCCACCGGCTTGGACCCGAGCGACCGTGGCTTGCCATGACAATGAGGTCGCATCCATACTGTTTCGCGTAGCCGACTATTGCCTCAGCAGGCTTCCAAAGAAGCACTTCCGCACGTACATTGATTCCTTTAGGTGCCATTCTTTTGGCTACTCTGTCAAGATATCTCTATGCCTGCTTCTCTTTCTTGCCGAACGCCTCCGGTACGAGTCGTTGACCAAGCGGCTGGCTGGGCTGTATCCAGCCACCCATCCAGCCTGCGACTGGCTGGCCCGAGCCCTCGAGCACCCTAAACCCCTGAACGCGCTCAGTAACGCTCACCAAGATAACTTCCTCCGTGTCGCAGCCATTAGCCAACTGTTCCACATGGGGAAGTGCACACTCGGCCAACTTGGAGCCATCTAATGGAACCAAAATCCTCTTATACATCTTTGATCTCCTCTTTGCTTACTGGATGCCTGGCACGCACCCGGGTGCTCTGATCATTAACACCGGGATGCAACTGGACCTCAACACTTTGTCAGCTACACTGCCGTAAGCCCACCGGCTTGGACCGGACCGACCATGGCTTGCCATGACAATCACGTCGCACCCATACTGTTTCGCGTAGCCGACTATTGCTTCAGCAGGCCTCCAAAGCAGCACTTCTGTACTTACGTTAATCCCCTTAGCCTTCATTTTCTCGGCAACTCTGTCAAGATACCTCTGTGCTTGCTTCTCCTTCTTGCCGAATGCTTCCGGTACAAGTCGTTGAAGTGGCGGCTGGATGGAGCTACCCCAGCCACCGCCTGAGAGAATGCCCGGCTCGGCCGACCCCTCAACTGCTCTATAGCCCTGAACGCGCTCAGTAACGCTCACCAAGATAACTTCCTCCGTGTCGCAGCCCTTAGCCAGCTCTTCCACATGAGGAAGTGCAGACTCGGCCAACTTGGAGCCATCCAGTGGAACTAAAATTTTCTTGTACATTTCTTGACCTCCTTTCTTTGCTCTAAATATTAGGAACACAACCTGGCGCTCTCACCATCAAAACTGGCACACAGGCTGAATGAAGAACCCGGTCAGCCACGCTACCCCAGGTCCAGCGACTTATGCCAGAACGCCCATGTGTAGCGATGACAATGAGATCTATTGAGTCTCTACTAGCATAGTCAGCGATGCTTTCCGCTGGTGCGCCCGTTATTACTTTTGGCGTGACGGGTACTCCATCATATCGAGTCCGTTTGATCAGCTGGCTCAGGTACTTCTCCGCAGCCGCTTTATTACCTGCATCAATGCTATTTATAACGTCCTGGCTGATACAACCGTCATAGATGCAGAGCTGGTGAAAAGGCTCGGTCACGCGGAGAAGAATGACCTCCCTCACCCCACACCCCTTGGCAATGGACTCCACATGAGGAAGGACACACTCCGCCAGATCCGAGCCATCTAATGGAACTAGAATCTTCTTGTACATTTTCACCTCCTTTCTTTCATCTTTCTTGACGATTGCCTTGATACGACTCACACTCTCAGTCTTGTCCCCAGCATGTGTCATTCCCTCCCTTTGTGATATTCTGATTCACAGTAAAGCCTCTACTATTGCCTTATTGAATTTCGGCAGGTCAGCAGGTTTACGCGAGGTAATGAGATTGCCGTCCCTGACCACCGGTTCATCAACCCAGATAGCGCCGGCATTCTTCAAGTCCACCGCTACCGAAGGCCACGAAGTCACACGGCGCCCCCTGACTACATCGGCTGAGATCAGAAGCTGAGGGCCATGGCAAACTGCTGCTATTATCTTGCCCGAGGTGTGCGCCTTTCGTACGAGATCAATCATCGGCCGGTGCAGGCGCATCTTATCCGGAGCGTAGCCGCCGGGGACAATTATGGCATCAAATTGACCGGCTTCGACCTTATCAGCGGTTGTATCTACCGTCACTTCTGCCGAGCCCCTCTTTCCCCTGTAACTTTTCTTCGAGCCGCTGCCCACAATTAACACGGTGGCACCTGCCTCTTTCATCGCTCGCAGCGGCTCCATGAGCTCGGAGTCTTCAAAATCCTCCTCAGCCAGGATGGCAATCCGTTTTCCTTCAAGCATATAGGTTATCTCCTTCCCGAACCGGTCATCTCCTTCCTGTGTTAGTTTCTTCTCACCTTCCTTTTGCGCGGTGCGGAATTACTGGAAGTAACCGGGTCAAGTGAAATCTCATTATCTCGAGTCACCAGCAGATGCAGGTTTTCGGTGATGCCATCAATGCATCCAAGAACCGGCATTATCGCCTCACCCAGGCCTTGCCTGTCTGCAGCTTCAGCCATAACAATGATATTGGGATACCCTTCCAGTCGATCGGCAAGCCTTACCTGTGTCCTGCTCCGCAGCGTTTGAACTGCGTATTCGCAGCTTCTGTCTACAATGTCAAGCAACATATACGCTCTCACGCTCATCTCTCTCCCTCCTTTCCTTGCTGTTTTGTTCCCGGACAGCGTTATGCGGCAAAAGAATAGAACCGGAGGCAACCGGATTGTCTCCAAAACCTGACACATTCACATAAGGCGGTACTATGCAATTACGTCTTATGACAGTATGAGATGGCACATTAGCTCCTCTCCCCAGCACGGTAATATCATCATCTCTCGCCAGGAGCGCTTTTCCAAAGCCAATGTAACATGATTCGCCCATATTCACTTCTTCGTCTACGATGCATGTGTCCAGCACGCTATGGTGTCCGATACGGACATTGGCCATCACTACCGAATCCCATACCTCAGCTCGCTCATCCACCAGAACTCCCGGCGACAGGATGGAGTTTTTCACATACCCCCTGATTACGCAACCGGGACTGACCAGGCTGTTTACTACGACGGCTCGGTCAGATACGTAGGGGGGCGGCAGGTTCAGGCGTTGAGTGACGACCGGTTGTGTTCCGTCGAGGCTGAAACGGCGCTGAGGACGGATGAGATCCATATTGGCGGCATAATAGGCCTGGGGTGTGCCGATATCCCGCCAGTAATCGGTGAATTCATAAGCGTTGACCTTATCCCTGCCTACCATGCCCGGGATGATGGCATAGCCGAAATCATGCAGCGAGTTCGGCCGCACGGCATCCTCCGCCAAACGCTGCGCAAGGATATCCCTATTGAAAATGTAAATGCCCATCGAAGCCAAGTTACTCCTGGGATTCCTGGTTTTTTCCACAAACTCAAGTATGTCACCGCCATCACTCAGGCGGACTGTGCCGAACCGGTGAGCCTCTTCAATCGGAACCTTTGTCACCCCCACGGTCACGTCAGCTTTCGTCTCCTCATGAAAGGCAATCATGTCCCGATAGCCCATTCTGTAAACGTGGTCGCCGGCCAGTATCAGCACGCTTTGCGGATCTAATCTGTTCAAATAAGGAAGGTTCTGAAACACAGCGTCGGCAGTTCCCTTGTATGAACCCGTTTCCGGCTCCAAAATCTGGAATGTTCTCATGCCATTTGACAGGCCCCATTCCCCGAGATACCTCCCCATGCGGGAGCGCTGATAGTCGGTAAGAATACCAATGTCATTGAGGTCAGAGTAGATACAATTGCTCAGTGTGAAGTCAATGACATTGAATTTCCCGGCGAAAGGCAACGCCGGCTTCGGCCTTACGTGGCACAAAACATCCATCCGTGCGCCCCGCCCACCAGCCATAATTAAAGCAGCTGTCTTTCTCATAACTCATCCTCCCTTTCTTTTGAATCATCTCCTTTCCCAGATAATGTCGAAACACTCAATGTGTCCGATACCGGCGGCAGCACTCTGACGTACTGCAGTGGTGAAAAACCTATTTATGTTGCTGCCTGAACCAGCGAGTTTGCATTACCGATATTCTATTAGGCAGGTGGTGTAAAAGTCATAAAATGGAGGTAGAAAAAGTTACAAAACTATGACATTTTGGGAAAGTGTGGAATAGGTCGGGCAGAAACCGCTTTCATGGGGACGCAGGTTCGTGACGATATGCGATATCAATTATTTTCCCTGTTTTTGTTGACTCAAATGCAAAGCAGAATTAGAATATGAGCATCTCACTGATTACCAAAGCGATGCAGGGACGATGCCCATGGAAGATGGACCTAGAAACAGCGGTATTGATGTGATCGGCAGTGTACCCTGGGGTACACATTTCTGCCAGTTCTACAGGACCAAAAACGACCTGATTGATATACTTGTCCCCTATTTCAAAGCCGGCCTAGAGAGCAACGAATTCTGCATGTGGGTTACGTCCGAACCGCTTGTGGTGGCCGAGGCACAAGAGGCTATGAGGAAGGCGGTCAATGATTTCGACCAGTACCTGCGCCGTGGGCAGATAGAGATAATCCCATATAACGAGTGGTATTTGCTGGGAGGCACTTTTGATGATGACCGTGTGCTCGAGGGCTGGATTAGCAAGCTAGAACAGGCTTTGGCCCGGGGTTACTCCGGGCTACGGTTGACGGGCAATACGTTCTGGCTGGAAAGGAACCACTGGCAGGCATTCACGGAATATGAAGCCAAGGTGAATGACGTAATCAGCAAGCATCGTATGATAGCAGCGTGTACTTACAGCCTTGATAAATGTGATGGTGCCGCCGTGATCGATGTGGTCAAGAACCATCAATTTGCCTTGATTAAGAAGGAAGGCAAATGGGACATCATCGAAAGTGCTATATACAAGCAAGCCACAGAGAAAATTGCTTATCTGGCCTCATTCCCGCAGCTTAACCCCAATCCAGTCCTCGAGCTGGACATATCCGGAAATATCAAATACATGAACCCTGCTACCGAAGCGCTCCTCCCCGATTTGCCGCCACAAGGATGTCAGCATCCCTTTCTGGCAGATTGGAAGCTCGTGCTTCGTACACTCAGGGAAAAGGAGCGGCACACATTCACGCGTGATGTCAGAATTGGTGAATTCTGGTATGAGCAGTCATACTTCCTGTCACCATCAACCGGTGATGTGCGTCTCTATGCCAGGGATATCACCGAGCGCAAACGGGTCGAACAAGCACTAAGAGAGAGCGAAAAGAAATTCAGGACAATCTCTGATTTCACATATGACTGGGAATACTGGCTTAGTCCCGATAACACATTCATTTATGTGTCACCGTCGTGCCTGAGTTCAACAGGATATGACGTAGTCGAGTTTATGAATGACCCTGAACTCTATCTGCGCGTAATTCACCCCGATGACCGTGAGCGGATGACGGAACATCTACGCGAAGATATGCGGGATCGGGAAGAAGTCGAACTCGAATTCAGGATTATACGGCGTGACGGGGAGGAGCGATGGATACATCATGCATGTCAACCTGTCGTGGATACAGATGGGAGTTTCTTGGGACGCCGCGGCTCCAATCGTGATATTACAGACCGCAAGAAGATGGAAGAGGCTATGCGCGAGACGGACCGAGATCTTAACCGTGCTCAAGCGGTAGCTCATGTCGGAAGCTGGCGTCTGGATATTCGGCGCAATCAGCTTCTGTGGTCCGACGAGACCTATAGAGTCTTCGGCGTCCCTGGGGGAACGCCAATGATTTATGAGACTTTCCTCTCAAGCGTCCACCCCGATGACCGTGAATACGTTAACCGGAAGTGGGCAGCAGCTCTTCGCGGCGAGTCATACGACATCGAGCACCGTATCATTGTGGACGACAAGGTGAAGTGGGTTCGCGAGAGGGCTGAGTTGGAGTTAGATTCAGACGGCAAGCTTAAGGGTGGTTTTGGCACTGTTCAGGACGTTACGGAACGGAAACAGACGGAAGAAGCCCTCCGCGAAACAAGAAACTATCTGGAAAACCTGATCAACTATGCCAATGCCCCCATTATCGTCTGGAATCCTAAGTTGGAGATTACCCGGTTTAACCATGCGTTCGAAGAGCTTACGGGGCGCAAGGCTGACGAAGTACTGGGTGAGAAAGTTGACATCCTAATCCCGTCACATAATCGGGCTGCTACACTGAGAATGATCACCCGTACTACAAAGAAGAGCGAACGATGGGAAGCTGTCGAAATCCCAATCCAACATGTTGATGGCTCCGTCCGCACTGTCCTCTGGAACTCAGCAACCCTCTTCGATGTCGATGGCAAGACGTCTTTGGCCACGATTGCACAGGGCCAGGATATTACCGAACGTAAGAAGGTAGAACAGTTAAAGGATGAGTTCATCGGACTTGTCTCGCACGAGCTGCGCACGCCACTAACGGTGATAAGCGGGTCCTTACACACCGCTATGTCCGAAGGGCTATCCCAAGAGGATGCCCGCGAACTCCTCCAAAACGCTGCTGAGGGCGCAGACTCACTGGAGGTGATTTTAGAGAACATGCTGGAGCTGTCCAGGTACCAGGCTGGCCGCCTCCAGCTTCGGGTTGAAATGGTGAGCATCTCTGACACGGCCCAGAACGTGATTGAGAAATTGAAACGCCAGGGGATAGGTCACCAATTCTTGATAGATGTCCCGAGGGAATTGCCCCCGGTCGAGGCTGATCCGGTGCGAGTGGAGAGAATTCTTTTCAATCTGATGGAGAATGCCGCTAAATACTCCCCCGAGGACGGCAGAATCAGGGTCTCCAGCCGAACGCAGGGGGACTTTGTCGTCACCAGAATCATTGACCGGGGCCCAGGAATATCTTCGGAGGACCAGGCCACGATATTTGAGCCGTTTCGGCAATTGCAGCCATCACAACGCCGGCCCAAGGGAGTCGGCCTTGGGCTGGTGGTATGCAAACGGTTGGTGGAGGCTCAAGGCGGGTGGATTAAGGTAGACTCGAAGCCTGGCAGAGGCTCGACATTTTCCTTTGCCCTCCCGAGGCAAGGGATTAGACATTAGCCCGGCCGTTTTGTCCTGGTCTCGCAGTGGCTTAGAAGCGCCTTAATCTTTCTGACCATCTCATCGGATTGAAATGGTTTGGGCATAAAATCGTTGGCACCCAGATGGATGGCCTCATGATAATTGCCCGGGCTGGCGCTGAAGGCAATAATCGGCAACTGCGTAAAATCCCGCAGCTTCTTGAGCACCTCGAATCCATCCATTCCTGGCATGATTATGTCCAGAAGCACAATATCCGGCTTGGCCGACTTGACCAGCTCCAGGGCTTCGCTACCCGAAGTTGTGGTGATAACTTCAAACCCGCGGAGTCTCAAGTCTATTTCAATAAATCTCAGTACTTTGGGATGGTCATCAACCACCAGTACACGTTGTTTCTTTTGTTCAGTCTTCATCAGTAACTACTCAACAACCTCTGATTTCTGATTAATGATATATTCTCAGCTTTTGCTACGTAACTCAATAAGTGACCATCGTACCGTATTCGACATCAAGACAGCACCATGCTTGTACAGTATTGTAATAACAGAGGAGTGAAGAAGTCATAAAAACCAGGCAAAAATTATTACATAAATATAACATTTCCACTTGTAGCTGAGGGGCATAGTGATTCGCAACAGGTTACCCTCTTCTATGTCTGATGAATGCGACCAAAGTCAGACATATTGACATTTCCCAATGCTTACCAATATCATTTAGATATAGTTACTGTCTAAAGGACAAAATAATGAAGCAATTTCGCGTGCTGGTAGTTGATGATGAGCCGCGCATACTCAAGTTCCTCGAGGTGAAGCTTAAGGCTTCGGGGTATGGAGTGTTGACTGCTAACAGCGGGGCCGAAGCCTTGGAACAGGTGGAGGCACAGGAGCCGGACCTGGTCGTGCTGGATGTTTTAATGCCCAAGAAGGATGGTTTTGAGACTCTTAAAGAGCTCCGAGCTTTTTCCTCGGTGCCAGTCATCATTCTCAGCGCTAAAGAAGCTGACACAGACAAGATTAGAGGCCTGGAGTTGGGTGCCGATGATTACCTAGCCAAGCCTTTCAGCCCTGACGAGCTGGTGGCCCGAATTGAAGCCCTACGGCGGCGCCTGGTATCTGTCCAAGACCGCAAGGTTGTCGAATTCATCACTCTAGGCCGCATGTCCATTGATTTCAAGAAGCACACTGTTTCCGTGAATAAGAAAGAAATACGGCTGACCCGAATCGAGTGGCTTCTGCTCAGCGAGCTTGCACGAAATGCCGGCAAGCTTATGCTGTACCGAGAATTGCTGACAAAGGTCTGGGGGCCAGAGTACCGTGATGACGTGCAGATACTGAGGACCTGGGTCAGCCGCCTTAGACATAAGATAGAACAGGAACCTGACCAGCCGGCAATCATCCGCACCATACCCAAGACGGGCTATATGATAGACCAGCCCTCAGCCTGATAGAATTCCTGAAACGGACATTCCCAAGGTGCCTCCATTATCCCCAAAACGTCATCGATTTCCGGATTTCTTCATCGATTCTGTCGCACTTCTATGGCTTATCTGTTGATGTGGGGTTCAGGCATCAGTGGGTGGAATCGGCAAGGCACTCGGACTGAGATCTGGATCAACCGCGCAACACCGACCGTTCCTCAGTCAACCCTGAATCCTGATTCTCTACCTACGAACAAGCACAGCGGACATATTCAGCGATGAGCACGATTGCCTGATCCGGCTCGTCTCTTCCTTCAAACCTTTGTTACTCATCAAGTATCCGGGACCTAGCTAAAACATACGAGGTGACGAAAGGATATAGTTGGCAATTTTCTGAATGGCTGACCAATCCTGGTTTGTCGGCTCAAATCGCCTGTCCGCCTGCAATGTCCACCCCTGAAATTCTTTGTCATAACTACGAATTGCCAGGTTGCCAATCTTCTGCACCAGATTCTTGACTGCCTCATCGCTGGAGAGAACTTCAACCAGTTCAGTGTGATGATCGTTACCTTTCCAGGTCACATCAACTACTTTGCCGAATAACGGAAATGACTTCTTTCTTATCGTCTTGATGTCAACCACATGGTGATCAGGGACAGGTCTCTTATCCGGTATACAAAGAACAACCCACCATAGAGGAGGGCTGTTCTTACTCGCATCTTTCTTCAAGATGTTTATCCATCTGACAAATCCTTCCTGTATGTCTATGATGCCCAAAGAACGTTGATACCATGAATTCTCTACCTTCTCTTCAGGCCAGCCACGTTCAGCCAGGTTCGCCCTAATACCCAGAGAGTTCAGATTTCGAGCCAATTCATCTCTTGATTTATCGCGGAATATCTCTTTCATTTCTTAGAATCATACCATGGTGCCTTGAGATGACTGGCAAGCGATTCTTGGGCAAATCTGGTGTGTGGTGGGGAAGGGGGGACTCGAACCCCCACGCCTTTTAAAGCACATGATCCTAAGTCATGCTCGTCTGCCAATTCCGACACTTCCCCGATAGCAAACCACTTAATACAATAGCATTTTGCATGGCTCATCTCAAGCTAGTGGAATCCTGGGTTAAGTATACTGGTGGTTGTTTTGGTAGTATACTAGGATTATGTCAAAAGTCTGGTTGGCAATTAAACAATACTTGGGCAAATTGGGGCTTGCGGGGGTGGGAGCGATGCTAGCGGGGGGGGCTATACGAGCCATAGAGGAAATCCTCCCTCTTACAGACTGGCATATCACTCCAAATCAGGCGAGGGTTCTGTTTTGGCTATCAGTAGGAGTGCTGATTGTTGGCATATGTCTCATCATAGCTGCTGTGCGGAAGCACGTGCGGATTGAAGGTAAAGCAGGGGTAGTCAGTAAGAGCGAGGATTTGATTGATATTCTAACTACAATGCATAGACGACTGATAGACCTTCAGAAAGAGAAAGCAGCACATATGAACGTCGGCTTTGAAGTGTTCAGGAAGGTATTACCAACACTCGCCTATAGATTGGATAAGGTAACAGAGGAGGAGTGGTCTAGCTTTGAGAACGATATAAGGACGAAAATCCACCAAGCAATGCCACCAAAGCCATATATGCCCATTAGAGGACGATTTAACTTCAAAAAATGGGCACGGCTAAATGCACAATGGAAAGAGAGAGTATATTTGAGAGCCTCACTCATAGCTAGGAAAGCCAGAGATGAGCTATTTAACACAAAGAACTGGGCACTCACAGACGGGATGAAGATAGCTGAATGGGCAGATGGATACGGCTGGGGAATAAAAGAACTTCGTGATGACGATTCGCAATGGAAGGGACTATACGAGTCAATAGACAATCGTCTTCGTATAGATGATGTCTTGGGAGGTCTAATCAAAGACCATATAGACGTCTCACATATCTATAACAACATAGCCCTAATAGTTCACATTTCAGACAGATATAAGGATGATATCTACTCATTGATACTATACGAAGCACTAGTAGGAAGCCCTATGAGCCCAGAACAAGTAGATGCGGGACTAAATGAGATATTGGGTAAGATTGAGAAAAGGCTAAAGGAGATGACTATTGTCAAAACAGCTATTGTTTATTGTTGCATCGGCACCAATGTATATCAAGTATCGGTTCACAATCAAGGCAACGATGTAGATACTGTGTTTGTTACCCTCGGCACGAGTGGCATAATAGCTGGCATCGAAGCTCTAATGGGTGCTAGCCTACCCACCATAATACAAGGAGGGCAGAACGGGAATTTCATCAGTTTCAAAGTAAGTGAGCTACCACCTGGCGTAAACCTTGCCTATCACATTCATTTGCGTTCCAATGCTGAGAAGCCCTACAAATTCACAGCTTGGTCAGAGACAACGAAAAGCAACATCCCAGCAGAATACATTGGGCGGTGTCCACAATGGGCAGGAACAGGCCCCGAAGAGACGGCACCACCACAAGCACAGAGCTAGATATTGAACGGTATTAGAAGATGAACTGCAAATACTGTAGCTCAACAAACGTAATCAAGTTCGGCACTTTCAACGGCGTTCAGCGTTACTGGTGCAAGGACTGTAAGCGGAAGTTCGCCGATAACCGAGCCTTGCCCACCATGAAGACACCCATTGAGCATATATCTGCGGCTTTGAGTTGTTACTTTGGTGGTATGCCCCTAGACGCTATTCAGAGGCACTTGCAGCAGCAGTTCGGAACGTATTACTCGGAGATGGGCATATACAACTGGATAAATCGGTTCTCACAAGAGGCGGTGAGCAGGACAAAGGACTTTAAGCCCATCGTGGGCGATACTTGGATAGCAGACGAAACAGTCCTGAAGGTAGGCGGTAGGAATATCTGGTTCTTTGACGTGATAGACGAAAAGACACGATACCTTCTAGCCTCACGATTATCTACAAGCAGGACAATCAAAGAAGCAGCTTTAGTTATGAACGAAGCCAAACGCAGAGCAGGCAAATCGCCAAAGCGAATACTTACCGATAAGCTAGCAGCTTACATAGACGGCATTGACCTTGTATTCGGTGCAGATACGAAGCATATTCAGAGTAAGCCTTTCACCGATGTTAATTCAACGAATGTGATTGAACGCTTTCACGGAACGTTGAAGGACAGAACAAAGGTTGTGCGTGGCTTTAAGAATATGGATACTGCTAGACTGCTTACGCAAGCGTGGCTGGTACATTACAACTTTTTCAAAGAGCATACCACTCTAGGAGACGTTCCGCCTGCGGTTAAGATGGGAGCTACACCCATAAAGGATTGGGCGGAGGTTGTCAGTCAAACAAAGACTCTCCCACCTATCAGGTCAGAAGCTCTATTGGTTACTTCGACAAAGCCTATCCTGAAGACAAGACACCCAAAGCGAAGACCTAAAGAATTGAGGCAAAAACCATATATGCAAGTTGCTGTAACATCGCCTAGAGGCGTAGGCGTATACGTGGATAGGAAAGGGCAAAGGCTTTCAAGGAAACCCCGCAGGGGCTGGAGGAGGGTATATCCCTAGAATGGCACACCAACCACGTTTATACTTAACCGAATCCTGACACCGCGCCTGCAAGTGACATTCGCTTCTGCTCAATTCGGAATGCGAGTATATGCGAAAAATGGATTTTGTGGTAAGATAGATATCAAACTCTCGCCGGGGGGAGCTTGAAACTATGAGCGTACAAGCACAAGAACTAAAAAGATTAGCTGAGAAAGTCCTATCCGACCTGGGCGTTACGGATTATTCCGAATTGCAGCTTACGTACGCACTTAAGGTTGAAGGAAAATGGAGAGTAAGCTTTGACTATGGCCATCGTGGTGGCTTTGCCAGCGCTACTACTAGAAAGCTGGGGTCTTTCGCGGCTGATGCCAAAAGCGGCGAAATCGAGGGGATGTGGCTGGACAGGTCATGGAAGTAGCTGGAAAGACTGTGCTCTGAACGGTCGAGAGAATCGCCCTGGCAGCTCCACAATGCAGTAATAGTCTCTCCCATACTCTTGAACAAAGCCCCGCAAATTCCGGACGCGTCACACCAATCGGTCCACCTAACCCGCACATGATACCCATGGTAGACTGATGGCCTGGCATCACACGTGAGATAGAGAGGAACATGTCAGCAAACTGGAAATCATCACCAACCATTGCCTTGGTTGCCCTTGTCGGGGTAACGGCGGTCTGGGGCTATACTTTTCTTGTCGTACAAGATGCCGTGGCGCGCATGCCAGTTATGGACTTCCTGGCCTGGCGCTTCATAGTAGCCAGTGTCGTGATGATAGTCTTGCGTCCGACCTGCCTGCGTAACGTGACTCGTCTCGAACTGCTGCGCGGCCTTGGACTGGGCACAGTACTTGGACTGGGTTACACTACTCAAACATACGGATTGCGCTATACATCCGCAGCTATTTCGGGGTTCATTACCGGCATGTTTGTCGTTCTTACCCCCGTCATATCATGGATATTACTTCGCCGTAAGACCAACCGTAGTACCTGGCTGGTAGTGGCACTGGCTACTGTGGGCCTGGCATTGCTCACTCTCAACGGTTGGTCGGTTGGAATCGGTGAACTGCTCACGCTGGGATGTGCCGTATTTTTCGCGATTCATATAGTTGGTTTAGGTGAATGGTCATCACAATATGAGCCGTACGCCTTTTCCCTGATTCAAATTGGGACTGTCGCCGTAATATCGCTCATAGCTGCCATACCCGGAGGAGTTGCCATGCCGCCGGACCCTGGAGCATGGGAAGTCGTGGTGATTACAGGGGTACTGGCAACCGCCGTCGCTTTTTTTGTACAGACGTGGGCTCAATCGCTTGTATCAGCAACGCGTGCAGCCGTGGTGATGACGATGGAGCCGGTGTTTGCCGGATTATTCGCCGTCGTCATCGGTGGAAACCAGCTGACACTGCGAACTCTCGGCGGTGCAGCGTGCATACTGGCAGCAATGTTTATTATCAATCTAAAGTCAAGTCGGAGCGTTACGCGACCGAAAACATGACAGCTTGAATGAATTTCAGCGGCAGCACACCTGTCAGGCCTCTTCAAATTCAGCTATCTTGTCCGCAGAATAATGCGAGGGTTAGTCCACCGCCCGATTCAGAGAGCTCAAAGCCTTCTGCCAGCCGACCGGTATCGAATCTACAAAAAACACGAGAGAATTCATCCGGGGTTCATGGAGACTTCACGGAGAGTTCATCACGGTGATGCTAGGATATAGCCGCACTGTAGCGAAACTCATCCCGCTATTGTGTTCACTCACCAACCTCCTTTACCGGGGGTCCCGGTCCACCAAGCCGGGACCCCATGACTTTGTGAGAGGGTGTGCTTTGAGGGGCGGAAGGTGAAGGCAGTAATCGTTTCTTCGCTATCAGAAAAATGCCAAATCACCAGGTATCCACAAAATCATGGCCCGTTCTCCCGGTGCGTTCAGCGGGAACGGCTTTCAAGCCCTCCATAATCCATCTGCGCGTATCCGCCGGGTCGATAACCGCATCGATTTCGAGGTAAGAGGCCATATTGATGGCTTTCCCTCTATCATACGCCATGGCAACCAGCTTCTCGTAGAGCGCTTCACGTTCCTGCGGGTCTTTCACCGCCTCCAGTTCTTTCCTGAAACCGGCCCTGACCGCGCCCTCCAGTCCCATGCCGCCGAATTCCCCGGTCGGCCAGGCCACCGCAAAGAAAGGCTCGTGGAAGCCACCCTTAGCCATAGCCTGCGCTCCCAATCCGTATCCCCTGCGTAGAAAAACTGTAAAGAAAGGTACCGTTAAATGCGAGCCGACCACAAACATACGGCAAATGTGGCGGACCTGGGCGCGGCGTTCAATCTCCGGCCCCACCATAAATCCCGGAGTATCCACCAGGGACACCATGGGCAGACCATGCGCATTGCAGAGCTGCATGAGGCGTGCTGCCTTGTCCGCTCCTTCCGCTTCGATGGCCCCGGCCTGGTGTTTGCAGTCATTGGCCATAACGCCGAAAGGTTTGCCCTCGATGCGTACTAAACCCGTAACCATCTCCGGCCCGAATTTGGGTCTTAGCTCGAGAAATGAGTCCGCATCAGCCATCGTTTTTATAATAGCCCGCACATCATAAACGTATCTTCGCTGCTCCGGAATCATGTTGCGAAGAAGGCGCTGGTCGGCGGCCTCCCACTGGGAAGTCGCTCCCTGAAAATAGGAAAGGTATTTCCTGGCGACCATGACCGCTTCCGCGTCGTCAGCCACGGCGATGTCGACAACGCCGTTATTCGTTTGCACACTCATAGGCCCGATATCCTCCGGCTTGAAAGAACCCAGTCCTCCGCCTTCGATCATAACCGGGCCGGCCATCCCGATGTTGGCATTCTGGGCCGCGATAATCACGTCGCAGCATCCCAGCAAGACAGCGTTGCCGGCAAAACATCGGCCCGATACGACGCCTACCACCGGAACTTTTCCGCTCAATCTGGCAAACATGGCGAAGGTGGCCAGGTCCAGACCCGCCACCACCACGCCATCCGCATCGACGTCGCCCGGCCTGCCGCCGCCGCCCTCAGCAAAAAGGACCACGGGCAGACGCTGCTCGTGGGCCAATCTCAGCATACGGTCTTTTTTCTTGTGCCCAAAAAATCCCTGGGTGCCGGCCAGAACCGTATAATCGTAGGCTATCACCATGCAGCGGGCCTTATCTTCTCCAAACAACGCCCCGTTGACCTGTCCGATGCCGGCAACCACCGCATCGGCCGGGGTTTTGCTCATGAGGTCCTCCATGGTTCGACGTTGACGCTGGGCAGCGACCGCCAGGGCGCCGTATTCCATGAAGTGCCCGTCACAGAGCTCTGCTATGTTTTCGCGAATCGTGCGCTGGCCTGTCTCCCGCCGTCGCGCCACCGCCTCGGGGCGCCGCTCGTCAAGGCCCCGGGAATGCCTCTCTATCACCTCCTTGAGATCAGCCCGCATCGGCTCCTCATGAACCTGTTTATCCCTCGACTTAGACCCTCTTTCTCCCTTCAGTTCGTCTTTGCCCTTAGGTTTTTTCATGTGCGGCGTCCTCCTGCATGGCGTGACCAGAGTTGTTGACAAGAAGAATTATAACAAGGGCAGGGAAATCCTTCTGCCCATCCAACAGCGAAGCTAGTCTTTCTAGGAAGTCGGCAAGAAGTCTCCCATTAGATATTAGTCTGTAAAATGTTATAACTTTTCAACTTTTTCCCGCTCAATTTTATGACTCCGCTATCTCCCGGCTGCTAGAATCAAACTGTCAGACAAAAGCGCCCGGTGGAATTCAAGACAAGGAATCCGAGAATGAAAGAGAGGGCTGAGCACGATGGAGTTCCTCAAGGAGGTGAAGGATGTAGATTGAAGCTTTGGCGATTGATTCCAACACATATTTGTCCAGGATAGAACAAGGAGGTCAAAAGATGGCATCATTCAAGTGTAAGGACATGGGTATGAAATGCGCTTTCGAGGTGAAGGACGAAAATGAGGATGAACTGAAGGAAGTGATTGCCCTTCATGGCAAGAAATCGCACAACATAACAGAATTTTCGCCCGATATGATGGAGAAGGTAAAGAAAGCAATCAAGAAATGACCGATGCAAGATCGAATTGGCGGCAATTTCCTGCTAGACTATTGTGGTAAATCAGGTCGGTAGCGAATCTGCGATGACTGGAAGACCAATTCAAGTTGGCAAAGAAAGGAGGTAACATGCCTGTTAGAAAAACTAGTGCGGTGAAGAAAGCTAGTGCAGCGAAGAAGCCCCGAGCAACCAGAAAGACCTCTGAGGGTGACAACTACGTCTGCGGCGTATGTGGACTATCCGTAATAGTTGACGACGTGTGCGGTTGCGGAGAGGTCCATGAGATCATTTGCTGCGAGAAACCCATGAAGAAGAGAACGACCAGGGCCAAAGCCGCAAAATAGATACGTGCTCCGGAGTTATTACCCGTTAGGCAACTGAACAGAATAGCGTTACCTCGGTCACATGTTGGCCAGAAGCGCTTCTTTGTCTAGTGCTGTAAATAGGGCCCGCAGAGGCACGCTTGATGGCATGGTGTGTCTCGTCAGCGAGCCATACTTGGCCCATTCGAAGTCGATTTCAAAGCGGTGTCACCACCAGCGTCCAGGGGAAGGATGAACTCCAACACCCACGCTTTTCAGGACATGACCCTAAGTCGCTAGAGTTCCGGGACGCCACATTGATCAGCCCTATCCCAAATCAGGTATCATGTCCCCCAGAATACCCTACTTGAGTCCCAGGGCATCTCGCAGGTTGCCTTCGATTCTTCTCATATCCGGCAGGGGCATTATTCCAAGCTTCTTTGCTATCATGCCCTGCTTTATCGTCCTTACAATCCCTGTGGCGACGGAGGGGAAAAGCAGCCCAGCCTCCCGCCAGTCGCTGATAAGGTGGTCGCCCACCAATATCCGGTCGGTCCTGCTGGTGATTGCCGCAATTATAGCCTCCTGACGGCTTTGATGGTAAGCGTCTGAGCTTACTATGACTGCCGGACGCTGCCTCTCTCCAGTTTCATCGGAGAAGATAAACCTGACAAGGACTACATCTCCGCGTTCATACCCGGTCATAAGCGGCATCCTTTTCACTATCCCAGACTTCGGCAAGAACCGGGTCGGCTTTTGCAGATAACTTCAGAAGCGTCTCTACATCTGCAATCTCCTCTCCTGGACGGGGCACCTTATCTATGTCTTGTTTACGAAACCGGCGATGACGTTCCTTACCAATCCGAAAAGCTGGCAACCTGCCTTCCTTGGTCAGTTTGTAGATAGTCCTTCTGGATACACATAGGTATTCAGCAGCTTCCTCAACTGTAAACCATTCTTTAGTGATTACCATGAGCATACCTCCATACACGCTCGTGTTCGTGTTTGATGTCATTCTAGCACATGTGCGCACATAAAAGCAATACTGGAGAAATTCCAGGGACACCACACCAATTGGGCTCACCACAAATCAGGTATTATGTCCCCGGAATACAAGGAAGCGTACTGGTTTCCCCTGCACTCCCGCGGCCCAGGATGAGCAGGGGGCAACATCACGGCATCGTTGTCTCGAATCGCCTCTTGTCTTTTTTGCAGACTATCTGTGTTACATTGCGACCGGACATCGCGGCCGTGGGCAGGCCTCCACCGGGTTCAACCCACTGTCCGGCCATATAGAAGTTATCCAGTCCGGGCAACGTTTTGCTCATATGCATCCTGATAGACTGGGCTGAGGGCAACCATCCCTCATAACTACCCCGCCAGCTGCCGGTATATCTCTCCCAGGTCATAGGCGTGGCAACATCATGCATCTCCACCTTAGCGGCTAGCCCGGGGAAACGCCGGTCAAGCGCAGTAATTACCTGCTCGGCGATCTGCTCCTTCTCCGCATTATAGCGCTCAGGCTCTTGTCTCAGCTTCTTCCAGTAATCATAATCAGTATTGAACTGGACTTTTAATACGGTCTTGCCCTTTGGGGCCAGGGTGGGGTCAAAGTCGTAAATCTGCACGCCCAGCCGCTTATGCTCCTGCCCGGCAATAGTAATCGGCTTGTCAAGGGGGAAGCTCATGCCGGCTACTGAGGACACGTTATCAAATGAGCGAGCTACCCCCAGGCCGATATATACTAACGGCGGAAACAGCTTAGGATTATCGTAATAACCCCGGGTTTTCTCATCAATGTATCTTCCATCGAGCATATCAAAAATGGTGGTGTGCCCATCGGCGGCCGAGATGATGATATCGCCATGGTGCTCTGTCCCGTCAGCTAGCCGCACGCCAACCGCCTTGTCATTCTTCACCAGGATTTTGTCAACCCTTGATTTGCAGTGAAGCTGACCGCCCAAACTGAGATAACGACGCTCAATGGCGTCGGACAGCGCCAGGCCGCCGCCCACTAGATAACCAGCCGCCTTCTGGTGCAGCCAGGCAAGCGTCATCAGCATGAATACCAGGGGAAAATCAGCGAAGTCAGCGACGAATGCTGTGGAGAAAGCCGCGCGCAGGAAGGGATTCTGGAAACGCCGGGCGGCATCACGAGACGGGACCTTGCCCCATTTTTTCATAAATCTTAACAGGGGAAACATGGTAAACATCATCTTGAGTCCGTCAATCGGGCTGTATAGTTCGGGGGCTTTCTCTATAGGCATGCTCACATGACTGCAGTCACGCACCCCTTTGATAAATTCTTCGATAACATCCTTGTCCTCCGGGGCAAGCTCCTTCATATGCTGCTCCAGACGGTCAATGTGAGCATAGACAGTAAAGACCTTGCCTCCCTCCCCTTCAACACTTATGTACCGCTCATGGTCAACGATATTCCACCCCTGCGCCACCCCTAACTCTTCCCAGATATGGTAGAAGCTGTTTGCCGGATTGGTGCCCACCAGCCAATGCATACAGCCATCAATGGTATAGCCCTTGCGTTTCCAGCCAGTGCACACCCCACCGCTCTTGTCGTGCATCTCAAATATCCGGGTCTGGTAGCCATTCATCTGTCCGTAGCACCCGGCAGACAGCCCGGTAATGCCCGCCCCGATGATAATCATTGACTTTTTCATCGTCGCCTCCGAGACCAATTCCAAAGTGATTATACTACAAGACCATGCACTCCATGATTGATGAGGCAGCTATTTAGTGCCTCTTCGGGTTGGAAAGCGCAGGGACACCATACCAATTAGGCCTACTACAAATCAGGTATTATGTCCCCGGAATACCCTTTATACCGATTCACTCTTGACTAGTACCTACAAAGATTGTATAATTATGTAAACTGGGTGAATGGCTTCGGCATCCCGGCCGAAAGGTATGTAAATATGTAAGCGTCGCAAACGATAGGGTAACCCATGAGTACATATCCTCTAGATTTAATACCAATTCTCAAAAGCAAATGGAAACAACGGGAAAATCGTCGCTATGGGAAAGTGTCTTCTCTACCTTCTACATCCGAACTCAAGATTCTGCTTGATGTTGCATTTCACGCAACTCTATTGACAGAGGAAGGCAGACGACCTGGATTTCGCCTTTTACATTACCCCCCCAAAGATTACGAAGAGGACCAGAAAGAACCTTTTCACACTACTAGATTGCTTCCGTTAGATATCCCTAGACCCTACACTGTTGCGGAGCTTAATCGCCTTGCCCCCGCAGCCGAACTAACCCGAATGCTGATTTGCGTTGATAACACTTCTAATGACCCGCGAAACCCCGATTTACGTATATGGGCTGTACTTGACGTAGGCGCAAATTGGTGGAAATTCGTTCGTAGCGAAACTGGTTCAGGATATCCACCACCAGCTCATCTTACCATCAGTAGTTCATGTCCTGGTGAGCTATCTTTCTCGGGTCAAGGCGAAGTTGTACTGACATTACGAAACGGCCAGATCTTATACCCTGTCAGCGACGTATTAGGAACCGGACCAATCGCTAAGTTTTTCAAACCGGCGAAAACTCGCCTCTACAGAGACACTCTGGTTTCCCTAGGCCGAACTAAATTTGATGATCAGGGCCATGATGAAGATTATCCCCTTAGATCCTACGATTTCTTTCTAGAGCGTATGCTTTTCTACATTCGTGAGAGACAGCACGGTGGCATGGTAATAGTTATTCCAGAATCGGTCCGCAAAACCGATACCAGAATAACAGACCGCTTAAGCATTAAATACTCTTGTTCCTATGACTATATTTGGGACCTACTGGTTCGTAGTTTAGCTAATCACCGGAAGTTTTACGACGCGTTTGATCCACTCTGGCAAGGGAAAAGGACTCTGACCGCAAAGAAATTCCAAGAGTACTTCCGCCTTTCAACTGAAAAGGAAGAATTAGATGAAGCTTTGGGAGACGCTGCTCAAACTGTCGCCGCTTTAACCTCCGTGGATGGCGCTGTTGTCATGACTGACCGATTCCACATCCTTGGGTTCGGCACAGAAGTTACTGCTATATCACATCTTCAAGAGATTGTAGTATCCGCAGAACCAACGCATTTCCGCACTCCTATGGAATCTTATGGCACCAGACACAGAGCGGCCTTCCGCTTCTGTTCGAGCCTTGAAGACTCTGTGGCCTTTGTCGTGTCAAGAGATGGAGGAGTAAAAGGCGTTAAACGAGTCGGAAGTGACGTCATTCTTTGGCCAGATATCAATGCCGGAGCTATGGGATTGTAAAGTGAACCAGTTATGGAGTGACCTAGCAAATGACAGGTAACAATCCGAAGCTGTTTATTTCATATAGTTGGACTAAACAGGACCATGAAAAATGGGTAATCAACCTAGCTAATGAATTAGTAGAAAATGGTGTCGATGTCATGCTCGACAAATGGCACTTAAAAGAAGGACAAGATGCCCACGCCTTCATGGAAAAAATGGTAGCCGACCCTGACATTAAAAAAGTTGTAATTATTTGTGACCAAGTTTATGCGCAAAAAGCGGACCGTCGAAGCGGAGGCGTAGGTACTGAGACTCAGATTATTACACCGGAAATTTACTCAAAATCTGAGCAAAGTAAGTTCGTCGCTGTAATTTCCGAAAAAGATGAAAATGGTAATCCTTACCTGCCAACATACTATAAACCGCGGATATACATCGACCTAAGCAATGATGACCTTTACCTCTCCAATTTCGAGCAACTGCTCCGATGGATTTATGATAAACCCCTCCATATCAAACCTCCTCTTGGAAAACCCCCAACATTTCTTTTCGACGAGAATCCCATCTCACTTGAGACTACTACTCTTCATAGAAGAGCTCTGGACCTCATTCGCTCAAACAAGGAGCATGCCGGAGGAGCACTAGTTGAATACCTATCAACCTTTGCACAGAATCTGGAGAAATTCAGAATTTCTTATGACGAAAAAGAGGTAAATACTTTTGACGATAAGGTTATTGACAATATAAATAAATTCCTACCTTACAGAAATGAACTGATTACCTTGTTTTTTGCCGTGGCACAATACAGAAACACTCCTGAATCAACTCAACAAATTCATCGATTTTTCGAAAGCTTGATTCCTTATATGTCCACACCTGAGAACATTACCCACTTCCGCGATTGGGACTACGACAATTTCAGATTTATCATACATGAACTATTTCTTTATTCCATTGCAAGCTTTCTAAAATACGAACGATTTGATTCTGCATCCTATCTCTTAGGTACCAACTATTATTTTGAGAGGAACCTTGACTATGGCCGAGATGCGATGGTTCCTTTTACCGTATTTTCGGACTATATAAGCTGTTTCAAACACAGGAATGCTAGATTAAACTTAAAGAGGATTTCTATTCACGCCGATTTACTCATAGAACGGTCTAAACTTTCCACTATCGGTATTACAGACCAACAATTGATGCAAACTGACTTTGTATTATTCATAAGAGACGCCCTTGGTTCGATGAAAACAAGTTCACATCAAAGCTGGAATCCTGTTAGTCTGTTGTATGCGGAACGTTCAAGAGGACCTTTTGAGATATTCGCAAGAGCACAATCTAGAAAATACTTTGACAGACTAAAATGCTTATTCGATATTAACCAGAAGGATGATTTTGTTCCAATGCTTGATGCTTTTCGAGAGGGTAAACTGGTAAAGCCCCGATGGGAATTCTCGAGTTTTGAGCCAGCACTTCTAATAGGGTTTGAAAAAATGGCGTCTTCACCGTGATTATGGAATCTCTTTTGCCGTAGTTCTCTTATTGCTCATAGTGCAACTCTCTCTTGGAGTCATGCTACCAAGGGCACTCATTTCAGTCAACTACCCGAATCAAACAATTTGGGAGATTGTGCAGCTTTCCAGTCGCCTTTAAGCGCTAAGGGTAAATTCAATTCGCAATTCCAAGAACACCATAGCAATTAGGCCTACTACAAATCAGGTATTATGTGTCCCCAGAATAATCAAGCGGAAATAAATTGGAGAAGGTGGCATAATTACGATAAGTTAAGTCAAGATGAAAGCATTAGTGCAGCGGGTTTCCCGAGCCTCGGTGAGGGTGAATGACAGAATAGTGGGCAAGATTGGCCCCGGGCTAGTGGTTTTTCTGGGCGTTGCTCAAGGTGATTCGAAGGAAGATGCTACCTACCTGGCAAACAAAGTCGTTAACCTGCGCATTTTTGCCGACGAGGCAAGCAAGTTTGCCCTCTCGGCGCTGGATACAAGAGGAGAAGTATTAGTAGTAAGCCAATTCACCCTTCTGGCTGATACGCGCAAAGGGAGACGGCCCGACTTCACCGCCGCCGCCCCACCCGACCTGGCCAAGGAATTATATGAGTTTTTCGTGGAGCAGGTTCGCGCCACAGGGCTCAAGGTGGAAACGGGACTTTTCCAGGAGCACATGCTGGTGGAAATCTATAATGACGGGCCGGTCACTATACTGCTGGAGAGCAGGGGCAGATAAAAAATCAAAATGCAAAAAGCAAAATGACAGAGCAAGAATCAAAATTCTAAGTGCGAGCCACCATGCCTGCGGCCATGACACACCTTCTATTGTTTTGAATCAATATCATAACACTGCAATGCGTTTGATTGCACCTGCAACTTGTTGCAATAATCTTCGTTTTCAGTTATAATCTCCAGAGGTAGGTCTTCGCAGGCTTTCCCCTCTTAAGGTAAGAGGGGAAAGGGGAGTTATGAAGATAACCCCCTTTTGTCCCCCTTATTTTAAGGGGGAGATTGTGAATTTGAAATGAGCTGCCACCAGGTTCTCCGCGAAAACGGGCACCGCTTAACTCCCCAGCGCATGCTGGTCATCGAGGCACTTCATAATGCCGACAGGCACATCAGCGCGGAAGAGCTTTACAAGCAGTTACACAGTCGTTATCGCTATGCCAATATATCCACTGTCTATCGTACCCTGGAACTGCTGAAGCAATTGAACCTGGTCACAGAAGCCGACTTCGGCGAAGGGCGCGTCCGTTACCATGTTGCTGAGAAGGGGCATCACCATCACCTCGTTTGCCGTAGCTGCGGGAAGGTAATAGACCTGGAGGACGTTGCGCTGCGTCCATTAAAAGATACCCTGCTCCAGAAATACGGCTTTGACGCCGACTTAAGGCACCTGGCTATTTCGGGCAAGTGCAGTGAGTGCCGCAAGAAAAAGAGAGGAGCCTGACCGACTATGGTGAACAAGAATACCGCTATGGACGATACTCAGGAAAAGCTAAAAGTCCTGCTCGACTACTGGATTGAACATAACAGCGAGCATGAGCAAGAGTTCCGCGATTGGGCCGACAAAGTTGCCCCGTCGTACACTGAGGTAGCAAACCAGTTACAAAAAGCAGCCGTCAAGATGGCTTCAGTCAGCGACGAACTGATGAAAGCAAAACAGGCTCTGCCCAGGAGCAAGGGGAGGCGCCAGGATGTGCATGGCTAAACTCTATGAGGCTAAGGAAGACGAAAAGCCAGTTGTGGAGAACATCGCACGCCTGACAATTGCCGACGGACAAGTGGAAGTGGAGACACTGTTCGGAGAAAAGAAGGTATTCCGAGGCAAGGTGCGACAGATAGACTTCCTGAAGTCTCGAATACAACTGGAAAAGGGCTAATTTTTTTGCCCGATAACTGCAATTAGTTGCAGGCAGATGGTCTGAAAGGAAGAATCGTGAGAAAGAATATTCTGATAGGCGTGCTGATGGCAGCGGTTGTGGCGGCTCTGGTGACGCTCCTGGTCCTTACCCAACATGCCCCGCCTTCAACCGATATCATGGCCGGCAGCTCGCTTATCGCCAACATTATTGAGGATGTAGCCGACGGCAAACTGGAGACTGAGACCCTTATACCGCCGGGCACGTGCCCGGGACACTATGATGTAAAGCCGAGCGAGATCGTGGCGTTGAATAACAGCAAGGCCCTTTTTATTCACAATTTTCAACAAACCTACGAAAACGTCACCGGAGCAATTCAAGCTGTGGAAAACTCCGACCTTATCATCGTGGTCCTGAATGTCACAGGCAACTGGATGGTGCCCTCGGTCCAGGCTGAGGCAGTAGACAGGATTGCCCAGGCCCTGGAGCAGATGAACCCGGAGAACGCCGCGTACTATCAGCAGAGGGCCGCAGATAGAGTACAGACTATCTTAGATTATGGAGACGATGTCAAGAATAGACTGCAGCAAGGTGGAGTAGACGGGGTGAAGGTAATCTGTGCCGAGATGCAGGCGGGATTTGTGCAGTGGGCCGGGTTCGATGTAGTGGCTACCTTCGGCCGGCCAGAAGATTTAACCCCGGCCCAGGTGGCAGACCTGATAGATGAAGCTCAAGAAGCGGGAGCAGCTTTGATCATCGACAATCTCCAGAGCGGTTCAGAAACACTGGGCCCAGCTATCGAACAGGATGTCGAAGCCATCCCGGTGACCATATCCAACTTCCCGGGTGGTCTGGAAGACACCGGGACCTGGGAGAAGGCGATAGATAGGAACGTTGATCTACTGCTGGCAGCTTTGAATGAATGGGAGGAACAATATGGATAATACAGTCATCAGGATTGAAGACGCCGTCGTTTCTTACCGGGAAGATGTGGCTTTGCAGGGCGTGTCCCTGGAGGTAGAGAAGGGGGAGTTCATCGGCATCATCGGACCCAACGGCGCCGGCAAGACTACCCTGCTCACAGTGATCAACGGCCTGGGCAAACTGGTGCATGGGCAGGCCTGGGTATTGGGGTCCCGGCTTAACGGCGGCAGTAGTATTCCTTTAAGAAAGCGCATAGGCTACGTGGCCCAGGTAGAGCGTATCGACCCCAGATTGCCCATCAATGTCAGTGAAACGGTAACGGTAGGGTGCTACGGCCGCCTCGGATTATTCCATCGGCCGACGCGGGCTCAACGGGAAACAGTAGATAAGGTATTGGAAATGGTCGGCATAGCCCATTTGCGCGAGCGCCCGATAGGACATCTCTCCGGGGGCGAATACCAGAGGGCAGCCATTGCCCGGGCTTTGGTCCAGCAACCCGAGATATTTCTTCTCGATGAGCCGACAGCTTCCATAGACCAGAAAGCTCAACGCGAAATCTTGAACCTGATACAGCTTATTCACAAGCAATCCCATATGACCACTTTATTTGTCACCCATGACCTCAGAACGCTGCCCTCTATTTGCCAGCGGCTGATTTTGATGAGAGACGGCAAGATATGGCGGCAGGGTAGCCCGGAGTCAATGCTCAGGGAAGAGGTGCTGAGTCAGCTTTACGGAGCTCCGATCTCGGTGCCAAGTGAGATCGCCTCGCTTTACTCGTAGCTACATGTGCCGGCGCAAACACCTGCGCAGAAGAAAGGATACAGGCAAACTCAAATATCAAAATGTAAAAGGAAAAATGACAGAGCAAAACTCAAAATGGTTAGCCGAGAGCGCCGAAGATTTCAGTTCTGAACTTTGATCTGTGAGTTTGATTCTTTATCTTTGAGTTTTGATATTGCTTAGGACCCTATATGGGTAAAACAAGAAAGGGATAGGGGTTTGTCTATTTTACAGTACCATTTCATGCAAAATGCCATCCTGGCCGGCCTACTCGGCGGCATAGCCTGTTCCGTAGTGGGCGTCTTCGTAGTTACCATGCACCTCTCTTTCATCGGGGTATGCATTGCCCACGCCGCTTTTGCCGGAGCGCTACTCGGCCTCTGGCTGGGATTCAATCCCCTGATTGGCGCTTTGCTCTTCAGCCTGGCGGCGGCAGCCATCATCGGGCCCGTGGCTGACCGGGGGGAATTGAATCCCGATACTTCCATAGGTATTATCTTTTCCCTGATGCTGGGACTGGCCTTCCTGTTCATGGGGCTGATGCACGGGGCCAGGACTGAAGCCTTGAACCTGTTCTGGGGGAGCATATTGACCGTTACGCGACAGGACATCGTCTTCTTGGCCGCTACCACCGGCTTGATAGTCGGGCTGGTGGTTGCTTTCTACAAAGAAATTCAGGCAGTGATTTGCCACCGCCAGGTAGCTTTAGCTGTGGGCATTCCGGCAACTGTTATATTCTACGGTCTGCTATTCTCTACCGGCGTGACTATCACCGCCTCGCTGCAAAGTATCGGCGGCCTGCTTATCTACTGCCTTATACTCAATCCCGCGGCCGCTGCCTATCAACTTACTTATAGCTTAAAAAAGATGCTGTTCATCGCTGTCGCCTTCGGCATTGTCTCTTGCTGGGCCGGACTGGCAGTCTCATATTGGCTGGACATTCCTTCAGGCGCTGCCATAGTGATAACGTCTGCCATTATTTTCGGCCTGGCAACGGCATTCTCGCCTAAGAGAAAGGTCAAGGGATGGCAGCGGGTCCCGTTAGCGGGGTAGCCATGCAACTGCAAGAATACTTCGACCAGCTGGCCCCGACCTGGGACAAAGAGCTTACCCCGGAGAGGTTAGAGTGTCTGGGCAATATCGTCAAGGAACTGGGCATCAAACCCGGATATCATGTGCTTGATATCGGCAGCGGTACGGGCGCCCTTCTGCCCTTTCTGATGACAGAGCTCGGCAAAGAGGGAAGAATTGTCGCCCTGGACATTTCCGCCGAGATGCTGGTTCAAGCACAAGCCAAAAAATTCCCGCCTGTGGTCGGCTTTGCTCAGGCCGATGCTCTCGCCATTCCCCTGGCTGATGGCTCCATGGACCTGGCTATATGCAGCAGCGCTTTTCCTCATTTTAGCGACAAGGTCAAGGCGTTAAAGGAAATAGCCAGGGTGCTCAAGGCGAATGGCCGCCTGGTCATCTGCCACACCATGAGCCGGGAGACGCTCAACCGGCTCCACCAATCCATCGGTGGCATAGTCGCCGGTGACCTTCTACCGGATGAATTCCAGCTAAGAGGGCTGCTAAAGCAGGCGGGATTGAAGATAATCCGCTTCGAGGACAGACCTGAACGCTATATGGTCATTGCTGAGAAGAGCGCACGCCAATGATGATGGCTGTCCATAACGCCTGAACTATTGAGTTTCGAGCTCGAGGCTGATGTCCAAAGCCCTGACCGAGTGGGTAAGGGCGCCGATGGAGATAAGATCAACACCGGTTTCGGCTACGGCCCGGACATTCTCCAGCGTAATCCCTCCCGAGGCTTCAATCAAAGCACGGCCATGAATGGATTTCACCGCCTTACGCATATCCTCGAGGTTCATATTATCGAGCATGACGATATCCGCCCCGCCATCCACAGCTTCCAAAGCTTCCGACACAGTGCCCACCTCCACCTCGACTACCATCCGCTGCGGAGCGTTTTGCCTTGCTCTGGCTATAGTCCCTTTGATATCTAATCCCTGGCTGCGCAGCGCCGCCAGATGATTATCCTTGATGAGTATGCCGTCGCCCAAGCTCATACGATGATTCTCACCACCGCCTGCCTTGACGGCGTGTTTTTCCAGCGACCTCAAGCTCGGGGTGGTTTTCCTGGTATCCATTATGCGCACAGACAAGCCCTTGACCGCCTCGACATAGCAATTGGTCTCCGAGGCAATGCCGCTCAGGCGCTGGAGAAAATTCAGGGCTGTCCTCTCAGCCTTGAGAATGCTGGCAATGCTGCCCGACACCCTGGCTACTTTGCTGCCCGGCTTGACTCTGGCCCCATCTTCTAGAAGGACCTCCACCTTAAGCTCTGGATCAACCCGATGGAAAACCTGCTTGGCTACGTTTGTGCCGGCCAGGATGCCTTCTTGCTTGGCCGCGATAAATCCTGTCCCTTGCCGGTCGCCGGAGATCAAAGCCTCGGTAGTGATATCGCCTCTGCCCAGGTCTTCAGCTAAGGCACGGTCGATGATTTCCTCAATCTGGAGCTTATTTGATGACATTTTTCCTGAAAACGATGCGCTTCTTCCATTCGGGCGAAGTCTGCGGGAAATCCGTGCGGAAGTGAGCGCCACGACTCTCCTCGCGGAGCAAAGCAGCCTCAGTCACCAGCCTGGCACATAACACCAGATTACTCAGCTCATGAGATGTGCGGTCACCGGGTCGAGGCAGGCAGCTTTCCCAGGAGGCCAAAATGCCTGCCGCCTCTTTGAGGCTCTTGCCGGAGCGGATGATGCCTACCTTATCCCACATAAGCGACTGCAGGGTGGGCAGGTTGAGCGATGGTACCTTGGACAATGTCTCGCGTTCGGGGAGGCGACGGGAGATTGTTTCGCCGCTGCGCTTACTGCCACGACCAGGAGGAGCGGTCATGGCAGTTCTCTGCACTATCCTCTTGCTGAAAACGACTGACTCAAGCAGGGAATTCGATGCCAGCCTGTTGGCGCCGTGCACTCCGGTGCAGGCAGTCTCGCCAGCAGCAAACAGCCCCGGAATATTTGTCTCTCCCCAGGTATTGACCTTCACCCCTCCCATGAGGTAATGGGCGGCCGGGGCGACGGGGATAAGCCCTTTCGTGATATCCAGGCCGTGCTCCCGACAAAAGCGGTATATGTGGGGAAAGCGGGTGGTAATCAACCGGGATGGCAGATGGGTGACATCCAGGAAAACCCTATCGCTGTGCGTCTTCTTCATTTCATAGACAATGCTGCGAGCCACTATGTCTCTGGTGGCCAGCTCAGCCTTACCGGCATAATCCGGCATGAAGCGATGACCTTCCACATTCCTGAGTATGCCGCCTTCTCCCCTGACCGCTTCGGATATGAGGAAAGGAGCTACTCCGGGCAGGCGCAGAACGGTGGGATGAAACTGGAAGAATTCCATATCGCTTATGTCGGCACCGGCTTCAAAAGCGACAGCTATGCCATCGCCGGTAACCACATCCGAGTTAGTGGTATATTTGAACAGCCTGCCGGCGCCCCCGGTAGCCAAGACAAGATATTTACAGCTGTACTCTTCCACAGAGCCCGTGTGGCAATCGAGGGCTCTCACACCGACTACTCTGCGCTTGTGGACCAGAATCTCGCTAGCCAGGCAGTTTTCCAGGACTTTGATAGGAACAGCACGTACCTGGCGACTCAACGTGACCTCGATATGCTCCCCGGTGGCGTCGCCGCCGGCATGCATAACCCGGGGCACACTATGCGCCGCCTCTCTGGTCAGTGTAATTTCCCCGTTCAGAGTATCAAAAGGCACTCCAAATTTAATTAAATCAGCGATGCAATCAGCAGCCTCATCAGTCAAAATGCGCACGGCCTCGGCATCGGATAAGCCATCTCCAGCAGCTATGGTGTCTTCGAAGTGCAGCTCAGGAGAATCGTCTCTGCCCATGGCCACAGCTATGCCGCCTTGAGCGTACTTGGTGTTGCAGTCGTCTATGCTGCCCTTGGTCAGTATGAGGACGCTGCCCCGCTTTACGGCCAGCAAGGCAATATAGAGCCCGGCAATGCCGCTGCCCACTATGATGTAATCATAGTAATTCGTTTTCACTTTGCCGCCATGCCCAGTAATTCACCAGTTTCCCTAATGCTTTCGCCGCCCTCTCCGCAGAAGGGAAGACACCTATACCCCGGTTGACAATCTGTCTTCTCGTCTCGGCGATGGCTCTCCACTTCCAGCTTTCCATCTCTGCCGGACCAATTTCCCCTGTCTCAATAACACAGACTACGGGCCTGCCTTTCTTCTTGATTGCCGTCACGCTGTTCAAAAAATTCGGCGCAAGGACATTTTCCCATATATCATTGGGCAGAGGGTCGTCCTGAGTCAAGTTGGCAACGAAGATATCAAATCCGTCTTCATTACTGAGCCACTCCAGTACGTTTACATCCACCATGGGTGTGCCTATGAAAAGAGAGGCATCGATCGGATTTCTGACCCAATCCCAGAGCTCAGGGACTTTCTCTTTAAGCTTCTTTCTGAACTCCGCAGACAAGTCCGGCAAATCGAAGCCCTCCCCTTCCCAGACATCGGCCGAGACCATGCTCTTCCCGCCTCCACCGCCGGCAACGATTACCTTTTTGCCTGTGATGGGCGGCAAAAAGGCAAATGCGACAGCCTGGTCTATAAGCTCTTCGAAATTACTGACCATAACAGCGCCACATTGCTCCAGCGCCGCTTTCCACACGTCGATAGAACCGGCCAGTGATGCAGTATGAGAGAGCGCCAGTTTTGCCCCTGTTGCACCCCTTCCGGCCTTGAGTATTACGACCGGCTTCTTCTTTGCGGCCAGGGCCAACGCCTCGACAAATTTCCTGCCATCTTTGACCCCCTCAATATAGGAGGTGATTATCGCTGTTTCACTATCGGAGGCAAAGTAGTCCAGCAATTCAACCTCATCAATATCCGAGGCGTTACCATAGCTTATGACCTTGCTGAAGCGGACTCCTCTCAAAGCGGCATAGCGGACAAATTCCGCGGCTCCCCCGCCACTCTGAAAAAATCCGCCTACCGGCCCACTGTCCCCGGGCAGTTCGTGGTTAAAAGACAACCCCAACTTCGGGTAATAGATTCCCATGCAATTTGGGCCGAGAATTCTAATGCCCAGCCTTCTTGCCTTTTCCAGGATTTCAGCTTGAAGCTTTGTCTCTTTATCCCTTCCCGTTTCTTTCAGCCTGGCCGTAAATAGATGGACAAGCTTGACATTCTTCTTGTCGCAGTCATCCAGCAAAGACAGGATTCCCTCGGCAGGTATGCAGGAGATTACATAGTCCACGCTTGGCTCTGGGATTTCTGTCAGCCTGGGATAGACTTTGAGCCCGAGAATCTCACTCGCTGTCGGGTTTACCGGATAGAGTTTGCCCTGGAATCCATGGTCTACAAGGAAACGCGTGAATTGATGTCCCCCGGCAAAAGGGTTTGAGGAGGCCCCCACGACGGCGACACTGCTGGGAGAAAAGAGGCAACCTAGAGAAACATCAGGCATAACCCTCAAAACACACTCTTGGCGCTCTCCTCAATTTCCTGTTTGCCAAGTATGCTGTTTCTAGCAACCTTCATTGTTGCCCCCGACTCTATCTTTATAATAGCAGTATCTTCACTAAGACTTTCGATTTGCCCATAAATCCCGCCAGCTAGAATCACCCTTTCCCCCACTCTGAGTTCTTTCATCATATCATCGTGTTGTCTTTGTTGCTTCTGCCTCGGTCTGATCATCAAGAAATACATAACGGCAAAAATCACCACCAAAAAGATGATCATTCCCCATGTTCCTAGACTCTCCATGTACCCTCCTTTAATTAATTATACGTGATTATATCTTAATTTGGCCCCCCCAGGGACCAGGGACTTGTCTTCTCAATCTGGATTATCGCTAATCGGCCCAACCAGTCGCCGGCATCTTCAAAGAATACCAGCTTATTGCTCCGGCTGCGCCCAAACCATTTCCCTCCTTTTCTGCCTTCTGCCAGTACCTCCACTGTCCCACCCAGAAGTTTAGAATTGATCTGGCTGGCTATCGTCGTCTGAAGCTCTTCAATCTTATTGAGCCTTTCCTTCTTGACTTCCACAGGAATGTTGTCCTGATATTCCCTACTGGCAACGGTATCCGGGCGAGGAGAATAAGCTGCCACATGAACAACATCGAATCTCATTTCCCGGACCAGAGATAGGCTGCGTTCAAATTGCTCGTCTGTTTCGCCCGGAAACCCCACGATCAGGTCTGTGCTCAGAGATATTTGAGGAACCTTAGCGCGAACGGTATGAGCCAGCTCTTTATATTGCTCCACGGTATATCCTCGCCTCATAGCCTTCAGTATATCATTGTCCCCTGATTGCAGCGGCAATTCCAGATGTTCACAGACCTTGTTCAGAGAAGCCATAGCCTCAACGAGCTTCAGGCTCATGTCCTTGGGATGATTGGTCAGAAAGCGAATCCTGACAAGGTGGTCCATGCCATCCAATTCTTTCAGCAAATCGGCAAGGTCGGGACGCCCGGGCAAATCGTGCCCGTAAGAATCAACATTCTGCCCCACTAGAGTCACTTCTTTTGTGCCTCTTCTCACCAGTTCTCTCACTTCACAGACTATCTCCTCCGAAGGGCGGCTCACTTCCCGTCCCCTCCTGTAGGGGACGATGCAATATGAGCAGAAATTGTCACAGCCCTGTATGATGGGGACAAGAGCGCATGGTGATAGAGCCCCGCGAGTGTCATTGCGGGCCCTTCGCCTCTTGTCGTTCTGCGGGAACAAAGCGACCGAAGAATCTGGCTCAGGGTAAACTCCGCCAAGCAATCTCTGGTCAACAAAGGCGCCCCGCTTCCGTCCCCAGGCAATCAGCTCAGGGAAATCACCGGGCCTGAATAGTAAGTCAACGTGAGGAAATCGTCTCTGCAATTCCCGGGTGTGGGAGTTGACGAAACACCCGGTAACAAGTATCTGGAGATCGGGATGTTCATCCTTCAGGCCTTTCAATAGACCCAGAGTGCCTAAGACCTTATTCTCAGCGCTCTCTCTTACCACGCAGGTGTTGAGAACCACCAGATCGGCGTCGGCAAGAGAGGTCGCTGCCTGATAGCCGGCGGAATCCAGGTATCCAGCTATTTGCTGGGACTCTGCCTTGTTCATCTGGCAGCCGATGGTCCAAATGAAATAGTGCTGCATAATGCTCTTGTCTTCCCTTCAGCCTGTATCCAGCTGATGATTATATCACCAAGAGGCTGATACGACACGTGTTCAGTGGATCATGTTTGGATGAACCAGGTGAAAACCGCAGCTGACAACGAGGTTATGTCCGGTCATAGCGCTGGAATCGTCCGAAGCTAAAAACACTACACAAGCCGCTATTTCGGATGGTTCAGCTATTCTCTTCAAGGCATTATTGTCCGTGATCTTACGCATCATTTCTTCGTAGGAGATACCGGAGTCGGCAGCCGAAACCTTCACCCAGTCCTCAAATTCCTGAGTCCGGGTAGCGCCGGGGCTGATGCAGTTAACGCGAATACCGAATCTACCGACTTCGATAGCTAGCGTTTCCGTTAAGCCAATTACGCCCCATTTGCTGGCGGCGTATGGGCTTTCTTTGGGGACTCCGGATATTCCCGCCACGCTGCTGATATTGATAACACTACCGCTTTTGCGGGGAATCATATATTTAAGTGCCTCTCGAGAACAATACATCATCCCGGTCAGATTTGCCGCCAAACAATCGTGCCACTCCTTTGGGTCCATATCCACTACATCAGCGTTGTTAAATGTACCCCTGGCAGCATTATTGACCAATATATCAATCCGTCCAAGGTCTTTGACGGTCTGAGCTATTATCCGCTTTACCTGCTCATGGTCAGAAATATCGGCTTGTATTGCTTTGGCCTTACCGCCTTTAGATTTGATGTCCTTGGCTGCCTCTTCCAATCTGGAGAGGTTACGGGCGACTAGAACCACAGTCGCTCCTTCGTCAGTCAGGGCCAGGCTAATGGCTTTCCCTATACCAGTTCCCCCGCCGGTGACAATAGCTACTTTGTCCTTTAGTTTCATAAATCTCATCCTCCTCAGTTGTTTTCGATGCTCAATAACAATACCCTAATACTCCCGCCAATTCCAGTTCATTCCTCCTTTGAACACATTTGCGTTCATTTCATTACTGATGAAGAGATTGGCTTCCGGGAAGCGTTTAACCATGGCGTAATAGAAACCGGCTACGTCCTTTGTCCTTGCCAGTTCCTCTTCAGTAGCGACAAGATATTCCCCGGTGAAATCGAACGAACTGGAGTCGAAGGGCATTCCCGGTTTCTGATGGCCGGGAATTATTACCTCAGCACCCAGTTTCTCCAGGCGCGCAATATCACGTATCCATTGCTGTCGTTCTTCGGCAGTAAGCTCGCACGTAAAAGGATGTGCCTGGTTGAAAAGAATATCGCTGCCGACCAGAGTCCGTATCGAAGGAATCCAGACTACTGTGTTGTATTTCATGTCCCCCATCAGTTCGGGGATAATCTCGATACGTTCCCCCTCCAATTCGAAGTGATTCTCGGTGAGCGGCTCGATATCGGCTGTTTTTCTGGGTACGTTCATAACACCGATCACTTTCTCCCAGTGCTCGATTTTGCCGAAAAATTGTTTATTGATGATACGAGCCTCCGACGGGAGCGCCACGACCCTGGCTTCAGGGAAAGCCTCTGCGATGGTCCCGAGTCCGAAGTAATGGTCGGGATGCGCATGGGTAATGTAAATTGTCTTAAGATATTTGCCTGTTTCCAGTATCTCTGCTATTACCCTGTGGGCATTTGACAACGTCCACTGTGCATCGATGAGAACGGCATCGGTCTTGCCCATCACGATTACAGAGGCAACTTCGAAACCACTCTCGTCGCTGAAGAAGACCTTTGTTGCCAACGAGTCCCGCCCGTGTGTATTGAGCCTGACTTCCATAAGCTATCTCCCTCCTGACCAAGCTTTCTTCATTTCAAAAACAGCGCTTGAGGGCGCCGGCTAACCGATGATTGTTTCATCGAGGGGACGCTTGGGCACATGGTGCACCCCTTCGCTGTCGCGCCAGTATTTGGTATCTCCGCTCGCTCCAACCGTTTCCAGCACCACCTTTTCTTTGGGCTTACCCAGAGCCAAAACAAGCAATAACTCGTATCTTGCAGGTATATTCAAAGCCTTCCGAAGCCCCTCCCTGCCTATGTTGGCGATCATGCAGCCACCTAGGCCTTTTTCAGTGGCTCCCAGCAGGATACTCTGTGCCGCTATGCCGGCATCGTAGTCCCAGAACCTCCCTATCTCTGTGTCCCCGAGAATGATGACGTAGGCCGATGGCCTTTCCCCTTCCGAAGGGCCAGGCCAGTTTGTCAGAAATCTGGCCCAGACCAAGTGCGGGAATATCAGTGAATTCTTGTGGCGGTCGCAGGAAAGCATGTATTTGAGGGGCTGAACATTTTTCGCCGATGCCGAGAGCCGAGCAAGGTCAACAAGTTCTCTTAAAGCGTCAAGCTTTATGTCAACTTCCTCATTGAACCGCCGGTAGCTCCTATTCTTCAGTATTAAATCTCGTAACATCCTGAGCTCCTTCCTGTCATTGCCAGGTCTTCGCTACTGTTATTCGGTTATTTTCAGGACTCCTGCCCCGCGAATCCTACCTTCCTTGAGCAGAATCAAGGCTTCGTTGGCCTCTTCTAGTCTGAATTCCTGGGTCTCGGGGATGATGGGAATCCGGGCAGCTAGGGGAAGAAATTCTTGAGCATCTCTTCTGGTCACATTGGCCACGCTTTTCAGTTCCTTCTCATACCAGAGGTGCTCGGTATAGTCTAATTCCGGGATAGGCGTTGCCTTGCGAATGGCATTTATGACCACCCTTCCCCCCTTCTGCAAATTCCTCAAAGCCTCACGCACCGGCTCTCCCACAGGAGTGAAGTCAATGGCGCAATCGAGTTTCTCCGGGGATGTATCACCCGTAGCCCCAATCCAGTCCGCTCCCAATTTCCTGGCTAAATCCTGATGCTCTTTCTGCCTGGGTCGGGTAAAGACGTAGACCCTGCCATTGGGATATCTATACTTGGCAACCTGAATGACTATATGGGCGGAGGCTCCAAAGCCATAAAGTCCGAGCACTTTGCCGTCCTCCATCCCCGATAATCTCAAGGCTCGATAGCCAATAACCCCGGCGCACAAAAGCGGAGCGGCTTTTATATCGGTAAGACTCCCGGGAATGGGATAGGCAAAATCCTCTGATACCACCGTATATTGGGCATAGCCGCCATAGGCGTCTTTCCCCGTCCACTTCGCCGTGTCACAGAGATTTTCCTCGCCCTTCAGACAAAATGAACACTTGCCGCACGCCCAGTTAATCCAGGCAACCCCCACTCTATCGCCTTTTTTGAATTTTCTTGCCCCCGGCCCCAAGCCTTCCACCCTACCAACAATTTCATGACCCAATATCATCGGAAAACGGGAGGGAGCAACCCGGCCTTCAATCTCGTCAAGCTCGGTGTGGCAGACCCCACAAGCAGACACCCTCACCCGAATTTCCCCTTTCCCGGGCTCCGGTTTGGGCAGATCTAACAGCTTCAGAGGTTTCTCTTCCACCAAAGAGATCTTCTCCAGCACCATCGCTTTCATTGTTCCCGCTTCCTTACTCTTAGGCAGCAAAACATTAAACTGCTTTTGTGCCACATTTGAAATGCGCGCTAAATAGTCCCGATACTCCCTCATATCACGAAGATGCTTTCGTAGAGATTTTCTGAAATTTCAGCAAAATTGTCCCTGAAAAGCTTCACCGTTTCGGGGAGATAGTCCAGTATATCCTGCGCCGTTATCCCGTCCTCACCCTTATCTACAGCAGCCACATCGCCGGAGAATCCGTGGATAAACACGCCCATTCTCACCGCATCCTCAAGGGGTAATCCCAGACCATACATGGCGGCGATGGTGCCCGTCAGGATGTCCCCACTCCCGGCAGTGGCCATGCCCGAGTTGCCGCTCAGGTTGATGAAGACAGTCCCGTCCGGATAGCCTATGAGTGAATGGGCTCCCTTCAAAATAATTATGGCGTTGAGTTCCTTCGCCGTGCGCTGCAAGACATCTATCTTGTTTTTGCTTATCTCGCTTATCTCCATTTTGGCGATTCGAGACATCTCGCCCAGATGAGGCGTGAGTATTGTCGGCGCTTGCCTCTTTCTTATTCTTCCCGGGTCTTCAGCAATAGCAGTAATCCCGTCGCCATCTATGATCAAAGGCTTGTCGATTTTCGGGGCTATCTTCCGCACCAGTTCCTGTGTCTCACTGGCTAAAGAAAGACCGGGGCCCAGGACCACCATATCGACCGTTTGGGAAAATTCTGGAAGCTCATCCTTGTTGTCCAGTGCTATACTTCCTGAAGACGTTTCTTTTTGAGGAACAAATACAATTTCGCTCCCCCTGCTGGCTATGAATGGTGAAATGGATTCAGGTGTTGCCAGGTAGGAAAGCCCGCCTCCCGCCTTGAGAAAAGACAGGGCAGAGAAATATGGCGCCCCCAAGTAACTCGAAGAGCCGGCAATAAACAGAGCCTTCCCATAACTGCCTTTATGGGTATCCGTGAGTCTTTCCGGAAGCTCCACGGGACTATTGATGGCCGCCTTTATGGCCCTGGAATTCTGTAGGGCAGGTGGGAAGGATATGTGAGAGACGTACAACTTCCCGCAGTGCTCATACCCCGGGTAGAGCATGTTCCCTAGCTTGGGAAGCCCGAACGCCACCGTATAATCTGCTTCCACTGCCACACCCATCACTTCCCCGGTATCGCCATTTATCCCGGAAGGAATATCGACGCTGAATACTATACTCTGGCTCTCATTTATCAGTTGAATGACGTCTTTGTATATGCCGCTGACCTTGCGGACAAGACCTGTGCCAAATATGGCATCCACGACCGCATCACAGTTAAAGAGCTCAGCTATTACAGAGTCGATTGAGTCAACTCTGGACATCTCTATGGGCATTCTGGAAACTATTTCAAAGTTCTTCTTGGCCGCCCCTTTGAATTTGGCTTCATCATCCAGAAGAAAGACCTTTACCTCCCCACCATTGGAGTGAATCTTCCTGGCCACGACCAAACCATCCCCACCATTGTTGCCACCCCCGCAGAAGACCAAGAATCTGTTACCCTTTATGCCGATTTCCTGCAACATTGCGAAATACACTGCCTGTCCGGCATTCTCCATCAGAAGGTCTTCCGAGATGCCGAATTCTTCCGCAGCGCGCCTGTCCAGGTCCTTCATTTCACCCACTCTAGCTACTTTCATTTTCACCCCCTTGTCAGAAACTGACTCCGCATTAGTATGTAATTATGGCACAAAGTGGTCAATTAGAATGGTACCCTACCATTGATGGAAAGCACAAGAGTAACACGCAAACCAGCAACAGAATTCTACGGACTGAAGACTGGCGGCCGACAGTCACCAATAGTATAATGAGCCTGTTCATCCGATAGAGTCCGGTACAGAGAGGAGGCAATGTAGCTATGTCGAACACCGAACAAAACCTGAGAGACGCCTTTGCCGGAGAATCCCAGGCAAATCGCAAATATCTTGCCTTTGCCGCTGTCGCTGACAAGGAAGGGTATCCGCAGGTGGCCAGGCTGTTCAGAGCTGCTGCCGAAGCTGAGACTGTTCATGCCCACAATCATCTCAAGGACTCAAGGGCACCAGGAATACCAGAGAGAACTTACTGGAGGCTGTAGCAGGTGAGACGCATGAATTCAAGAATATGTACCCCAAGATGCTGGAGGTCGCCAAATCTGAAGGAAACAAAGAGGCAGAACGGTCGTTTCACCATGCCAATGAGGTAGAGAAGATTCATGCACAGCTCTACCAGAAGCTCCTTGATAATCCGGGCGCCTCCAGAGAGACCTATGCCTACTATGTGTGTCCCGTCTGCGGCTACACCTCGGAAAAAGAACCACCTGACAGCTGTCCCGTGTGTGGGACCAAGGGCAAGATGTTCAAGAAGATGGACTGACATTGTCAGTCTGTCTTTCCGCTAATACAGTCTCCTGCAGATTCAGATGTGAGCCCGCCAGGGCTTGATAAAAATGGGGAAGACAATTCGCATAACAGCGGGCGAGGTCGAGACAACGGCCGAGCTAAATGATACCAGGACGGCTCAGGCAATCTGGGAAGCATTGCCCATTACAGGTCGCGTGAGTCTCTGGGGAGATGAAGTATATTTCTCTATCCCCGTTAAGCTTAAGTTGGAGGCCGGGAAAGAGGTGGTAAACATAGGTGATTTAGGTTACTGGCCGGACGGCAATGCGTTCTGCATCTTCTTCGGCCCGACCCCCGTAGGTCAGAGAAACGAAATTCGCCCGGCGAGCCCGGTGACGGTATTCGGCAAAGTCATCGGCGACGCCAGGATATTCAAGAAGGTAGCCGCAAGAACGAAAATTACCATCAAGAACAGCCAATAGTGTGCTACATGTCATGCAGGAGGTAAGAAAGTTGGAAAACAAAGAAAGAACCAAGCAAGTACTGGTCATTCTGGGTAGCCCCAGGAAAAAGGGAAACAGCTCCACCCTGGCAGCCAGGATTTCGCGAGGAGCAAAAGCTGCCGGCGCGGAAGTGGAGACCGTGTTTCTCCAGGCCATGAACATCAGTCCCTGCAGGGGTTGCGATACTTGCCAGAAGGACGATAGCAAAGGGTGCGCCATCAAAGACGACATGCAGGAAATATATCCGAAGCTGATAAGAGCAGATGCCTGGGTCATTGCCAGCCCGGTCTATTGGTTTACGATGTCCGCTCAGACAAAGATGTTTATGGATCGCTGCTACGCACTGCCTGCTTATGCCAAGAATCCTTTTGCCGGCAAACGGATCGCCATCGCAATGAGCTACGGTGACGTCGATCCTGTCAAATCCGGATGTGTGAACGCTCTGCGAACATTTCAAGATGCTTACCGTTACACTGGATCGAAGATCGTCGGTATGGTGTACGGCAGTGCGCTGAAAGCCGGCGAGATTCAGAATAATGAAGCACTGATGCGCGAAGCTGAAGAATTGGGGAAACGGCTGGTGGGCCGTTAATCGGACAACACTGCCTTCAGAATCTTCCGGGCGAAATCTTCTGCTTGCTTCAGGTCTTCGGCATCGGGCCTGCCCCTGTTTATTCCACCGACGAGCCTGGTCGCCCTGTACGTGTCAAGCCCCCGACAAGAGAATTCGCCAACAATATCAAAGCCTTTCCGCTGCAGTTTTTCTCGCACAGGTTTGTCGAAATCATGGAAGAACCGTATCTTCCTCAGTCCGCTTGTAGAGAATATGAACGCTTTCTTGCTTTGGAAAATGGGCAACTTGTCTACGAGGTCTAACAGGCTGTTATGATAACTGCCAAGATAAATCCCTGAGCCAAAACCGATTAAATCATACTGCTCGAGTGTGCTGGCATGTGCTCGCTCCACCTGTACTAAGTCGGCATCAAGGACATTTGCCATCACCCTGGCAACCTTTTCAGTGTTGCCGTGATGTATGGAGACATAGATTATCAGAGTCTTCATTCATTGGGTCCCATTCGGATTCGAGTTCATATGAGTACCTCTTGTGTCAGTCCCGGGATACGCAGCATGGAAGCAGCAATTCCATGGGATACAAAGGGTTGTACGATTGGCCGCCTGTGGTTGGGTTACCGGCTCAAAAGACTTGACACAGCAAGGAGAGACGAAATGTCCAGTTTGAACCCCGGCCCCATGGCGGTAGACAAGAACGCGCTTCTGATATACTGCCCCTTGGACCCGCTGGGCTTAGCCTTAACAATAGCTTCGACCGCGGCTGCCAGGTTCTCCAACAGCTTGTCTTTATCAAAGCTGATCTTGCCAATGGGCAAATGGATAATGGCTGTCCTGTCCAAACGGAATTCAGCCCTGCCTTTACGAGCTTCTTTCACAACGCGAGCCAGGTCCTGAGGCTGTACCACGGTGCCAGACTTGGGATTGGGCATCAAGCCTTTCCGACCTAAAATACGACCGAGCTTGGCTACTTTAGGCATCACATCAGGAGTGGCGATAGATACATCAAAGTCAAGCCAGCCACCTTCGATTTGCTTAATAAGCTCATCGGCTCCAGCATAATCAGCGCCCGCTTCCTGAGCCAATCTCGCTCCCTCACCCTGAGTGAACACGAGCACCCGTGTCTTCTTGCCCAGTCCGTTAGGCAATAGAATGACCCCGCGCACCTGTTGGTCAGCGCTGCGAGGATCGACGCCCATCTTCAAATGGAGCTCCACAGTCTCATCAAATTTGGCGTAGGCAGTTTTCTTTGCCAGTTCAACTGCCTCTTCAGGGGTATAGGCCTTTGACTTATCTACAAGTTTGCTAGCTTCCTGGTATTTCTTGCCATGCTTTTCCACTTACTTTTACCCTCAAAATCCTATGAATTCTTAAGAACCCGGATTTACTCTACGTCAACTCCCATACTGCGGGCTGTACCGGCCACGATGCTTGCTGCCTTCTCAACATCAGTCGTATTGAGGTCCTTCATTTTGGTCCGCGCGATCTCATGGAGTTTGTCTTTGTTTATCCTGCCCACTTTCTCGGTCCCGGCATTACCGCTCCCCTTCTCCACTCCCAGGGCACGCCGTAAAAGATCGGAAACAGGTGGCATTTTTGTCGTAAAGACGAAGGAGCGGTCCTCATACACAGTTATCTCGGCAGGAATTATGAAACCTTCTTGAGAAGCGGTCCGTTCGTTGTATTCCTTACAAAAAGCCATGATATTAATGCCGTGCTGTCCCAAAGCAGGCCCCACAGGTGGTGCCGGAGTAGCTTTGCCCGCCGGTATCTGCAACTTAATGACCGCTTTAATCTTCTTCGCCATTACTGATTCTCTCTTTCATGGCATCCCGGGGTTCTAATCAGGACACTCTATATCCTTTCTATCCCCAGGAGGTCCAATTCGACAGGTGTTTCCCTGCCGAAGAGCGACAACAAAACTATCGCCTTACCCTTGTTCACATTAACTTGCTCCACTTTGCCGATGAAGTCAATAAAAGGCCCGCTCGTTACCCGTACACTATCCCCTTCCTTAAAAGTCATCTTAACTTCGGTAGGAGCCTCATCCATACGCTGCAGGATGGCATCCGCTTCTTGCTGAGGCAAAGGAACAGGCTTGGTACCAGCACTCACGAAACCAGCGACCCCCGGGGTGTTGCGTACTATATCCCAGCTACGCTCGTCCAGTTTCATATTCACCATAATGTAGCCCGGGAAAGCTTTCTTGGTCATCGTATGCCGCTTTCCTGCCTTGATTTCAATCTCTTTGGTTGTGGGTATTACCACATCAAATATCCTGTCCCCCACATCCATATATTTGATACGCTGCTCCAGATTCCTCCTGGCCTGCTCCTCATGACCTGAAGAGACATATAGTAAGTACCATTCTCCATCAAGCATCGAAGTCAATCACCTAGAAGCAAAAATAGTCTCGCAAAAACCCAGTCCAAGCCACCCAAAACAAGTCCTACACCAATAGACACAGCCAGCACCAGAATACTCAGCCTCAAAGCTTCCTGCCTGGTTGGCCAGTGCGCCTTGCGTAGCTCAGTCACTACGTCAACAAAGAAACTGAACCT
>Ga0154672_151_pt1 | contig 62279 bp, 55 predicted proteins | sample Rifle2008BG13ft_FD_116101 | JGI IMG/M metagenome (GOLD analysis project Ga0154672, IMG submission 116101) | Chloroflexi bacterium RBG_13_51_36
GCCGGAATTATCAGGCGCAGCAAGATGGCGTGCAATGAAACCAATAATCCAGTGGAAACCGGATGTAATGGAGTGACCGCGCTGTAGGAGGCTCGGGAAAGCCCCTGCTTGCATTTGCCCGACTCCCCCTTCTAGTCCCCGGGAATAACTTGCCTCAAAATGGTCTTAGAATATATTGACCGACAGAACTATTAAGACCGTGTTCTCATATAAGCGACCAGATAGAGACGCGTCGCTGATTCTTGGGACACTTCATCGGAGCATGGACGTGATTCCGCATCTAGGTCGTGGTGCAATACATGATTGTCAGGTTATACATTCCGTCAGATTGTTAGGTATAGAGTTATTACCGTTCAGGGAAAACTTCGCGTGCGCTTTCATCAACTCCCAGTTCAACTTCAACTACAATTCCAAAGGCATCGCCAAACCTTAACTGGAGCTCCCGCCACTTTGTGGCAAGGTACCATGAAGCTCCAGAGGTACCCCATTCTCCCAAACCAGCACACACAAAGAAGACATGGCCAGGGAACCGCAGATTGGGGAGTTTTACAACCATACCGTAGTCCTTCTTTATAGGTTCCTTGAAGCCCTCAAATCTTCTGCCACTCTTCTTATCGAGGATAAAAGTCGTAGCTGCCCCTTCTTGGCCAAATTCCAGAAACTCGTTGTTTGGCTCACGTAGAACCAAGTCTGTAATCTCGTTCGATGAAGGACTGCCCAAAGCCACAAACGTCCGATTCAGACTCTGGGACGCCGAATCATCATCCAAAACCACAATAGGCGTATTCCGGTATCCACTAAGCTCATTCACAATATATGAGGCAGCTCGGACCTCAGAGCCACCAACTATGCCTTCCCAAGGACCAACGAGTCTAATATCTCTCCCATCTCGATAGCGTTTTCCATATCGATAATAATCTTTGTCCCCTGGCTGTGGAGGTAGATTTGGGGGCATGAGCCGAGAGTCCTTCATTGTTCCATAACATACTACAAAGTCCTGGCCGAGGACTTGGTCGCCCCAGAAACGACGAAGCGGACGCTTGCGGAACCTCTTGGAGATCAGTTGTAGAAAATCCCCAAGTACAAAGAACACGGCAGCAACACCGAAGTTTGTCAGAACCTGTACCCAGATTTGGTTCATAGTGTGATGTGTTGATTATACAACCTGGCGTATTCGCCCACAAAATGCCACGGAGACGCTCAACACTTTGCTTCTTCATTGAAAGACACGGTGACACACAGCAATCGCACCATCATGAGCAGAACTCCAGCATTGGGCAGTTGACCTTGAACAAATGTCTGTGGCTTCTTCGGCTTTCGTTTGTGCATGCATTAGTCCGAGAATCTCAACACAAAGCCAGAATGCTACTTTCCTTGGGTTAACTTGCTAGCACACTCGATAACCACGACATACGTCGCAGTCGCAAATGATGCCACCCTTTAACCTTCACATTCCAAGGCGGTTTAAGTTAGTGAGGTTTATGCAGCCTTTCTAAAATAGGATAATATGAAGCGTTAAGGCTAAATGCTGGCGAATATAAGCCCATTTTGCCGATCAAGCTTCCCGTCTGGAGCAAAGCACTTGCTTAGCCTCAGTGCAATCAGCCATAATGTCCGGAGACTGTATTACCATAGGCTTCAAGTAAATGAAACTCATATTTGGTCTGGGGAATCCCGGCAAGAATTACGCCCGTAATCGCCACAATGTCGGCTTCCAGTGCCTGAATTACTTCGCCAGGCTTCATTCTATCCACTTCGACCAAAGGCAATGCCGGGCCAGAGTAGGCCTCAGCGATGTAGGACGTGAGAAGTTGCTGCTGGCTAGACCAGGAACATTCGTGAATCTCAGTGGCAACTCCGTGGCTTGCCTGGTGCATAAGCACAAGATTCCTCTAGGCGACCTCCTGGTAATATACGATGACCTCGATTTGCCTTTGGGCAAAATTCGCCTGCGCCAGAGTGGAAGCTCGGGAGGACACAAGGGCATGAACTCTATTATTTGCGCCCTGGGTAGCGAGGACTTCCCCCGAATCAGGGTGGGAATCGGGCGGCCTCAGGCAGAAGGACAACCCATCGGCGAAGACGCTATAGTCAATTATGTGCTTACTGACTTCTCTGCCCGGGAAGAAGCGATAATTGGACCAGCAATTGCCAGAGTATCGGAAGCCATCGATTGCTTCCTTGCCCAGGGGATAGAAGCAGGGATGAACAAGTTCAATCAGTCGCTTCACGAAGCTACGCCACACGACGTATAAGAAGATGAATTCAACAGTACAGTGTCTAATTCGTTCCGGCAGGCTCACGGAGCACACGACATTAACGCACGCCGGGGCGTTCTTGTTCGGGCCTCATATAGTCGAGTGAGCCACAGGTTACACCATATTGACAACCACAGCGTCTATCGAACACAATATCCCAATTCCTGAGGGACAAAACGAATAGCGGGTCGTCTGTATTCAACGTACCGTACGCCCGAACAAACCTAAGATGTGATGCGGTTGAATACAGAAACTGACTCTCACTAGCCGAGACCTCTGGGAGGGAAGTAAGCATGGCGAAGCAGAAGAAAGGGAAGGAAGCGTCTGAAAAGAAGCCTGGAAGCAAAGGCAAGCGCTCGTCCAGCCCTGGAAGCCAACCCAAACCTCCTGAGCGCGACCAGCAGCTGCAGGAAACGCTGCGCCAGAGCGAGGAGAGGTATCGTACGCTGGCTGAGCAATCTCTGATGGGCCTGGTTGTAGTTCAAGATTTCCGCATCGTATATGCCAACCGTGCTTACGCCCAGATTTCCGGATACAGTGTGGAGGAGTTGCTGTCGGTTACGCCGGAGCAACTACAGGCGATGGTACACCCTGAAGACCAGGCCGTCGTCTGGGGACGCTTCCGTGACCGACTGGCAGGCAAGGCAGCACTTCCACGTTATGAATGTCGAACCATCCGGAAGGACGGTACAGTAAACTGGATGGAGGTACACGCCAGCCGCATCGAATATGGCGGGAAACCGGCCATACAGGCAGCCTACATAGATATTACCGATTACAAGCGGGCGGAGGAAGGCCTGAGGCAGTCTGAAGAGAGATACCGGACCGTACTGGACGAGATGGAAGAGGGCTATTATGAAGTGGATGTGGCGGGCAACTTCACTTTCGTCAACGATGCAATGTCCCGCATTCTCGGGTACTCGCGACACGAGTTGATTGGAAAGAATTACAGGACATATACTCCCGAAGAGCAGGTCAAGCCTATTTTCGAAGCATATAATCGCGTGTACCGGACGGGTGAGCCGCTGAAGTGGTTTCCCATGACAGAGATCAGGAAGGATGGCACCCGCTTGCTCGTCGAGGACTCGGTTTTGCCGCTGAGAAATGACAAAGGGGAGGTCGTCGGATTCCGCGGTGTTAGCCGCAATGTTACAGAGCGCAAGAAGGCCGAGGAGGCGCTGAAACAGTCTGAGGAACGTCATCGCCAGCTTACAGAGAACGCGGGCGAGGCTATCCTTGTCATCCAAGACGGTAGAGTCAAGTTCATGAATCCCAAGGGATCCGAGCTTTCCGGCTATTCAATAGAAGAATTGGCCTCCAAGCCTTTTGTTGAATTCATCCATCCTGAGGACATCGATATGGTGGCCGACCGGTACATGAGGAGGCTAAAAGGCGAGCCCATCCCACAAGTATATGACTTCAGGATTATCAGGAAAGACGGTGTTATCAGGTGGGGTGAGCTTAACGCTGTGCCGATTTCATGGGAATACAGACCAGCAGTGCTGTGTTTCATGAGCGATATCACCGAGCGCAAAGAGGCTGAGGAGGCGCTGAGGCAGTCCGAAGAGAGATACCGGGCTATACTTGAGAGAATGCAAGACAGCTATTTCGAGGTTGACCTCGCCGGAAACCTCACCTTTGTCAACAGCTCGGCTTGTCGGCACCTGGGATACTCCAGAGAAGAGCTGATTGGAATGAGCTATAAGAACTTTGTAGCTGAGGATTACATTAAGTCCGTATTTCAGGTCTTCAATGAGGTGTACCGGACTGGCGTGGCAAACAAGGGCTTCCACTGGAAAACCATCCGCAAAGATGGCAGCCCCGGCTTCATCGATTCCTCAGTAGCTCCTCTGCGAAATGACAGGGACCAGATTATCGGGTTCAGCGGTGTCGGGCGTGACATCACGGAGCGCAGGAAGATGGAGGAGCAACTCATGCTGGCTGACAGGCTAGCCTCAATCGGACAGCTTGCGGCAGGGACGGCCCATGAATTGAACAATCCGCTTACTGCTGTCATTGGTTTCTCGGACTTGCTGCTAGAGAGAGACCTGGCACCCGATGTCAAAGCAGACCTTTGCACCGTCAATCAGGAAGCCAAGCGTGCCGCCGCTATAGTCAAGGGACTTCTCGCATTTGCCCGTGAGCAAAAAATCGAAAAAACTCTGGTGAACATTAACAGCGTCATTCAAGGAGTACTGCAGGAACGCTACTACGAGCAAAGAGCAAGCAACATTGAAGTCGGTGTTCAGCTTGACCCGTCCCTGCCTCAGGTTATGGGCAACGGCACTCAATTGCAGAAGGTCTTCGTAACCATCATCACTAATGCCGAACAGGCTATGCTTGAAGCCCACGGAAGAGGTAAGCTTACCATCACTACAGAGCAGGTTGGGGACACGGTTCGGGCTTCTATTACCGACGATGGCCCGGGAATCAGCCCGGACAATATGAAGAGACTCTTCACTCCATTCTTCACCACCAGGGAGGTGGGCAAAGGCAGCGGGCTTGGCCTGAGTGTCTGTCACGGGATAGTCACTGAACACGGCGGCAAGATATACGCCACGAGCGAGTTTGGCAAAGGAGCCACTTTTGTTGTAGAGTTACCCGTTAGCAAATAGCGAAGAGAAGGAGGCGCACAATAGATACTCCTGATCGCACCACGAAGAGAATCTTGATAGTCGAGGATGAGCCATCGATCGGCCATATGTGCCAGAGAGTCCTCACCAGGGAAGGATTTGAGGTGGATATTGCCCTCAATGGAACGCTGGCTCAGGATTTGATAGAGAAGAAGCCATATCACATTTGCCTGATTGATATCAGGACTCCGAAGATGAGCGGCTCAGAACTTTACCAGTGGCTGAAGGGGAAATATCCGCAGGTAGCGAACCGTGTAGTATTCACTACCGGAAGTGCGATAGACGAGAAAACCATGGCTTTCGTAGAGCAAAGTGGAAGGCCTTTTTTGCCAAAACCATTTACCCCCAATGAGCTCGTGACGATCGTCAATGAATCTCTAAAACAACTGGAAAGATAGCAGGCTCTTATCTTCCTACCAATCTTGCCCGGCCTCAGGAGTCAGCTGCATACCCGCCAGGTTATCACAGATAACCACGGGAACGACAAAGGCCGGCTAGTGCCTACAGTCACTTCATCAGGGCCCGCAAGTTCCTTGGCAATACACCCAGGTAATCCAGCATATAGCAACGATTGAGTTTGTGGACTGTCTCGGGTGGGATGCGCTCAAGCGGTACTCCATTCAGAATCAACCGGGTCTCGGATTCAGTGAAGTCCTCGCCCTCTTCCACCCACTTGGCAAAACGCTTGTTTACCGGGCAGACAAGCTGGCACTTCATACACCCGATAAGGCTGTTGTGCCACGCCGGGTCCACCCATTCAGGAAACTCTCCTCTATCTTCATTAAGGAAGGTAATGCATCTCTCCGCATGAATCAAGAAGCGGTCCGGGACGATCGCTTTGGTGGGACACTCATTAAGACATGCCCTGCATTTCTCGCACTCTTTCATTGCCTGTGGTTCCAACCAGTCAGCGCTACCAACCGGCATGTCTGAAAGAAAGGCTCTGGGTGAAACAAAGCTCCCCAGCCCTTCTATATACGCGATATTGTTCTTTCCATACTTCGCCATTCCGCTGCGTACCGCCAATAGTTTCTCCGGCAACACAGTCGGGTAAAGCCGGTACCCGTAGGACTTGAGAATATTTTGAAGCACCTCCATGATCCGGTCATCCGTGTCACCATAGTAGGTGGGAGGGATTATCACCGAATAGGTCTGCCCGTTGAAATGGAAGTTTGTTCTGCGCTGAGGTTGCGGAGCCGCAGCTATTATTATGGAACAAGCCCCCGGAAGAGTCGTGCCAACATCGAATTTAAAACGAGACAGGCGTTTCTCAAACAATGCCGCGTCTATTTTTCTCTGACGGAGCCACTCCTCTATCTCATATTTAAGTTGAGCGATATGCTCGATGGGCACTGCTCTAGCTCGGTACCCCCGTTCCTCCAGCTTGGAGCGGACTAGTCCTGCTGTTTCATTCGGAGCCATCAGTTGACCTCCTATACTGAGCGATACCGAATTATATCCGTTGTCGCCCACTATTTGAAGTAGCGTCGGCACATGTAATACGCCTTCAAAGCCCCAGAACCGAGCCCAGGTAACGCCGCCCCCCCTGCTATTTTCCCATTTGGCACGTTACCAGCATGCTATAATGGCCTTACAGAGACGGCAGGAGGCTAGCATATGACAACGGTTCAAATTTATGATGCCAAGAAGAACAGGGTGGTGACTGTAGATAGAGTCGAGAAGACGGACGCAGAATGGAGGAAACTGTTGACCGCAGAACAGTTTGAAATAACCACCAAGAAAGGAACCGAAGCTCCCGGCACCTGCACGCTCGACCAAATCCATGAACCCGGGATTTTCCGGTGCGTGCGCTGCGGCACCGACCTCTTCCGCAGTTTAACCAAGTTCAACTCCGGGACGGGCTGGCCAAGCTACTATGAACCAGTGTCGCCGCTCAACGTGGCGCAACAACCTGACAGAAGTCTTGGCAGGTTGCGTACCGAAGTCCTCTGTGCCCGGTGTGGCGCCCACCTCGGTCACGTCTTCGATGACGGCCCGCTGCCCACTGGCAAGCGCTACTGCATAAACGGCATTGTGCTGAAATTCGAACCAGAGAACAAGCCATGACCCCGGGTGCCGCATCGGAAGTCGCCACTCTTGCTGGCGGCTGCTTCTGGTGCATCGAAGCAATCTTCAGGGAGGTCGAGGGAGTTGAGAATGTTGTCTCGGGCTACACAGGCGGCACGACCATTAGCCCCAATTACCAGGATGTCTGTACCGGCAGCACCGGCCACGCCGAGGCAGTCCAGATAACCTTCAATCCGACCAGGATTTCGTACCGGGAAATCCTGGAGATTTTCTTCTCCGTCCACGACCCCACAACGTTGAACCGTCAGGGCCCGGATAAAGGTACACAGTATCGCTCCGCAATCTTCTATCACAACGAGCAGCAAAAAACCATCGCCAAAGAACTTATCGAAGAACTCAATGGAGCTCACCTGTGGAAGGAGCCAATCGTGACACAGCTTGCCCCGTTGGACAAGTTCTATCGGGCGGAAGACTACCACCATGAATACTTTCTGCGACATCCGGAACAGGCGTATTGCCAGACAGTGATTTCACCCAAGCTCGACAAGTTCCGCAAGCGGTGGACAAAACGGCTTAAGCGATGGTGAAGGAAACAGCCTGTTGTCACGCTGATATTCCTTGTACCTTCTGGCAGAATATCAGGCTCAGACCCAGAATATTCGTCACGACACGACACGATGCTATAATAGTGTGATAACAGACTTGGCAACTGGCCAATTCAGATGTTGTGAATGCACGAAGGAGAGAAATGCGTTTCAAATGTGTTACCTGCGGAATTGAATTCACCAGCATAGAGCAACTAGCTAGCCACAAGAAACAGCACCAGGCTGGCCCGAGAAGCTCCCCAGGAGTAATTTGCCTGGGCTGCGGTAAAAGTATCCCTTTGGAGCCATCTAAAGCCAACTAGAGCGGGCCGCTCACCTGTCCTAACTGTCGACGGACCATGACCGTCGTTATAGAAAATGGTGAAGTGGCTGTAGCCCGGCTCGGCTAGGAAGGGCTGTTATTCCAAAGAAATCAGACCCTTATTTTTAGCGACATCAATAGGCACATTACGTGGCTAGAGACCATTTAACCTACCTGGTGTCAGTCAAGACTGACGCTGCTTTTCTGCTTTCCCATTGGACTGCGCCACGAGCTTCCCATCCTTCATTTCCAGGACCATATCCGCTCTGGCTGCTATATCAGCGTCATGTGTGGCTACTATTATCGTTCTGCCCTCTTTAGTAGTGAGGCTGTACAGGAGTTCAACAATCCGTGTGCCGGTCTTAGAATCCAGATTGCCGGTAGGCTCGTCTGCTAGAATGACAGCTGGGCCATTGGCTAGGGCGCGGGCGATAGCTACTCGCTGCTGTTCACCTCCTGACAGCCTGGTCGGTCGTCGGGCTTGGTGACTAGCGTCAATGCCCACCCTTTCGAGCAATTGGCGCGCTCCTGCTTCTTGTATTCTTCGTTTAATACCCCTAAGGTCCATCGGCAGCATAACATTTTCCAGAGCGGTCAAGCTAGGGATGAGGTAATAGTATTGAAAGACGAATCCCACCTTCCTGAGTCGGTACTCCGCCTCATTCACGCCATAGAGCTCTGAGACCTTAATCCCATCCACCAATATGCTGCCGGTTGTGGGTTTGTCCAAAGCCCCAATCAGGTTCAGTAAAGTGGTCTTACCGCAGCCACTGGGCCCTTTGATAGCTATCATCTTCTCCTTGGGCAGCTTGAAGCTAATACCGTTCACAGCCGCCACCGTTGTGAACTCCGATGTGATGAACTGTTTGACCAGTCCATCTACTTCCACAACCATTTCCTTGTAATTACTCATAGCGCAACACCTCCGCTGGTCTAATGCGTGAGATATACCAAGCTGGGAATATGCTGGCAACCACAGCCAGTGCTATGGCTATGCCCACTGCATAAAGGAAAACCGCTGGCGATACAGCTACATTAATCCCGGCAATTCTGGTAACCCCACCATCGAATAGCCCTCCCGCGGAGGGCACAAGCAGATTGGCAACCTTCTGAGCCAGAGGATAGGTGATAAGGGCACCAATAATGGCAGCCATAACGCTCATCCCTAGGGCCTCTCCACCCAATTGAAGCTCTATCTGCCGGTTGGAGGCGCCGATGGCTTTCAGAATGCCAATCTCTTTTACCCGCTGCCGCACCATCAGGACCACGGCAAACAGGATTACTACTCCGGCGACAATGAAAGCAACAATCATCGCCATCTGGCTGGTACTCTGAGCGCTTGCTACAGAGCTATTTATTCGCTGATACATATCCTGGGCAGTGGTGACGTCAGCGATGTTTGTGGGGAAGATCTCCCGAATAGTGCTGACTACAGCATCCACATTGTTAACATCATCGGCTAGTATCGTTACTGAAGTTGCACCTTCTAGATCAAACAGACTCTGTACAGTGCCAATAGGCATAACCAGCATGTTATTTCCAAAGACCTGGCCGCTGTCGTAGATGCCAATAACCTTCACCGACACTCCTTCTATATCCACTAGAGAACCTACTTCCAATCCATTTTTATCGGCCAAGGCTTGACCCACAATCATCACGTCGGCGTTGTTTTCGTCAGTGGTGAAATACCGGCCCTCTACTATATCCATCTGCGCGCCACCCGTTAATGTCGGATTTTCCGTGGCAGTATCAAACCCCATGACCATTATGCCCATGCGGAAACCGCCGGGGAAGGAACCTCCTCCTGAGCCTCCCTGCTCAACGGCTGACTCAAGATTATCACCAGTATACTGAGTCTGAACGCTTTCCTGTACAGAGGCCACGTGGGAAATGTCACTGAGTTTGTCCACATCCTCTTGGGCCAGTGTCCCATTTCCACCCATCATACCAAAGCGACCAGCTGGCTGTATTGTGATCTCCGTGCCAATTTGCGTTCCTATCGACCCTAGTTGGTTTTCAGTGGCGCCATGAACTGTGACCATAATCAATGCCAGCCCGATGCTGACTGACAGAATGGCTACGATTCCACCTGTGCGGAGGGGATTCCGAATCAGATTACGTATTACTCTGCGAACTACACCCATATACTAAGAACCTCCTTCCTTCTTACGTGTTGCCACCCTAAGATGGCGACTCCTCCAGCGTGGCGGTGATTACTTGCTGTACATCTCCACGGTAATAGACAACATCAACCTGGGCACCAATCTGATGAGAACCTATGGCTGCAATCAGGTCATCGGTTGTGCTGATATCATCGTCGCCTAGCTTGGTGATAACATCACCCGCTCTTAGTCCCTCCTTATCTGCCGGGCTACCGCTAGTTACACTGGTGATTAACGCTCCTGCGCTGACTGAGAGGTTGTAGTACTGCCTGATAGTAGAGGTCACGGTGGTCACCTGCACTCCAAGCCAAGGGCGGACTACCTTTCCCTCGGCTATTATGCTCTGCACCACCGGGATAGCAGTATCAGTGCTTATGGCGAAGCCGATGTTCTCAGAATTGCTGGCGATAGCCACATTGATGCCGACCACCTGTCCTGCCGTGTTTAGCAGCGGTCCGCCGCTATTCCCCGGGTTGATAGCCGCATCAGTCTGAATAATACCGTTGAGCACCACACCTGTGTCTTCTTCAATAGAGCGTCCCAGATTACTGATGACGCCAGTAGTCCAGGTAGGACCTCCCGGCAGAGCCAGGGCATTCCCCACAGCTACCACCGGGTCAAGGACACTAAGCTGCTCTAGAGAATTGCTCAAGAAATGTAAGTAGGAAAGATTATCGGCGGCAATCTTCACCACCGCCAGATCAGTTTGCGCATCTGTACCTACTATAGTTGCATCAAAGGTATGCCCGTCACTCAGGGTTACCGTCACCTTGTTGGCATCTTCTACTACATGATTGTTCGTCACAATATAGCCGTCCGGGCTGACTACGATCCCGCTTCCCGCTCCTGTCTGGGGGATTGCCTGCCAGAACCAGTTATAGCTCACCGATTCAGTGACGATGGAAACCACGGCAGGAGCCACCTCGGCTACTAATTCCTTGGTACTAAGGCCGGAGCTAATTGTTTCGTCAACATACAGGTATCCCGATGCCAGGCTGGTGGAGTTAGGCATAGTGTTACTAACAATCAAGCTGATACCGACAACCAGAACGACTGCTATCAGAATATATTTTAGCCTGGACATTCTTCACCTCCGTTCAAAGAAGAGGGGGATGCTCACCCCCTCTCCAGACAGGTTCTGTTCCCTCTGGCCTATCAACTGCTTACTCCATCGGAAGCATCAGGGGAACATGGACCGCCCCAAGGCTGAAAACCTCCACCCCACATCATGCCACCACCGTGACCACGTCCACCAAGCCCTGGTAACGGTAATTCAACACCGGGCCGCGACTGCCACCACTCTAGGTACTGGTCAGCTTCTCCCTGAGTTATCTTGCCGTCGTTTACGAGGTTTTGTAGCCAGCTTTCCAGAGCTTCATCTTGTATCTCAATTCGTGCCTGGTTCAGAGCGTCCTTTAGTTGCTCTGAGTCAATGGCCACACCTGTATTCTCCTCGTAGATGGCACAGACTTTATCCAGGAGTGCCTGGTATCGCTCGGCGGCCTGGGTCTGGTTTCCTGCAGTGGTATCGCTTGAGTTGTTGTTTGCAGCGACCACTCCCCCAGTTATACCCCCGATAAGCAACACCGACACCACCACCATCGGAATAAACCATTTGCGTTTCCGAATTGGCATATCTCCTCCTTTCAATCTGTTCTACTGCTGGGGATATGCTTTCTACTCACATGCCATATCGACCTTCTTTGCTTGAATAGGCACGTCTCATTTCTTTTTCCAGTGCGTCCCCATCAGTGCAAATCAAGCTTATCACAGCAACATGAACCCACCATGAACCGGGAGTGAACGGTAGCAAAAGCATACAAATACGCCATTTCATCTCATGTTCATCTTGGTGTAATATAATCCATTTAAGGAGTTTGTCATGCGGATTTTGGTTATTGATGATGACCGGCGACTCTGCGCCGTGATCAAGCGCGGACTTCTGGAAGAAGCCTACGCTGTTGATTTAGCCTACGATGGAGAGGAAGGAGAATACCTTGCCGAGGTCAATCCATATGACCTCATCATTCTAGACATCATGCTGCCCAGCAAAGATGGCATCGAAGTTTGCCATGAGCTTCGCGCTAAGAAGGTAAATATCCCCATTCTAATGTTAACGGCTAAAGACACTGTGGAGGACCGGGTCAAAGGACTAGATACGGGAGCCGATGATTATTTGGTTAAACCTTTTGCCTTCAGCGAGCTCCTTGCCCGAGTTCGAGCGCTCCTGCGGCGAGAGGGAATGTCCAAATTGCCAGAGCTTCGGGTGGGAGATTTGACTCTGAACACCCTCACCCGACAGGTCTGGCGAGGACAAAGACCCATTGAACTGACTACCAAGGAATACGTCATCCTGGAATACTTCATGCGCCATCCCAACGTGGTAGTCACGCGGACCATGATCGAAGAACATGCCTGGGATTACGATTTTGATAGCCTGTCTAATCTGGTCGATGTTTACATCCGCAGATTGCGGCGTAAGATTGACGGCGAAGGGGAGGATAGCCCGATTCAAACCGTGAGAGGAGCCGGCTACAGGCTGAAAGCGACATGAGCTTCATTCATAGCATCAAATTCCGATTCACCATCTGGTATCTGTTGGTGCTGGCAATTTTATTGGTTGCCCTCAGTGCCGGGGTGTATTTCTATCTCTCGGGAAGTCTCTATCGAGGCCTGGATGATTCACTGGAAATACGTTCGACGCAGATACGTAGTATCCAAGATATCCTGGAAAGCATCAGGCAAGGGGAATTCCAGGAGGAGCTGGGGGAAATAGTCATACTATACTTCTACTCTGGAAATCAATTGATGGATGTATCTCCCCGGGGGATAACTATACCTGTCAGTCACGAACTAATCTCCCAAGCTATTGCTGGCTCGAGTTTGTTTGCCACCGTTCAGACTGCAGAAGGTGAAGGACTACGTCTCCTGGCTGTCCCCGTCAACATTGCAGTAGCTGGACCACCGCCTGGTATTCAGCCTGCTACGCTGGTCATTGCTCGCTCCACAAGACAGATAGACCAGGCATTGGGGGGACTGCTACGTACCCTCACCATCGCCGTCCCGCTGGCTCTGGCATTCGCGGCTGGTGGTGGCCTGTTCTTAGCCCGTCGGGCACTGAAGCCCGTAGATGAGATTTCCCGGACAGCGCAGGAGATTGGAGAAACCGACTTAAGCCGAAGGATCAATGTGAACACCAAGGACGAACTGGGGCGGCTGGCAGCCACGCTCAACGAGATGATTGGCCGGCTGGAAAAAGCGTTTCAACGCCAGAGACAATTCACGAGTGATGCCTCACACGAGTTACGTACCCCCTTAGCCGTAATTGAAGCTGAATCCACTCTAGCACTCCAGAAAGAAAGACCATCAGGCGATTACAGGCAATCTTTAGAGGGTATTTCTCAGGAAGCAAAGCGGATGTCGTCACTCATTGAACAATTACTTACCTTGGCTCGTGTCGACGCCGGAAAGGAGCAATGGAACTTCGCAGAAGTGAATCTCGGTAAACTCATCACTAACCTGAGCACAGATGCAGAGGTTCTCTGCCAGGAAAAAGGGCTCAGCTTTCAATCAGGACAGATGCAAGATTTAGTGGTGAGAGGCGACGAAGCCAGGCTGAGAGAGCTGTTCATGGATCTCTTGGATAATGCCATTAGATATACCTCCAGTCCGGGGACTATTTCCGTTTCACTTCAGCGCGAAGCGCAAATAGCCGTCATCGCCATCACGGATACCGGCGTTGGCATCCCTGCGGAAGACATACCATTCATCTTCGAACGGTTTTACCGGGTTGACAAATCCCGCTCGCGTCCTGAGGGGGGCACTGGTCTGGGGCTGGCGATATGCAAGCACATTGCTGAGGCTCACGGGGGAAAGATAGAGGTAGAGAGTCAGGTGGGAGCGGGAAGCACGTTTTCAGTATGGCTTCCCCTGCAGTCCCTCTAGCTCTTGCCTATGCCACCAGCCGCTTCTCACGTTTTACCTATGGTTTATCTGTGTTATACTGGTAGTGAGCATACTCGGTACATAAAAGCTAACGTCTATGTCTAAACGTCCGAGCGTCAACAGTGTCCCGGCTATAGTGGGTATCGTGGGCTCCATTGTAGTAATTGTCGGGGACCTTGCGGCATCTTCGTCCGTTCCCGGATATAGCCTGGTCCGCGATTCAGTCAGCAGCTTTGCATGGACCTCTCTCGGCTGGCTGCAAACGATCTGTTTTCTGGCTATGGGCTTGCTATGGGAAATCTTCGCGGCCGGGCTCTTCTTCAATATCCGTAGGGCGCGGGGTTTCTACGCCGGCATTGTGCTTTTTGCCCTCTGTGGTTTCGTATTGATGTTGATTGCCGCCTTTCATATGGGTCACACTGGAGCCCCCCCTATTGACGCAACAATCCACACAATAGCATCCTATGGACTTGGCCTGTTGTTCCCCATCGCTATTCTATCGCTGGCACCCAGCTTCAAGAGCACCCCGAATTGGAAAGGCATTTTTATTTATACTCTGATTGCCGGTGTCCTGGCCCTAGGTTTGATATTTGGGGCCTTGCTTGGCGAGCAGCGAGGCTGGTTCGGCCTGTATGAGCGAATCATAATACTAAACGCGCTAGTCTGGGTCGAAGTAGTGGCAATTCACTCTCTACGCCTGCTAGTGAAGCAGGAGCCGAAGCGCCAATCCTTGCAGAGTGGCGCAGACAGAGGAGGAGGACTATGAACAAAAGTCGTCATGTGTTGTACCTGTCGATTCTGAACTTACTGGGCTTCTTGGCTACCGTCGTCGTTAACGCGCTGGCCAGTATCCTCCCCATAAATGGCATCACCACCGGCGAGTTATCCGACCTGTATCCGAATCTATTCGTGCCAGCAGGACTGACTTTCGCAATCTGGGGACTAATCTACGTATTGCTCGGAATCTTCGTTATATATCCATTAATACCCTCTGTTAGAAGAGACGCTCAGAAGATTGACTTTGTACGAAGAATCGGGCCGTTGTTCTTTATTTCCTGCCTCGCCAACATCGGCTGGATATTTGCCTGGCATTATCAAATCGTCCCTCTATCGCTGGTCCTGATGCTGGTACTGCTTGGCTCCCTGCTGGCAATTTACTTGAGGCTAAATACTGGCAAATCAAATGCAACCAGGGCTGAAAAATACTTAGTGCACCTTCCTTTCAGTGTCTACCTTGGCTGGATTACCATAGCTACGATTGCCAATGCCACCGCCCTACTGGTGGATATCGACTGGATGAGATGGGGGCTAACTCAGCAGTTCTGGGCGGTGGCGGTGATTATCGTTGGTATTGCCATTGCATTATCCGTGCTGTTCACTCGCAAAGACATTTTTTATTGTCTTGTGGTTGATTGGGCGTTACTCGGGATATTGCTAAAGCGACTTTCGGATACGACGATGGCCGATCAAAACATAGTAATCGCTACGATTGTTGGCTTGGTGATTGCTACCGGTGGAGTGATAGCGCAATTGATAAGGAAAAAGGCGTACTAGCCGAAATAGCGGTATATGTTGCCTAGCTAATCCCAGTGACCATCGCAGCCAAAAAGTAAAATTAGAGCGAATCGTCGCCTCAATGTGTCAGTTCCCTATTTGCATCTCGAAACAGCTTATTTATGACATCGGACGCGAAAGTGGGGATCGTTATTATCGAGCTGATATAATCATTTCGTAGTTTCACGACACGGCGCGACAAATCAATGATATTTGAAGGAAAACAAGGCCTTTTGCTCGCTACGCTGGTAGAAGATCCCGAGACAGTCATCTCGATTCACGTGCTGACACGGGGTGACTGTAATGTCTACATGTCTAGAGACCAACGTCTTAGGTCGGTGGCCATTCTCCAACCGAAAGAGTTGCCTTCAGAGCCGACCGGTTTTGGCTCGGACGCCAATGCTTTGTGGCAAGAGCTCAGTCGGATGAAAGGCTGGCAATGTATTCTGGTAGACAAGGAGGTTGCCCCTACGCTTGGACAAATCATTTCGCGCCAATTGAAGACACCGGTCGTTTTCCTCGATGATGTTTATCACATCCCGCGGGGGCAAGTCTTTCCTTTCGAAAATGAGTCGGTCCGCCGGTTGATGCTTGACGATCTTGCGCTACTGGAGACCCTGCCTCATGAGGCACAGCCAATCGGATTCTGGAGAGATCTCCGGACATCGCTGATAGAAGGACTGGTAGCGGGTGCGATTGTCGAAGGCAAGGTCGTGGCCACTTCCTTTGTCGCTGCTCGTGGACAGCGATATGTCGATATCGGTGTCTATGTCTTGGAGAACTATAGACAGCGTGGTCTAGCCACAGCTGCTGCTTCGCTTGTTGCACGATCAGTGCAAAGTGACGGGCTAATTCCGGTTTGGAGCTGCGGTTCGCATAACCTCCCTTCGCTCAAACTCGCCCGGAAGCTAGGGTTCACCGAGGTCTCGAGGCGAACATATGTAATCATCGACAAGTATCTTGCAGGCGTCTCCAGTCGCACATACCCTGTGCACAATGAGAGAGAGGCCAAGGCTGCTGAATGAAACGGTTCACGAAGATTGCGCTGTGTGCTAATATAATACACTGACCTACAAAATGATTATCGCAGTCATCGGGGACTCCGCCTGTTCCCGACAGGAAGCCAGACTGGCTGAAAGCGTTGGTGAACTGTTAGCCCAGCGAGGTGCCACCATAGTATGCGGTGGCTTGGGCGGGGTGATGGAAGCTGCTTGTCGCGGGGCCAAATCAAAAGGCGGGTTGACCGTGGGCATTTTGCCCGGACAAGATTCAAGCACCGCCAATCCCTGGGTGGATATTCCCGTCGTCACTGGAATAAGTGAGGCCAGGAACGTTGCAGTGGTGAAATCAGCCCAGGCAGTGATTGCAGTCTGCGGAAGCTATGGCACTCTGAGCGAGATTGCATATGCTCTGAAAAGTGGAATCCCAGTGGTCGGCTTGAATACCTGGTCGCTGTCGCGCAATGGACGAGAGGATGATTCCATAGTCAGGGCCCAGAGTGCTGCCGAGGCAGTGGATAAGGCAATCTCTTTGGCCAAAAGGCGCAAAAATCATGGGATTGCTTCGCTACGCTCGCAATGACAGGGAAGAAAATAGCAGGTATAGAGAGTGTAAAGGCCAGAGAGATTCTCGATTCGCGGGGCAATCCAACGATAGAGGTGGAAGTGCTACTGGTTGATGACAGCACAGGCGTCGCTGCTGTTCCTTCGGGGGCAAGTACCGGCAAATATGAAGCTGTGGAGCTTCGGGATGGTGACAAGACTAGATATGGGGGGCTTGGCGTTCTCAAAGCCGTAGAACACGTCAATACCGAGATTGCGTCAGCAATAGCGGGTATGTCGCCTCTGGAGCAGGGGGCTGTTGACCAGCGATTAATCGAACTCGATGGCACAGCTAACAAAGCCCGACTGGGGGCTAATGCCATACTGGGCACATCCCTTGCCGTGGCCAAGGCCGGCGCTGATTTTCGCGGTATTCCTCTGTATCGTTACTTGGGAGGTACAAAAGCCAAACGACTGCCTGTCCCCATGTTGAATATTCTCAACGGTGGCAAGCATGCCTCGAACTCCGTCGATTTTCAGGAGTTCATGATAGTGCCGCTGGGAGCGTCGAATTTCCGCAAAGCCATGCAAATAAGCAGCGAAGTGTATCATTCCCTGCGGAAAGTGCTTGAAGATAAGGGATTGAGCACGAACGTGGGAGACGAGGGCGGCTTTGCTCCCAGGCTCTCCTCCAATAAAGATGCGCTGGAGCTAATACTGGCAGCCATGGACAGGGCTGGCTACAAGGCTGGCCAGGACTTATTCATCGCCCTGGACCCCGCGTCCAGCACTTTCTATCAACAAGGCGACTATGTCCTCTCTCGAGAGGGTCTTACTCTGAGTTCCAGGGAAATGATTGACTACTATGTCAAATTGGTGTCGGATTATCCTATCATCAGCATTGAGGATGGCCTGGCCGAGGATGATTGGGTGAACTGGTCGTTGCTCACTGCTCGATTGGGAAAGCAGATTCAACTTGTGGGCGATGACCTTTATGTTACCAACATCAAGCGGCTGGAAAAGGGCATTGCCCAAAAGGCTTCCAACTCCATCCTTATTAAGCCAAATCAGATAGGCACGCTCAGTGAAACCCTGGCTGTTATAGCAAGAGCTCAGCAAGCTGGCTGGACAACCATCATTAGCCACAGGTCCGGTGAGACCGAAGACACTACCATAGCCGACCTGGCAGTAGCCAGCCATGCTGGATTCATCAAATCTGGTGCCCCCTGTCGCAGCGAGAGATTAGCTAAATACAATCGCCTCCTCAGGATAGAGGAGGAGTTGGGAGAGGGTGCAAATTACCCTGGCAAAAGAGTATTATATAATCTACGTGGGATGAAATAATGCGGGTACTAGACGGTGTTCACCAAATAAAAAGCCCTGGCCCGGGTGGTGCATCTTGGCCCACCAATGTCTATTTAATTGAAGGTGGCGACGGTCATATACTTGTTGATTGCGGCTGGGATAGCCAGGAATCCCTGTGGGCTCTCCAGGAGGGGCTGAAAGCGACATTCGTCAAACTTCGAGACATCAAGAAAGTGGTTATCACCCATATACACCCTGACCATTACGGATTGTCAGGCAAGATAAAACAAATCTGCGGGGCACAGGTGGCTATGCACAGAATCGATGCAGGTTTCATCTCTACCAGATACAAGGATTTTGCCGACCTTGTTGAAAAGACTGAACAACTGCTCCGGCAGAATGGCGTTCCTCCGAACGAATTACCCGAGTTAAAAGAGGCCTCGTTATGGATGAATAAATATGTTACCCCGGATTCGCCCGACGTCATGCTGGAGGATGGCGATACAATTTCCAATGACTCCTTTAGATTGGAGGTGTTATGGACGCCAGGGCACTCGCCAGGCCATATCTGCCTTTATGAAAAACAGAGAAAGTTTATGATCACCGGCGACCATGTCCTGTATGAGACCACTCCACACGTCGGCTTCAATCCCCTCTCGGGCGATAACCCCCTGGGCGACTATGTCGCTTCTCTCGAAAGACTAGAGCGCCTTAAGGTTTATTTTGTTCTTCCCGGGCATGGACCTGTGTTCAACGCTTTAGGACTAAGAACGGATAAGATACTCGAGCACCACGAGCACAGGAAGAGAGCCATCATGAAGTCTCTGCACGACGGCATGAAGTCGGCCTACGCTATAGCTCAGGAGATTCCCTGGATGACTGACAAAGGAGGCACCGCTTTTCGGGATCTACAAGTCTGGGACAGACGAATGGCTGTCACCGAGACCATTGCCCATCTTAAGCTCCTGGTGGCGGAGAACAGAGTAGCCAACGTTGATATGGACAGCAGCTCTTTGTATATAGCTAAAGAATAGCAGGATAAGAGGAGGTAAAGAAATGGCGACAAAAGTGGGAATCAATGGCTTTGGGCGCATTGGCAGATTAGCTCTTAAGGCGATTATCCAGCGTTGCGGCGACAAGGCGGAGGTGGTAGCGGTCAATGATCTTACGGATGCTAAAACCAATGCCCATCTTTTTAAGTATGATAGCAACTATGGCATCTATCCCGGTAAGGTGGAAGCTAAAGACGATGGCATCCTCGTTGACGGGAGGAAAATAAAGGTCCTGGCTGAGCGTGATCCGGCGAAGATCCCCTGGAAAGAATATGGGGTAGATATCGTGATTGAATCCACCGGACTTTTCACGCAGGCAAGCAAGGCTGCTGCGCATCTGCAAGGCGGCGCTAAGAAAGTGATCATTTCCGCACCAGCTCAAGAAGAGGATATATCGATCGTCCTCGGCGTCAATGAAGGGCAATACGACCCGGCTAAGCACCGCGTCATATCCAACGGCTCTTGCACCACTAACTGCATTGCCCCCGTAGTTAAAGTGCTAAACCAGAACTTCGGCATTGTTCACGGATTGATGACTACCGTGCACGCATATACGAACGACCAGAAGATACTGGACGTGTTTCACCACGACTTGCGCCGAGCCAGGTCTGCCGGCACCAATATCATCCCCACTACTACTGGCGCCGCCAAGGTTGTAGGTATAGTCATTCCGGAACTTCAGGGGAAGTTGCACGGCATTGCCCTCAGGGTACCTGTCTCAGTAGTATCTATCGTTGACTTCGTCGCTGATTTGAAGAGGAAGGCGAGCGCTGAGGAGATCAACAACGCCTTTCGAAAGGCCGCCGACGGAGAGCTCAAGGGAATTCTGGAATACTGCGACCAGCCGCTGGTGAGCTCGGATTTCAAGGGCAATCCCGCCAGTGCCATCTTCGACGCCCTGAGCACTATGGTCATTGATGGTAACCTGACAAAGGTGTTAGCCTGGTATGACAACGAATGGGGCTATAGTTGCCGGCTGGCCGACCTCGTCGCTTACATCATCAAAAAGGGATTGTGACCTCTCCAAGGTCTCCCTTGAAGGGAGAGATTAAGGAGGAAGAGCGAATGCACGTCAGCGTCTGCCAGATTGAGCTTCGTGTCCCTGAGAACCATTCCCTAAAAGGCAAGAGACAGGTAATCAAGTCCATCATTACACGGCTGCAAAACAAGTTCAATGTCTCTGTGGCCGAGGTGGACCACCAGGATTTGTGGCAATTGGCTACCCTGGGCGTAGCTTGTGTCAGCAACCACAGGAGCCATGCCGACGAGACTCTGGCCAATGTCGTAAAGTTCGTCGTCCAGAACTATCCTGATGTGGAGCTATTGAGTTCGGAGATAGAGACCTTTCCCTGAACCATCCACAAAAATCACAGCATTTTCATGGGAACCTGGTCGGATCTGCAATCGACTCTTATGAGGCTTCTAAGAACCTGCAGAACTTCCTCAAGGTCGATATAAATGGATGCCGCTGCTTTTCTTCACCATGTTGTCAGCCTGACTGACTATGCCCAGCAGATTGTCCATATCGAACGAATCCCTCATCTAGGCGCCATTTTCGGCAAGCTGGATAACCCCCTTCATCCCAGTCTGCAAGCATGCTTGAAATCTCTGGATATAACAGCTCTTTACGGCCACCAGGCAGAAGCCTTGAATGCCATCTTCGCTGGCAAGAATGTCATGATAGCTACGCCCAGTGCCAGTGGCAAGACTCTATGCTATCACTTAGCCACGCTTGACGCGCTTGTGCATGACAAAGACAGCCGTGCTCTCTATATCTTCCCCACCAAGGCCCTGGCTCAGGACCAGTTGCGCAGCTTGAAACAAATCGCTGGCCCTCTGTCACTGAGGGGCAGAGGTGAAATAATCTCCGCGGGTGGTATGGCCACCTTCGACGGCGATACACCGCAGGATAAACGTGCAAATATAAGAAAACAGGCCAGAGTAGTGCTCACTAATCCCGATATGCTCCATCTGGGTATCCTGCCCAATCATCAATCGTGGTCGAGGCTGTTTCGCCATCTCAAATATGTAGTAATAGATGAGACTCATATTTATCGAGGCGTCTTCGGTTCTCACGTAGCTAACGTCATGCGGAGGCTGCGGCGGCTTTGCGCTTTCTATGGTTCCAACCCCCAGTTCATCAGCTGTTCAGCCACTATCGCCAATCCCAGGGAGCATGCTCAAAATATCGTCGGCTTGCCCTTTGAAGCTACTGCTGAAGACGGCTCACCACATGGTGAAAAGTATTTCACCTTCTGGAATCCACCTGTCATAGATGAGGCCAAGGCCAGCCGACGCAGTTCCAACAGTGAAGCAGCCTTACTTCTCAAAGAACTTATTCAGAAAGAGATTCGCAGTCTGGTGTTTGTTGCCACTCGTAGGCTTGCGGAACTCATTTATATTTATACCCAGGAACAATTACCTCCGTCCCTGAGGCACAAGATCAGCCCCTACCGGGCGGGGTACCTTCCCGAAGACAGGCGCCGAATTGAGCGCCAATTCTTCGATGGCGAGCTTCTTGGTCTGGTGGCCACTACAGCCCTGGAATTGGGAATAAACATCGGTGATTTGGACGCCACCGTGCTCACTGGCTATCCCGGCAGCATTGCCAGCGCCTGGCAGCAAGCTGGGCGCAGCGGACGAAACACCCATAGCTCCCTGAGTTTTCTTATTGCCCAGCAGAATCCGATTGATCAGTACCTGATGCGTAATCCAGATTTCCTCTTCAGCAAGAACTTCGACAACGCAATCATCAATCCCGACAATCCTTACATCCTGAAGCCCCACCTCCTCTGCGCTGCCTGGGAGAAACCGCTAGAAGACAAAGATGAGTCATTCTTCGGTGCCAAAATGCGCGCTGTGCTGACTGAGCTGGAACGGGAAGGGAGGTTGAGAAGACCCCAGGAAAGATGGCACCCTGCTCCCTCTGTCTCCTATCCCGCTCAGAATATTAATATCAGGGCAACTTCAGGGCAAAATTACGCTGTCATTGATGGCCGGGACGGTTGTCTACTAGAGACAGTGGAAGCCAGCGTGGCTTTCTTCCAGGTACACCCGGGCGCCATCTATCTCCACCAGGGTGAGGCCTACATTATCAGGGAACTTGATTTGGCCCGGCGCATCGCCTGGGCAGAACCGAAGCCGGTAGACTACTATACTCAGACTATGGAGATACACGAAATTCGGATCACGAAGCTGCTCAAAGAAAAAGATTGCCATGGTGTGAAGATCTACTTCGGAGATGTCGATGTCACCATCACCGTGGTGGGCTTCAAGACGAGAAAGCAGTTCACCGAAGAGGTCATAACCGAGGAGTCCCTTGATTTGCCCCCGCAAAACTTCCCCACCAAGGCCCTGTGGTTTGATCTACCTCAGAAGGCGCTCGATACCATAGCCAAAAACGGACTCGACTTCCACGGCGGTTTGCACGCCTGTGAGCACGCTGCTATTGGCATCCTGCCTTTGTTCGCTCTTTGCGACCGCAATGACGTTGGAGGAGTGTCCACTCCTATTCATCCCGACACCGGCAAGGCCCAGATTTTCATTTACGATGCCCACCCTGGAGGCATTGGTATCGCTGAAAAAGGGTTCGAGATGATAAGCGAGTTGTGGCAAGCAACTTTGAAGGCTGTGCAAGAATGTCCGTGCGCCGACGGCTGCCCTGCCTGTGTGCAATCGCCCAAGTGCGGCAACAATAACCAGCCCCTGGATAAGGAGGCTGCAATAGCATTGCTGCAAGAACTCGCGGCTTGAGGGGTTGAAAGAACTGGGAAAACCAGAAAACCTATTGACAAGCCATCAACATAGCGTTATTATGGTCCTATAAGACACGGTGCTCTGGTCCTGTAAGGTCGGTGGTTCAATGGATGTGTCAGACGGTGGATGTAGTTCTCGCGATGTTCAACCGAGCACATGCATACGTAAACTCAGCTCTGTTTCGCTGTCACTACAGAATCCTCACCCCGTCTCAAGGCACAGGGCTGTCCAGAACGTAGTCTCCCGGGCCGGCGGACTCCCATTGTGCCATTGTCGGGAGCCGCGGGGTATGCCTGTTTAAGGAGCTGAAACGCTTTCCAAGATGAGATAACGAGATTACCTCATCATGGCGAGTGGTGCTGGTATGCACCGGTCGAATGGAGACAAAGTTGGATCCCGAATCAACGAAAACATGGAGGTGAATCATGATGACAGTGTTCAGTTCGAGAAAACGCAGCCATATGGGGAAGGCCGGCATTGTTTTGATTGTGGTGGCCTTGATCATGGGGGCGATGGGCTGTGACCGGATAATTCCCAAATCGGATATACGAACTTGGACCGACTTGTACAATATCAGATACGACCTGAGCAAGGATTATAGGTTAATGAACGATCTCGATTCAACTACCGACAATTATGCGGAACTGGCAGGCCCCTCAGCCAACGGCGGAAAGGGTTGGGAACCCATTGAACGCTTCCGTCGTTATTTCAGCGGCACCTTCGATGGCCGGGGCTTTGAGATAAGAGACTTATGTATCAACCGCCCTAGTGCATCGCGTGTAGGACTTTTCGGTCGCGTTGCTGCCATAGCTGTCATCAAGGATATTGGGCTGATGGACGTCAATGTGATTGGCCAGGATTATGCTGGCAGTCTCTCGGCAATCAACGGTGGTACCGTGAGCAACTCTTATGCTACCGGTAGTACCGCTGGCACTTCGTATGTCGGTGGTCTCGTAGGAACGAATGAGGGTGCTGTGACCGACTCCTATGCGACCTGCGACGTGGCCGGTAGCGGTCAATATGTCGGTGGTCTGGCAGGACATAATTCAGGCACTGTGAGCAATTCTTATTCCACTGGCAACGTGATCGGGGCCGGGTCTTATGTCGGCGGTCTGGCAGGACATAATTCAGGCACTGTGAGCGGTTCCAATTCCACCGGCAACGTGACAGGTGGCAATCAGTATGCTGGTGGTCTGGCCGGATGGAATTCAGGCACTGTGATCAGTTCTAATTCCACTGGCAGCGTGACTGGTGTCGGCTGGTATGTTGGTGGTCTGGCCGGATGTAATTCAGGCACTGTGAGCGCATCTCATTCCGACGGGAACGTGGTTGGCCAACAAGAGCGTGCTGGCGGTCTGGTGGGATGGAATGACCGGGGCACTGTGCAGAGTTCTTATTCCACCGGCAACGTGGCAGGTAGTTCTCGTGTTGGCGGCCTAGTAGGATACAACGATAAGGGCACCGTGAAGATCAACTCTTATGCCACGGGCAGTGTAACTGGCACCGAGGACCGTGTTGGCGGTCTGGTCGGATATAATTTGGGGGGTGATGTGAACAAATGCCATTATGCGGGCAATGTGGCTGGCAAGAAGGAAGTTGGCGGTTTGGTGGGATATAACGAGGGGGGCACAGTGAGAAACAACTCCTATTCCAGTGGTGATGTGACCGGCACCGAGGACCGTATTGGCGGTCTAGTAGGATACAACGATGGTGAGGTCAGCAACTCCTATTCCAGCAGTAACGTGATTGGCAATTCGCGTGTTGGTGGTCTGGTGGGATGGAACAAGGACAGCGTGGAAAAGTCCTACTCCAGCTGCAACGTGACTGGCAATTCATATGTTGGCGGTCTGGTGGGGGAGAATCTCAGGCTCACGGGAGATACATACGGAGGCACTATAGGGAACTCCTACTCCAGCGGCAACGTGATCCGCATATCCGGAGAAGGTATAATTTTCGGCGGCTCCGTCGGGAGTAATTCTCGCGGAGCGATAATCTGTTGCTACTCTACAGGTAGTGTAAGCTACCCTCCTGGTCCTAACCCCGTCGACAAGGGCTTCGCAGGAAGTGTTACCATAGGTACTGGCTACCTGATGACCGGGAACTTCTGGGATGTGGACACCAGCAGCCAGACCTCTACCGCCGGCGAGGCTACGGGCAACAGCACCGCTGAGATGCAGCTCTTCGCCACTTTCGACAGCGACGGGTGGGACATATGCACGGTTTCTCACGGCGTGACCAACTCCACCTGCATCTGGAATATCGTTGACGGCGAGACCTATCCCTTCCTGAGCTGGCAACAGGTTTAATGCAGCCAGAATTCATGCGTAGGGGCAGCGCTAGGCCTGCCCCTACGCGTCGGCTCCGCAAAATGGGCGGATTTCGTTCTTCCCCACCACTCTCCCAATATCAACAGCATTGGATATCGAAGTAAGGCCGGTCAGCCACGGAGCACACCCCCCATCTCACCCCTACCATTTACAGGCAGCACGACTACAGGTGTGTTGCCACGACAATCTCCGGATGCCGGGCAAAAAATACGGCCGCCCTGCCTGTGTGCAATCGCCCAAGTGCGGCAACAACAACCAACCCCTGGATAAGGAGGCTGCGATAGTATTGCTCGGAGACCTCGTGCACTAAAATGGGGTCAACTCTGTTTCTTCTCAGCCCACATCACTGCCAGATCAAGGCAGTTCGCGGAAGCAATTCCAGTAAGTAGAGCGCAGGAAGAAAGATGAAGCTGCCCCCCGCAAGACAATTGCAACAATGTTGCATTTATCTTCTTTTTTCTAGTATAATGCTGGCGTGGTTCAAGACTCGATTCAGACTCTGCAGGCTCAAGGGTATAAGGCGACCAGACCACGCAAGCTGGTGCTTGAAGTGTTGGAGGAAAGTGAAAAACCGATTTCCCCCTACGATATACAGGGCATTTTGCGCACCAGAGGCAAACAGATAAACCACGTTACCATCTACCGCACACTCGATCTGCTTTGCCGCCTCAATTTAGCCCACAAAATGATGTCCGGTGGTGGATTTCTTAAGTGCAGCCTAAATGCTGCAGAAGGTTGTCATCGCTTCATGGTCTGCCAGGACTGCGGAGCGATTCAAGAATTCGCCAACAAGGAATTGTGTCGAGAGGAGAACCAGCTCGCCCGGGATCTAGGCTTTCACACCGAGCATCATCTTTCCGAATTCTATGGACTTTGCTCCGGATGTTACGAAAAGTAGCCGATTTGCGGAATAGGAAATGTTCAAGCGTATAGCAGAAGAACTCAAAGAGCATGCCCCTTTCACTGCCCTTGGCGCTGTTAGTGGTATCATCATCATGGTTGTAGTGGTCTTAGGCAATGTACCTCCCCATATTTCCCAGACCGCTTTCTATGTCGCGCACCCGCTCCATGTTATGTTGAGCGCACTTGTGACCACAGCCATGTATATCAGATACAGGAAAGCCAAAATCTGGGTGGCTGTTTTGATTGGTTGGACGGGGTCAATCGGTGTAGCCACGATAAGCGATGCCATGATTCCCTATCTAAGTGGCACCCTACTCAATGCCCACATGGAGTTTCATGTGCCGTTTATCGAGGAATGGTGGATAAATTTCCTGGCACTGGCTGGCATTGCCATCGGCTATTGGAAACAAACGACAAAAATCCCGCACTTCGGACACGTACTAGTAAGCACTTGGGCATCGTTGTTCTACTTCACAGCATTTGGCGTAGCTGATTGGATTCATTTGCTCCCTTACGTCTTCCTATTTCTATTCCTCTCAGTTTGGATTCCATGCTGCACCAGCGACATCATATATCCCCTTCTATTCGTGAGAAAAGGGCAGGAGCTGCCTTCGCCAGAAAGACAAGAAATCGCCAGCTAAAAAGTCTTCCAGACTTGTGTTACTATATACCGATACCCTTGATAACGGAGGCGATTTGTTCGATTTGCTGAAGAAGACCGAACTGGGCGTGAAGAAAAGCAGGGAAACCTGGTTCGGCAAGATAGCCAATATCTTCAATCGAGCCTCTTTCGGAGACGAGGTCTGGGAGGAATTGGAAGAGTTGCTTATCTCGGCCGATGTTGGGGTTGAGACTGCAAGCAAACTCATGAGCAAAGTCAGAGAGCGGGTGAAAACAGACAGGCTTTCAGAGGTATCTCAAATACGGGGAGCCTTGAAAGCGGAGATGATACATTTATTAAACGTTTCTTCATCTAGACCGCTCGCTCCCCGCCATTCTGACGTTGAACGAAGTGAAGGGGGAGAATTTCCTCAGATTATCCTCGTGGTCGGCGTAAATGGCTCGGGCAAGACGACAAGCATTGCCAAGCTGGCCTATGGTTTGACTTCGCAGGGAAACAGAGTTATCCTAGCAGCAGCAGACACGTTCCGGGCGGCAGCTATCGACCAGCTTAGACATTGGGGCGGGAAAGTAGGTGCCGAAGTGATCGCCCATCAGCCAGGCGGCGATCCCGGAGCAGTTGCCTACGATGCCGTTCAGGCCGGATATAGCCGCCACGCTCAAGCGGTGATTATTGATACTGCCGGTCGCCTGCATACTAAGTTTAATCTTATGGAAGAACTTAAGAAGATAAAGAGAGTGGTAGCCAAGCAAAACGTTTCGGCCCCTCATCGAGTCATGTTGGTAATGGACGCCACCACGGGGCAAAACGGACTGGCCCAGGCCAAACACTTCACCGAGGCTGTGGATGTCACCGATATTTTCCTGGCCAAACTTGATGGCACAGCCCGGGGCGGTATAGTATTTGCTATCTGCGACCAGTTAAAGATACCCCTCTCTTACATTGGTACCGGCGAAAAACTGGAGGACATTGCTACCTTTGACGCTGAGGTATTTGTCAATGCCATTTTCTCATAAACCGAAGGGGAAAGATAAATGCTCACTATTAGTATAAATCCGGTCGCCTTCACCATTGGCTCCCTGGAGATACGGTGGTACGGTATTATGGTAGCTATAGCGGTTGCATCGCTGCTAGTCATGATGCTCAGGGAGACAAAAAGGCTGGGCATCCAGCGCGATGTTTACAGCCTTTTCTTCTGGGGTATAGTCGGCGGCATTGTCGGAGGCCGCCTAGCATTTGTAGTCTATGATTGGCCGCATTTCATAGCGCACCCCCTGGATGTTTTCGGCCTTGAGGGGATGGCACAGAACGGGATGATAATCGGCGTCGTTGCGGCAGCATTGATCTACATGGCGGCGACGAAAATGCGCTTCTCCATTCTGCTTAGTTTCGGCGATGCCGCTGCCGTGGGGACGCCTTTAGCCCTGGCCATAGCCAGAATTGGCTGCACCCTGAACGGCTGCTGCTCCGGTCAGCCCAGTCCGTTCAATTTCTTCCCGTTGGCGGTAATCTACACGCCTCGAGATGCCATGGCTCCTGAATATTGGGGAGTGCCACTGTACTTCACTCAGTTTTATCATTTACTGTGGGGACTGATAGTCTTCGGTATTGTGTGGCGACTTCGAGGGAAGCTCACGCCCGAAGGTAGTCTCTTCTTCTTCTTCATTTGCATTTTTGCCGCCGGTGATTTCGCCATCAGGTTTCTCCGTACTGACGACCCAGTGCTCTGGGGTCTGCGCCAATCCCAGGTCCTTGACCTAGCGGCTTTGGCGATATTCTTGCCCTGGCTTATTATCAGGATGCGCAGATTTCGGAAGCAGGCTTTGGCAGGCGAGCTCGCTAACCAAACTGAGCCGGCGCAAAATCAAGAAGCTTAAGGCTTAACACCTCTTCTCCGTTCCAGTGACTTTTTTCCAGATTATATACAACGTCTATGTGAGACGGAATTTCTTCCCGTTTCCTCCGCGACTCAAAATCCACAGCTTGCCAGGTTACATTCCCTTGTCTGAGCTTGAGTCTCAGCCACTCGCTCTGGGTGCCAAAGCTCCGACACTCGATTACCTCGACCTGCCGAGTGAGAAGGGTCGGCTGTGGGTTACGCGCACCAAACGGGCTTAGTTTCTGGATAAGGTTAAATGTGTCGCCAGCAAGAGCAGCCAGAGGAAGCTCGGCGTCAATAACTATTTCCGGGCGAAGTTCGAGATGACTTAGCCGGTCTCTAGCTAAGTTCACAATCTTTTGTTCTAGCTGTGTTAAATTTCGACGTGCCACCGTGAAGCCGGCGGCTAACGGATGGCCACCAAACGCGGTGAGCAAGTCCTGGCACTCCGTAAGAGCAGACACCATGTCGAACTCGGCTATGCTCCGACAGCTACCCTGACAGAACTCCGAACCAATGTTGATGATGATAGCAGGCTTGTAGAACTCGTCCACCAGCTTGCTGGCAACAAGCCCGATAACACCGATGGAGTAGCTTTCGTCACCTTCTATGAGCACCGGCAGGTGTAATCTAGCAGCCAGTCTCTCCTTCGCCCGACTTAGTATTTCACTGGTTAGTCTCTGCCGCTCGACATTCCTTTTCTCCAATTCCACAGCTAACAGGCGAGCTTCTTCCGCCGACTGAGTGGTGAGCAACTGATAGCTGGTGGAGGCATTGTTCATTCTGCCGGCAGCATTGAGGCGAGGCCCCAGTACCCAGGAGATATCTTCGGCATCAAGTGCACCCAGCCTCAGCCCGGCCAATGCAACCATTTCTTGAATTCCCACGCGGGAGCTGTTGTTAAGCTCCTTTAGCCCCTCCTTGACCAGGTAACGATTCTCACCAACGAGGGGAACTAAATCTGTAACGGTCGCCAAGACTACCAGGTCCATCAATCTGGCCAACCATTTCTCCCGGCTGTCTTTATGGAATAGCGCTTGCAGAAACTTGAAGGCGACGCCAGCACCAGCTAGGTCGGGATAGGGATACGCCGAATCCCCTCGCCTCGGGTCGACTACAGCTACAGCTCGAGGCAGGTTCTTCAGCGGCATGTGATGGTCGGTGATAATCATGTCCATCCCCATGTCTTGAGCTTGTTTCACCTCTTTGAGGTCAGTTACGCCACAATCAACAGTGATGACCAAGTTGACTCCCTGGGCATGAAGCTTCTCCAGGGCTGAAATCTTCAAGCCGTGGCCTTCGTTGATGCGGTCAGGAATATAGGGCACAAGTTCCGCACCAAGCCTTGACAATCCCTCAACAAGAATGACCATGGCGGTGACGCCGTCAACATCGAAGTCACCGTAGATGGCAATCTTCTCCCGAGCTAGCACGGCTTTATACACCCTATTCACAGCCTGCGATATATCAGGAAGAAGGAAGGAATTACCCTCCAGCCTATGGTCGGCAGACAAAAAGGGGTCGATATTTTCCAGCTTAACGCCGCGGTTGTAGAGAAGTTGAGCAATCAGACGAGGCAAGCCAGAGGAATCCAAGTACTCATCTGGCACCGTAGGCAGGATTTTCCATTGAGCCCGTTTACTCAATTACACACCTTCGACTAATGTCCTCCGTTAGAATCGCTAACTATATCCTATGATAGGGAGGACAAGCAAACTCCAGGGCACGGCAATTTGACCACTCGGCCGGGCAATAAATATAATCCACCTCTATGAGAGTCGCTCTCGATACATTGGGCTGCAAGCTCAATCAGGCGGAAACAGAATCCCTGGCTGGTCAATTTAGCCAGTCGGGATTCGAACTCGTATCACCCGATGATGTGGCCGATATCTATGTTGCCAACACCTGCACGGTCACTCATGTTGCCGACCGCAAGTCACGCCACTGGCTCAGGTTAGCCAGGCGAAGGAATCCCCAAGCCTTGATTGTTGCCACTGGCTGCTATGCCCAGAGAAGCCGTCAAGAGCTAACTCAGCTTGCTGACCTTGTAGTCGATAACACAGAGAAAGAGCACCTGGTTGAGATTGTCCAAGGCCTCCGCCTCGAAGGGAGAGGACTGGGTGAGGGTGGAACAAAACAGTCTCAGATATCCGCCACCGCCAGGACTCGTGCCCTGACAAAGATTCAAGATGGCTGTCATGGCCTTTGCACATATTGCATTGTGCCAAAAGTGAGGCCTCACGAATATTCCCTGCCAGTTTCCCGGATAATTGACGAAGTCAAGCAAAAAGCGGCCTTGGGCTACAAAGAAGTTGTCCTCACCGGCACCAAAGTTGGCAGCTATAAAGACGCTGTCCTGAGTGCCAGCGAAGGATTCAGTGCTAACCTCACGGATTTGCTCAGGCGTATTCTCAATGACACCGACATAGAGAGATTACGTCTCTCGTCTTTGCAGCCTTCGGAAATATCATCTGAGCTTCTTGCTTTGTGGCAGGGTGAAAGGCTTTGTCGGCATTTCCACTTAGCGCTGCAAAGTGGCAGCGAGGCCGTGCTGCAAAGGATGAAGCGGAGCTATTCTCTAGATGAATATCAGAGAGCATTGAATTCGATTAAAGAGGCGATACCGGAGGTGGCCATCACCACAGATATTATGGTCGGTTTCCCCGGGGAAAGCGATGAGGAGTTTGAACAGAGTCACTCTTTTTACCAGCAAGCTGGCTTCGCCAATATCCATGTCTTTCCCTTCTCACCTCGCCCCGAGACAGCAGCAGCCAGAATGCCAAAACAGATAAAAAGCGAAGTCAAAGAAAAGCGCAAGCAGAGGATGTTGGAGCTATCTCAAAGCTGCCGGCGCCGCTTCTGTGAACAATTACTGGGGCAAGCTATACCAGTCTTGTGGGAGAAGGAGACCAGGCCCAACAGCGGCATCTACTCAGGGCTGACCAACAACTATATCCGGGTATTTGCTCATAGCGAAAGACCCCTGAGCAACGTGATAGCACCTGTTAAACTGGTAGAATTGCATGACCAGGGAATATGGGGAGAGATAGTGAATGAAAATCCAGGTTAAGGTAAAGCCCAACTCCAAGACTGAAGAGCTTAGCCCGGAAGGTGATAGCTTCATCGCCAAGGTGAGAGAGCCGCCCAGGGAAGGCAGGGCCAACCAGGCAGTCATCAGACTACTGGCAGAGCGTTATGGCGTTCCTCAGAACCAGGTCAGGATTCTCAGCGGCTTCAGGAGCAGGAACAAAGTTGTTGAAGTCGCGGGGAGGTAGTACATCTAGATAGCGCTGTGCCGCCGTTGTGCAAGATGACTATTTGAAAGTGGCGCGGCGGCGGGTGTTTCAGAGCAGGCTGCGCTTCTACTATGTATCTGTAGGCCGATAGGTCACCCTTTTTCGTCCTGCGGTCTGATAACCAAGACTGGCAGCCCCGATTCCCTGAGCACACGATCAGCAACACTGCCAAATACTGCCCGCCGCAAGCCGCCACGACCGTGTGTGGCTATTGCAATCAGGTTTATACTGTTCGTATTGGCATAGTCCAGTATCGCCTCACTAGCTCCACCAGGTATCGCCACAGTCTTTACTTGTATCCCCCTCTTGCGCAACGGTGCAGCTAGCTTCTCCAGGTAGTCTCTAGCTCTGTCCAATGCCTCTTTTGTTCCTTCAACCATAGCCGCAGTCTCTATAGGCACAGGTGCGTCGCCAGGGATGCCCGGACTAAAGGCTACAGGTTCCTGAACAACCTGCAAAAGAACAAGCTTCCCCTCAAAGTGAATTGCTTCCTCTGCGGCATAAGGCACGATTTGCTCAGCAAGCTTGGACCCGTCCAGGCAAACCAGAATCTTCTTAAACATATTAGCCTCCTCTTCAGAAATTGCCCAAAAAATTGACCTCTTACCGACCTGAAGTTGGTCCTGTCCGTTTAGTTGCCAGCACACAACCGCGCAGCCCGGCTCCTCCTATATTCATTACGTTTAGAAGCAAGAAACTACTTCTCCCAGGTCGGATTATATGCCACCTGCAAGCCCCTTATCAAGACAGCTATCTGTGGCCATCCGAGGCCGGTGGGAAGTGGCCTAGAGTACGAAGTCATTCAAGGCAATGTCGGGGGCTTCAAAGCAGCTTGCGCTTTCGAACTGTGAAGCCGAGCTTGCCGCTGCGGTTCGCCACTTCCTCCAATCTGGCCCGGTCGGGGCTGCCCCTGGTCTCAGGTCGGGTGGCATTGAGGCCACCGGCAGCGCTGGCCATGGCAAGCGACTCCTCAATGCCACTTACCGCAACATAGTAGGCGGCGAAGACGCCGGCGAAGACATCTCCACAGCCCACTGTATTGATCACATTTAGACCAAGCTCCTTCAGTGGCAAGGCAGGGATTTCAGTCAGTGTACTGCTTGCCGGCTCAAGCATGACAGCTCCCTGAGCACCAAGTTTGAGCACTACGTGATTGCTGAATCCCAGCTTCTTCAGCTCACGGAAGCTCGTTTTTAACTCGGATGTTCCCAACAGAGCACTCGCCTCTGTTTCGTTCAGAAAGATGACTTCGGCCCCCTTAGCAAAAGAGAGTAATGCCTCCCGATTTGGGCCTATCAGAATTCCCGGGTCCCACAATAAGGGGATGTCATATCGCTTTGCCACGTTTATCAGGCCCTTGGCTACCTCTAAAGGAGGGTCGGTGAGGATTATGCCCTGACATTCCCGTAGCTGTCGTCTAATCTCCACTTCTTTCAGGTGTTTGGCACCGAGCCTGGCATTCGCACCTAGATGGCTGGCAATAACATTCTCTCCATCCTGGTCGACCATAATATAGGCCTGCCCCGATTCCTCGCCCGTAATTCGGCTGATGCCTGTGGTAACGACTCCCTCATCCTCGAGGGCACCAATCTGCTGGCGAGCGATGTCATCCCTTCCCAATGCGCCTATCAGGGCAACTTCCTTAGCCCCCAAAATCCGGGCTGCCGCCACAGCAACATTGCCCCCTGTCCCTCCCGATACTCGGGTAATATACTCCGCAACAACCTCTTCACCAGGCACTGGCAGTCGATCCACAAAACAGTTGACATCCCAGTTTATGGCACCACATACTACCAGTTTAACCATCTTGCTCCTCCAGTATACGTGATAGAAATAGTCCAAGAAAGCGGGGCCCATCCACAGCACAGGCTACGTGTATCAACCCAGAGCTGTCCGAAGGCAGAACGCGAGTGACCCCTCTATCCCAGCCATTTCCCTCGACCACCTCTACCTTAGTCAATGCAAAATCGAGCAAGGAAGCATCCAGCAACGTTGCCAAAGCCAGCGGGTCATGCATTCTACAGCATCCCTGGTATTTCACCTCGTACTCTACAAGTTGGGCTGCCAGGTGTGCAGCTGGCGTATGCCTGGCGTTAATTCGCTCTAGATGCCCCCTATTCAGGCAAGCTGCCGGGTCCATGGTTACGTCCAACCCCACGGCGAAGATGTCCGCTCCCGAATTGAATACCATATGTGCGGCTTCAGGGTCCTGCCAGATATTGAACTCGGCATGGGGAGTGCAATTCCCTGTACCGTAGGGCGTAAGACCATAGGCACCTCCCATGAGGACCAGCCCGGCTAGGAGTCCAGGCAGTTCGGGATGAAGACTAAAGGCGTGAGCCACGTTGGTCAGGGATCCCGTGGCTACCAGAGTAATTTCGCCAGGAGCATCCAGAACCAGGCGGGCAAGGAAATCCCAGGCTTTAGATGGGTGCAGCGGCATTCTGGGAGGAGGCAAGTTGCAGTTGCCCAACCCGTCCGGGCCGTGGTAGCTCAAGGCATCTTCCAACGGGTGATTCAGTGGGTTCGCTGCCCCCATCACTACCGGAATGCTGTCGACATTCAGATGTTCGAGCACTCGGCGAGCGTTGGCGCTGGTCATCTCCACACGAGCGTTGCCCGCCACCGTGGTGATGCCCAGAATCTGGACCTCGGGCGATCTTAACGCAAGAATTAGAGCCACGGCATCATCGATGCCGGGGTCCATATCCCAAACGACTTTGTGCATCGCTTTCCCTGGCATACACTAACACAAATTTCGATGGAGTATGAGCATAAACAGAGTGGCAGAAACATAATTGTCGCCGACTGCAGGATTCAGGATTTCAGCGATTTGTGGTAAGGAATCAGACCCCCAGCCTCCACCATATCTACAAACCATGGCGGAATTACCAGGTGAAACTCGGACTCGTTGCCCGTAGTGAGGTTTTTTACAGTCCCCTGTCTCAGGTTTATCACTATCTCATGCCCGGTCTCAAATTGGGCAGAAATCCCGGACATATCGATGGCCGGGCAGCCGAGGTTCCAGAAGTTCCTGAAGAATATCCTGTGGATGGAATCAGCAACTACGGCCCGGACACCCTTGAACTTCAGAGTCTCCGCAGCCTGCTGCCGGCTTGACCCGATGCCAAAGTTCTCTTCGGCAACTATGATGTCTCCTGGGGCAACCTTGCTGAGGAAATCGCTGGGCACATTCTCTCGATGCCCGACGTCGCTCAGTCCGCTTCTAGCGATGAACTCTTGATACTGGCTCTGGTTCGTTTCGTCCCCACCCATGATGAATCTGCCGGCAAAGAGCTCATCAGTATCCACATCCTTGCCGAACTTCCAGACCCGACCTTTGAGTTCCATCTACGCCTCCTTGTTCACCTACAAAAATCTGGCGATTTTCGTAGGAACCCAATGAATCCAAAGTCAAATCCTATGGGGTACCCCAAAAAGTCTTGTGACTTTTTGGGGCATTTAGAAAAACTCCCGTGGGTCACTTATCTTGCCTTTCAACGCTGAGGCTGCCGCGGTCGCCGGTGATGCCAGGTATATTCTGGCCGTCGCATCTCCCGCCCGACCCTGAAAGTTACGATTCGCCGTGCTTATGCAAACCTCCCCCGGCCCCAGTATGCCCATGTGCGCTTCCATACACGGACCGCAGGTGGGCGGACCAACCACAGCCCCAGCCTCCACAAACGTCGCTATTAACCCCTCTGCCAGAGCGGCTTTGAGGACTTCCTGCGAGGCCGGTATGACAATGACCTTGGTGAACTTGTCTACCTTCCGACCTCTGAGTATTCGGGCAGCAATCCTGAGGTCTTCAAGTCGGCCGTTGGTGCATGCGCCTATGAACGCCTGGTCAATCTTGGTCCCTTCGACCTCAGTAACGCCCACAGCGTTGGACGGCTTTGGAGGTACGGCAACCATGGGCTCCTTGATACCTTCAGCATGAAACTCCATGGTTTCCGCATATTCTGCATCTTTGTCAGCCTGGACCATTTCGAAGGGCTGATTGGCCCTGCCCTTGAGAAAATCCAGAGTCCTCCGGTCAGGTTCGATGATACCATTAGTGGCGCCTGACTCTATGGCCATATTGGTCAATACCATGCGGCTCTCGATGCTCATCTGGCTTATGGTTGAGCCGGTATATTGAAGAGATTTGAACAGGGCACCGCTTACCCCCAACCGCTTCAGTATGACGAGCATGAGGTCTTTGGACATTACGGGAGGCTTAAGCTTGCCCTCAACATTTATCCTGATGGTGCCCGGGACTCGCTCCCACAGCCTTCCTGTTTTGAACACCACAGCCATCTCGTCGACACCGATCCCGGTGGCAAAAGCCCCCATCACGCCCGACGTCGTGGTATGGCTGTCCACACCAACAAGAATCATCCCCGGTAGCACATGCCCTTTTTCGACAAGCACCTGGTGGGCTATGCCACCTTTCCCAACTTCATAGTAATTCTCTATACCCTGTTCGAGGACAAATTTCTTTATATTGAGACACTTTTTAGCAGTGTCTATGTCCTTATTGGGCACATAGTGGTCCAGCACCACCACGACTTTAGCCGGATCCCAGATCCCCTTAACACCCAATTCCCTGAACCGGGCAATCGTATGCGCACCCAGTGCATCATGTATCATGGCCAGGTCCACGGAGACCTCGACGATCTCGTCCGGCCTGACGACTTTCTTCCCGGCTTTCCTGGCTAATATCTTCTCTACAAGAGTCATATTTGTCTCCCAGCTTGGAAAGGCCTATCTTATATCATTCAGCCGAGTTGCCGCAAATACTGTCGGGCAGCATACATCTTTGCATCAAGAGATACCAACATGGTATTTTTGAGGCGGTGGTTATCAAAGAAATCATTGAACTCTTGGAACAGGAATACGGCTCCTGCCAGTGGCAGTCAGACCGAGACCCCATCGACGTGCTCATAGGAACTATACTGTCTCAGAACACCTCGGATGCCAATTCGGGAAAAGCTTTTGCAGCTCTCAAAGCCAGCTTTGATAGCTGGGAGGCTGTAGCATCAGCTCCGGCAGACCATATCGCTCAGGCCATCAAGTGCGGTGGCCTGTCCCAGATCAAGGCCGTCAGAATCAAGCAGGCACTACAGCAAATCCAAAGGGAACAGGGTCATATTGGCCTTGATGCCCTCAAATCGAAGCCCATGGTCGAAGCGGAAGACTATTTGATGAGTCTGTCCGGGGTCGGACATAAGACGGCCAGCTGCGTGCTTCTCTTCTCTCTGGGGAAACCGTCTCTGCCCGTGGATACCCACATCTTTCGGGTGGCTAGACGATTAGGACTAATTGATTCCAGGGTGTCTGTTGATGAGGCACATAGCTTGCTGCGGCAGCAAGTCCCGCCCTCCAGGGTCTATCAATTCCACATCCATATGATAGAGCACGGCCGGAGGATATGCCATGCTCGACAGCCCCATTGTAACGAGTGCATATTGAGTCGGATCTGCCCCAGCTCACTCTGCTAATTTGGCCCGACTAGCAGGTGATATAATGGTTGACATGGCGCAGATATTAAAGAGCAAAAATCTGGCCACCAAGTTTCAGATAATGGTGGAAATAGCGGCACATCAGCCTAATATACAGCAGAAAGACATAGCCCCCAGATTGGGCATCACCTCACAAGCGGTTTCCGAATACGTGAAGGAATTGATGAAGGATGGCTGGCTGACCTCTGAGGGTCGCTCCCGGTATAAGGTAACCAGAGAAGGCGTAGATTGGATTTTGCAGATGTCCCGGCAACTGCATAGCTATGCCTGGTTCGTGAGCAAAGTCGTGGCTGATATATCAACCACCGCCGCCATAGGCGATAGCGACCTGGCCGTCGGCCAATCAGTGGCGCTACATATGAAGAACGGCTTGCTCTTTGCCTCCAGGGCCGTCAAGGGCAAAGGGGCTAAGGGAATAACCGTGACTGCGGCCAGAAAGGGACAGGATGTAGGCATACGTAACATCCAGGGGGTAATAAAGCTCGAGCCGGCCAGACTGATGATAGCCAGAGTGCCCAATGTGCAGGACGGAGGTTCCCGGAGCACCAATCTTGCCCGACTCAGAAGGGAAGTAAAGGAAGCAAGGCTGGTGGGGGCACTGGGCACGGAAGCCCTGGTAGCACTGATGAGGATAGATGTAGAGCCCGACTACGTTCATGGCGTTCGGGAGGCGGCCATAGAAGCGGCTTACTGTGGCTTGCCTTCCCTGATTGTCTGTAGCGAAGACAAGGTCCCACTTTTGGTGCAGAGGCTGGAAGAAGAGAACCTGCATTATGAAATTGTCGACCTGAGGAAAAGATAGGGAATTACGTGTCTTTCTTGAACACATATCCCTGGAACTGCAGAATCTTCTCAGAATAACCCCTGAAATCCCTTGACATTCCATCCGGCATTATCTAAAATGTAGAAATCAACTGTACTTGTATAAAATCAAGTAGTTTTGTACAAAGGGAGGCAAAGTGATTCACATAAAGATATTCTGTAAGCAGGTCTTGGCTCGAAGCATGAACTGGTTTCTGGTAGCGCTTCTGAGCCTGGTCCTTGCCCTGACAGCCTGCGCCCCTACCGGGCAGACTCCGGTGGAATACGTGGTGGATGACCTGGGAAGGCTGGTCACCATTAACGGAACACCCGAAAGAATCATCTCCCTGGCTCCCTCTAACACCGAGATTCTGTTTGCCCTGGGTCTGGCAGACAAGGTGGTGGGAGTGACAATGTATTGTGATTACCCTCCGCAAGCCCAGGACAAGGAGAAAGTAGGAGACTATTACGGCCCGGATATAGAGAAGATAATTGCTTTGCAGCCTGACCTGGTACTCGCCACTGATTTCCATAGATTTGATCTTATCCCTGCTTTGGAGGAGCAAGGGATTACGGTATTTGCCGTGGCGCCACAGACTCTGGAGGATGTACTGGTCAGCATCCAGAAAATAGGACAGATTACCGGCAAGGAGACGGAAGCCCTGGAGCTTGTGAACGGGATGACAAGCGAAATTGAAGCAATAGAAGACCAGACCAGAGAGCTTGAGGAAAAGCCGCGGGTTTTCTACATGACATGGCATGACCCTATGTGGACTGTTGGCAGCGACACCTGGATTGACGACCTGGTCAACATAGCCGGTGGCGCGAACATTTTTTCTCCTAACTTCGGGGGCGGCGCCATGGTCGAAATCGAATGGGTCATTCTCCTCAACCCAGAAATAATCATCACCAGCGAATGGTCGTATGACTGGGCACTCAATGCAACTGAGCTTGTCAGCACCAACGCCAGTCAAACGGGAAGAATCTATACGTTCGATGATGATTTAGCCCAGCGTCCAGGACCCAGGTTGGTCCAGGGTTTAGAGTGGTTTGCCTATCTCATTCACCCTGAGCTATTTGAGGAGCCTGAGGGTTAGCTGAGTGGAGGTTCTCTCCATCAAACCATCAAGGGAAACTCAGATGAAAAAGAAAGGCTTGATTCAAGTCTATACCGGAACCGGTAAAGGAAAGTCCACTGCCGCCATAGGTCAGGCTGTTCGCGCCGCCGGGCACGGTTTCAAAGTCGGGTTCCTCTCCTTCTTTAAGGACCCCGAGGCATTTGGCTACGGCGAATATAAATCTCTGGAAAAGCTGGGAGTAAAGACTTTTCTGTTCGCCAGGAAACACCCTCACTTCTATAAGGAACTGAACCCTGAGGATGTCTGCCGGGAATGCTCAAGAGGACTGGAATTCATCAGGGAGCTTTTCCGGGACCCGTCCTGGGACATGTTGGTCCTGGATGAGATAAACATTGCCGTGCGCGATGGCTTTCTTACCGAAAAAGACGTCCTTGCTCTTCTGGAGACAAAGCCAGCACAGCTAGAGCTTGTCTTAACGGGTCGCGGCGTCACAGAAAAGATCATAGAAAAGGCGGATTTGGTCAGTGAGGTGAAGGGAGTCAAGCACCCTTATAACCAAGGGATTAAGAGCCGGGAAGGCATTGAATACTAGGAGAAAATCAAAGAGAAAAACCAAAAATGCAAAATGACAGGGCAAAATTCAAAAATCAGTTTAGTAAGGCTTTTTTGCATTTTGAACTGTAATTTTGATTCTTCATCTTTAATTTTTGATATTTATTGGAGACTGTTTAGAGCTTAGAATTTGGCAATGGCACGCAGTGCAGCTGAGGTACTTAGTCAGCCGGCCATTCCTTTTGCCATTCGCTGGCAAAGCAGGATTTACTCTCTGCTGGGGCTGGCTGCGCTGCTGGTAGTAGTGGTCGTATTTGCCACTGCTCTGGGGAGCGTTCATATACCCTTCACCACTACCTTCCAGGTCCTTCTGTCACAATTGCCCTTCGTTCACATTACCCCTTCTATTTCCGAAATCTCCGGGATGCCGGTGAGCGCGGAAATTCTGAAAACGATAATCATTGATATCCGGCTGCCGCGCATACTTCTGGCCGGCCTGGTGGGAGCCGCCCTGGCAGTAGCCGGAGCTACTTATCAGGGACTGTTTCGCAACCCTCTAGCTGACCCCTATCTCCTAGGTGTGTCCTCGGGAGCTGGACTGGGCGCGACCATTGCCATGCTTATTCCTTTTACGTTGCCGTGGGTGGCTTTCGGAGCTGTACCGCTATTTGCCTTCATCGGCGCCGTAGGAGCCGTGGCCGTGGTCTATTCATTGGCCCGTGTCGGCAAAACTCTGCCCACCACGACACTTATCCTGGCTGGAGTGGCTCTAAGTGCTCTTCTGTCGTCAGCTACCTCCTATCTCATGGCCGTTGCCGGCAAAGAGCTGCACGGGATCGTATTCTGGCTGCTGGGTGGACTGTATCTGACTAAATGGTCTGAGGTGTGGATTGTCCTCCCCTGTGTATTGGCAGGGCTCGTGGTCATCTGGATTCATGCCCGACCGCTCAACGTCATGCAGCTTGACGAAGACCAGGCCCAGCAACTGGGCATCAATGTGGGCAGAGTCAAAGTCGTGCTGCTGGCTGCCGCCACCCTCATTACTTCTTCGGCGATTTGCTTCACCGGCCTTATCGGCTTCGTCGGCATACTCATCCCCCATGCCGTGAGGCTTGTCTGGGGACCGGACCACCGGTTCTTGCTTCCACTCTCCACACTGGTGGGCGCCATTTTCCTCATCCTGGCCGATACTCTGGCCCGCACTATAATTCCTCCCACCGAGATTCCGGTGGGAATAATTACTGCTTTCTGTGGAGCACCCTTTTTCCTTTATCTGCTGCGAAGAAAGAAAGGGTTTGCTTTCTTTTGAGGACAGGACACGATGATTGAGCTGGACAGCGTCAGCCTTGGTTACGACCATCGGGCCATCTTGCACAATGTAAATATGAAGGCCGAGCCCGGCCAGGTACTGGGGCTGGTCGGTCCCAATGGCTCGGGGAAGTCAACATTGATCAAGGGAATCACGAGGGTAATAGAGCTATTCTCCGGGCATATCTCGATTGACGGCCGCGATATAAAAACCATTAAGCGGGATGAAATGGGTCGCCTGGTGGCTACGGTGCCGCAAGACCCGGCCTTGCCCGGAGCGTTCACCGCTTTTGAAGTGGTGCTGATGGGACGGACGCCTCACCTCGGGCTTCTTCGCTACGAGGGAGGAAAGGACGTGGCTATTGCCTGGCAAGCGATGGAGGCAACACACACCCAGTCCTTCGCTGAGCGCAGAGTAAGTGAGCTCTCAGGAGGAGAAAAACAGAGGCTCATCATCGCCCGGGCACTAACCCAGCAGCCCAAGGCCATGCTTCTCGATGAGCCCACTGCCAATCTGGACATAAACCATCAGGTCGAGGTTCTCAACTTGGTGAAGGGCCTATGCCTGGAGCAGAGTCTGACCGTCATTATCGCTTTACATGATTTGAACCTGGCTGCCCAATACTGCGATTGGCTGGTCATGCTAAACGGCGGGACAGTTCACGCTGAAGGCACACCGGTGGACATACTGACAGCACCAAACATCAAACAAGTTTACGGAGCCGAAGTATGTGTTTATCCGCACCCCATAAATAAGCTGCCCACCACCTTTGTCACGGGCGGCGGGAGTCATTGACCAAGTCGATATAATTCCCCTCCTCAACCCCCCACCTCTTGTAATCCTGAGACCCTTCACTACGTTCAGGATGACAAGGAAAGGCGTGCCATTCCAAGCTCTTCACCTCTTGTCATTCTGAGGGAGAGAAGCGACCGAAGAATCTCACTCAGGACAGGCTCAGCAAAGCAAGCTCTGAAGCAGAAAAACGCATGAATCCAGTACCAAACGATTGATTCCTTATAAGAAATAGCATACTATTCAATCTTGAGGCGTTGGGTATAATAAAGGGCAGAAGTGGAAGCAAATATAAAAATCAGCGAGTGAAAAATAACCGCAGTGCGGTTATGCACAAGTTAAGCGTAATGCACTCAGTTGGGTTATCGGGCAATAGGGGTTTAAATATGAAAAGACAAATCAAAATAATACTTGATACTGGAATATCAGATTCACAAAAGGGAGATTTCTTTGAAGATTTGGTTCGCTATATTTTTGAGACCCAGAGGTATGATATTACACAACGGGTTAATTTTACGGGAATGGAAATTGACTTAATCGCTAAACATAAGGATAGATCAGAAACGGCTTATATAGAGTGTAAGGCGAGAGAAAAACTTGAGTCTAAAGATATACAAGCATTTGCTTTTAATGTAGCGTATCGAGAAGCAAATTATGGATATTTTCTATCAACCACAGAATTTGAACATCAAGTAGCTGGGTTAATTGAAGAAATGAAGGGGAAAGGGGAATATGCAAATCTATATTTCTGGGGGCCCGGTAAAATACTTGAGCTGCTTGAAAGTGCAAATGTAGTAACTCAATTAGATCATAGTAAGATAAAACATACCGTCACTAAAACCATTCTCTCGTATACATATTTTGGGATTTTTTATATATTGATTTTAATGAAAAATACAATTCCCACTGAATTTTGTGTCTATGACGCTGAGAAAGCCTCCTCAATTCAAGATAATGAAAAAATTAAAAAACTAAAGGAGAATATACCAGAAATTAGAGATTTAGAATTTCTTTCCACAACATCAGCGGATAAAGAAATACCAGAGGGGGAATTTAAAGAAACAGTTGCTGAAGTGCAAGAAAGCGAAAATTGGGATGATTACCTTCCCGCTTCAACGAAACATTTCATTGGTCGGAAGGATTTAAGAACAAATTTATTTGATTTCATTGACCAGGCAAGTTCAAGGAAAACGTCCCGTAGAATCTTTTATGTTGATGGAAAGTCTGGTTGGGGCAAGAGTTCTTTAATAACTGACTTAAGAGGGAGAAGTAAGAATAAACATTACCGTAAGCGCTATTTTGTCCTTGCAGTAGATGCCCGAAGTGCTACGTCAAGCAACTTCGTTGCATTAGCATTTAATAAACTTGTTGAAAACGCAATAAAGTCTGGTTTCTTGAGGACGACTCTGTTTAATCAAAAACTGGATTTCATCTCCAGCTTTGACATATTGGGTTCTGAATCAGCACATCAGTTACTCAAGGAATTAGAAGACCAAAATAAAACTTTGATCTTAATATTTGACCAATTTGAAGATGTTTTTAGAAAAACAGGGCTCTTCAAAGCATTTCATAAATTCTTGCTTGATGTCGACGAGGTTAAAGCTAATCTCGTTCTGGGGTTTTCATGGAAATCTGAAATAAATATCCCAATCGACCATGAAGCCTATCACCTATGGCAGCAAGCAAAGGATTTCGCTCTATGTATTTCAATGCGAGAATTTAATCGATCCGAAATAAACGGCGTTATTAAACAATTAGAAAAGTCTATTGGTAAACCAATAGACTTGGATCTTAAAAGACGTTTGATCGAAAGTTCTCAAGGATTCCCTTGGTTAATCAAAAAGTTGTGTATTCATACTCATAAGCAAATACAAGCCGGAAAGACAATTGAGAACTTAGTTGAACAAGATTTAAATTGTGAGGCTTTGTTTAAGGATGATATGGAAGGATTGTCTTCTGAAGAGATCAGAGCACTAAATTATATTGCAAAATGTTCTTTTGAAGGTAATTTTTTTGATGCAACCGATGTAGATGAAAAAATTAATGAGCCTGTTATAACCGCACTAATCAATAAGCGTCTCGTTGTAAAATCAGGTGCAAAGTATAATGTATATTGGGATATTTTTAGAGACTATTTAGTAACTGGGAAGGTCCCTCCAATCGGTGAGAGCTATATTCTTCGGCAGTATGTAAATGTTTGCTTTGATGTATATAAGCTATTCAAAGATCAAGAGAAATTTAACTTGGACGAACTTAAGAAACTACACCCAAGGCACCCGGGGATACGGACACTTGATAATATCCTACGTGAACTGAGAAGCGTGGGGTTAATACGAAAAGTAGGCGACTACTTCCAGATTGGTCAGCCTGGGATATCCGCAACTGAAGATGATTTTAGAGGGTATCTGTCTAGAAAATTTGAAAGATATACTCCTTATTTAAAATTGAGCAGTTTAGAAAACAAACAAATCGGTATTACTGAAATAGTCTTGACTTTAAAGGACATTTTCAGAGGAACTTCATTCACAGAAAAAACATGGGTCACTTATGCAAAATACCTTATCAGTTGGTTTCAATTTACAAGCTTAGATATTCAAGGTAGATTGGGAGGATCAAAAAAAGGGAGGTATGCCAGAACTGGCGGAGTACAACAGTATGATAATCGAGAAACCTTTACTCCTCAACAGCGTCCTAAAAAAGATATTGATGTTTTCTGCAATCTCATAGATCAATCGAAAATTGACAACTTTGGTAAGTTATACGACTCCTTCTATGATTTGAAGTCGATTGGCTTAATTACATATTCTGGTAATGCAGTATACCTGACAGAACAGGGTAAGCTAACCTTGAAAAAACCTGGCAAAGAGGAATTTGAAAAATCAATTGCGCTTGAAGCCCTAAAGACCAAAAAAATAAAGCAGGCTGCACGGTATTTTTTTGACCATCCAAATTGCACGAAAAAAGAATTCGGAGAGGTATTATCAGATTTAACTTCCAATATGAAATCGGAAATATACAAGAAACAAGTAAATTATGTACTTTACGCTTGGGCAAAGTTTATTTATGACCATTTGGATAACGCAAATTGGATTCGGTAAGTAATTAGAACTAGATGGGAGATACAAGTGCACTACACCCAACACAGCATAGAAGGTTCGTCTGCCAGAGGCAGACTCACCCAGATTTTTGCTTCGCCAAAACTTCTTTTATGCTGGAACCGTTATACGCAATTGTCAAAGTGCGATAACAATTGTTCATTTTGTGCAATGTTGCCTAACGACTGCTGGACTGGACAAAGCCAAATACGCAAGGCAGAACCATATCCAGGGTTGCGCTCACCAGATGGACCAGCGGGCAAGCTACTTCAGCTGGTGGGACGGGTAAGACTACTGTGAAGGTGAAGAACGTCACCACCTTCTACCTCGCAGGCTGGAACATAATCGGAGTCGCAAATCCAAGCACTCGCAACCTAACACATATCTGGAATGTCGTCGACAACGAGACATATCCTTTCCTGAGCTGGGAGTTGTAACTCTCTATACAGCCATTTTCGCTCCACTAACCCTAAAGGAAAACGGAATGGAATAGTTATACGCATGGCTAGACAAAGGTCCCCATGTTCGTGGCCAAGTTAGGAACTCAATAAGGCAGAATAGTTACAGATTGCTCTCCGTTTGAAGCTACGTCCACGACAGTCAAACATCCCTATGTTGCTTGAGTGGTGACTCGATAACCGTATAGTATTCCCCCCAAACAGCACAGAAACTGCTGCCAATTTCCCTAATGGAAATTTGATATGTCATAATATTGGGGAGGGACTGTTACATGGCAAGAATCAGCATCTTTTTCATTACGGTAGCCTTGATTGCCGGAATGATAGCCTACAGTGGTCGTGAATCTTGTACCCTCACCATCGCCAGTACTGAGGGAGGGTCGGTCACCGCCCCTGGAGAGGGGATTTTTACCTATTATGAGGGAACGGTGATCCACCTGGTGGCAGGTATTGAGGCGGGCTATCGCCTTGTCGACTGGACCGGTGATGTGGACAGCATCGCCAATCTTAATGATGCTATGACCACCATCACCATAAACGACGGCTGCTCTATCACCGCCAACTTTGAGAAGGTCAACTTCATGGTCTCCGCGGGTTATGGTCACACCGTGGGGCTCAGGTCCGACGGCAACCCGGTAGCAGTGGGAGACAACCTGTATAAACAGCTCAATGTGATTCCATGGGAAGACATCGTCCAGGTCGCAGCCGGCGGCGAGCATACGGTGGGGCTGAAGTCCGACGGCACCGTGGTTGCTGTGGGAGATAACTACAATGGACAGTGCAATGTGGACGACTGGACAGGCATAATTGGGATTGCCGCAGGTTTGCACACGCTGGGACTCAAATCCGACGGCACAGTGGTCGCTGTGGGACTCAACAACTTGGGGCAATGCAATGTCACCGGCTGGACAGATATCGTCCAGGTTTCCGCACGCGGCATGGGGACAGTGGGACTGAAATCTGATGGCACCGTCGTCGCGTTGGGAGACAACGGCAGCGGCCAGTGTAATGTCGCCAGCTGGACGGACATTGTCCAGGTGGCCGCCGGCGGCGACCACACGGTGGGGCTCAGATCCGACGGCACAGTAGTCGCTGTCGGATACAACAACAGAGGGCAGTGCAATGTCGCCGGTTGGGGGAATATCATCCAGGTGGCCGCCGGGGGCTACCACACGGTGGGGCTGAAGTCCGACGGCACCGTGGTCGCAGTAGGCTGGCAGTGGGAGGGACAGTGCAACGTCGGCGACTGGAGGAACATCGTACAGGTGGCCGTGGGCAACCACCACACGGTGGGAGTCAAGTCCGATGGCACAGTGGTTGCTGTGGGATGGAGCGGCCTCGGCCAGTGTTCGGTCAATAACTGGGACCTGGACCCATAGATTGCGACAGGCAATGTGCCCTTAGTATGTCTGGTTATGCTGTAAAAGAACCAACGTCAGCAGGTTCGTTCGGCGGTGACCCCGGCTCCACAGCATCTCTTCGAAGCCCTGCAAAGACTACTGACAATTCTTCTGGCTTGGGCATAGGTATACGGGTGGAAAACTCGGCTTACCCGATCTTTAGACGGATCTTCTTGCTGAGATCCGGTCCGTAATGAACATCGAGTTTGGCTAGTAGATACCACTTCACGATCGACGAGATTGGTAAATCTGCTGGTATTATGATTTCAAAGTGATATCTTCGGGATTGACTGTATTCCCCCTCGCCATCCAGTTGTTCCTTGAAGCCGCAGATGCGCACCGTCTTTGTATCCGTCTCGAAGTCATACGTGGGCGCGCTCTCCGTAATCGCATCCGACATTAACATCCTCCTGTCCATACGTCCCCAATGCATGGCGCCAGTTATGTTTCCTGACCCAGACACTCGAAACCCGCGTCTTGTCTCCGTGGTCATATATTCTCCAACTAAAGATATTGTCATTTCCCTCACCTTCACCGCCTTCTTCAATGTCAGGTCGACGCTGCCAGAGATGGTATCTCCCGGGGCAAAGCTGGCCTTTTTGATTGAGATGTCAATTTTGCCTCTGCCAAACATAATCCCTCCTTCCTGCCATTCCCAATTCAGATTGTAACCCAATGGAAAAAACGAGGCAATCAACCAGTATTAATCAAATCACAAATCGTGATTCGATACACGTTGATAACCTTTGAGATAGTCATACCCTAACGTACGCGTGAAAGGGCAAACATTCACATGTCCGCCCAACACTATATAGAGTTCTAAGTTAAACGATTCGTAGCTTGATTTGGCCGGTACTCCTATCTATAATGAGCGCGCTATTGATTTGATAGAAATGTAGAGAAGGACGAGAATGACTCACACAAGCAAAGAAGTAGCGCAAGTATTGAGTCACTTCAAGGAAACTCAATTTGTTGCATTGGCCACCATGGATGGAACACGACCCAGAGTAAGGCCAATGACACTTATATACTTGGACCACAGGTTCTGGATGGTGACCTCCACTTCCAGCAACAAGGTCATGCAAATTAAGCAGAACGCAAATGTAGAGTTCACCTATCAATTCGATGAGAACGGCGAGGACTGTTGTATACGAATACTGGGGAAGGCGAAAATCATCAAAGATAAGGAGACAAAGACGAGCACCGCAAAACGGATTGGTTTCTTCAACAATTATTGGTCTGGCCCCGAAGACCCCGATTTCACCCTGCTGGAGATTTTGCCTGATGAACTGCAATACGTTGCCCTCTCAGGCATAAAACAATTTCAGTTATAATCATTTTCATCCTGCGTATTAACGTCCTCAAATTCATTTATGCAAAGCGATTATCTCACTACGTCGGTTGAGAAATCATTGTTTTCGTACCATAATCCTAAACGGCAATCCTATATGCGGTTGAAAACCGATGCCGACGCTTGTTGAACAGTAGCAATTCGGTAGAGAGTTAGCCAACCACATAGCTTTCTGCCGCCCAGTTGAGCGATAGTCCATTCTGTGCAATGCTGCTTTCCACCTGTCGCACCGGACAAAGGCAAATGTACCAGGCAGAGCTATATCAAGGGTTTTGCTCATTGGATATGCCAGCGAGTGGGCGAGCTTCGTAGTAGTGTAACAGTTAATTGCGTTGGTCGAAATCCTGGTCCGTCAGCCCGCTCTTGCCGAGCTTCGCGGTCACAACCCTTTCCACTCCTCCCTCAGAATACCGAACTCCAGCCGGTCGTGATATTGCCCGTTCTTGAACATGGCTTGCCGCAGACGGCCCTCTTCCCGAAAGCCGAGTTTCCTGTGAAGCTTGATGCTGCGTTCGTTGAAGGCAACTGCAGCCGATGAGATGCGATGCAGATTCAATTGTTGGAAGCCATAGTTGATTAGCAGCCGGGCAGCCTCCACACCATAACCTTTGCTCCAGTAATCCTTCTCGCCTATGATGATCCCAAAAATGGCATCTTGGTCCTTTGCGTTAATCTGGTGGAGACCGCAGTTGCCTATTGGTCTGGTCAAATCACCTTCGATCACTTCGATGACAAGAATAACATCGCTTCTCGCTCTCGTGGTGCCCAGATCTTCAATGAATTTCTCCTCGGACATTTCAGTCATAGGCAGATACATATCAAGATACTGGACTACCTCCGGGTCGTTGAACCACTTCAGAAAGTATGAGATATCCGATTTCTTTATAGGCCTCAGAAGAACGCTCTTGCCCTTTAACATCTGAACCCCCCTTTCTATCCTTGAGCCAGTTTTGCTGTCCTCAACCAAATGCCCGGCGAAGACCACGCCCGCTTAAATACGGCACATAATAACGTCAGCAAGGGAGAATGTAAAGGAGCTTCATACCAGGCGAAGAGAGAAGCTCCACGTGCGGAAATGGTATCCCCCTTATTCGCCACGCAGCGGGGACACTTCTCTTCGAGCCTTCGGCTTCAGGTATTTCTCCGACAACTCCATCGAAGATGCACGAGCAGAAGCAATTTCATTCATAGGGGAACTTTATGTCAACTGTGGCACACCTGCATGGCATAATCGATACCGCAACGCCGCCCGCCGGGCTATTGTACTGGACGCTGCTAATGCCATTAGCAGGTATGGCTGTTCACAGAAGGATGGGATGTGTTAATATTTTGGCTTATTCATGAAGACGGAATAAGGAAGCCCGAAGGAGAACAATCGTCATGGCAAGAAGAAATGTCATCATCATAGGCTCAGCGGGAAGAGACTTTCACAACTTCAACGTATTCTTCAGGAACAACAAACGTTACAATGTAGTAGGCTTTACTGGCTCGCAGCAAATCCCGGGCATCTCCGGGAAGAAATATCCCCCTGAGCTCTCGGGTGAACTATATCCGGAGGGAATTCCTATTTATGCAGAGGAAGAATTGCCCCGCTTGATAAAAGAGTTAAACATTGATGACTGCGTATTCGCCTATAGTGATGTCTCCTACCAGCACGTGATGCATATCGGCGCCATCGTGAATGGGGCCGGGGCCACTTACATGATGCTTGGCCCGAAGGACACAATGCTCAGAAGCAGTAGACCTGTCATTGCGGTGTGTGCGGTGAGGACAGGCGCTGGCAAAAGCCAGACTTCGAGGAGGGTCATAGAGCTTCTAAAGAAGAAGGGACTGAGAGCCATCGTCGTACGTCATCCCATGCCCTACGGTGAACTGACCAAGCAAAGGGTGCAGCGCCTTGCCCAGCTGGACGATTTGAAGAAACACAACTGTACCATCGAAGAGATAGAAGAGTACGAGCCACATCTGGTACGGGGAACCATAGTATACGCTGGTGCCGATTACCTGGCCATTCTGAAGGCTGCCGAAAAGGACCCAGAAGGCTGCGACGTTATAGTGTGGGACGGGGGAAACAACGACTTCCCGTTCTTCCAGCCCGACCTAATGATTGTTGTCGCTGATCCGCACCGTGCTGGCCATGAGGTCTCCTATTACCCGGGCGAAATCAACTTACGGATGGCAGATGTGGTGGTTATCAACAAAATCGACAGCGCTGCTCCAGAGAACGTAATGAAGGTGCGGGAGAGCATTGCCACAGTGAACCCCAATGCGACCGTGGTCAACGCTGCATCCGTGATCCACATTGATAATCCAAACCTTATTAAGGGCAAAAGAGTCCTGGTTATCGAAGACGGACCAACGCTGACACACGGTGGAATGGCATACGGCGCGGGCACTATCGCTGCCCGGCAAGGCGGCGCAGCAGATATCGTAGATCCCAGGCCCTATGCGGTCGAGAGCATCGCCGAAGCATTCAGGAAGTACCCGAGTATCGGACCAATCTTGCCGGCAATCGGGTACAGCACACGTCAGCTGGAGCATCTGGAGGCCACTATAAACAGGGTCGACTGTGATGCAGTGATGGTGGCAACGCCCATCGACTTAAGTCGAATCATAGACATCAGAAAACCACATACCAGGGTTTCGTATGAACTCCAGGAAGTGGGAACGCCTAATCTTGAGGAAATCTTGTCAGAGTTTGCACGGGTTCGCAATCTTCCCCGCGGTTCCAAGAATGACACGAACCAAGGAGCGACCCATATCCGTCAAGGCACATCGCCGAGAAAGAAAAAACAATGACCGGAGACAAAACCAAGACTTTTGTCATCGCCCTCGGGGGCAACTCCATTCTGAGGGCAGGGCAGAAGGGAACCATCGAGGAGCAATATGAGAACCTGCGGCACACTGCCGACCAGCTGCTGGGCCTGCTCAGCAGCGAGAGCCGTATCGTAATTACTCACGGGAACGGACCCCAGGTAGGCAACTTGCTCCTGGCCAGCACGATGGCACAGGATACCGTACCGCTGATGCCCCTCGATATCTGTGTAGCCGCTACAGAAGGCTTCATCGGTTACATGATTCAGAATACGCTGGCTAACTGCCTCAGGCAAGCAGGAGCGCCGCACAACATCACCACAGTGGTAAGTCAGGTCGTTGTGGACCGGAGTGACCCTGCCTTTGACAACCCGTCCAAGCCCATCGGCCCCTTCTACGCCGAGAGTGAAGCGACACGGCTCCGGCAGGAGAAGGGTTGGCATATCATCCCCGACAGCGGACGCGGCTACAGGCGCGTGGTCGCCTCGCCTATGCCCGTCAGCCTCCAGCAAGCGAGAATCATAAAGAGTATGCTGGATGCAGGCGAGATAGTGGTTGCCGTGGGTGGCGGTGGCATCCCCTGCGTCAGAGAGGACAACCGCAATCTGCACGGCGTTGAAGCCGTAATTGACAAGGACTACGCCTCGGCGCGTCTGGCTATCGAGGTAGATGCTGATGTCCTGTTTTTCCTTACGGCAGTGGAGCATGTATATCAAGACTTCGCCACACCTCACCAGAAGGCCTTGAAGAAACTGAGTGTGGGTGCGTCAAAGAAGCTCCTCGACGAGGGCCAATTCGGCAAGGGAAGCATGGAGCCAAAAGTACGGGCAGCGATAATGTTTCTCGAAGAAGCCAACCCTGACCGGCGACGCGAACGAGAGGTCATCATAACTCTCCCTGAAACCGCTCTAGCAGCACTCCAGAGCAAAACCGGCACGCGGATTATCAAGTAGAGCACGACAGTCGGGGCGGCTCAAATAGCCTGAGCGAGACGCAGGCCACCTCCAGTATGATCAGACTCCAGTAGGGCTGTTCTGTGTCGCCAGACGACTGCAAGAAATCCTACGCCCGAGGACTTGACGCGCTTCTCTTAACTTGTTACAATATAAAGTTAGAATGGTTAATACGAGAGCAAATGACTGCAACCCAGGAGAGCACAAGTGAAATTAGCTGCAAGAACGAGCACGATTGTTCTGGTACTACTTCTCATCTTAGTTCCAGCGATAACGGTATCTTCGGATAAGGAATACCCTCAGTTTATCAACGGGGAGCCTGTTATTGTCGTTCAAACTTCAGAGAATACTTTATCACTGAGCTCTAACACCGTTGTCCTAACTATCCTTGACGATTCTAACAGCATGGAAGAGTCCATCGCAAAGTTTTCAGACTATCTCGGCAGCCATCAATTGCCTGAGGGATGGTCAATTACAGTTGTTGGTGGCCCCGGAGCTTCTGAAGAAGGCGTCTTAAAGGTTCATGATAGTTTCAATGATGCGGTGAGAAAGAACGGCGGCCCTTTTAAGACAGGGCGCCCCATTCAATCGTTCGCCTCCAGTGAGAGTCCTGAGATTGCAGCATCAACCATAGGGCCAACAAACCCAACATTTGCTATTGACGCTACAGGTGACCCTGGCTCGGAGACAATCAAATACATCGCTGCTCAGTGGGTAGCACCCCAAGTTGGTCCAAACCAGGATGAATATAGTGAATTGCTGGTCAACGGTTGGACTGATCAAGGCCTCGTTGACCCCTACGGTGACTACCAAAGTGGCTACTTCCTGCAATCCGGACAACTCTATTATGGAGGGCAGGGATATCACATATGGACCGACACTTCGAAGGGATATTTGAACCAGTTTTGGCCAGTTGAATATGTTCCCGGCCATGAATGCTGGTATGCTATTGCCGGGTGGGTAGATGGTAGTTGGAGTGTGGCCATGTACGACGTTTCTGCAGGGGGAATGTGGTCATGGCACTGGGAGCCTGAAGCTGTCGGTACAAAACTGGTCCAAAGTATAGCTACTTCCGTCTTTTTTGAGAATTGGAATACCAATACCAATTGGTATACAGGCTTTACTAACCCTATATCTGTGTATAAAGCCTACAACGGGTTCTCGTATCCTCTCAGTATTCATAAATGGTACAATGACTATATCGTTATACTGGATGATGAGGGCAGTCAGCAGTCGAACGACATTATATTCAAAATAATCTCAGGTCGACTTAGGAATTTGGGAACCGCTAACTGGAATTTACATAGGATCTTGCTTGCTACCGAATTTGATAGTTAATGACCTTCTTCACCATACGATGGGGCCCTAGGTGTCTTGAACGATTGCGACGAGGAAAAGGCTGAGCAAAGTGAGTAAACAAAAAAGAACTGTGTACATTTCGATCGCCTTGGTGGTCTTATTGGTGGTGCTGCTATCGCCTGTTCTAGCATCTGAGATAGCAGTAGATGATTATGTCGTACAAATACGGCAACCAGAGACGGTAAGTGGTGAGTCAGAGAGACTGCTAGCTTATGGTATTGTTGTTGATGACGGCAACCACGTGCTGACAGTCCTGGACTATGAAGAGTATACGCCGGGCATGCTCTTGGTGGTATCGTCCGAATACGGCACATTCAATGCCTCTATTCAAGCTATAGACTGCCGCACCAGCGCTACTCTGCTCCAACTGCAAGATGCCGATCTGCCAGTTGCCGAAATCGGCGACCCGTCGGTCCTGGCCTCAAACGGGAGCCAGACGGTGTTTATTCGGGGATGGGCCTATTCCAGAACCAATAGATACATGAAGTGTCTGGTAAATGCCTATTTATCAGACAATATAGCACCATTATTCTTTTCGGTAAGCGTGCCGCAGGAAGTTAATGGAGGAGGTTGGGTGAGCGAGCCAGGGGCAGTAGTAACCGATAAGGACGGCAAAGCGATCGGCCTATTGGGCAGGTACTGGAGTAACCTGCTCACAATATCCCTTCCCGCGGGATACGTGTATCTCCCGTTGGCGATAAATATCGACAGCGCCCTGCAGTTACTAACAGATACAAGTCACACAAACGGACCGGCGGTGTGCGCTGTCCTGACTCACTTAGGCAGTAGTGACATTGTGCCGGGGTATCCCCCACAACTGCCGGTCAACAACATCGAAAACCTGGATGCCGCCGTGATGGGGTTGCTGGATGGGCTTGGGCCGCCCTTGTCACTGGATGATCTGGCGCAATACTCTTCAGGTCTGCCCAGGGTTTTCCATCCGGAAGAGGGCAACATGCTCATAGCAGCTTTCACGTATCCTGTAGAGCTGCGCGACAGTGACAACAACCTGCTGGCCACAGCTAAGTGGATTGGTATCCAGTGGGACAGAGACGAGGGCAAACCCAATCGCCTGATTTATGGGAGCGCTGGCTATACAGTGGAAGGTGCTTATAGTATCGAAGGCGATATAAGTGGTCTCGTACAACTCCTTGAACCGGTATTGTCAGAGCTTGACCATTAAAAGCTCCACGATTGTATTCTTGACACAGCTTCTGTGTCATGCTAGAATTTACGTGTCAGGCAAGAGGAGTCGAGCCTGGCAAGGAGGTGGGGCATGACAAGAAGAGAAGCCTGGTTATGCCGATGGATGTTTCCTTATCGGAGCTCCCCGGCAGCGTAACTGGGAACTGCCTTCGGTAGTTAAGGTGCATTGCTGGAGAGCAATTGGAAGCCCCGAGCTCTTCGTGTAAAGCAAGACTCCTAAGAAGGGGCAACGGCAGTTCAGCCGGAAGCTGAAGTGGAAGAGTAGGGGTGATTCGAACTGAATAGCGATATTCGGGAGCGAGCTCCAAAATTTGGAGTTCGCTCTTTTTTGTTGCCTGTCAAGTCAATCTGTCCTTCATCTAAACGCCCGGATGAGGAAGTTCGGAACGATTACAAAGGGCAAAGTGACTCCAGTGCTTATCTAATATAGTGCCCTCCATGAGAAGGGGGTGGGGTAACCCCCACCCCCCATCGCTCACTCAGGGAGCGATACTATCACGGCGCTTGTTGGTCTGCCACCGACTAAGGTGGCACTAAGCTCCACTCTATCTTCTGGGACGGCACGCCGAGGACATCTTGAGGCCCTTCGTACACAGAAATTGACTGGGGACCGAACTGATTGATAATTGGCACCGTTGGCATCAAGAAATCCCCGCCTGATATCCAGTAGAATACTAGGTGATCATCCGGGTTGTTGATCGGCGTTACAACAGACCCGTGTGTTTTCTGGACCGGATTGGCGAATAAAACGGGCTCATAAACCGTCACCGATTCTTCAGTAAACTGATCGTCGAGAAGGACCTGCACCTCCAGGGGCGAGCCAACGTAATCAATGACTTGATAGACCAGGAAGTGGTCGAGATCGACCGGTGGGTCGTGGGGCCCCTTCTGAGTTGGTACAGCCAGCCAATACGGACCTTGCACCCACAGTTCCTGCCCAAGCCCAAACTGGTTGTCCACCTGAACCCACCATACTGGAGGCGGTGTTCCGGAGGACAGCGAATAGAACGTGAGGTGGTTGTTCGGGTTTGAGATTGGCGTCCATACATCGCCGTGCCATTTGGAGGCAGGATTGGCAAAGAAGATGCGCTCCCCTACCGTTGCCATGAGAGGTTCGCCGAGCCAGTCCGTTATGAACTGGTCCTCCAGCAGCACTTCCTCCTCGAGCGGTGCCGCCTGTTCCACATAGTAGACCTTGAAGTGATCGAGCGGCTGTTCCCAGGATATCTTCAGGGAAGGTACGGCGAGGGTATCCCGTAGGGTCAGGTCCAGGGTCTGCGGACCGAACTGATTGTCAATCTGTATCATCTTGTCAATAGACGTGTTCCCAGGGGGGAGTTCTATCCTGTAGAACACCAGATGCTCGTCTGCCTTCTCGATGTCCGTTACCACACCGTCCACTGTCTTCTTGACGGGGTTGGCGAACAGGACGGGCTCCCAAACTACAACATCTTCCCCATCGGGGATGAACTGGTCCTTGAGAGTTACACCGACCTCCGGGAACGGTTGATACAGGACTTCGTAGATCAGGTAATGGTTGAGGCACTCCGGCGCTCCGAGGTCTGCTTCAATCTTCTCGGTCGGCACCGCCAGCGCGATCGGACCCCATACTGTTAGCTTCACGTCGTCCTGGAACTGGTTGTTAATCATCACTTCCCACGACTGGGGTTCCCATTCGTGTTCCAGGTCGTAGAGTGTGTAGTGGCGGTTGCCGTCTTCGATCGGCGATACCACACTCCCATGTACCTTCTCGACAGGATTGCCGAATGACACAGCATACCCCACCGTCGCGTTGAAAGCGCCAAACTGGTCCACCAGCTCCACATCCTTCCCTACGTACGGCGCTGTATCGCCATCCACGGTGTAGAACTTGAAATGGTCGGGCGGTGTCAGTTCAAAATTGGCGGTTACGGTCACATCCCGGGCCGGCATGGTGAACGTAGTCGTTGCGGTATTTGGATCACCGAATGTACCCGCCGGCGCGGTCCAGTCGACAAATTCGTAACAAGGGTCCGGTGGATGTGCACTGATGTCGACTACTTCGCCCGCGGCGTAGGGTGACGTGCCCGTCTCATCGGTTGCCGTTCCACTTCCGGGAGGGCTCACTGCCATGGTCAGGTCGTACTCGGCAACAGGAGTAGTACAGCTTGCTACCCCCGCAATCAACACTACCGCAATCAACAGAATGCTGAACGTTCTTATGTAATGGTGTCTCTGCAAACTAAGCATTGTCTTCATTTTTCATCTCCTTTCTGCTTGCCTAATGACTAAGGCAATGATATTCTTAATGTTTCTTGTTTCGCTCCACCCCAGAAAGATTTGAGGCACAGGCTCCCTGCCCACGACCGACCCGGTTCCCCATGCGGGACACCTCCCATGAGCTAGGATAATCGTTCCGATTGGTTAATCGTTACCGTTCACTCTCCCGTAACACTCGCAAGTGGTACAGGTTGAGTGATACAGGAAATACGCCACAGCTACCAGATCATTGCCAAAAGCGCGAAGAGACCTGCGGCTACAGGTCTCTTCCCATTCTTGTTCGCATTCCATCAACTGTTTTCGGCAATGCCCGTGATTTCTCCTGTCACAACTACTGAAATAGCCAAAGCACTGCCGTTGGTGAGACTAAATGTTGATGCAATTCCACGCTTCATCCCGTTCAACAACCATCCTTTGTCTACGCCAACCCCCTACCACTGGGGTCGCCTATTTCGGCCGGCTGCTTGCCTAATTGATTCTTCTAGGTGTTAGCGATGTAAGAATCTATTTTCCATAGTAACAAGTTCTGAGCACGAAGTCAATACTGTATCCTCTATGCTTCTATATATGAGTGTGAATTCAGTGACCTTTCTTCCTGCCTGTAACGCTTTTTCGCTCAGCCAATGAGAATCATGATAGGGGAGAGCATTATGAGAATTGAGGCAGTTCATCATACGGTATCTTTGATGCCATCTAGCTTGTATAATAATGGTGGCAAAAGCAGGACGACGCAGGAATGATTACTCCATACAGCCGAGAGTTAATGTTAGGTATCCCACAAGGAACGTTGATTGACCTCGAGACCACCGGTCTTGATGCAGACCACGATGAAATAGTGCTCTTTGGCTACATTCAAGGTAATCGCCTCGAGATAATTTGCCGGAGTTCGCAAGAAGAAGCGCCCTTCATCGTCCAACTTGCAGAAATCGTCCAGACACTTCCCAAGCCATTTTACGCCTACAATCTCTCTTTCGAGAAAGGGTTCCTTCAGTCCAAAGGCATCGACATAGAAGGGATAGATTTATTTCAGCCCTGGAAGGAAAAAGCCGAGGCACTCTACTTAAAGTGGCCAAAACTGGACGAGCTGTTTTCCCATGCAGAGCACTATTTTAATGAGCCGGTAGTAAGCGGCAGAGACGTCCCTCTGCTATGGCAAAGATTCCTTCACACAGAAGATGATAGCTACTTGCAGCAAATCATAAGGCACAATGAGTCCGACCTGCTTAGAGAGCTCTATTTGCTGGTGTATTATCGCGATAGCTACAAATGACGATAGAATAGGAACTGAATCGGGAGGCACTATGAAAAGGATTGGTGTGTTAACCAGCGGTGGTGACGCTCCGGGAATGAACGCCGCCATCCGGGCTGTCGTCCGCTGCGGAGTTAGCCATGGACTGGACATCGTGGGAATTCGCCGAGGATACTGCGGTATATTGGAGGAGGATTTTGTGAAGCTAGGCAACAGGTCGGTGGCCAATACTATCCACCGGGGGGGCACCATCCTGGAGACAGCTCGCTGTGAGGAAATGAAGACCGAGGAGGGTCTGAGGAAGGCGAACGAAAATCTCCAACGGGAAGGCCTCGAGGGATTGGTAACTATCGGCGGAGATGGCACCCTTCGTGGTGCAACAAAACTGGCCGAAGCGGGAAATGTGAAGGTAATCAGTGTCCCCAGCACCATAGATAACGATGTCTATGGCACCGACTATACCATCGGCTTCGATACGGCCATAAATACGGCTCTGGATGCCATAGACAAAATCAGAGATACGGCGGGGTCGTTGCAGCGTCCCTTCTTCATCGAGGTCATGGGAAGAAGTAGGGGATTCATTGCACTGGAGGTAGGAATTGCTGGCGGAGCCGAGGATATCTTAATCCCGGAAGTAGAAACAAAAATAGAACAGCTCTCCCTCGATATAAAGCGCTGCTTCGAGAGAGGTAAGAGGTCCTCTATCGTAATAGTGGCTGAAGGAGATGATGCGGGAGGTGCGTTATCAATTGCCCACCAAGTATGGGAGAGACTAAAAATGGAGTATCGAATTTGTGTGCTCGGGCACGTCCAACGAGGTGGCTCGCCCACCGCCAGGGATAGAGTCCTCGCCAGCAAGTTGGGAGCGGCGGCTGTGGATGCTCTGGTCAGGGGCATGTCTGGTTACATGGTCGGGGAATTGAAAGGGGAGAAGGCTTTCACTCCTCTAAGGGAAACCTGGGAGAAAAGAAAGGAACTGGATGCCGACTTATTGCGGTTAGTCAAGGTGTTGTCCGGATGAGACAGCAACAAATCCCTCTACCCGGCTTCACTTTGGTCCTCTTCACAATCTCCGGCTTACTATCCTCTGAGAACGTCGCCGGTTAACTTGTTGTACACCTCGCGATATCTTTCGGACGTTTTCTCTATTACTTCCGGTGGCAACATAGGCGCTGGCGGTTTCTTATCCCATCCTGAATCCGAGAGCCAATCACGGACTGGCTGCTTATCGAAGCTGGGCTGCGAATGGCCGACTTCGTACTGGCTGACCTCCCAGAAGCGACTTGAGTCTGGCGTCAGTAGTTCATCAATAAGGGCTAGTCGACTATTGATGAAACCGAACTCGAACTTGGTATCGGCAATTATTATGCCCAGGCCTTTAGCATAGTCCCGAGCATAGCTATAGATAAGCAGGCTTTCTCGTTCTAATTCCTTAAATATGCCCCCAATACGCAGGTCCTTTATATCTTGATTGGTTAGAGGGCGGTCATGCTCTGTTTCACTCTTAGTAGTGGGGGTAAAGATAGGGTGGGACAATTCCTGACTTTCTTTTATTCCCGGGGGCAAATCGATATCGCCAACTTTTCCGGTCTCTTCATACTCCGCCCATGCCGAGCCGGAGAGATAGCCTCGAACCACACATTCCACAGGTATGCGCTCGGCTTTGGCCACGAGCATAGAGCGGCCGATCAAAGAATCCGGCAGATCCCTCGGCTGGCTCGATAGGTTTTTCACCTCGTTCAGAATGACATCGCTATCGATCACTTTGATAAGATGATTGCGTAGAATACGGGCTGTTTTCTTGAACCAAAAGGCAGAAAGCTGGTTGAGGACTTTTCCTTTGTCAGGGATGCCACAGGGCAAGACCACATCAAAGGCCGAGATGCGATCCGTCGATACAATGAGGAGCTCTTCACCTAACTCATAGACATCTCTTACCTTGCCACGCCGAAATGAGGGCAGAGGTAAGTTGGTATTCATTAACACTGCCGTGCTGCTTTTCACAGTCTCATTGGCCCAGAATGTGATGTTCTCACCAGTGGTCTAGCAGGTTGCTTCTTCTCGAACCAAGCAACTAAGGTTCAATGCCACACACCCTTTTGGCACTGTCTTTCATTCTCTGCATATTGGACTGTCTGCCAATCATGATTCTCTGAGCCATAGGCGAACCGGCACCATGCATGGACTCCACCAAATAACATGCGGCTCCTAAACCCGCCGTCATATTTTCAATCAACCGTAGTACACGGACGCGATTTTCCACCGGTGCGCCATCAACACCCTTCAAATACTTGGCAACATACTTGCCTATCTTGAGATGCCTGAGGTCTTTTTCGGAAGGCATGGTTACTATTAGACCACCAGCAATATCCTGGGCCAGTCTGGCTATTTCATAAGGAAATTTCGTTACATTTAGCTTAGACACATTAGCTCTCAGCAGGTCCACAAGATAAGTCCCGGAAGGTTCTCTGTGACCTTCGTAGGCACAGGCAAGACTGCAAGACATCAGGGTTTCGTTGAGCTGAATCATATCAATGATTTTATCCTTGATATGAGAGGCCCTGGCAGTGCCCTGATATTCAGCAATTAGTTGACTGGCACCGATCAAGACGTCGCCCATACCTGACTTGCAGGCATAGCTCTGGCGGTGGTAGGCAGAGAATTTCTCTACCAGGTCGCCGCCAAAGTCATATTCCTTGTACATAAAGACCCGTTCCCATGGAACAAACACGTCCTCGAAAATAACCATACATTCCTGTCCCCCGTAAAGAACGTTGCCGACATCCATATTCGGGCTGTCTATCTTTCTCGTGTCGCACGGCTGTCTTCCGTAGACGTATATAATTCCTTTAGTGTCGCTGGGCAAGGCAAAGGAAATAGCGTACTCCTTATCTTCTTCCCGCATAGCCCTGGTCGGCATGCAAATGATTTCATGGGAATTCACAGCTCCTGTCTGGTGCAACTTGGAGCCACGAACTACAATGCCATCCGGCCTCTCTTCCACCACGTGTAGGTACTGATCAATATCGCCCTGCTCGGCCGGACGAAGACTTCTATCGCCCTTGGGATCCGTCATGGCCCCACAACAGACCAGGTCCTCGTCCTGTACATAGCTCAAATATCTCAGGAAACGCTTGTTGTATTCGGTCCCATACTTCTGGTCAATGTCGTAGGTCACTATGGACAGAGCATTCAAGGCGTCCATACCAACGCAGCGCTGGAAACAGGAACCAGTATAAGCCCCCAGTCCTCTACCCATCTTTGATTTGTTCACCAGATCTTCGGTACTCTGATGAATGTGACAGAAACGATTTATCTTCTTTCCTGTCAGGTGAGAGGTGGCTGTCATAACACTGTGGTATTGCGGGAATTTGGACTCTTCAGCAAGTTCATAAGCGGCAGCAACACAGTTTCTTGTCGGTTTGATAATTGGATTGTCCGAATGGTCGGTAACCCGCTCTCCAAACATGTAGAGCTCGAAATGCATTGCCCTCATGCTATCAAGGTATTGTTTCGCAGTCTTCATTCCTCTGTTTGTCTCCGATCTACGCCAGGACAGAAAACTTCGAAGCCAATGTTTCTTCCCTACGGCGTCCTAGGAGCCAGCTTCGCTGACCTAGCTTCTCTTCGCTGACTGGCTTTGGCCAGGCCTAGTCTTTTGAAGACGTCATCTACGTGCTTTAGATAATAAGTATAGTCAAAAAGAGAATCCAGTTCCAATTTGGTCAAATGCGCAGTTATCCGCCTGTCTGCTTTGAGCAAGCTCAGAAAGCTCTTCCTTTTCTCCCAGGCCTTCATAGCGTCGCGCTGCACCAGTTTGTAAGCCTCTTCTCGTGTCAGACCTTTGTCTATCAAAGCCAGGAGCACTCTCTGAGAAAAAATGATCCCCTGGGTAAGTTCGATGTTACGGCGCATATTCTCCGGATAAACC
>Ga0154672_105_pt1 | contig 61061 bp, 49 predicted proteins | sample Rifle2008BG13ft_FD_116101 | JGI IMG/M metagenome (GOLD analysis project Ga0154672, IMG submission 116101) | Chloroflexi bacterium RBG_13_51_36
ACGAGACTTCATCTGCTGGGCAAACTGGGGGTTAGCTAAGGCAGCGCGGGTAAGTCCCGTTTCCACAACGGTGGGCGCCAGCGCGTTCACCAGTACGTTGTACTTGGCCCACTCACAGGCCAGCGTCCGTGTCAGCGTGTCCACCGCTCCTTTGCTGGCACAATAGGCCGCATAGTCGGCAGGGAGGCCGTATCTGCCTCTCACCGACGACAAGTTTATGATTTTACCACTGCGCTGCTTGATCATCACGCGCCCAACGGCCTGGCACGTCAGGAAAGTGCCGCGGGTGTTGATATCCATGACTTTCTGCCACTCATCAATAGGAAAGGCGTCCGCAGGTCTGCGGATCGCCAGACCATGAGCGTTTACCAAAATATCAACGTGAGGGAATTTCTTCAGGACACTATCGACCATAGCCGCTACAGATTTCTCATCAGTAACCTCCGCGGCGACGGCCAGTGACTTTCTGCCCCGGGCTTGTATCTCCTCAGCTACCGGTTCGAGATGTTCAAGTTTACGGCTAGCCACAATGACATCGGCGCCGGCCTCCGCCAGGCCCAGAGCCTGCGCACGACCGATGCCACCAGCACCACCAACCACTATGGCAACCTTGCCTGTCAAATCAAATAAATTGCTGATATTGCACCTCCTTTTTCAGAATTTCCTGCACTTACGCAGGACCTGTGTGGTAGTTGGAAAGAGCCAGATTCTGGTTTAAGCTTCAGTTCATCCCCTATCTCTATTGCCTCCAATCCGGATGATTTCACGCCCAGGGACGACCTGTCTCAAGGATATCATCGTCATGTAGCAAGCGTCAACTCCTGGCTCCATCGCGTGTTCTGTGGCAAGAACGCCCTAGGAAATATATCGTGGCAGGCATCCTTGTATGGAGAAACCCGTGCCAACTACTTCCGTAATCAGACAACCAGCGGCGTCACCGAACGGCACCAAACCCATCCTCAGAAGGCCGCCGCTTTTGTACGTTGAGCTACAGGCGCAAAAGTAAATTGGGGTGAACGGTGGGATTTGAACCCACGATCTCCAGGGCCACAACCTGGCGCCTTAACCGCTGGGCTACGCTCACCACAATCAGCCACATTATACTTCACAATGGCTGCCGCTTTCAATTCTGAAAACAAGCGTCTTTCTGACATCTACCGTCGGGTGAAGTCAGGCCCCCCAAACATGATATAATTGTCCCTTCCGAAAGCGCCATCCGAGTAGAAAACATGAGAATTTGCCTGCTGTCCTATAGAGGGAATCCTTACAGCGGTGGGCAAGGTATTTATGTTTACTACCTGTCGCGCGAGCTCCAACGGATGGGTCATGATGTGGAGGTGATCAGCAGCGCACCTCTCCCCGAAGTGAGCGAAGGCATAGTCCTGCACCAACTCAGAAGCTCAAGCATATATCATCCTGGAAGCTCTTTCAGGAAGAACCTCCTCAAAGTCAGGAACCTCGTCGACTTACATGAACTTTGCGCCAGCCGCCTGGGAGTCTTCGCCGAGCCCTGGGCATTTAGCTTCAGGGCTTACGCCAAGATTAAGGAGCGTTGTAAACAGCGCCGTTTTGACATCGTTCACGACAATCAAGGCCTTGGCTACGGGCTGCTCTCAGTAAAAAGGTTGAACATACCAGTAATAGCTACTATTCATCATCCGCTCCCCATAGACAGGCAAGCTGACCTGGAGCAAGCCACCGGGTTCAGGCAGAGACAGCGGATCAGAAAGTTTTATTCCTTCATCCGCATGCAGGCCTTCGTTGCCCGGCGTCTTGACCGCATAATCACGGTATCTCAAAGCTCTGCCAAGGATACGAACCTTTTCTTCAGGGTGCCCCCTGACAAAATAAGAGTGGTCTACAATGGCATAGATACCGAGATTTACAGAGGCAATGAAGAGGCAGGCCGGAATCGCCATGGCTTAATCATGGTCGCCAATACTGACGACAGAAAGAAGGGGGTACTTTATCTACTGCAAGCACTGCAATTGCTAAGGGACGATGGAATAAAGCTGACCATTGTAGATGATGCCGCGCGTCATTCTTCCTACATAGAGGATGTAGGACCGCTGCCTTCGTATGGCTGCAAGTTGGTGAACAAGCTCAATTTGGACGCGATGGTGCACTTTACCGGGCGGCTCACGCGTGAAGAACTGGCACAACATTACTCAGCCGCTCAGATAGCAGTAGTTCCTTCCCTTTATGAAGGTTTCGGAATACCTGCTGCCGAGGCTATGGCCTGCGGCACCCCTGTTGTAGCCACAAGCGGTGGAGCACTGCCCGAGGTGGTAGGCGATGCTGGTATTCTGGTCCCTCCGGCAAACGCCGATGCCTTGGCCGCCGCAATTAAACAGTTGCTCAATGACAAACAGGCGCAACGGCAGATGAGCGAGGCAGGGAAGAAAAGAGTAAGAGAGAAATTCAATTGGGAGCAAGCCGCCAGAAAAACCGTCGAGGTCTACCAGGAGGCGATGACCACAAAATGATTACGATAGAATCTGACCTCCTGGGTATCAGGGATGGAGACATTACTCTGGACGCCGGCTGCGGCAATGGCCGACACTCCTGGGAAGTCTATAACAAAAATCATTCCACCGTCGTGGCATTTGATATTGACCCAGTGTGCGTCAAAAAGAACAAGTATATGCTGGACTCACTAAAGGAGGAAAAAGAGATTAAGAGCGACTATCATCTTCTGATGGCGAATGTGACAAAGCTGCCATTCAAAGATGGTAGCTTCGATAAGATTATTTGTTCCGAAGTCCTGGAGCATATTCCCGAAGACAAAGTTGCAGCCGATGAATTGCTTAGGGTGCTGAGCAAGGACGGCTCCATCGGGATTAGTGTCCCTCATTATTTGGCTGAATCAATCTGCTGGAAGCTGTCTAGAGACTACTATGGTTTCCCCGGTGGGCACATCAGAAAATATAGGACTCGGCAACTTCTCGATCTCGTGGATACTGCCGGCTTATCCGTTTACAGTATTCGCCACAAACATGCGCTTCACTCTTTTTACTGGATGCTTCGCTGTATTTTCGGGGTCAAAAAAGAAAAGGCCCCGATCCCCTCGCTCTATAACAGGTTCCTAGAATGGGACTTACGCACTAACCATCAGGCCTTCCGTTGGGTGGAAGGATTATTAAATCACTTGTGCCCCAAGAGTGTCGCCATATACGCCAAGAAGAAAGAATACGTCAGATCAGGATAGCGCCGCATCATCTAACTGGCCAGATTTCCAGCACACCAGCTTGCTCTGAGATCAAAATCCCGCCATCCCTTCAGCTTGTCTCTCTCTAAGCTCACAAAGGTCGCGGCTCTGACTCTCTGGTGTCTGTCAACAGATGCTGCCGGCTTCAGCCTAAGTGAAATAGATAATAAGCGCCACCACCCCTAACAGGATGAGCCAGATACCCACCAGATAATTGAGGATTTTGGGGAAAATCATCACTATGATGCCGAAGATAAGGCTGATGATTCCTCCGATGAGTCCCAATCTAGGTAGTGAATCGAAGATACCAAACATAGACTATCACCTCCCATAATTGAACTATCACTAGTATGATATGAAGACAAGTATTTCGTCAATAGGTGAGTCCCCCATTGTTATCGATTGAGCACTATCAAACGTCAAGCTTGATTTTGTTTACCCATCCATTACCCTGTATCCCTCTTTCTTGCGTAGTGAAGAGGCAGGAGGTAGTTGCCACACAACCGCAAACTTGAAGTGGGCGATGTCTCCGAGTAAAATAGCAGACACCATGATTGGATTTGAGCATATGAGGAAGATATCCCGGACATCCTTGTCCAAAATAGTGCTTCTGATCATAGATGGCCTGGGCGGTCTGCCTCCCCCTGAAACCGGCAAGACAGAATTGGAGTCAGCCACGAAGCCCAACCTCAATCGCATAGCCAGGGACTCCATCTGCGGACTCATCGACCCTGTTAGCCCGGGAATTACGCCGGGCAGTGCACCCGGCCATCTAGCTATTTTTGGCTACGACCCTATCCAATACCACATCGGGCGGGGAGTCCTTGAAGCGTTAGGAATAGACATAAAACTGAAGCCAGGTGATATCGCGGCTAGGGGCAATTTCTGCACGGTTGATGCCAAAGGAATCATCACCCATAGGAGAGCAGGACGGATTTCCACAGATAAAAACACCGTGTTATGCCGTTTATTGAACAATATCACCATAGAAGGAGCTGAGATTTCCGTGCTGCCAGTGAAAGAACATAGATTTGTGCTCATCCTGCGGGGCGAAGCTTTGTCTCCCGACTTAGGAGATTCTGATCCGCAGCAAATAGGGCTAGCCCCCAAGAAGATAGAGGCATTATCGCCACAGGCACAGAAGACCGCGGAAATTGCCAATGAATTTGTATCTCAAGCAAGCAGTCTCCTACAAGGCAAGACCCCCGCCAACATGGTGCTTCTGCGAGGCTTCTCCCGCCGACCTCACATTCCCTCCATGTCTGAGATCTACAAACTAAAACCAGCCGCCATTGCCGCGTACCCTATGTACCGGGGACTGGCTCGGCTGGTAGGGATGAAGGTATTGCCGGGGGGTGAAAGCATAACAGACCAGCTGAACAGTCTACAGCACCACTATGCCAAATATGACTTCTTCTTCATCCATTTCAAGAGCACCGATGCCCGAGGAGAAGATGGCGACTTCCAGGCCAAAGTTCACGCTATAGAGGAACTCGATAAGGCCCTTCCCAGTTTGCTCAGCTTGGACCCGGATGTTCTGATTGTCACTGGAGACCACTCCACCCCAGCAACCTTGGCCATGCATAGCTGGCACCCGGTCGCGTTCATGTTGAAGTCCAGGTGGTGTCGCCCCGATGATGTCACTGAGTTCTCGGAACGAACCTGCCTGACCGGTGGTATGGGGCGTTTCCCAGCCACGGAAATAATGCCCTTAGCCATGGCTAATGCGTTGAAATTGGACAAGTTTGACGCCTAGCAAGAATAAATACTAAGCACCAAATTCGAAATCCTAAACAATCCCAAGACACCAATTACCGAAGCCCAAAACGAAATTGCTTTTGACATTTGGATTTCAAATTTGGGATTTGTTTAGGATTTCGATATTAGAGTTTCTCTGTTTCGGGGGGAGCCTCTTCCGCCAAACCTGTTCGCTGCAGTTCTTCCATAAGACGGGCAGCTCTGGGATAACCAATACGAAGACGACGCTGTAAGAAAGAAGTGGAGACATGTTTGTATTCTTGTGCCAGACGCTTTGCTTCCTCGAAGAGAGGGTCGGGGGGAGCGGCTGTCTGACCACCCGAGGGCTTCTCAGCCACCTCATCAAAGTCTACAGAGTTCACCTTAATCTCCCGCTGGTTGCCCCAGAAATATACTAGCCTTTCGATCTCAGCGTCAGTAACAAGGCTTCCCTGCAACCGCTTAGGCTTGCCAGCTTCAGTAGGCATGTAGAGCATATCTCCTCGACCCAGCAATTTCTCAGCACCTACCATGTCGAGTATGGTCCGGGAATCAACCTGAGAAGTAACGGCGAAACTGATACGAGTGGGGAAGTTAGCCTTAATGAGCCCGGTAACGACATCTACTGAAGGGCGTTGTGTAGCCACGACGAGATGAATGCCTGTAGCTCTGGCCAACTGAGCCAACCGACAAAGTGTATGTTCTACCTCATCGGATGCCGTCATCATCAAGTCAGCCAGTTCGTCAATGAGGAGCACCAGATATGGCAGCATCTCTCCAGGCGCACGGTCCTTGTTATAACCCTCAATATTCCGTGCTCCCGCTTTGGCAAACTGGCGATATCTGCTATCCATCTCCTGATTTAGCCATCTTAAAGCCTTTATCGCCTTATCAGTATCCACGACCACAGGGGCAAGCAGATGAGGCACTCCGTTAAAAGTCACTAGCTCCACCCTTTTGGGGTCAATCATGATGAACCGAACATCGTCGGGGCTGTTATGTAAGAGCAGGCAACAGACAACAGAATTAAGACAAACTGTTTTGCCGCTGCCTGTAGCTCCAGCGATAAGCAGATGTGGCATCCTGGTCAAGTCGCCTGCCATTGCCTCACCGCCAGCACCTTTACCCAGAGCGATAGCAAGCTTGGAACGGGCCTTAATTCTCTGAAAAGCAGCGCTCTCTACCGCACCGCGCAGGGCAACCGAGCCAAACACCGTGTTAGGAACCTCAATGCCCACCACAGGCGCCCCGGGAACAGGAGCCTCAATTCTGATACTGGGCGCAGCCAGGGCCAAAGCCAAATCGTTAGCCAGAGCAGTAATCCGGTCTACCCTTACCCTGGTTCTTGATACTTCCTCCACTTTAGTTTCATAGTTACCGTCCCTGCCTCTTTCTCTCACTTCCTTATATTTCTTGTCCCAACCAGGCTCAACACCAAACTGTGTCACAGTAGGGCCTATGTTTACCTGCACAACCTTGGCTTCTACCCCATAACTGGCCAGAGCTTCCTCAATCAATCGGCCGCGCTGGTCAATGGCATCCTTGTCCAGTTTCACCTCAGCCGGCTTATCCAGAATATCAATCGGTGGAAGATGCCACCCTCCCGGGGTGAGAATCGGTTCGTGTTCCGATCGCCACACAGGAGGAGCCGAGCGCTCTCGGCGTTTGCTGCTGGCCGCTTCCACTTCGTCAATTGCCGCCACCTCAGGGGAGGCAGCCTCGGAATACACAGCTTTAGCCGGAGCTCGCTTGCGGAAGGTGAAGTCGAAAGCGCGTCGAAAAGCTCTGGTCAAAAGACCCCAGCCATTCTTAGCAGCGCTCCAACACTGCCGAGGGATTATAAACACAACGCCCAAGAGGACAAGTCCAGCTACTCGCAGTCCTCCCACCACATTGGAGGCACCTATAATGCCTTCCCCGAATGTGCCTCCTAAGGCAGAGAAGGCAAGGATTCCCCACACCGCAAAAGCCAGGCTAAGGCCTCCGAGAACCCAATTCCACCTGTGTTTCACAAAAGAGAACCGCCCCCGCCATGCCACCCAGACCAGCGCGCCTACAGCAATCGCCATTATTATCAATCCATAGCCAAACAATGTGAGTATGCGGTCCCATAATACGTATAGTAGGACTACTACTACGGCAATTAAGATAAGCCTTCTAACTATCGGTGAAGCGATGAAGCTGAAGAATCGCCTCCATGCGGGCTGGCTTTTCTTTGCCTTCCGCCCCGACTTGGACCCACCTTTTGTTTTAGCCACGGCTTATGCTCCCGAAATGATTTACCAGAAAGAAGTCCAGCCCTACTGGCTACTGACTTCTGAATTCTTCGCTCTTACTTCCACAACCGCAGGGATGATGACGGGACGACGATGGATTTGTTCATAGAAGAATCGGCTCAGAGAGTCCTTTACTTTGGCATCAACGAAGCCTGGTTCACTTAAGCGTCTTCCATCATGGTCTAAGACAGCTACTACCACGTCTCGGCCTTTCTCAATCAATTTCTGTTCCTCTCCAGAATCAATAAGACCTCGCGTTATGATGCGAGGTCTTTCAGCCAGTTTACCATTTTCAGCATCTACAGCGATGGTCACCACAACAACGCCGTCTCGCGAAAGCACTTTGCGGTCCCGAAGCACGCTGCCATCCAGTTCACCCGTTATCAGACCGCTTACATAGATAACCCCAACACGGGTTCTGGCAACCACCTTTCCTGAATCTTGCCCGAGTTCAAGGATATCCCCATTTTCGAGCACAAAAATGTTCTCTTCTGGTACACCCATACTTCGAGCGAGCTCGGCGTGTAACTTTAGATGGCGATACTCACCGTGGACAGGAACAAAGAATTTAGGCTTCACCAGACTGAGCAGAAGTTTCAACTCTTCTTGACTACCGTGCCCGTGCACATGAACCTGAGCCAGCTTGTCGTAAATTACGTTGGCACCTTGACGGAAAAGACTATCTGTAGTCTTGCTGACTAACGCCTCATTGCCGGGAATAGGGGTTGCTGAAATCACCACGGTGTCGCCACGGATTATCTGGACTCGACTACTGGGGTCGCGATTAGCCATGCGTACCAGGGCTGAGGTGGGCTCACCTTGACTTCCCGTGCTCAACACGATAACCCGATTGTGAGGCAAAGCCTTCAGTTCGTCCAGGCGACAAATAATGCCGGGGGGAGCAGTCAGATAACCCGTTTTCAATGCCATGCTCGCTATTTCCTTCATGCTCCGCCCGATGATAAACACACGGCGGCCGTGTTTGACGGCAACATCGAACACCTGCTGCATGCGAGATATCAGAGAGGCAAAAGTAGTCACGATTACTCTTCCCTTGGCCTCGCCTACAATCCTATCTAGAGTATCGCTAACTACCTTCTCGGAAAGAGTATATCCAGGAAGCTCGGCATAGGTGGAATCAGAAAGAAGAAGTAAAACACCCTTGGCCCCTAGGGAAGCCAATTGGTTGAAATTGGTAGCCTCGCTGATAGCCGGGGTATAATCAATCTTGAAGTCACCGCTGTGAACCACAATTCCCAGAGGAGTGTGAATTACCAACCCCACAGAATCAGGAATACTATGGCAAACAGAGAAGAATTCTATGGTGAACCTGCCCAGTGTAATCCTGCTCCCCGGGCTAACCAAATTCAATTTTGCGTCAGTCTTCACTCCTCGCTGTTTGAGCTCCACGAGAATGAGCTCTCGAGTGAACTTGGTAGCATAAATAGGAGGGGTGATGCGAGACAAGATGTAAGGTAGCGCCCCGATGTGGTCTTCGTGCCCGTGAGTAATCACTATACCCCTTACATTCCTTTGTCTCGCCAGAAGATAGCTAATATCCGGGATAAGCAGGTCAACTCCCAGCATCTCCTCGCTGGGGAACATAAGCCCGGCATCAATGACGACGATGTCATTGTCATACTCCAGTGCCATCATGTTTTTGCCAATTTCCCCCAGTCCTCCCAGGGGGATAATTCTCAGATTATGTGTCGGCATAGTTGTTCCTTTCATTCACCGCCCGGCCCTAAAACAAGCTTAATTGTTGAGATTCAATTGCGTCTTCAGGCACGTCTCCGCTTTGAGCCAATATCTGTGGAATCTTGAGCATGTCGGCTTCGATAGTCCGTCGTAGAGAGCCCTGATGGAGAGCTGCCGCCGGATGATACATGGGATAGTAAAGGACGTCTCCCAACTTTCGGGGCCTTCCATGAATCTTTCCTATGCTCTCGTTGGGAAAATACCGTGCCAGGGAGTAACGTCCCAGAGTAACAATCATCTGGGGGCGAATTATCTCTATCTGAAGGTCAAGCCATTTGCGACAGCTTTGTATCTCAGCCGGTAGTGGCTCACGATTCTGGGGTGGACGGCACTTAATCACATTAGCGATATAGACTTCTTCCCGCCGCAAACCAATCGAGGTCAACAGTTGATCCAAGAACTGTCCTGCCGGTCCGACGAAGGGACGCCCCTGCTGATCTTCGTGCCACCCCGGTGCCTCGCCGATAAAGACTAAATCCGCATCCTCAGCCCCCTCACCAGGTACCACCTTGGTACGATACTTAGCTAGCTCACACTCCCGACAAGCCGCAATTTCCTCACAAAGTTGTGCTAAAGCTGACATCTAATTTGAACCCCAAAAAGTCTTGTGACTCTTCGTGGGCAGTTTTGATTCGATGGTAGCATATCTACCTTTGTCGGTCAATGTGGGCTCTTCCTAGAACAGGAATGCTCGACTCGTTCACTCCTCCTCCTCTTCTTCGTGCTCCCAAATAGGCTCGGTGAATTGGTCAATAAATTCAGCCGTGACTCTCTTCGCTATTCTGTCCATCTCTTCATCCACTCGCTTGGCCAGATGGCCAAGCTCGGTCAAGTCCAGTGTAATGCCCAACATCTTAATCAGGACGCCAAGCACAGCCAGGGACGCTTTAGGATTCGTTATTTGCGTAGCATAAGCTGGCACTTCACCCAGCAAGCAAATGCCTTCCATCCCCCTCTCCCTAGCCATTCCCAATATCAATCCGTTCAACCCAGCGATGCGTAGACCACCTCTAAGAGTCACATTGTGCTTGCCCAACTCGTCAACTAGATCGGGACTTGTAGCTGCTCCCCAGACCTTCATCTCTTCGCTATGGTGGACACGTGTTACCGCGGCAGCGCAACTATATACTCTTGACACTCTAAGCCTCTGCGCTACATCCAGAACACAGTTGACTAGCTCGTACCCTTTAAAAGCCGGTTGCTCCTCCCCGATAAAAATCAACAAACCTTTACTGGCCTTGGGATACTGCCAATAGTAAAACTTGCTCTCAGGAAAACGAGGACTTTCAACCAAGTTGTCCCTGACTGTAACACCCACCGGTTCAAAGAAGTTGACAGGTTCAATCTCTCCTATGTCTGCAGCATTTAGCTTCTCCACAAGATACTTCGCCGCAGTCAATGAAACGTCGCCTATGCCGGGCCAGGAGGCGAGCATGAAACAACTCCTGGGGCGTGGTTGCTTACTAAGCTTTATTAGGTCTCTTGCGTCCATCTTAGCTTCCCCTGGTCGTCACCGATACACCAGAGCAATACAAAGGAGGAGTCTGCAGAATTCCGCCAACCCACCTTGTTTCCTGTCCTACGCCCAGAAGCTCCCTTGACACCTGATATACATTACCGGCAATCATAGTGTCTTTCACTCTGCCCACTATCTCACCGTTCTCCACTTTGTATCCCAGTAAAACGTTGCCCCCAAAGTCACCACCCAGAAGATTACCCTGTTCAGCACCGATAACTTCCTCCACAATTAATCCTTCTTTCATATCTTCCACCATCGCCTGAAAAGAAATGCCTCCTTTCTCCACAATAAGAGAGCTTATAGCTGGGCTGGGAGAGCCCCCTCCTCGCCTGCCATTACCCGTACTGTGCGTGCCAGCCAAAGCTGCCGTCTGTAAATCATAAAGAAAATTCGTCACGACCCCATTGGCAACAAGTGGCAGACGCAGGCTGGGCACTCCCTCGTCATCAAAAGGATAACTACCCACACCGTAAGCTACGGTAGCATCATCCCATAAGCTAAGCCTTTTGTCAAAAACTTGCTTTCCCAGTTTATCTTTTAAAGGCGAAGCCCCCTCGAGGACTGTTTTACCGTTGAACGCCAGCACTAGCGGGCTCAACAAAACACTGGCTACTCCATGAGGTGTGAAGATTACCGGCAGCAACTTACTACATACAGCGGCTTTCTTCTTTGCCATCTCCAGCTGCCATATCACTCTATTAGCCAGATCATCAATCCCGATTAAGTCGGGACGACATGAGCTTGCACTATCTTCCACCCACAGTATGTCTGTATCCCGGACAAGAATGCCTTCCAGGCCAAGTCCAAAAAAGCTCTTTTCATACCCTCCTTCACCGCCTTGAGAATTGACTAAAGAGACGGAGCTTGTCCCTTTGGTTACTTGAACATCGCACAGGATCTCAAGAGTATGTCCCTTAATTCTGGCTATGAGCTCCTTTCCCATCACAACCATCTTTTCCATAGGTACTTCTTTTATTTTGGGGTCGTAGATGCGCACTTTCGAATAGTTTTGAGAGGAGGGGAATTCGAAGTTGGCCGGGCCGCCAAATTGAGATGTTTCCACAGCCATGTCCACCAAAGCTTCCCAACCGCCTCCAGTAGCAACGGCAAAACCAACCTTGCCTTCCCTGAAAATTCTCAAGGCAATACTGCTGCTCTCCTTGGTCTGGACTTGCTTTAACTCATTAGCTTCAAACTGTATCGTCGTCGCCCGAGCAGAAGCTGAAAAAACCTCAGCTTGCTCAGCCACTTTCTGAGCAGAGTGAAGAACCTTCCGAAGATCTTTCATCTTGAATCGCAAACCTCGAAATCGGAATTTGGGGTTTATCCGCTATCTACCTCCTACCACGCAATGGCGAATCCTGATGTGCGGGCTCCCATCAGAAACGGGTAACGGATATTGTCCCCCTTTGCCGCAGCCGCCGCCCTGATTCATATCCAAATCATCGCCTATGGCGTCTATATTGTGTAGAGTATTGAAGACATTACCGGTCAGCACCACAGGGCGCAATAGCTCGGCCAATTTGCCGCGACGAATCATGTAAGCTTCCCCGGCAGAGAAGGTAAACATCTCCAGGCTGGTCGTCCCGCCGTACCAATCCTTCACATAGACGCCTTCCTCAATGTCACCAATCATGTCTTCAAACGAAACCGCGCCTGCCTCAATCCATGTATTGCTCATCCGCACAATAGGGGGAAATAGGTAATTAATGGCTCGAGCATTTCCCGTCGCTCTCTCTCCCATCTTGGCCGCCGTTTCTCGGGAATGCAGCCTTCCCTCCAGAATGCCCTCCCGGACAAGATATGTTTTATTCGTTGGCGTCCCCTCATCATCGTATGCATAACTTCCCCGCAGGTCAACCATCGTCGGGTCATCAATGATATTGAGATGCTTCCCGCCAAATCTCTTTCCCAGCACCATAATTTGTCGCAGATTCTCATTTTGATATACGTGGTCGGACTCCGATAAATGTCCGAACGCTTCATGAGCAAACACCCCCGCCAGAATAGGGTCCAGAATCACGGTATACTCTCGGCCCTTCACCTGAGGCGCAGAAAGAAGGGCCGCGGCACGCCTTGCTACCTCCCCGGCTTTCTCATGTAGTCCTTCCACAGCGGAGAACTCGCCATTGCTGCCCAGGCTTATTCCGGCTTGTTGAACCTCGTTATCCTCGCGAGCTATGGCCGTCAATCGTCCAGCAAGGTCAGTTTTATGTTGTTCTATGTAACTGCCTTCCGAATTAGCGAATGTGATTCTTCGCTTCACGTCACGATAGTTAATTCTTGTGCTTTGAATCTTAGGGCTACTTAACATAATATCATTGTAGCCCTCCAGAAGCTCCTTCTTGGTTGCCAATGGTACGGCCGTGGCATCCCGCTTCAACTGCGGCGTCACCGTATCCACTACAGGCTTTGTGGGGAAAAGCACAAACGGTTCCCTGCTGGCTAACTTTGCTTCCTCCACAGCCAGAGCCACTTTCTCCCTCAACCCATCCAGACGATTGAAGCTGACGAATCCCCAGCTACCTTGGACCAAAGCGCGGACATTACCACCGGAATTGAGAGCCCTGCTTATCTCCTCCAACCTCTCCCCTCTGTACACAATGCTGGTAGCCTGGCTCTCCTCACAGCGGATTTCAATATAATCGGCTCTCTGGCCCTTCAAGACGTCAGTAATCAAGTCACGCACGCCTCTATTGTAGCCTTTGATACGAATAAAGAAAAGGGCGCTGTGATTCTGAGCCCTCTCTCTTTTGTCATTGCGAGCGAAGCGTGGCAATCGAGTGAGGTATTACCAGCGCCAAGCTGCACAACGACCTCCCATTGTAGTAGAATGTTCCAGATCACGTGACATTATCTGGGGTACGGTAATGAAATTCACCGATAGACTGCTTGGCGCCAGCCGAAAGAACAAGAGCCGGCTTTGCATCGGGCTTGACCCGGACCCCGAGCTTATGTCCGGGGTAGACGTCCTGCAATTCAACGGAACCATCATCGAGGTCACCTAAAGGTAAAACGGCGAAGGTTGACAATACGACGTGTGTACTTGTATTATTAGTTTATAAGTAACCGGTGCCCACCCCATGGAGAAGTAAAGTGAGTTTTTTCGAAAAGCTGGCCATTGCTTCGCGAAAGAATAGCAGTCTGCTCTGCGTCGGGTTAGACCCAGACCCACAAATGAAGCTATCAAACGCTGATAACGTGGTTGCGTTTAACAGTCTCATCATCAAGGCAACAGTCGATCTAGCATGTGCTTACAAACCTAATCTGGCAATTTACGAGTCCATGGGAATAGAGGGACTGTCAGCGCTACAAGAGACGCTGAACCTCATACGTCAAGCTGACCCCTGCATCCCTATCATAGGAGACGGAAAGAGAGGCGATATCGGAACCTGTTCCACGGCATATGCAAAGACACTACTCGAAGACTATGACTTTGATGCCGTCACGGTCAACCCGTACATGGGGTCGGATGCGCTTAAACCATTCTTAGAGCACAAGGAAAAGGGGGTATTTGTGCTGTGTCGAACCTCAAATCCAAGTGGCATGCAAATCCAAGAGTTAATGGTAGTACGGGGTGGAGTTCGTCGCCCACTTTACCAAATTGTGGCTGAACTGGCACTAAGCTGGAACTGGAATAGGAATGTTGGGTTAGTGGTCGGCGCCACGTATCCCGAACAGATTTCGCGCGTAAGAGAGATTTGCCCGGATATGCTCTTTCTAATCCCTGGTGTTGGCGTTCAGGGTGGTTCAATAGAAAAGACAGTGCGGAGCGCGGCTGACACCCAAGGTGAGGGGTTCATAATCAACGTTTCTCGTCAAATTATGTATGCCGCCAAGACACCTATAGGTACACGAAGCAAAGATAGCGAAGCTATGAGGAAAATGAGGCATGTCGCCCGACAGCTTAGGGACGAGATCAATAGCTATTTACCAAGCTCCTTGAAGAAAAACCTAAAGCAAATATGTCAAAGCCACGAAGATCAGGCCAACCGAGGGGAGTCATATCGGCAGACAGAATCGTCGGTGATGGCCACTAGCGGCAGGTAGTCCGGCTCGGCGTCGACATTCACATCAAATGCCTCAGATGCCAACCATGGGCTCTTCTTCAATCCAGGTAAGCACGAAACTCTACTATCCAGACAACCCTGCTATTGGCTCGAACACTGGCCATGTTTTGCCCCTCACAAATATCTCTACAGTACCGTTTTGAGAAATGCACACTACTGCCACATTACGACACTCTTTGCTTGTTCGATATGCAGTTTCTTTTCTGCTCCCTCCAGCACTGGAATAGTAGGCAGTACCCAACATGTCCGATGTTGCCTCCCCTTTGACAGTGTTTCTAATGATAACAGAAGCGTCCTGGACTTCCCCGTCTCCAGAGATGAATACAGCCCCGTCTAACTTTGCTATCTCCGCAGCCATCCTTGTGCCCAGGAGCACTAATGGTTGCTCAATGACTTTAATCTTCGGTGGCTTCCGTTGCAGACTCGAGGGAATATCACCAACCACGAAGAGACCCCCGTAACCACGGGTAACCATTTCCTGAGCTATTTCAAGCACCGTTTCAAGAGTCTGACCAATGCCGCTAATCATGCCCTCAATCTCCCCTACAATTGGCTTGGGTGTTGTAAACTCCCAAGCACCCGTTCTTTGTGACAGTTCCGCAATTGCTTCTAACCTTCCCTCTCGATACACACTTAGTGCCTTACGGTTGCGGCGAAGAACCAAACCAATCGCATCGAATTGACCAGTTATCTGTCTGAGCACCTCTATGCCACGCACTTCGCCCGAGTCCATTGAACGTACTAGACGCCTGATTCCAATGAGTTCGCCATCTTTATCAAAGAGGAAAGCTGCTTCCGTTTCTGGGAGAGCGTCATAGTAGGGGACTAAATCCCCCAGGTTGCTGGCTCCAATGCGAGACTGAGTCCTAACAGGAGCATCCAGAGGAAGAACAGTGGATACTGTCTTTCTGTCACTAATTAAAACAGAACACCCCACAGATCGCCTTTCCACTCTAATGTGGGTGGTTGCTAGTAGATGTCCCACAAGTTCTGTCAGTACCCTTCTTTTCCTAGGGTCTGCTTCTCCACGATGCACAAAACGGCGAATGAACTGTGTCAGCGCACTATCCTGCGCAACCGTTGTGACCGGTAAACCTTCCAGCAGCACTGGCAGCCAAGGTCTCCACTGATCAATCAATTCCACCTGCTCGTGGTCACGCTGCAACCCATAGACTTCTCGATACTGAGCGATGATTGTATCGGTCATGCCCGGTGGCATAGATAGTACTACTGAGAGGAAGTCCTCCTCAGGGTTATAGAGGTCAACGCACGATTTGGGACAGAGTGGGCAGTCACTTGGATCCCACTTGTTTAAAGCTAGCTGAACTAACGAACTGACCTCATATCTGACTCCTTCTAGGAGAATCTCCCCCTCGCCACCACTGCGGTCAACAGCAACACCGACCCCAGCTACAACTGCCCCAATTGCCCTGAGAGACTGCAATGCAGACGCGAGAGTTCCCCCCGTTGTCAGTATGTCATCAATCAAAACGATCCTGTCCGTCACTCCTTGGCCCACCTCGCCTGGGTTGACCCAGTCAATAGTTTTGCCAGACTGACGGCCTATCAGTAAAGGTATCCCCAATCTATTAGAGGCTTCCCTGGCCAGGAGGATCCCCCCAACGGTGTCTGCCGCAAGGGCTAAGGGCTTCCAGTCGGCCACCTTGCGAGCCATTCTCGTTCCAAATACCTGGCTTATCTCCGGATACATCATGGCAATACGGACTTGGATATAACCGTCCGAATGTTTTCCACTTACCAGCCGAAAGTGACCCTCCAGATAGCAGCCGGCCTTCCTCAGAAGGTTTAAAAGAACTTGCGAATCCACCGCGTTTCTACCTCAGTTCATCGCATTATATAGGAGTGTTTTGACCCCATTTATCCGATGTCGTCCCCACAACCATTCTAAATCCTGTGCTGGCCTCCGTCAATACGGGCGCGGGCAGTACGGAACTATCCTTTTGCGATTACGCAATGCGCCAAAAAGTCGGCTTTATCGACTCCGTGCGCTGCTTCGTACTGCTGCATGGCTAGCTTTATCCTACATATTAATTTGGGTGCCTCCCTCGTTTCTGTGAGCAGGCATTCAACCGAGAGCGAAAGCAAAGACCCGTGACCGTCAGGGGAGATCCTAAGTCCCACGGTTTTGCATCGGCTTCTTAGTGTTCTCAAAGAAAAAGGATTTTGCCCGGGCAGCTAGAACCGTGGCCGAAAAAATCCGCAACCAGATCAACGAATATACACACAAGACTCGGTGATATAGTCCGGCTGCGCAAAGCGCACCCCGGCGGCAGCCATGGATGGGAAGCGCTGACGGTGGGTGACGGCCTCGGCCTCAAGTGCCACAGAAGTGCCCGAGAAAACGGCAAGAGAATTCAATTGTCATTCGGCACGTTGCTTTGGCCGGTAGTATTCCCTCCAGGAACGTGGCTTTCTGCGAACTCATATTGACTCATTATGTTGACTCATAGTAGTATATTTGTGGGAAGCTGACCAGTAGGGACAGACAGCACCGCTATTTAACACAATGCCCACTATTGTTGGGCGTCTTACGACGGCCTGTGCGGCAGGGTCGTACAACAGACTTGTGTTGCCTGAATTGAACGATGTGGAAGAAGTTGTTATGGAGATATCTTGATTTGCCGCGAATAGTGAAGCTTGCTATAATAACGAATTTCCCAGGCGAGTAAAGAACTAATGAAATAACAGGAGGAGATAAGTATGCCAATAAAGTTTAAATTCCAAAACATGGATAAGGGTGCATGGGTCCTGCTGCGCCAGGTCTATAACCTGGTTTTGAAGTGTGAGGACCAGGTATTTAGTGAACACAAGCTCACTACGGAGCAACACACTCTTCTTATGGCTGTGAAGAACATCAGTGGGCCGGTACGAATAACCGACATAGCCCAGTGGTTAGACCGTACGCCAAATAGCGTCAGTATGCTGGTCGACCGCATGGTCAAAGCTGGTCTGGTCAAAAGAGTAAGAGACAGGAAGGACCGCAGGACCGTGTTTGTGAGTATGACCGCTAAGGCGGAGAAAGCCTATGCACCGGCAACTGCAGCGGGCTGGGCACTCATCCAGGAAATCCTGTCACCACTATCTAATGAGGACAAGCGTGCCTTGATCAGTCTGCTCGAGACGCTCAGAGACAAGACATACGATTATCTCGGGTCCGGAGAGGTTACAGAGGAAGTGAGGAGAAATGAGACCCAGGTTGTCCAGCTTACAAAACGGGCAGCCAAGTCCAAGCAACGGCCCGGTCTTAAAACCAAAGGCCAGGGTGGTAGGAAGAAGCGGGCTGTACGATAAGAGCAACTGGCTTTAGTCAATGCCAGGTGGCATAGAGCAGTTGTTACGTCTCCGCTAATCGCACCCGAACGAGACATAGTCCCCGTTTCAACTCACTGGTAAAACAGCTTAGCCAGCGCGGAACAACGACGACATTTTGATTAGTACGCAAATGCCAGAACTGTTGGGTAACAGCACAGACCAATTTTCCCCAATCACGAGACCATAAGCCCCAATTATGGTACTCTGTCTCCTTAATGTCTTCAAGTTTTGAAACACTCTTTTCATGAATATGAAAATACTCGTTTTCTTACACGGAACAACTATAATGCACGAGAATGCCAAAGGGCTTGCTCGAGAAGAGGTAGTCAGGCAAGTCATGGAGGGTGCGCAATCTGTCCATGATTTCGCATCATACGTCCCTGTCGGCAGTGCTGCTAAGAAATTACGGCAATGGAAGGGACAAGGAGCAAAAATATGTTATTTGAGCTCCCACAAAGATGCTGAAGATGTTGCAGAGGACAAGTTTGTTCTGAAGAAATATGCTTTCCCCGATGGTCAAATCTTCTATCGCCGAAATAGAGAGGCATACAAGGATGTTGTTGAAAAAATTCGGCCTCTTCCAGATGTGATTGTTGAAGACGATTGTGAATCAATAGGCGGAGAAGCTGAAATGGTCTATCCTAATCTCAAGCCAGAATTGAAAAGCAAAATCAAATCAATTGTTATCAAAGAGTTCGGCGGCATAGATTATCTTCCTGATAGGATTTCCGAGTTGATGAAGTGGAATTGGAAATAGGGCTTGTGCCGAAATTGGTGTTTGGCACCCTCTAATCCTTGTTGATGGCTGCGACAGTATGTAATACACTGTTCTTCGACTGGCCGAGCAATGATGAATATCTTCTTCTTTGTCATCCTTTTCGCCCTCCTTCTTGAGTATGCGATAGAAGTGGCCGCCAGCCTGCTTAATCTCAGGTCCCTGAAATCGGAACTACCTCCCGGGCTGGAAGGGGTCTATCAACCGGAGGAATATCGTAAGTCTCAGGAGTATATTCGCACCAATACCCGTTTTGACTTCATAACCAGCACATTCAGCCTCGCGGTCCTGCTTGCTTTCTGGTTTGCGGGCGGCTTCAATTATCTTGACCAGATAGTCAGGCCCTGGGGTTTCACGCCTGTCCTGAGCGGACTGTTTTACATTGGTATTCTGCTGATGGGCTATAGCATTCTCACACTGCCTTTCAGTATTTACCATACCTTTGTAATTGAGGAGAGATTCGGCTTCAACAGGACTACCCGCCGCACCTTTCTGATGGACAGGATCAAGGGCCTGGGCCTGGCAGCGCTGATCGGTGCTGCCTTGCTAAGCGGTGTTCTGGCCTTGTTTCAATATGTAGGCTACTACGCCTGGATCTACTGCTGGATTGCCGTCACCGTATTCTCGCTGATTCTGGAGTATGTGGCTCCAACGTGGATCATGCCGCTGTTCAACAAGTTCACCCCGCTGGAGCCAGGCGAGTTGAAAGAGGCTATTCTCAACTGCGCCAGCTCGGTTGATTTCCCCGTCAAGAACGTTTTCGTGATAGACGGTTCTAGGCGCTCCAGCAAGTCCAATGCTTTCTTCACCGGATTTGGTCGCAACAAAAGAATTGCCCTCTATGACACCCTGATTGAAAAGCATACGGTGCCCGAACTGACAGCCGCGCTGGCGCACGAAATCGGTCATCACAAGAAGAAGCACATACTGCAGGGCACCATAATCAACATTGTCCACTTTGGAGTGCTCTTCTTCATCCTGTCTATCTTCCTAGGCAGCCCCGGGCTCTACGATGCATTCTATATGGAGCAACAGTCAGTTTACGCCGGGATTCTGTTTTTCGGCTTGCTGTACACCCCGCTGGAAATGATACTCTCGGTCGCAATGAATGCGCTGTCGAGGAAGAACGAGTACGAGGCTGACCGCTTCGCAGCACAGACTATTGAGCTTCCGCAGCAATTGACAGAGGCATTGAAAAAACTCTATGCAGGCAATCTCTCGAACTTGACGCCTCATCCCTTTTACGTGTTTCTCAACTGTTCCCACCCTCCCCTGCTTCAGCGCATACGTGCTATTCTGCGATATGAAGCGTGACTTTCCCGACAGGAAGGCTATAGCCGAAATCGGCGGGCCCACAAGTAGTATCCCACCGCAGCAATCAATGCTATCGAGGCGATGGGCGCCCAAACGAGTCTCATATCGGAGGGGAACGCATCAAGCAGTAGTCCTCCGACCAGCGGACCAGCTGATATACCCAGGGTTTCGCTCAACCCGTAGAACCCCATATATCGTCCCCTCTGGTCCTGCGGAGCAAGTTCCCCTATCACCGAGAGCGTAACCGGAGAATGTATAATCTCGCCTGTTGTGATTATCGCCATTGCTCCCAGAGCCCATCCGAATTGTGTTATCCAACCAAAGGATAGATAGCCGAACAGGTAAAACAAACTCCCAAGTATGAGAGCGTGGAATTTCGCCAGCCGCCTGATGACAAGAGTCATCGGGTATTGAAAGAAAATCACTATCAAGCCGTTCAAAGTTAGTAATAGACCGTATTGAGAGGTGGAGAAGCCGACCTTATCCACGGCAAAGATAGACAAGGTACTTGCCATTTGCCCCATAACTATGAACAGCAGGAGACTCACCATGGTGAAGACCAGGAAGGCCCGGTCGCCGGCAGGAGGGAGTATGCTCCGAAAGCCTACCGTCCTATTCGTCCCGGGTGAAGATTCACGGAGAACGAAAAGGACAATGAGGCAAACGATGCCGGATGTCAAAACCGGGACCCCAAAGAGCCAGCCGTAGGGCAAAAAAGTGGCCAGATATCCCCCTATGGCTGGGCCGGCAGCCCACCCCATGTTAGCTCCTATGCGCAAGATTCCATATGCTTCTGTCAGCCTCCCTTTCGAGGTGAAGTCTGCCACCATGGCTGAGATCACAGGGCGTGCTATAGTGAGCCCTGACCGACTGGCGATGTAGACAATCGCAATGGCCCACACCGGTGCCGAAATCCCAATGAGAATGGCCAGCCCTGCAAACAAGAACATACCTACCGAAGCGGCAACAAGTAGAATCGGCCGCCGGCCAAATCTGTCCGAAAGCGCTCCTCCCAATGCCTGGCTAACGGCTGAGCAAAGCCCGGCAGCCAGGATGATGACTCCGACCAGGGTCATGGAAAGGCCTCTATCCTGATAGAGATACAAACTCAGAAACGGCATGCAGATGGAGAAACCGATTACTGTGAAGAACTGCATGATAGCGACAATCCATACCCCTGGTTCAAATCGGTGAAAGACGTTTCGCAGTGGGCTTGTGGCTTTTCCCAACAATTCTTTCATGGCGTGCCTAAAACACATGATTATAACTCTTTTGGGTCCGCTTGCATTCTAGTGCAACTAATAATCCCCGCGGTAGCTATGAGTGGAAGGTAGAGAGTGTGAGCCTCGATATCGGCCTCAGATGCCTCAAATGCCAGCGAAGAGTTTTATGGCCAGACATGCGTTCGGGACAAGGGCGAAGTAATTTGTCTCCAAAAGTGACTAACTACCCAGCCTCGCGACAATAGAAAAGCCCCGCGATGGTTTGTGTAGTGAACTAACAAAACAAGTCAATCTGTGGTCTGAGCCTCAGACAGACTCTCGAACTCTGCTTCGTCGTCTCAACATGAGCAGGCCGATCCCTCACACAATGCCAGCCAGCAGAACAGTCCACACGGGATAAGCTGTGCCAACCGGGGGGGGTGACAGGCGGCGTCGCTGCATTCAGTAGTATGGAGACATCGTCGCTGTAATAGTTGTCCACGGCTAGGTCAAGATAGCCGCCCCGTTGAAACTTCCCACGGCAATAGAGTTGGGCTCGTCTCCCCCGGCATAGGTTAGCGCCGGTACGGTGAATGTGCCGTCGCCATTACCCAGCAGTATCGAGACATCCGTGCTGTCAGCATTAGCCACGGCCAGGTCAAGGTTGCCATCCCCGTCAAAATCGCCCACCGCGACGACAGAGCGGGGCCGGACTCCCGCGGCGTAGTTCACGGCAGGGTTGAAGGGCATAGCCCACACATTCTCACTAGATACGGCAGGAATACTAGGCAGAAGACCAGTGTAACAAGCATCCTTACCCATTTCTCGTTTTTCATAGCGGTCACCTCATTTGTCTCGTAACAGATTGGTTTTCACAAGAATCTTCACTGACAACGTGTCTCCTCAACCTTTCAGTATCAAGCATTTGTGCAGGCTGACCACACGGGTAACACCGAGGGCGATATCCAAGCAACTGAGCGGCATTTCAGACGGCTGTTGCCCGAGTTCAACAATGCGGACTTTGTTACCCTCACAGGCAGTTACAGGTATAGGTCAAGCGGCAAGAGCGACATTGGTCCCGTGCAAACTACACGCGACCATGGCCTACTCCTCAGAATCACATGACCCGGGATAGCAGTTTCGGCTTACCTGCAATGCTGAATAGTCGGACGTAGAATTGAATATTGCCCTGGCTAGGCTATCTTTTTACCGGCCTATATCTACCTTGAGACCATAAGACTCAACCAGCTTCTTGAATCTCCCCATCTGCTCATCGCTGATCAAGGCAACATCTTGATACGGGTATACTCTCCCCTTTGCGGCATATTTCAACTCCCCATACTTATGGTAAGGTAGCAGGGAGATCTTCTCGACTGGCCGATCAAGGGTAAGGACAAATTTGCATAGCTTCTCCAGGTCCTCCTCAGAGTCGTTGAAACTAGGGATTACCGGGCGTCGAATCCACACCTTGGCCTTGGATTTGGCCAAGATCTTTTGCAGATTATCCAGTATCCGTTCATTGGATACCCCGGTGGCTTCTTGGTGTTTTTCCGAGTCCATGTGCTTGACATCGTAGAGCACCAGGTCAGTGTAGTTCAGTACCTCATCCAGTATTTCCCACTCGGCATACCCAGCAGTATCCAGAGCGGTGTGAAACCCTTGCCTCTTAGCTTCCCGGAGTAATCCCAAAGCGAACTGCCACTGCAGCAACGGTTCACCCCCGGAGAGAGTCATGCCGCCATTAGTGCGCCGATAATAGTTGCAGTCTCTCCCCACCGTGTCTATAACTTCAGCAATAGTCATATGCTCCCCCGCAGCCTCTATCGCCTTGGAGGGACAAACTTGAGCACACTTCATACAGTAGTTACATCTCTCCCAATCAATGATCCTGGTTTTCTCCACGAAAGTAATCGCCCGCTCCGGGCATATTTCAGCACACTTGCCAGAGCCGATGCACTTGATGTCCCTGGTGATTATCTCAGGGGATAATCTCATCGACTCTGGATTGCTACACCACAAGCATCGCAGAGGGCATCCCTTCAAAAATACCGTAGTTCTTATCCCCGGCCCGTCCTGAATGGAAAAGCGCTGGATGTTGAATACAATGCCCTCGCCTGCAGCGATATCATTCTCCATGAGTTTGCCCCTTCACCGGGTCTCAGGACTTATAGTTGTGGAGCTTTCTGAACCGCTTCACGCTACAACCAGAATATAAGAACCCGTTACATAAGAAATTTCTTGAAGCTGGTTGCCGTACTGTTTCAAGTTCGGCCGGGTGGTTTGCCCCAAAGCCCCATAGGACATAATTTGCCCGCAGGCTCCATGATAGCAAATAGTGCACTATAGGCTGTGCTCTGTTCTGGCGATGATGCTGTCCTGAGTATCTTTGGGCAGGTCGATCCAGAAGGCACTGTACCCGGCGACCCTTACCTGAAGGTCGGTGTAGTTTTCTGGATGCTTCTGGGCATCCCTCAGAACACCACTGTCTACCATATTGAACTGGATGTGTGGAATAGTCCCTTTCTCGTACCACTCCCTAAGGTATTGGGCAAACAGCGCCCTGTTCTCTCCTTCCAGAAATACCGGCATAAACCTCTGATTAAAGAGCTCGGTATGCATGAAGGGTATCTTGGCCGCTGAATTAAGAGTTGCTGTTGGGCCCTTCTTATCTGCACCAGCCATAGGCGAACGACTGCCGTCGGTTAAGTGGCTCATAGCCCGCCTTCCATCGGGAGTAGCTCCACAGGCCAAACCCGTCGTCTGGTACCCCGCTGCTGTACCTCCATCACTGATGAAGGTGAAACCCCAGGCATCCCTGACCTGACTGATTGTCTCCTCAAATCTTGTAGATACTTTCACAGCCCATGCATCAGCATAGTCATCGTCATTGCCATATTTGGGGGCATTAAGGCAATCCTGGCGCATCTCCTCATATTCCTCCCAGTTTGCCCTCAGTGCCTTAAGTAGCTCCTCCATAGTATATTTTCTCTCATCGAAGACCAGCTTCTGAACCGCTATTAGAGAGTCAACCACGGTTATCATTCCCAGAGGGTATATAGACGGATAGGTATCGTACTCTTTATGTATTTTCTTCAGGTCAATTCCTCTCTCAAGAGGCTCATCCTTAAGCAAAGAATTGCATGGATCTGGATTAGTATTCATAAGCATATCGTGGGCCAGATTCCAGGAAATATTCATTTGCTTAACATAAAACAACACACGCTCGCAGAAAGCATCCAGCAACTCATCCGCAGATGCCATCTCTCCGGGGTCTTTTGTCTCAGGTTTGTCTGGTCTGGCCGCCGTCCTACTAATGCCACCCTCGAACAGAGTTTCCTCCAGCACCCTGGGGAGGATCATACCGCCGGCTCCCGCCGCGCCTGTTGAAACCATATACCTGCCGGTGACGCTATTGGTAACACAGCCACCCACCTGCGTCCTCTTAGCATCCTCAGGGGAATAGCCTCTCATCAGCGCCCATCTCTCAAGCAAATCTTCGTTGAACCACGAAGGATGCCCCGTGCCAGCGCGCAATAGGTCGATTGCTCGTTCCACAACCTTGGGCGAGATATTACGGTGGTAAAGAACTGCAATAGGCGGCTGGTTAATGTGGAGATTGCTCATAGCCTCGAGAATCAGGCAGCTTAGGTCGTTGGACGCATCCCTGCCGTCTCTGGTACTTCCGCAAATATTGAGAGTGTAGAATGTCTCACCGCCAGCCTTTCCGGTAAAGGTCACGGGCCACTCCAAAGCAATGCCCACATCTTGGATCTTGATGAAGAGACACTCCAGAAGCTCCAGTGCCTTTTCCCGGGTGATCCGCCCTGCTTTCATATCAGCTTCATAATAGGGCCACCATATCCGGTCAACTCTGTAACCACCGCCATTACCATTTACTGCCAGGAAATGTGCTGCTACTTCAATAATCCAAAAAAACTGAAGAGCTTCGTGGAAGCTTCGTGCAGGATTGGCTGGCACCCACTCCAAAACGTCAGCCATCTCCTCCAACTCCTTCCTGCGGACCCTGTCCTTCTCCGCCTTAGCCTGTTCCCTAGCCAATCCAGCATATCTCTGGCTAAAGCGTATTATGCCCCTGCCGCACATCGCCATCGCCTCCCAGTTATTCTTCTTCTCAATATACTCAGCCGGGTTCATCTCCAAGACTTTGCGGTCCAAATCCTTTAACTTGGCCTCGGCTCGCTCAATCCTTGACTTGAGCCCTTCCTTGAAAAGCGTAGCGTAGTCATAACTTAAGTTGACTATGCCCATCTCCCAGAGTTTCGCCTCGATTGGCGTAGCCAGCCCCGCCAGCACATCTGGAACCACGTCTCTGGGCAGCATTGCCTTTATTCGGTCTGCTATACACTTACCTTTCCAAAACTCACAGATATCCTCGACTATTTCCTTTCTCTCGTCATCAGTCACCATCTCCGAGAATCCGCCGCTGGTGACGGCTTCAGACATATGTTGCATGGCAATCTCGGGATACCATCTCAATTCGTCTGGAGCACTATTGGGATCCCCTACAATGAGCTCACCAGGCTTGATGAAGATGGGAAACTTTTCGCACAGGTTGACGAAAACCTTCGCCACTCGCGTGACCCACGGCTGTCCATCGGTTTCCCTGTGGGATTCGGTTACTAGCCTTGCCCTGTCTAAGTCAACCTTGATATTCTCTCCCTGACGAAAGGTGCACTTTGCTAACCCAATAGCGATGTTAATGAAGTCTTTTACTACTGCTGCCTTCCATTTCAAACCTTCCCTCAGTTTGGCAGTACGAGGCGTGGAACCAAATCCCCACTCGTAGGGCGGCCTCCTTTTTGTCCTGTCCTCAAATGACAGATTGCCGGGCTCCGGTATTTTCTGCCCTGCTACTTGCCTCATCTTATCGCTTCAAAAGCCTCCTCCTCGGTTACTTGCCGAACCTTCACTTCGATTTCCTGCCCTTATTCTACCAGTGTCTTTCTCAAAGTCAATATGCCCATCCAGCCCATTAGTGTGACGTGAACCCCATTAAGCTGGAGTAAATCGCGCCACGAATAAGCTACTCCTTTCTGCTCTTTTTGCACAACTCTGCGGACTCTGCTAAGCCAGGGCACCGTGCGGCCGCTCCTCGCGATACCACGCCGCTAGGGGGTCTCGCGTGTTCATTGCGCTTCCTTCTAGTGGAGATTGCACATCTTGGACGTTTGTTGCCCGCAATGAACAATTCAGGCTTCTGTTGCCCGAGTTGAACAATACTCACTGCTGAGTAATTGTAACCGTCACGCGCTATGTTATCCCGAATATCTTACTCTTCAGCCATTCGTGAAGGTGTCTGGGAACTAAGCATGAAGCCCATTTGCCGGGCATTTACGACTGCCTTGTCTTGGTAGCAGTTGTTGAACAGGACGTGCATTCCCTTCGTTTGAGCCATGAGTTTGCCAATCTTCTCGACCCAGGGCTTGAGTTGCTCCTCGGTGTAGAGGTAGTTGAAACGCTCGGCCGGGCCGATACCTTTCTTTTCCCACGTCTCGGTGTTCCTGCCGTGGAAGCGAACCAGCCCGACATCGGACGTCGCCTCGGCGACAGGCGGCACACTGGACTTGAAGCCCTGAGGCTCGTCCACGCACACGAACGGCAAATCATTGTCTCGAAGAAAGGCCAGTGTTCTCTCCATGTTTTTGCTGTTGAGCCAGGAATTGTGACGAAACTCGATTGCTAGCCTGTACTGAGGAAGCTTCTGCTTGCAGGAAAGGATGTACTCACGCTGTTCATTACCAGGGTAAAACCAGGATGGGAACTGGAAGAGCACCACACCAAGCTTCCCGGCGCTGTCCAGGGGCAGTAGGGCGCTTTCAAATCTCTTCCATAGATCATCCGTCAGCTCAGCCGGAAGGTCGCGATAGTAAAGATTGGCCTTTTGACCCATCTCAGGAGGCAGTTCTTGTCGGATAGCTTTGGGTAATGAGTTGAGCGGGGTCGGGTGCTGTGTAAACAGCCTGAAAACCTTGAAGTCGAAGATAAAGTCGTTGGACGTCCGCTCCGCCCACAGATAGCTATTTCTCTCGTTGGGCAACGCATAATAGCTGCTGTCCACTTCGACGATGTTGAACTGGCTGGCATAGTATTGCAGGCGGGCTTCGGCCGAGCGCGCAGAATCGGGGTAGAAGCAACCGCAACTTATCAGTGTGGGATCAGTCCACGAGCAAGTTCCTACGCGAATGATTGCCATTCCGTTCCTTCCTGCTCTTATTTTACTGGGAGCACGAGCAAGGGGCAACCAGAGAGCTTACCTGGCGGCAACCGGTAGGTTTTGCCGCAGTTGCCCCTCTTAAGGTAAGAGGGGCAAGGCCTGCCCGCCGAATAAATTCTTTGGCAGGCGGGGGAGTTATGAAGGAGAGAACTATGCCTTCAGCGATAAGGCGCAGGCATAACCCCCCAATATCCCCCCTTATCTTGAGGGGGGATATTGGATGAGAGTTCCGTGGTTTTGAGGGCGTCCTTGCGGAAGGGTCATGCAGCACGAGGCTAACCCGCCTGCCGAGCCCTGGCGAGCAGGAGCCTCGCACTACATTTTGGAGCAGGGCTCCTCATTCAGGTGATTAGGGTGCGATTTACGTAGTCGCGGAGCGGTCATAACCCCCCTATCCCCCCTTATCTTAAGGGGGGAAATCATTGTGGGCGAACTTTGTCTTGATGGGGAAATTACTGGGGGAGAACCATATCTTAAAGGGGGGACGTTGGATGGGAGTTCTGTGGTTCTAGAGGGGCATTGCGGAAATGTCGAAGCGGAATGAGGGTCCGGGCAATGATGTTCAGGGTGCCATCTCGCTTCTGGACTGTCCCTTCAACCACGATTAGCGGCTCAAGTCTGAACACCTGACGATACCGTTTGTATACATCAGGTCTGGCTACTACATTTATCATGCCTTCCTCATCCTCCAGCGTCATGAAGGCGAAACCTTTGGCAGTAGGTGGCTTCTGCCTGATAACGACATAGCCGGCTATGCGTACCTGGGCATCTGAGGGAAAACGGGCCAACTCGGAGCTTTTGAGCAAGCCATCCCCGGATATGTCCTTTCTAAATACCTGCATCGGGTGGTATTTCGTGGACAGTCCCTGCACTTCGTAGTCCACCTTCATCTCCTCCAGTTCGGTGAAATCAGGCAGTGAAACCGTGATATCGCTAAATCGTAAAGGCAACTCCCCCGGGCATGTCTTCTCCAAGAGGCCAAGCTGCCACAGTAGCTGCCTCTTCTGGCAGCCGAAGGAATCAAAGGCGCCGGCCAGGATAAGGTTTCCCACAGGCTGCCTCTCCAGTCTGGTCCTGAGATAGAAATCTTCCAGCGAACGATAAGGAGCCCTTTCCCGTTCAGCCACTATCTGGTTCATGGCTTTTTCTCCCATTTCCTTTATGTACATAAAACCAAGCCTGACCCTTCGCTCAGGACAGTCTTTGCCGCCTTCGATGGTACACCTGGCGGCGCTCCTGTTGATGTCTGCCGGCAAGATTTCGATTCCATGCCTCTTGGCATCCCGCACAATGACCTCCGGTAAATAGAATCCCATGGGCTGATTATTGAGTAAGGCGCAATAAAACTCGGCCGGGTAATAGTGCTTGAGCCAGGCAGATTGATAGCACAGAAGGGCAAATCCGGCGGCATGGCTCTTGCAAAAGCCGTATTCAGCAAAGCCTTCCAGGGCTTCAAAGATGCGACCCGCGAGGTCTGTCTCCATGTCATTTTTCTTTGCTCCGTCAATGAACTTCTGCCTCAACTCGTTCATGGCGTCCTTCGACCTTTTCCTGCTCATGGCCCTTCTCAAGGAGTCGGCCTCACCCGGCGTAAAACTGGCTATGGCAGAAGCAACCTGAATCACCTGTTCTTGAAAAAGGAGGACTCCCAGGGTATCTTCAAGTATTGGCTCCAGCTCTGGATGCAGATATGTTACCTTTTCCAGGCCCTTCCTTCTGCGAATATACGGGTGGACCATATTTCCCTGCAGCGGCCCCGGCCTGATTAGAGCTACCTCGATAGTCAGGTCCTCGATAGAGCGCGGCTTTATCTGCGGCAGGGTCTGCATCTGCGCCCGGCTTTCCACCTGGAAGACGCCTATTGTGTCGCCCTGGCAAATCATGTCGTAGACCTTCTCATCATCCAGAGGCAATTTATCCAGCCCAGCACTCACGGCGGTGAGTGCTGGGCTCGTGTCGTGATTTTTCTCAACAAGCTCGCAGGCTTCGCGGATGAGCGATAGCATCCGCAGGCCAAGCAAGTCCACTTTTATCAATCCGGCATCGGCAACGCTGTCTTTATCCCACTGGCAGACTATCCTGCCGGGCATGGTAGCTTTCTCCAGGGGCACTATTTCAGTCAAAGGACAGGAGGAGACGAGCATCCCCCCATTATGAATTGACAGGTGCCTGGGGAAATCGTAAATCTCCCGACAGAGAGAGGTGAATTCCTGCCAGGGCATAGACTTGAGATAAGGCGAAAATTCCTCAATGCCGGCAAGGTCCTGCTCTATATCTTTAGCGCTGTATACCCAGGCCGACTTTGCCATCCTATCAAGCAGGTGGTCCGGCATCCCCAGCGCCTTGCCCACCTCTCTGACGGCATTTCTGGCCTGGAAGGTTACATAGGTGCAGACCATGGCGGTATGCGCCTGTCCGTATTTTCCATAAACGTATTGAATGAGCTTTTCCCTGTGATTTGTGGACACGTCTATATCTATGTCGGGAACAGATGACATTTCCTCATTCAAAAATCTGCCCAGAAACAGCTTATTCTTTAATGGGTCCACCCTGGTTATGCCCAGAATATAGGCCACTATGGAATTGGCCGCCGACCCTCTGCCCTGAGCGGGAATTCCATTTCTTTCAGCATAGTCCATAATGTCCCACACGATGAGAAAGTAGCCCGACAGTCCGAGTTTCTCTATCAGATTAAGCTCGTGATTGAGCCGACTCTCTACCTCCGGACTCACATCCTCGTACCTGCCGTGCGCCTTCTGCCAGCATAACTCGGCCAGATATTCTCTGGCAGTTTCACCCTGCGGTAAGAGAAATTCCGGGAAACGATAGCCGGAGAAATCCAGATTGACGTCGCACTGCTCGGCTATGGCAAGCGTATTTGAAATCGCACGGGGATAATCCCGGAAAAGCTGTGCCATCTCTTCAAATGATTTGAGGTGAAATTCGGAGTTCAGTCTCAAGGAATCGCATTCGTCCAGTATTGTCCGGTCCCTGATGCAGGTGAGCACGTCGTGAATCCTGTGGTTTTCCTTCCGGGCATAGTGAGCATTGTTGGTAGCTACATAACCCAGCCTGAGACCTTCAGCCAGCCCGACCAATGCGTGGCAAAGGTGTTTATCCTCGGGATAGAGGTTGTTTTGAAGCTCTATGTAGAAGTTCTCCCGGCCGAAAATCCCGATATACCTTTCGGCCAGTTCGTAAGCCTTTTCCGTTCGTCCGAAAATGATTGAACTGGCGACTTCTCCCTTCCGGCAGCCGGAGAGGCAAATTAGATTGGCGGAGTGACGGGCGAGAGTTTCCAGATTGAGGACGGGACTGCCCTTCCTCTGTCCTAACTGGGCCCTAGTTATCAGGCGGCACAGGTTGGAGTAGCCTTCGTTATTTTTCGCCAGCAATGTAAGATGATTCTCGTTTTCCAGCGTCATCTCCGCTCCAATAATGGGCTTGATGCCGGCTTTCAGACAGGCTTTGTAGAAGCGGATAGCTGCATATAACCCGTTATGGTCGGTAAGAGCTAACGCAGGCATTTTGAGATATGCTGCCCGGCTTACCAAATCCTCCGGATGAGACGCGCCATCGAGAAGAGAAAAATTAGAATGGCAATGAAGCTCCACATAACTTTTCATGCCCGGGATGTGTTAAGACTCCTAATCATAGATGCGCTGCAGGTACCAGACTCCGGTAAGCAAATTGCGGTAGAGATCGCAGACGGTGCCGGACTCAGTCCTGACCTGGAAGTATTCCCTTTCGACCGGTCTCCTCCACCATCCCTGAACTACCCGCCATTGTTTCAGCGTCTCTCCCACTCCTTCCCTTCTTCCTCTATAAAGAAGGGCGGCCGGCTCGTGCTGGACGCCTTCCTCGACTTCCAGCCTTTTAGCTTCTTTGAATAACTTACTCATCTTTCACAGGTCGAATTCCGTGAAGGAAAAAGAGTCCTCCGGCAACGGACTGTTCGGTTTAACGAGCACCTTGCCAACCACTCCTTTGCCGTATCTCTGCCGGAGCCAGCTTATCGCTGAAGCCAGCCTTTCCCTGTGCCTTAGCGGCCCGGCTAAGAATAAAGCTTGCCTCCCGCTTTCGGGGCAGAAATCGGTCACAGTCAGCCTCATTTCGCCTACGGAAGCCGTGAATCTTGCCTTCTCCAGGTACTGTTTTAAGTGACGCAACATCGTTTCTGTACAGGAAGTCGCTTCCTTGAAGTGAACCACCCGCTGAGCAATATGGTCATTGCTAAAATGCAGGGATATTGATAGCCGCAGACAGCATTGCCAGCGCTCCCTCAATCGTTGGCTTAGCCTGGTCAGGAGTTCATCACCACCAGCTAAAACTTGACCGATAGTCTCTGCCGCAGGCTCGAAATAAATATGCTCTTCCAGCATCGGCACCTTGCTCCAGGGAATTAACGTTGACCCATCGATGCCGTTGGATAGTTCCCACAACCGCTTGCCCTCATTTCCAAATTCCAGGCTGATTACCGCCAGCGATAAACTGCCCAGTTGTCCCATTCGATGGATGCCCAGCAATTCAAGCCGCTCCAGGGTTCTGGATGAGGCCGGTAAAAAGCATACAGGCAAGTCTTTAAGGAAATCCTTTTCCTCTCTTTCATTAATAACAATAACCTTTCCCGGCCCGGCAACCCGGCTGGCCGCCCAGGCCGCAAATTTATTCGGCGCAATTGATGCGAGGGGATGAAGCTGGAAACGTTCTTCGATTATCTGCTTGACCTCCCCAATAAATCGAAGTTCATCGCGTTCGTAGCTCAAATCAATGAAAGCAGAGCCGGGGGTCCCTGCTTCCACCACCGGGCTGCAATCGGCGAGCAAGGTCAAGATAGCGGTAAAGGCACTGGCGTATTTTCCCTCGTCCAGCGGCAGGAATACCCCCTGCGGGCATAGAGCATATGCCTCTCTCAGGGGCATGCCCTGCCTTACGCCACATGATAATGCCTCCTTTGAGGCATCATATACGACTTTCCGTTCATAAGGCAGGCCACCGATAATAATCGGTTTTCCTCTTAACGAATCGTTATCTCTTACCTCGACTTGAACAACGAAGTGAGGAAAGAAGAAACATGCGACTCTCACCCCAGCCCCCTTGACTAATCTTCCAGCTTTCTCAGGACGGCAACCACTTTACCCTGCACCTCAACGTTTTCAGGCCTGGTGTATATGGATTTCATTTCGCTATTCGCCGGCTGCAGGCGAATACGTCTTGGTTCGCGGTAAATCTTTTTCAGCGTTACCTCTTGCTCATTCTTAAGCCACACTGCTGCCGTTTCGCCATCTGCCACGGTTTGCGTTGCTTCCATAATCACGATATCGCCGTCATTGATGAGGGCATCAAGCATGGATGTCCCTTTTACCTTCAGGGCATAGATATCGCCCCTCCTCCCTACCAAATCTGTTGTGACCCTCAGCGTTTCTTCAGCATGGTTGGTCCAGGTGCCCGAATCTACGACAGGAATCGGTTCTCCAGCAGCAATCGTCCCCAGCAGCGGCACCTCTATAATGTCCTTTTCCACAAGCTGGATGCTTCTGAAAACCTCAGGGTCGCGGCGAATTTGTCCTTCTCTCTCCAGGATATTCAAATGATACTGGACCAGCGAGGTCGAACTAATGTTGCAACCTCTCATGATATCTCTGACAGTCGGCGCATAGCCTTTTTCGTCGAGAGAATGGCGTATATATTCAAGAATCCTCTCTCTAATCTCGGGCTTCCTCATGATAGCCTCCTATCACAATTTGTATTTAACAAGTGTTCTATAGCACAAGTGTAGCAACCAGGGTGGTGAGTTGTCAAGACCCTTCAGTAGAAGCGAGCGAAATATCCTGAATAGGCGGCTAACTGTTCTGTCTTATATACCAGGCGCTTTGATGGACTTATCGTCCGCACAAATAATCCGCTAGAATGCTCGCTTCCAAGGACTATCGCCACTGGATAGCGATGGATTCTCTCCGGAAAAGATGCACCGCCGCACGCAGGGCGATGATATCCACGGCGATGATTACCAGTGCCAGCACCAGGGTCCGCAAGGTAGTAAACCAGATGATTCCGGTGACCTGAATACCAATCAAAGCCAGGATTGGGAAGACAACAATCAAGGCAATATTCTGGGCGCCTTTGGAGTCTTTCGCCCGCGAAGACCCGATGACACCGAGCATGAAGCTGAGAATAGCAACCGCCGGCGTAAGCAAAAAGAGGCTGAGAAACCAGCTGGGTGTGAGCACTAGTCCGCTGAGATTACCCCATCCCAGCAAACTTATCACCAACAGAAAGAACCCTGCCGAAATCCAGGTCATCAGAACCGCGGGTATTGCCCCAGTCAGCGTCTTGCCCAAGAGAAGTTCCCAGGTCCTGACCGGTGTCGCCAGCAGGGCTTCCAGGCTGCCCGTCAGCTTTTCGTCAACAATACTGAAGGCAGCTATGCCGATGCCAATCATAACAGGAATGAGCAGTAGAATGAACTGAAACTGGTTGAGCAATAGCACAAGGAGCTGCTCCGAAGCCGGAAGTGCAGCTGCCTCCGGAATAGTCTGAAGGAGCTTCTCCAGTGCTGTTTGAAATATCGAGCTCCCCAGCATACCCTCACTTCCGAACCTGAACGCAAGCCAGAAGTAGAGAATGAACTGCCCTACGACTGCAAACGGAAGCAGCGTCACCAGAAGAGCGCTGTTCGGGTCGGTAAACAGCAGACCCCATTCCTTGCGCAGGATGTTACGAATGCGCCTGAGCGTCACTAATCTTCTCCTCGTTCATCAGCCTGAGATAGACCTGCTCGAGCGTATACTGCTCTTCAGAGACGGTAACCACCTTGCCGCCAGCTTCAACAATTGCCCTCACCAGTTCGGGGCGGTTACGTTCCGAATCCATGAGTTCCACACTGAGGCGAGAGCCCTCTTTCCGTGCCTCCTGGACAAACGGCAACCCCTTCACCACCGCCAGAATGTTGGGGTCCGGCGACTGCAATTCTACGATCACCTTGCGCCGGAAGAAGCGCCGGCGCAGGCTCTCCGCTGTATCCAGGGCCAGAAGCCTGGTCTGAATGACGGCAATGCGATTACACAGCATTTCCGCCTCAGCAAGATTATGGGTGGAAAGAAAGACGGTGCACCCCTCCTCTTGCATTCTGCGTATCAACTGGCGGACCTCACTGGCAGCTTCGGGATCCAGCCCGGATGTCGGCTCATCCAGGAAAAGCACCTTCGGCTCGTGCATCAGGGCTCTGGCCAGGGCCAAGCGTTGCTTCATCCCCTTGGAAAACGTGCCCGCCCTGTCATCCCTCCGTTCCCAGAGCCCCATCAACTTGAGATACTTCTCCACCCTTGTGCTCACATCGTCGATGGGGTAGAAGCCTGCGAAATACTCCAGGTTACGCCTGGCGCTGAGGCGGCCATAAAGACCGGGCGTCTCCGTCAGCATGCCGATAACCTCGTGCAGTTTCTCCACATCCCGGTCAATTCTGTGGCCAGCGACGACAGCTTCTCCGCCAGTCGGCCGGATTATTCCTGCCAGCATGCGAATTGTGGTCGTCTTCCCCGCCCCATTTGGTCCCAGGAAACCAAGCACCTCGCCGGACTCAACCGCCATGGTCAAGTCGTCCACCGCGATTACGTCCTTGAAGCGGCGTGAAAGACCAGAAGTCTCAATTATCGCCATGCAATAATACCCCTTGTTGCAGTCCTAAGAAGCATGTCCGGAAACCCTGGAAACGTGCGCTACGGCAGTATTATATAGTAAGGGCTCGGCGAGTGTCACGGATTGACTTCTGGCTGACATTCTCTGGAATTGTCGAACAATGCGCTGCTTTGTCCAAGCCATTGACAACTGTCTGGCAGAGACGTAATATACTGACGATGGCGACAGGGTAATTCCTGGCAACCAAAATGAACTGATTGATGGTTGCTTTAGTATACAAGTCCTTACAATCTGTTTTTGTCTGCTGGCTCAAGTGGCGGACACGTCGGGGATCCTGGCTAGAGCGAAACCCGCATCCGATTGTTTCCAGGAGCCCTACGTGTGACCCAAATCCAGGATGCATGCGCTGTTGTCATCCCGCGTGAAGCAGGTAAACTACCATGTCAGTTCACATACCTTTTCTGCGCCGTCCTCATGACGTCCCATCCCATCTGAGCGAGGAACAGGTCAAAAAGAGCCTGAGGAAGAGCATCTTCGATGGCTCGGCTTATTCCGTAATGCTGGGGCTGACGCAGAACTACATTACGCCCTACGCGCTGACAATGAAGGCAACTACTCAACAGATTGGCTTGCTGACCAGCGTGCCCAATTTCACCATGGCAGCGGCGCAGTTCGCAGCGCCGGCCTTCTCTGAAAGAATAGGGAGTCGAAAGGGCTTCATACTCCCCATGGTCCTTATGCACGCCTTGATGTGGCTGCCGGTTCTCCTCGTTCCCTATCTGTTCCAGACACACCAAGTCTGGTGGCTGATAGCGTTCATGACCCTGAGCACCGCCTTCGATTCTGCCGTGAACCCCGCGTGGGGAAGCCTGATGGCGGACCTGGTGCCGACGCAGATGCGCGGCCGATACTTCGGCCTGCGCAACCGCATTACTGCCTTTGTCTCCATGGCATTCAGCTATGCCGCCGGGGGCATCTTACAATTGCTCACCGGAAATACCAACCTGGCTTTCACCATCATATTTGTCGGAGCAATGGCATCGAGGCTGGTCTCGTTCTATTTTCTGTCAAAGATGTACGAACCACTGAGCCTGGCGACCCAGAGGCGCGGCCATGACAGCATGCTGAAAATGGCCCGGGGCCTGTTCTCCACCAACATCGGCATGTTCATAGTTTTCTGCGCATTGATGAATTTTGCGACGACTGTGGCCGGACCGTTCTTCTCTCCATATATGCTGCGCGACCTCAATCTCAGCTACATCGTTTATACCATGCTGAACTCCGCGGCGGGGCTGGCGACCGTCGGTTTTATGACCTGGTGGGGCAAACGGATCGACAGGGCAGGAAGCATCAAGGTTTTGAAAATCACATCACTCTTTGTTCCATTTGTACCGCTCGGGTGGCTGCCAAGTCACAGTCTATGGTGGCTCACCATCATGCAGGTATTTTCGGGGTTTGCCTGGGCGGGTTTCCAGCTTTCGAGCGGCGTCTTTATCTTCGATGCGGCTCCCCCACAAAACAGGACGCGGTATATAGCTGTTTACAACTCTCTGATCTACCTGGGGGTCAGCCTGGGGGCTCTGGTCGGCGGTGTTGTGACGCCACTCTTGCCACCTATCATGGGGAGTTCTTTCCTCTCAATCTTTGCAGTTTCAGGAGCAGCCCGGTTGGCCGTGTCGCTCTTTTTCCTGCGGCGCATCAAGGAAGTGCGCAAGGTGCAGCAAATTGATGCCAGCGAACTGCTATTCAGCGATTTTCAGCGCCCCTGGATAAATCAGGCATATGGCTACATGGCAGACCATTTCCGCCGTCGAAAAACGCACTGAACCTGGTCAAATCTCCCGCACAGCAAAGCACTGGTTTGTAATGAGCCTAATCGGCCGCTATCTCTAGAATTCGCATCCTGATGAAGCAGCCTGCATCATATACAGAGCCATTACGCCACCTCTGGATGGAGGGTTGGCTTCAACAGTTCCATGTCCAGGACATACTGCGGAGTTAGCGAATCGCAAAACGACGCGTTCGTATGCCATAGCTGACAAAAGAACGAGCTCCTACTGCTTGAGCTGAACAATACGCACTACGTGACAGCATCGAACCTTCCGTCTCTTGTTCGACTCAGAGACTCTATTCCAGGGTATCCCCTTAATGCTATAATTCGACCCTCCAGTTCGACCCCGATCATCTTATTCGTACCAATAACAGACATCGATAACAGGATAGGCAATGAACATTCGAGAGTACAATAGAGACGCCTGGGATCGTGAGGTGAAGAAAAGCAACAAATGGACCATCCCGGTGAGTGCCGAGACCATCGCGAAGGCACGCCAAGGTGACTGGCAGATTGTTCTCACACCAACCATACCCGTTCCGGCGGCCTGGTTTCCGCAACTCAAGGGAGCGGATGTATTATGCCTCGCAAGTGGAGGCGGGCAGCAAGGTCCGGTGCTAGCAGCGGCAGGCGCCAATGTAACCGTCCTGGACAATTCACCGTTGCAGTTGGAGCAGGATCGCTTCATAGCCCAAAGGGATGGTCTGAGTATCCGCTTAATAGAAGGAGATATGGCGGACCTCCATATGTTTGATTCCATGAGTTACGACCTGATAGTTCATCCGGTCTCAAATACATTCGTACCGGACGTGCGGCCAGTCTGGCGGGAAGCGTTCCGTGTATTGCGGCACGGGGGCGTGCTTCTGGCAGGTTTCATGAACCCTGCTGCCTACCTGGTGGACTACGAACTGGCGGAGCGTACGGGTGTGCTGCAGGTGAAATACCGCATTCCTTATTCGGACATCTACGATCTGCCGGAAGAGGAGAAGAAACACAGACTGGAACAGGGCGAACCAATGGAATTTAGCCACACCCTTGACGATCAAATAGGCGGGCAACTTGCAGCCGGTTTTATTATTACGGGTTTCTATGAAGACAGGACTCCTCCTTCAGATAAGGAACCCCTCACTACGTATATGCCTAATTGCATGGCGACGCGGGCAGTCAAGCCTTAGTAAGTGCTTTGCCGTGTCCTCCCGAGTGCCACCACAGACCTCACCGGAAACCAAACTCGAACATAAGCTATCTGACTTGGAGGACAATTCAACTACTCTCTGTTTTAAAAAGACGAGTTGTCGTCCAATCCGGCAAACTGCACAAAAGTCAGAACTGTTGGGGCACTTTTCGTCATTTCGTTTCAGGGATGCTTGACCATATGAAATGGATGATATTTCTGTATCGAACAGTGGAAATCTAATGGACTGTTACTCACCGAGTCTGTCACCTATTTCCAGTCTCGCCTGCCTGGCAAATTCGGTCGCCTCCATCTTGAATGATTTGTCCATTTGAACCTTCTGAACTAATATCGCCCCGCGTTTCAATGATACCACGAATCCATCTGCGCTACTGTTGATAATCTGACCCGGTAGACCACCCGCAATGTCATGAATTGGCTTCGAATCAAAGATCTTGAGCTTCTTACCATGAAAGTACGTTGTTGCTCCCGGTTGAGGGTTGGTGCCCCGAATGAGGTTATATACCCTCTCAATAGATGCAGCCCAGTTGATTATGGCATCCTTTTCAGTGCACAAGCCCTCGTAAGTGGCTTGTGATTCATCCTGAGAGATTCGCGGAGCCATTCCCCTCTTAATCAGCTCGATACTCTCCACCAATGCCTCTATACCCAAGGGAAAGAGTTTCTCAAAATAGAGCGAGCCGACAGTATCATCAGGAGAGATTTCCACCTCCTTCTGCAATAGGATAGGACCAGTGTCTACACCTCTGTCGGGCCAAAAGATGGTTATGCCTGTCTTAGTCTCGCCGTTGATGATAGCCCAGTTAATCGCACTGCCACCTCGATGCTTTGGAAGCAACGATGGGTGGTATTGTATTGTTCCTATATTGGGATAGTTTAAGATAGAATCCGGCAGAATACTGGTCACAAAAGCCATGACATTCAGGTCGGGATTCAATCTTGTGTACTCTTCATAGATTTCAGAGACTCGCATTGACCTTGGCTGAAAGACTGGTATACCCAGCTGGATTGCTAATTCCTTTAACGGGTTCCTCTTGCCCGCAGCGTCTTGAGGTGTATAGACTGCAACAACTTCTTCGCCCCTTTCAGTCAGCTTCTGAAGGACTTTCTCGCCAAAGGCTGCTTGTCCAATGCAGACAATGCGCATCGGTTAATTCTCTCGCTACTCACAATGACGGCCATCTACATTATAGACGCTGACGCAACTAATCAGAAGCAACTTCGTGAATATACGAGGGGTTCCCCCAACAGTTAGCCACTTTGTTATGCCTTGCCTGATAGCCATAAGAGCGGAGTGGAAGAGACGCGCGACAGAGCAGCGCAAGAGGGTGGAGAACAAGCCCGATAACAAAGAAGATACTAAGGTGGAATCAAGTGGAACATAGCGACAGACCCCATAGAAACAACCTGGCTGATCATTAGGTCACAAAACGATGGATTGCTCAGTGACTTCACTTTCATAAGGCAAACCAATATAGTGCTTCAGCGGCGGCCTTCAGTACGACTACATAGTGCGTCCAAAATACCGCTTCCACAGGACATGGCAGGAGGAAACACACTGGTTCTGGCTGAGACTGTCCTTGATAAGGTTCTGCAGCCGTACAATTGCCGCTCATTCTGGACGGTCGGTATCAGGGACCTAGCCGTGCCGGAGAGGGATTTTTTTCATCACTCCATGCCACGTGCCAAGACGGCTGTTGTTGTTGGCCACCATGTCACAACCAGAGAGGAATGGAAGTGGTACGTCTCAGCAAGCAGAGGCGCACACTGTGCCGCCGACGATCACGCTCGGAACGTGTCCCTACACCTCGAAGAAGCACTACTAAGACAAGGTTTTCCAACTGAGATAGTGCCCTATCCCGGGGAGAGCGGCCTGCAATTAAGGTTCGTGGCTCAATCAGCAGGCGCAGGTGAAATTGCCAAAAACGCATTTCTTCTGCACCCGCAATGGGGGCCATGGATACACTTACGTGTCTTAGCCACACAGGCTCTGACGAAGAACAAACCACGCCGTGTGATCTCAGTCTGCAATAATTGCGGTGCGTGTGTCTCGGCATGCCCTGCAGGTGCGATCGAAGATGATACCTTCAACGGACTCAAATGTCGCCAATTTCGCAAAGCGAGGGGAGAATACCATCCAGTTGGGCCAAAGCGCGAACTTAGATATTGCGAAATCTGTGCAGATATCTGCCCGATTGGATCGAAGCCCGACTAGTAACTATGCAATGATCGGATGCAGTAGTAACACTCAGCAGCAGTTCCATGTCCAAGACATGCCTGTGGAGCTAACGAGTCACAGAACGTTAGATTGCTACCTGTCACTCAGAAGTTATTATCACTGTTTGTAGTTTATGTGATACATGTGGCTGCCAAATAACTCAGAACCGGTGGATAAATCTGATTGTATTGAGCTCCACCCCTACGCCGACACGGACAAAGCTATTCTTTTCTAGAACTCGGACTGAAGCTCTATTATCAATATTTGTCTCGGCCTCGATGCGTCTTGCCTCAGGTTGGTCCTTCGCCCATTGAGTTACACCAGCGACCATTTCTGTTGCCAGACCCTGTCCCTGGAATTCAGGAAGGACTGAATACCCAATCTCAACTGTTCCTTGTTTGTCCGGAGGACCTTTGAAACCAATACTCCCACAGAGCACCGGATAATCATTGTCAACTCTAATTGCATACCATGCAAGCCAGCCTTCCCATTCCGGGTGTTCTTTATGGAGTCCGTAGAAATGACCCAGAACGTCTCTAAGATTGTCTGGGGGCCAGGTTTCCGGTACTAAAGCTCCCAAAAGGTTGGCGAACTCCACTCTGTCTTCAATTTCGGCTGCTGCAAGTATTTCTGTTCCTGCAACCAGTCTCAGTCTGTCTGTTGTTTGAACTATCATCCTGTTAACACACATTATGGCACTACGATTTGGACGCCTTCTTCGTTTCCGTCGAGAGGGCACCCAGTTTGGGGCCGAAGGGACCCAATCTAGATTGATCGTTGCCCGACCAGCGGTTTCCCAAGAGGGATTCTCACATTCAGCGGCGCAAGCACAATATGTGCCATGATATACCAAGCAGTGAGCGCACAGATCGTGAGATCTACCGCTGCGACGATGGTGAAGAACGACATCGCAGGCCCACCAAGATGGCTAAGGTCCAGGAAGACAAAGCCGAGAAGTAGTGTGAAGAATAGAAGCCCATGCGCGCGACTTATCCGTATTGCACCCATGAGGAATATTGCGGTGATCAACGTGAACATGACAAGGAACCAACCAATATCGACACTCGTGGGCTGAAGAATGCCAAAATGAGTTCCCAGCAAGATGCCGCCAAGGGCCATCCAGAACCCACCATATGACGAAAAAGCAGCAAAGCCGAAATTGTTGCCAGTTTCGAACTCTTTCATACCGGCCATGAGTTGCATCAGGCCACCGAAGAACAATGCTGTCCACAGAACGGGGCTGGCGCCGCACCAGCCAAAATTGTGAAACTGCAGCAGCAACGTTGTGCCGCCGAAGCCAGCAAGTCCCACCACCGCAGGGTTAGCTGAAGTTTTCCCGTTCAATCCAGATTAATCCTCCCTTTTATTATTCTGTGATAGGCATTCCGTTCAGAGTCAGTGTGTCTGCACTGGTCCTTTAAGATACCAGGCGTAACCTGCAAGTGATGGGCGGACGCTGGACAGACTGACTGAATCGAAAAGGTTGCCTTCTCTACTGCCCAAAACCACCCATAATAGGCTAACTGGCGGGCGGAGTCAATACGTCCCCTTTGAATTGAGGGCCTTGTTTTGGGTTCACGACACCAGGTATAATTGATTACCTGCGCATAACAAAGGGAAGCAAGATGCCAGATTATGCTTTTTTCCACAAACAATTTGTGCCGCTACCTGAAGCCAAAATCGGAGTCCTGACCCATGCCCTCCACTACGGCACCGCCTGCTTCGAGGGCATCCGTGGCAACTGGGACAGCAAAGAGAAACGGTTTTGTATTTTTAGAATCCAGCACCACTATGAGCGCATGCTTGATGGCTGTCGTATCCTGAAAATGAATCTCCCCTACACAGTTGATAAGCTTTGCCAATTGACGAGGGAGGTCGTGGAAAGAAGTGGCTATCAGGAAGACGTGTACATCCGTCCTCTAGCCTACAAAAGCTCCGAAGTTGTAGGAGTCCGTCTTCACAATCTGGAGGATGATTTCTGTATTATCGTCACCACGCTCCCTCCCTACCTAGATGCAGAAAATGGCGTTCGTTGCTGCACGTCGTCATGGCGTCGCGTGGATGATACCATGATTCCACCTCGAGGCAAGATTTGCGGCATTTACGTGAACAGCGCTCTGGCCAAAACAGAGGCCTGGGAAAATGGCTTTGATGAAGCAATACTGCTAACTCAGGATGGGCATGTCTCCGAGGGCAGCGGTGAGAATATCTTTCTCCTTTTAGGAGGAAAATTGATAACTCCTCCATCCTCCGACAACATTCTCATGGGCATCACCAGGGACACGGTCATGAAACTGGCCAGGAATGAGTTAGGCACAGATACCATTGAGAGGCCAGTGGACAGAAGTGAACTATATGTCGCTGAAGAATGCTTTTTCACCGGAACCGCAGCCAACGTGGCTCCGGTATTGGAGATTGACCATCGCCCGATAGGCACGGGCAAGATTGGCGAAATGACCGCCAAATTGCAGAAGCTCTTCGCCGAAGTGATGCTGGGAAGAAATTCTAAATACCCCGAATGGTACTACCTGGTTTCGCCTAAACCTGTGAAGGCATAACAGAATTTATTAAACGGTGGTCACCCCGGGATTTACCTGTAAAGCTTTAAGCAGATAGAGGAGGCGACAACTCTGCTCCAGGACAACGGTATAGTAATAGGCTTCCTCTAACAGCTGACTGGCGGCAAAACTTCCGTGCCCCCGCACCAGGACCACCCTGCACTCACTTAGCAGCCTGGCTATCCTCTCAGCGAGCTTCGCTGCCTTCACCTCCTTGCCTGCACTCAGAATAGGCACCCTAGCCAACAAAGCCCGCCCTTCCACATCGCGGGGCACAATCTCCTTTTCCGTGAACGATAAGGCAACAGCATAGGGCGGATGGGCATGCACCACTGCCAATGCGGAGGTGCTTTTGTAGATACAGCGATGAACCTCCAACTCTGTTGAAGCTAACGGCGTTGCCCGATTGTTCTTACATATCCCTGTCTCCACCAGATCTCCTTCCTGAATAGAGCCCAATGCACTGCCCCGATGGGTAATAACAAGATGCTCTCCAAGTTTGACGCTGAGATTACCTCCCTGGGGAGAAACCAATCCTTGAGTGAAGAGAGCTTGACCTATCGCCTGGAATTGAGACAACATTTCATAACCTACGAGATGCGCCGTATCACAGCCACCACCTTGCCCCAGATCCTGACATTGTCCGGACTGTCATAGAGCCGATCACTCGCTCCTGCTTCGGTGAAAGCGACTTCGTAGCCATCGGTGACCAGCCGATTACTTCTTGTTTGGTTTCTTCATCAGGCGGGACTTAAGTCTGGCGCCCTTATTTCCGTGGATAATGCCCTTGCTCACTGCTCTATCTATCTTACTTACGGCCAGCACCGCCTTCTGATGCGCCGATTCTTCCCCGGCAGCAATCGAATCTTTCGCTTTGACCGTAGATGTCTTAACACTACGGCGCACCAGCCGATTCCGTAACCGCCTTCTTTCCGCTGTCCTGGCTACATCACTACTGCCTTTACTTGTTGACACTTATTTCCCCCTTTCTGGCTACATTTACTACGTTCCATACTGAATGAATCTTCGACATTATTTTGCTCAACTGAGCAGCACTTTTCACCTCTAAGGTGAAATGCAGTGCGACACTATCGTCGCGATGATTGTCCATGCTTACCTCACTAAGGTTTACCCCTTCCTCGGCTATAATAGCACTAATATCCCGAATCAGGCCAACTCTGTCCCAAGCATCAACCTGAAGTGTCACGGGGTAGACCTGCGCCACGGCACCCCACTCTACTTTGACTAACCTTTCTTTCTCTTGTTCATGGATGATATTAGGACAATCCCTCCGGTGGACAGTGATACCTCGGCCTTGAGTAATATACCCAATAATCTTGTCTCCCGGCAAGGGATGACAGCAGTTAGCCAAACGAGTAAGCAGGTCTCCCACACCCAGTACATTAACGCTCACAGGGCTGATCTTCCGTGAAGGCACAACCTCAACCCCCTCTGCAGTTGGCTCCAGGTCTCCGCTTAATTTAAGAATCACCTGCGAAGAATTGATGCTGCCATTGCCCAGGGCGGCAAAAAGGTCATCTGCGCTGTCATAGTTAAGCAGGCGCGCTACCTTGTCTACACCGGGTAGACCAATGCCTAACCTCTTGAGTTCCTTATCCCAAATTTGCTTGCCGCTCTCAATGCATTGACTTCGTTCTTGCCTGGTAAACCATTGCCGAACCTTGTCTCGTGCGTGGGACGTCTTAACATAGCCAAGCTCGGTATTAAGCCAGTCCAAGCTCGGGCCCTTATCCACTTTGCTGGCCATAATCTCCACCACATCGCCATTCTTAAGAGCATAATTCAAGGGTTCCAGTCTGCCATTCACTTTCGCCCCAATACATCTATAGCCCAGATCCGTATGAATACGAAAGGCGAAATCCAGAGGAGTGGCGCCCCTGGGCAACTCTTTTATCTCCCCCTTAGGGGTATAGACAAACACTCGATCTACAAGAACATCGGTCTTGACAGACTCCAGAAACTCTTCACTGTCGAACTCTTCTCTCCAATCACCAAGCTGTCGCAACCAAGCTATTTCGTCCTTGAACTGCTGACCTACTTTCCCTTCTTTGTAGAGCCAGTGAGCCGCCACCCCATATTCGTTGACCCGATGCATATCATGGGTCCGAATTTGAATTTCCAGCGGTGTTGTGCCCTGGCACATTACCGTAGTGTGCAAAGCTTGATAGCCATTGTCTTTTGGATTAGCAATAAAATCGTCGAATTCTTCAGGGATAGGCCGCCAGAGATTATGAATCACCCCCAATGCCTTATAACAATCCGAAACGGAGTTCACCAACAGGCGCAAAGCAAAAAGGTCGTGGATATCCCCAAAATGTTTGCCCTGCGCATCATATTTAGCCATTTTTTGATATATGCTATAAATATGTTTTGGCCGGCCATAAACCTTGGCTTCTATGCCGGCTTTATCTAATTCCTGGCTTAACTTCTGACTAACCTCGGTTATGAAGCTTTCCCTTTCGACTCGCTTTCCAGCCACTAAACGGGCAATCTGATGATATACACGTGGCTTCAAGTAGCGAAACGCCAAATCCTCTAACTGCCATTTCGCCTCTCTCATACCCAGACGGTGCGCCAGGGGAGCATATATCTCCAGAGTCTCTTGAGCGATGGTGCGCCGTTTCTCTACGGGCAAAACACCTAGTGTCCGCATGTTATGTAATCTGTCTGCCAACTTGATAAGGACCACCCGCAGGTCCTCAGCTGTGGCCAGAAGCATTTTGCGCAAGTTCTCCGCCTGAGCTTTCGATTTTGCCTCTCCTGCCCGAGCCCGACTTGCCAGCTTGTCTAGCTTCGTGACCCCATCAACAAGTTTAACGACCGGCACACCAAACTTGGCTTCTATCTCATCTAATGACACACCGCAGTCCTCGGGGACGTCATGCAACAGGGCAGCAGCTAAGGTTTCGGCATCGAGGTGCATTTCAGCCAGAATCATGGCCGTATTTAGAGGATGTTCTACATAAGGCTCTCCTGTTTTGCGCAGCTGCCCCTGGTGAGCTATCGCAGCGAATTCGTAAGCCGCTTTGACAAGAGCTATCTTATCTTCAGGCAGGTAAGTGCCAGCCTGTTCTACAAGCTTACTGCCATCCATCCAATTCATAATACTGCAAGAGCAAGAGTAACGCAAACCACAGTCAAGAAGGTGCTGACAAATGTCATTCCTCGCGAATCTTGTCGTGGGCAGAGTTGGATTGTTCGCTTTCTCAGAATAACAGGTAGCGAAGCGCTCATAATGACAATAGCAGGCGGGATAGTTACAATATGGTAAACTAGAAGACAGAGAGGGAGGATTTCTTTGTACAAAGCACCTCGAGGAACATTCGACATCCTGCCACAAGAACATGCCTGCTGGAAATACGTAGAGGAAAAGGCTGCTTTCCTATGCCGGCTCTACGGCTACCAACCCCTGAGTACGCCGATTTTCGAAGATGCCCAGGTTTTTGCCAAAACTGTGGCCGGGGGGACGGATATCATCGACAAGGAAATGTACATCTTTAAGGACAAAAGCGGACAAGAATTGGCCTTAAGGGCGGAGGGAACGGCACCGGTTTGCCGAGCATACCTAGAGCACGGACTATTTAACTTGCCACAACCTGTGAAGCTTTATTACATTGGACCAGCCTTCAGGTATGAGCGTCCCCAGTCCGGGAGGTACCGCCAGCATCATCAGTTTGGTTTTGAGGCATTGGGGGAGGCCGACCCTGCTCTCGATGCAGAGGTGATTGAAATGGCTCAACAATTCTTCTATTCTTTAGGGCTTCCTCAACTCACTATCCACCTCAACAGCATCGGCTGTAAGCTATGTCGTCCCCGGTATTTGGTAGTACTGAAGCAGCATTATTCTAGCTATATGGACCAGCTTTGCCCCGACTGCAAAGCCAGGCTGGTCAAGAACCCGCTACGCTTGCTCGATTGCAAGAAAGTCTCTTGCCAAGAGATAGCCAAAACCGCACCGAAAATCCCGGACTATCTGTGCCATGAATGCCAAATCCACTTTCAGAGCGTGCAAGAATATTTAGGGGCAGTGAGCATTCCCTTTCAACTGAATCCCAGGTTGGTGCGCGGACTGGATTACTACACGAGGACAGTGTTCGAGATTGAACCCCGAGAGGCAGGGGGACAAAGCACGCTCGGCGGAGGGGGGCGCTATGATCACCTCATTGAGGAATTAGGGGGAAGACCTACTCCTGCGGTGGGCTTTGCGACTGGCTTGGAAAGAATAATATTGAATCTGAAGAACCAGAGATTAGATATTCCACCATTGCCAAAGCCTGATGTTTTCATCGCCTACCTGGAACAGGAAGCGAAGATTGAGGCAATGAAGATTGCCTCAGAGCTACGCAGGGAGGGCATTCCTGTCATCATGGCTACGGGCGACAAAAGCCTGAAAGGACAGATGAGGCAAGCTAATTCCTTAGACATTGCCTACGCCCTCATCCTCGGCGAGCAGGAGCTCCTCCAGCGAACAGCAATGTTGCGGGACATGAGAAGCGGAGAACAGAAGAGCATTCCGTTAACTGAAATAGCCGGATTTCTCAAACAGTTCAAAATGTGATATAATTACCAGATAATTGATTATATGCTAATGCCCTCGAACGGAAAGCCTGAGTCTTCCCTCTTTGAGTCTGACTTCGTACTTCTGCAAATGTAACCAGGAATAAATTGCTAATGCCTCAAGACGACCTGAATAACCAGATAAATCACGCAAATTCGGAATATACCGCCAAAGACATCCAAATCTTGGATGAACTCAAGGCCGTACGTTTACGTCCAGGAATGTATATTGGCGGCACCGATAAGTACGGACTACACCAAATCCTCTACGAAATAGTGTACAACAGCATCGACGAAGCCATGGCCGGCTGCTGTGACCGAATCGAAGTGACAATCCACGAAGACAATAGCATCACCGTAACTGATAATGGGCGGGGTATCCCTACGGAGAATATCCCGGGGCAGAATATCACAGCTCTGGAAGCAGTTATGACTCGTCTGCACGCCGGAGCCAAGTTTAGTAATCACGTCTACGGTGTATCCAGTGGGCTGCACGGCGTTGGTGCTTCAGTGGTAAACGCCTTGTCTTCCTGGCTTAAGGCTGAGGTCAAGCGCCAGGGAACACTCTACCGCCAGGAATACCGTCAGGGAGTTCCCCAAAGCGGCGTAGAGACTGCTGGCGAAGCCCAGGACACAGGCACTTCAGTTTCCTTTCTTGCTGACAAAGCAATCTTCGAGAGCATTGACTACGATTTCGACATGGCCTGCCAGCGTCTGAGAGAGCTAGCTTACCTTAACAAAGGGGTAGAAATAGCTATCAAAGACAAGAGGGCCGACCAGGAGAAAGCGTTCTACTTCGATGGCGGAATAGCCAGTTATGTTCGGCGCCTCAACAAAAATAGAGGCGTTGTTCATCCTTATCCCATTTATATCTCCACCATGACAGATAGCACCGTCATAGAAGCAGCTTTGCAATATAATGACAGCTTCACGGAATCCACTCTCTCCTTCGCTAACTGTGTCAATACCAGAGACGGCGGCAGTCACCTCACGGGCTTTCGCTCGGCACTAACCCGGGTCTTCAACGATTATGCCCGTAGCGCGAAAATCTTGAAGGATACGGACCCCAACTTAACCGGGGAAGATGTGCGCGAGGGGGCGGTGGCCATCATCAGTGTAAAACTACCCCAGCCCCAGTTTGAAGGGCAAACCAAGGCAAGGCTGGGCAATCCCGAGGTGAAAAGTCATGTTGAATCTGCTGTAGCTAGCAGCTTGTCCCTCTACCTCGAGCAACACCCGAACGAGGCCAGGGCAATCATAGACAAGTGTCTCACGGCCGCCAAGGCCAGAGAGGCGGCACGCAAAGCTCGCGACCTCGTTCTAAAGAAGACCGGATTCGAAACATCAACCCTGCCCGGGAAATTAGCCGATTGTTCAGAGAAGGAGCCAGCGAAATGCGAGATCTACCTGGTCGAGGGCGACTCAGCCGGCGGCTCAGCTAAACAAGGGCGAGACCGCCGCTTTCAAGCCATTCTCCCGCTGAGAGGCAAAATACTGAATGTGGAAAAAGCGGCCAAGGATAAGATCCTGGAGCATGAGGAGCTAAGGGCCATCGTCACAGCGTTAAGAGCGAGTGCTGACGAACAATTTGATAGTTCGAGACTTCGCTACCACAGAATAATCATCATGACCGATGCCGATGTTGATGGCTCGCACATTCGCACTTTGCTCCTTACCTTCTTTTACCGCCACATGACAGAGTTGATCAACCAGGGCTACCTATACATTGCCCAGCCGCCTCTTTATCGACTCAAGTCCGGTAAACAGGAGTTCTGGCTTTACTCCGAACAGGAAAAGGAAAAAAGAATTAAGGAGCTGAAACAAGACAAAATAGAGATTCAGAGATACAAAGGGCTAGGGGAGATGACTCCCGTACAATTGTGGGAGACAACCATGAACCCCGCTAACAGAACCCTGCTCAAAGTAGAGGTAGTGGATGCCATAGCCGCTGACCAGTCTTTTCGTATGCTCATGGGCGACGAAGTTTTGCCTCGCAAAAGATTCATCCAGGCTCACGCCCAGAGCGTGAGGAACCTCGATATCTAGCCGTTCGGCTTCCCGGACCACCCAGGCTGTTGTGTGATATGGGGGAATTCGCTAAGGAATCCCGGTAATGGAAATAAATAACGGGATATGCGGAATTCTTTCCGCATAGTTACTGGCTAGAAGCCGTGACGAGCGCCAGATGGCTAATGCGACAGGCACACCACCAACAATCTCAGAACCGATACTTGGTTTGTGTCGCTCAATATGTGCTTCACAGGAGCCTATGTATCTAAAGCACAGTCCAGAGTCATATGCTCAGGCTAATGAGTGTTTTCCAGCCATCGACAGAAAAGTACAAGAATGCGGTGGGAAAGTCCACTATGGATGGCAGATTTGGGAATGGCCTGGTGTTTTGCTTGAAGCTGAATTTCACGCGGTTTGGCTCAGCCCAGAACATGAGTTAGTGGACATAACCCCCAAGTCGTTCAAGGTTGAGAAGATACTATTCTTGCCCGATCCCAGTATGAGATACGAGGGAAAACAGGTTAACAGTATTCGTGTCCCACTTTCAGACAACCCGATAACGCGAGATTTTATCGGAATATGTGATGCGATATTCCGGATTCAAAACAAGGGTAATAGAGCCAAGCAGTCAGCGGTGTCTCTTGAAGGGCCCGAATCTCAATTGCATCAGCGGTTGCAGGAGACTAGGTTACTGACGCTTCAGATGCTCGAAGCTGGTCTAAACCGCAACAGTCTATGCCCATGCAATAGCGGGAAAAAATACAAAGCATGTCATGGTAGGAAACTGGAGAAGAAGCTTGCTAGAGTCTAGTAGTCCTGCTTCTAACAACTCGTTACAGTCGCCGCCTTAGGCGGTCGGCTGAAGCGCAGCGTTGTCTGGCAGATGTCAGGAATCTCGACGATCCCAATAAATAATGGGATATGCGGAGAAATTCTGTATAATTACACGTTAGGCGGCCAGATAAACAGCCAATGATTACTATCGACTCACGCTGGAAGCAAACAACAAACCCACTTTACCCATGGGTAGCAACGGTAAACCGTATATTTGCTGCTTGCCAATTGCCACACCTGCTCGGCCCCACAATCGCTTTGATGTCGGACTATGGAGGTGAGCATCGAACAAGTCGATATGATACGATCTCGATTCTAGCGTTTGATTCTGAAGCAAGGGGTGAATGGGAATACAGACGACGGCAGATAAGGGGCAAGATTCTCAAAGACAGCAGGCGTATGAGTTTCAAGAACCTTGCTGACGGCAGGCGCAAACAAGCCTTGCTGCCCATCTTAAGTGCAGCGAATACGATTAACGGGATCTGTGCTACATTTGTTATTAGAAAGGAAATCAAGCACCTTTGTTCTTTGCCCGAGCACTTCAATGAATTTCGAAAGCATGTGAATCTGGAGGGAAGCTGGAATTCCAGAAGCTTCGACCGAGTCATACGTTTAGTGCATTTCGTGAGCCTTTTGATTGCAGGCCTTTCCCACCCAAAGCAGAATGTGTACTGGATATCAGACGAAGATTCTCTCTTTGCAAATACCCGTTGTTCTCAAGATGTCGTCAATTTAGCCACCTACTTCACCAGTTACTACGTCAAGTACCCATTGAGAGAGCTGGGCATCGGAACCACTCAGATCGATGAAGCCGACCTAGGATTGGAAGACCTCACGGCGGTGCCTGACCTTGTGGCGGGTGGGTTAGCAGAGATTGCCACGAGTATAGCTGCCACATATGGTGGCCGCATTCCTGTGGGCCTAGCATTATCTCTCCCCGCAAAACTGTCACCCAAGGCAAACGTACTAGCCGATTGGCTTGCGGATGATACTCAATCACTGAAAAGGCCAACAATCTGTTTTGATTTGGCTGAAACTGGTGAACTCGGTGTATCGCGATTGACCCTGGCGTGACGCCCTTACTTAAGAATGTCTCACAAAGAATCACCTAACAAGCCGCTGCCGTCGGCCGCCAAGGACAGCGGCTAAAGCACGCTATTATCCGACAGATGTCGGATATATGCTTTGTTCCCTTATATATTCCTCTACTTCAACCGGCACCAAGTAGCGAATTGACAGCCCGCGAGCCAGACGCTGACGGATATCCGAGGAACTGATGCCGATTACGGGCATATCCAGCTGGATGATCTTGTCGAGCAGCCCGGGTATTTCTGTTTGCAGGCGCTTCAAATCTTTTGAACCCAGCCTGGGTGCAACCACCAAACGGCATAGCTGAGCCACTTTCTCCGGTTCCTTCCACAAAGGTAACTCGGCTAAGGTATCGCGTCCCAGGATGAAGAACAGGCTTGCTTCACTGTCTAGCTGCTTTCGTAGCATCGTCAGGGTATCCACGGTGTAAGAGGGACCCGGGCGCTCTACCTCGAGAGCACTGAGCTTAAAGTGAGGGTTATCAGCTATGGCATGGAGCACCATCTCTACGCGGTGGGCCGCCGGAGTGATATGATGGTCTTGCTTAAGCCAGGGCTGACCAGCAGGCACGAAAAAAACTTCGCTCAATCCTAACTTTGTTCTTGCTTCCTCTGCAACGACCAGATGACCTATATGGATGGGGTCGAACGTACCTCCAAGAATCCCGATCTTCACTTCTTCACTTTCTCGGCCTGGGACGGAATATCGCTATTTCAGCCTGCGAAGTCATGTCCTCCTCCCGGCTCGCCTGCTCCACCATGTCCATGGCTTTCCTGGTCAATTCTAGCACAGCTTGGCCACTAAGAGCAGAAATGTAGAAGACAGGCGCCTCATGTTTGCTCAAGTGGCGCTTGATCTGCGGCAAGCGAACTTGAACCTCAGGCAAATCTACCTTGTTTACCGCCACGATTTTAGGCTTATGTGCCAAGCCTTTGTACAAGGCTATTTCTTTATCCAATGTCTTGAAGTCATCGATGACAGTCGGTGAACCTCCATCCAATAAATAGATGAACAACTTGGTTCTTTCCGCATGGCGCAAAAACTCGTTTCCCAGCCCCTTGCCAAGATGAGCGCCCTCGACAAGACCGGGAATTTCGGCGACAATAAAGTCCCTTTTGTCGCCCACCATAACGCCCAGAACCGGCAGACGGGTGGTAAAGGGATAATCGGCGATTTCGGGTCTGGCTCTTGATATCGCCGATAGCAGAGTGGATTTCCCCGAGTTCGGATGCCCGACAATACAGATATCGGTAACGACTTTCACCTCGAGGATAATATCCCGCTTTTCACCTGATTGACCCTTACTGGCGATCTTGGGAGCTTGATTTACTGCCGTGGCAAAACGCGCATTACCCAGTCCTCCCCGGCCCCCCTTGGCCGCCAAGACCTTTTGCCCGGGCGTTCTCAAGTCCGCCACCAATTTCTCCTGCCCCGACTTAGCTTTAGTGGAAACCAGTGTACCCACTGGCACCGAGATAACTAAATCCTCGCCATTCTTGCCACGCTTTCGCCAACTGCTTCCTCGACGGCCATGTCTGGCTACAAATTCCTTCTTCCATTTCATCCAGCCCAAGTCAACTAAGTTGGAATCAGCTACAATAATCACACTGCCACCATTCCCACCATCTCCTCCATCCGGCCCGCCAGAAGGCACATACTTCTCCCGCCGAAAACTGACACAGCCGTCACCCCCAGAGCCACCCTGGACTGTGATTTCCCTCTTATATACCATATATTAATTACCTACTGTATATTAATTGATATAAGTAGATGAGTACTAACTATTATAATCGATGTTGTTAAGTGGTAAATAAGTAGCGCAGGAGATCAATACTGAGTGGGCCGTGAAGGCAGGCAAAACAACAACTTGTCCACAAACTATCAGCAATTCTAGGCAGTTTGGTATGTCCCTCTACGGCCTTTCGGGGGGTTAAGCTTTGCCCTAATCTCTGCAATCTGGCTGGAAAGGTTAGGGTTGGTGCTCAGTTCGCTGGCTATTTTTTCGTAGCCATGGAGAACTGTGGAATGGTTCCGACCACCTAGTTCCTTGCCGATTTCTGACAGAGAGCAGTTATAGCCTTCGCGCATAAGATAGATTGCCACGTGTCGTGCCAATGTGGTCTTTCTATCTCTCTTCTTGTTAATTAGCTCTTCTGGCGAGATACTGAAGTGATCTGCGACCATGCGCAAAAGCAATTTTATGTCTTGTTTGCAGGTCATGCTTGTCAATAACTTGTTGATTGTCTCAGGAGTTATTTTGGTGCCGCTCAATTTAGACTGAGCAGTTAGATACACCAAAGCTCCTTCAAGCTGGCGGACATTCTCGCACACCTTCTCCGCTATAATATGCAACACCCCTTCCATTTCTGAGGCCATCGTCTTTTCTGTTTTAGCCCGTAAGATGTTGAGGCGTGTTTCAAAGTCAGGTGGTTGCAGGTCAACAACAAGACCTCCCTCAAGTCGTGACTTCAGCTTGCTACTCAGTGGCTGCATATCTCTGGGAGCACAGTCGGCAGTGATAACAATTTGGCGGTTATTGCTGTACAGTTCGTTGAACGTGTGAAAAAAACATTGCAGGGTCTGTTTCTTGTCAATCAAGAAATGAACATCGTCGAACAGAAAGAGATGGATATTTCTGAATTTGCTGCGGAATTTGTCGACCTGGTTTTCTCTAACAGCTAATACGAATTCATTGGCAAACTGTTCCGCGGCAATATAGGTCGCTTGCAGTCCGTTGTTTGTCGTTAAATGTCCGATAGAATGCAGTAAGTGAGTTTTGCCTTGCCCAGTGCTGCTGTGGATAAAAAGGGGGTTATAACTACTTCCCGGATTCTCAGCTACTTCTACAGCGGCAGCATAAGCTAAACGATTGGAATCACTGACAACGAAGTTGTCAAAGGTATATCTTGGATTGAATCTACACTGCGGAGCTTTGCTGCTTGTCCCGCCGTCGGTCTGGGCAACCAAGGGGCTAGCTGACAGTTGTTCGCGATTGTGGACCTCGAACCGGACATCGACATCTTTGCCCATGATATCGGCTAAGGTCTTTCTGACAAGAGGGTAAAGGCGTTTCGATAGCCATTCAGCAACAAAAACGTTGGGGACACCGACGACAAAAGTGTTATTCTGGCAGCTTAGACCCCGGCTATCGCTAAGCCAGGTAGTGTAATTTGCCTTACTAACTTGAATCTGCAGCTTGCCGAGGGCAGTCTGCCAAATGTCTTTCGCTAGTTCCAATCTGTCCCCATTCCCAACAAAGCTCAGCCACAAAGATAGCTGAAATGAGTATTAAGATGCGGTAAAGGTGTGAGAACTTACTCGTTACAGAATAACAGGTTTTCCCAATCCTCCGCTAGGCAATGTTTGACATAATTAAAGAATTAATGAAAAATACGTTTGCGATGAAAGTGGGCACTGTCTTCATGGGCACTCCGCAGTTTGCGGTGACTATACTGGCGTCTCTGCTTCGGAGTTCCTACCAGGTGTGTGCCGTGTACACCCAACCTGACAAACGCGCTGGCAGGGGACGCCCGGTTGTTTTTCCTCCGGTGAAAAAACTAGCGCTGGAGCATCAAATACCAGTCATGCAACCCGAGACTTTGGCGTCCAGCGAGGCGCTGGAGCAGCTGGCCAGCCTTCAGCCGGAGCTCATAGTTGTGGCAGCTTTTGGTCTCATTCTGCCTCCGGAAGTGCTTTCCTTGCCTAGATTTGCCTGCCTTAATGTCCACCCTTCACTATTGCCGCGGCACCGGGGGCCGTCTCCAATCGCCAATGCTATTCTCTGTGGAGATGAACTCACTGGTGTTACCATAATGTTAATGGATGCCGGATTGGATACCGGGCCGATTCTGTCCCAGAAAAAAGTGGGAGTCTCTTTTATGGATACCACCGGGTCTCTTAGCCTCAGGTTAGCTGACGTGGGAGCCGAGCTTTTGTTGGAGACCTTGCCCAAATGGCTTGGGGGCGAACTCAAGACCCATGCTCAAGACGAGCCGCAAGCTACTCAGAGTAAGCTGATAACTAGTGAGGATGCCGAGATTGATTGGCACCTTGGCGCGGTTGAGCTCTGGCGGAGAGTCAGGGCGTACAATCCTTGGCCAAGCTGCTCCACCTGGTGTCAGGGGAAACGACTAAAGATCCATAAGGCTATTCCTCTTGGCGATAGGAGAGCAGGGCAGGTAGGGGAAGTAATCGCCTTGGCAGAACAGCCGGGAATCGGGGTGGTGACCGGGGAGGGCACTCTAGGTCTTTGCCAGGTTCAGATAGAAGGGAAGCGCGCAATGTCGGTAACCGATTTTGTCCGCGGGAAAAGAGATTTCATTGGTTGTATTCTGGGGGGGGAGTAGCTTTTCTCGCCGGCGTTTCCGGGCGCCTGCGAAATAGCTTCTCAGTCGAAACCAAGCCAGGCAGTCACCTCTCTTATAGCCTCCCGCCCAGTTTCCACCTTGTTCGCAGGGAAATCCCAATCAGGGTAGCCGACGGCAATGGCTGCTATTATTCGCTTGGACTCGGGTATGTGGGCGTGTTTTCTTAATACCTCGGGATAGGCTACTCCCTGGTCTTCGATGCAGGTCCCCAGATCGAAGTGTAGCGCGGCTAGGCAGACGTTCTGTATCGCGGCGCCAATGTCGAGCAGCGGCCCGCTTTCGCTCAAGCAACGGTCGGTGGATATGATGATCACCGCCGGCGCATCGAAGTAACGAAATCCGCGCTCCAGCCATCTGGCCCGTTTCTCCTTATCCTCCCTGGGTATGTCCATAAGCTGGAAAAGCTGTTTGGCCAGGTCTACTTGGCGTTGACGGTAAATGCTCTCCTTTGGCCAGTTCACAACCACGTGCTCGGGGTTAGGCAGCGCTCCCGAGTTGAGAAGTGCAACGTTGCTCCGTCTTATGTTTTCCAGAACCTCGCCAGTGAGCACAGTAAACTCCCAGGGCTGGGTGTTCATAGCGGACGGGGCGTGGCTGGCCAGTTCCAGTATTTGCCCCAAAACCTCTTTGGGCACAGGGTCAGGTCTGTAACCCCTGATACTTTTACGCTTTTTCACGGCTTCGATGACATCCATAATCGGCTCGTTTTCCGTAACGGTAATATTAAGGGGCAGCAGTTAGGGGTTCTGATTCGTAAATCCTTTCCTCCGCCAGCTCTGCTTGGGTGAGAGGAACGTCGGCTTCAATGTCTCTGCCCTCGATGCCTTTGGCCAGGATTTCCTTATAGTATTCATGCTGGATTATTAAGTTCATGATTTCGTTGCTGCCGGTCCAGATCATGAGAAGTCTGGCTTCTCTTAATACTCGCTCCACGGGGAAGACATTGGTATATCCGATGCCACCGAGAATCTGCATGGCATCATTCACCACTTCCCAATTTGTCTGAGTAGCCAGCTTCTTCACCTCCGACACCAGTCTCCTTTGATAACCCGGCGTACCTACTCCATCATCGATGGTCCTGGCCACGGCGTATGCCAGAGCGCTGACAGCATCGAGCTTGGTGACGCAGTCGGCTATCCTGAAGCTTATTCCTTCAAAATTCCTTATGGTCTGACCGAAAGCTTTCCTCTTGTTGGCATAGCGGGCGGCTATTTCCAGAATCGCTCTGGCACCGCCCACACCGCCAGAAACAATCCTTTCCGGCACCATCAATTTATAGAATACCTTTGCTCCTTCGTTCTCTTTCCCCAGCAGATTCTCCTCTGGCACCGGCACATCGCGGAAGACTAATCTACCTGTGCCTGTACCGCGGCTGCCCATCAAGCCATAGACATGCTTGACCTCCACGCCCATATCCCTCTCCACGATGAAGGTGCTGAGCGAGTCGCGGCCGGCCCCGGGATTGGTGACGGCGAATACTAGGAAGAAATCGGCGCCTTCCGAGCCGACGACAAAGCGCTTCTGCCCGGTAAGGTAATAGTGATTTCCTTTCTTGCGGGCCACGGTGGTGGCGCCGAAGAAATCAGAGCCGCCTCTGGGCTCGGTGAGTGCCTCGCCAGCCCATTGTGTGCCGGCAATTAACGGTTTCAGATACTTCTTTTTTTGGGCCTCGGTGCCGAACACATTCAAGCCCTCGCCAACTATGGACATGACTGAGCAGAGGCAGGCAAAAGGCACGCCCAGTTTATAAATCTCTCCTATGTAGATGAGTTCATCCACCCATTTCAGGTCTCTGCCGCCATATTTCTTGGGGAACCTGATGCCTAGTAGATTCCTCTTGCCAGCTTCCCGGACAAACTCGTAGGGGAACTTGATTTTATCGGCATCCATATCCAGTATAAGCTGCCGTGGTATGCTCTTGACCAGGTCCTGAACCTCCTGTCGAAACCTCTTGCGCTCTTCGGTTAAGAATACCTCCAACATTGCTCCCTCCTTTCTTGTCCCGGCAAGCAGATGGTAGATTCCCGGAATACCCCATACAGCGCTAGCTTTTCCAGAATCCTAGCCAATAGTATAGCACGTGTCTAATTATCCGAAACAGCTGTTGTTTGACGATGGAGGCGAATGTCACTTAGTTCAGTCCGCTTCTAGCCAAGAAGAACCATGGATGAGGTTCAACAGCAGTTGGCGAGATTACTTCTTGCAGCTTGCGAAGATCGGTCGCGCTGTAGTATAAGGAAAAACTGGATTGGTCCCTCGCATCTTCAATCGAGGTTGACTCTGCCTAATGGACTTTGAACACCAGAGCACCGACAGGGCAGACGGTAACGCACTCACTGCAATCTTGGCAGCGGGACTTACCCATAGGTTCATCCCCAAAAGTGGTGACCATTCTGCGGAAGCCGCGATAAGCAAAACCGATGGTTCCCCTGTGCAGTTTTTCCTGGCAGACCCAGACGCATCTGCCGCAGAGCACGCATTTGTTCGGGTCATAGATGAATAGGGGACTACTGGAGTCGATGGGCAACTCGGGCACGATCTTCTTGAACCTTTTGGTCTTGAGCTTCACGCCGAGATGGTTGGCTATCTTTTGAAGTTCACAGGAGCCATTCTTGAGGCAGTCGGCGCAGTCCACAGGGTGGCTGGCCAGGAGCAATTCCAGAGCGGTGCGGGCCAGCCTCAATGCCTTTGCGGCTTTGGTATTGACCACCATCCCCTCTGCCACCGGTGTAGTACAGGCTGTAACCGGGTTATCCTTACCTTCAACTTCCACAAAGCAGAGGCGGCAGGCACCAAAAGGCTCGCTCCTTTCCCGGATGGCGCAGAGGTTGGGGATGTAGATACCGTTATCCAGAGCTGCCCACAGGACCTTTTTCCCCGGGGCAGCTCTTATCTTCTTACCATCAATCGTTAGAGAAACGCTCTTGACTTTTGCCAGTACCCTATCCCCTTATCCTCTCCTCAAGGGAGAGAATGTCATTGGCCAGAAGTCATCTTCCCAGCCCGGTGTATCATCGCTTAGAAAAGCCCTTGTACCTTGCCGGTCTTGGTATCAACATCTATCCTTCTGAATGCTGGATCGGAGCTCGTGCCCGGCATCAGGCTGATTGTTCCAGCGCAGGGACAAAGGAATTTCGCCCCGGAATAAATGAGTACGTCGCGAATGGGCAGTGTCCATCCCTTGGGAACGCCCTTGATTGCCGGGTCGTGAGTCAGGCTCAGGTGAGTCTTCACCATCATAGTGGCGTACTCATCATATTTCTTGTCTGCTTCAAATACCTTGGCCTTGGCTTCCGCTTCAGGTGTCCAGGACACGCCATCGGCTCCATAGACTACCTTGGCAATCTTTTCCACCCGCTCTCGTAGCTTCATTTCCATGGGATAAAGGAATTTGAAGTCGTTCTTCTGGTTGCAGGCTTCCATAACGGTATCGGCTAGCTCGAGTGCTCCATCGCCACCGTTTGCCCAATGAGACGAGAAAGCACAACGTGCCCCAGCAGCCTCGGCTGCCTTACGCACCATGGCGACCTCAGCCTTAGTGTCAGTGTGGAAGGAGTTGATGCACACCACCGGATTAATGCCTGCTGTTTTGATGGTATTGATGTGGTGTACCATATTGGCAAGCCCCTTCTCTAAAGTCTTCAAGTCTTCTTTGGTGTAGGCATCAGGCAGTGGCAGTCCCGCTACAACCTTGGGTCCGCCGCCATGCATCTTCAGTGCCCTGATGGTGGCGGTGAGTATTGATACGTGAGGCTTGAGGCCGCTGTAGCGGCACTTGACATTCCAGAACTTCTCAAAGCCAATGTCGGCAGCAAAGCCGCTTTCGGTGACAACGTAGTCAGCCATCTTGAGGGCAATGCGGTCGGCGATGATGGAGTTTTGGCCGACAGCGATATTGGCGAAGGGGCCGGCATGCACAAGAACGGGCTGATACTCCGCGGTGCTGCACAAAGTGGGGTTAATAGCATTGCACATGAAAGCGGTCATAGCACCAGCGACTTCAAGGTCACGGGTGGTAACCGGGTTACCCTTTTTATCGTAGGCCACGGTGATCTCGTCCATCCTCTTACGCAGGTCTGCTAAGTCATTGACTATGGCGAGCATAGCCATGATCTCAGAGCTTACCGCAATACCGAACTTGGACTGCATCAGAAAGCCGTCCATCTTGCCTCCGATGCCGATGATGATGTTTCTGAGAGTCTGGGCACAGAAGTCCATGACCCATCCCATTTCTACCCTGGTCGGGTCAACATCCAACCGGCGCAGGTTACGTTTGGCCAGTTCGGCGTCATCGTAATTGCGCTCATGCTGCATTCTCGAAGTAAGCGCTACCATGGCCAGGTTATGGGCATTCACGAGCGAGTTGATGTCGCCGGTAAGTCCCATGGAGAATTCGGTCATGGGAATGAGCAAGGCATTGCCCCCGCCAGCAGCCGTTCCCTTGATATTCATAGTGGGCCCACCTGAGGGCTGGCGGATGCAGCCCATTACATTCTGCTTCCGTTTGCCCAGACCCTCTACGAGACCCATCAGGGTAGTCGTTTTGCCCTCGCCCAGTGGCGTGGGAGTAATAGCGGTCACCTCGATATACTTGCCGTCGGGCTTCTGCTTAAGGCGATCGATGATTTTCAGGAAGTCCAGTTTGCTTATTCGCGCATAAGGGACAACTTCATCCTTTTGCAGCCCAAGCTTCTTCTGCCATTCCTCGGGGGTGGGCATATTCTGTTCCGCCGCTTCTGCAATCTCCCAGTCCTTCATTTTCGTTGCATCGTAAGCCATGATAATCTCCTTTCTTATCGTTCTTAAGTATTATTTTCTCGTACGCTCAGCTCTTCGTTCAGCCGCCACCACAGTGTTGACCATAAGCATGGTGATAGTCATGGGGCCAACCCCTCCCGGCACCGGCGTGATAGCACTGGCTTTTGCTTTGACCGCCTCGAAGTCTACATCGCCCCTGAGGTCAGGGACCTGCTTGGTGGGGTCCGTCTTGCTTTGTTTCCATCCCACCCGGTTTACCCCGACATCGATAACAACTGCCCCTTCTTTTACCATATCTGCTTTGATAACTTCTGGAGAGCCCATTGCGGCAACCAGGATATCCGCCTGTCTGGTGATTTCTGCCATGTTTTTGGTTCCCGTGTGAACAACAGTCACGGTGGCATTGGCACGCTTGTTCTTCTGCACCAGCATGGCCATAAGGGGCTTGCCTACTATGTTGCTGCGACCACATATGACCACATGCTTGCCTTCAGGGGGATTGCCGCTGCGAACCATTAGCTCCACTGCGCCGTGGGGTGTGCAGGGCATGAAATACGG
>Ga0154672_143_pt1 | contig 55608 bp, 59 predicted proteins | sample Rifle2008BG13ft_FD_116101 | JGI IMG/M metagenome (GOLD analysis project Ga0154672, IMG submission 116101) | Chloroflexi bacterium RBG_13_51_36
CTGATAATGAGCAGAAGGGCAACAAAGCAGAGAGAAGCTGTTCTAAAGATTCTGAAGAATACTCGTTCTCACCCCACGGCCGATCAGATATACGATATGGTGAGAAAAGACATACCTAATATTAGTAAGGGGACTATCTATCGAAACCTTCAAGTGCTGCGTGAAGATGGGGCTATCTCAGAACTGAACCTTAATGGTACGCTAAGCAGATATGAAGAAAAACAATGTAGACACTATCATTTCCGATGTGAGAAATGTGGACGAGTTTTTGACCTGGACGAGCCGGTGAACACAGAAATCGACAGAAGGGTATCTGCAAGAACTGGCCTGAAGGTTTCATCTCACTATACCGAATTCTGGGGTTTGTGCAAGGACTGCCAATAAAGATAAATAATAGATAAGGAGGGATATTTGATGACTAAATCGGTTAAAGGGACCCAGACAGAAAGGAATCTCCTAGCTGCTTTCGCCGGAGAATCGCAGGCAAGGAACAGGTACACTTTCTTTGCCAGCCAGGCCAGGAAGGAAGGTTATGAGCAGATAGCAAATTTCTTTACAGAAACAGCTGGCAATGAGAAAGAGCATGCTGAGGTCTTCTTCAAGTATCTTACGGGCGGCGACGTGGTAATCACGGCTGCCTACCCTGCCGGTATTATCGGTAACACGCTGACTAATCTTAAGGCAGCTGCGGACGGTGAGAAGATGGAATGGAGCGAGATCTACGCGAACTTTGAAAAGACCGCTCGGGAAGAGGGATTTGAGGATGTAGCAACGTCGTTCAAGGAAATTGCCGAGGTGGAAGAGTTTCACGAGCGACGCTATCGGAAGCTGGCTGCGAATGTGGCTGCCGGTGAAGTATTCAAGAAGAAGACGGTGGTCAAATGGCATTGCACCAACTGTGGTTATATTCACGAGGGTACGGAGGCTCCTAAGGAATGCCCGGCCTGTAAACACGCACAGGCATACTACGAACTTTTAGCGGAAAATTACTGATATTGAGCGATAAAGCGGATAATGAAAAGGGAGGAGAAAGATGCCAAAGAATGATGATGCAAAAAAGAAACCAACTACTGTTGCCGGCGGCAGCAAGACGAACAAAGACTGGTGGCCGAACCAGTTGAAGCTCGATATGCTGCACCAGCATTCCTCAAAGTCCAATCCCATGGGCGAGGGTTTCAAGTACGCTAAGGAGTTCAAGAGTCTCGATCTGAAGGCCGTGAAGAAGGACCTCCGTGAACTGATGACGAAGTCGCAGGACTGGTGGCCGGCGGACTTCGGCCACTACGGACCTTTGTTCATCCGCATGGCGTGGCACAGCGCTGGCACTTACCGCATGGGCGATGGCCGCGGCGGCGCAGGCAACGGCAGCCAGCGATTTGCGCCCCTCAACAGCTGGCCCGACAATGTGAATCTCGACAAGGCGCGTCGGCTGCTCTGGCCGATCAAGCAGAAATACGGCCGCAAGATTTCCTGGGCTGATTTGATGATTCTCACCGGCAACGTCGCTTTGGAATCGATGGGATTCAAGACGTTCGGTTTCGCCGGTGGGCGTGAGGACATCTGGGAACCGGAAAAGGACATTTACTGGGGCTCCGAGAGCGAGTGGCTTGGCGACAAGCGCTACTCTGGTGATAGAGAACTCGAAAATCCGCTCGCCGCCGTACAGATGGGACTGATTTATGTGAATCCGGAAGGCCCGAATGGCAACCCTGACCCGCTTGCCGCTGCCAAAGATATCCGCGAGGTCTTCGCGCGCATGGCGATGAACGATGAGGAGACGGTGGCCCTCATCGCGGGCGGCCATGCATTCGGCAAGACCCATGGAGCCGGTGATCCGAAACATGTTGGGCCTGAGCCCGAAGCCGCCCCCATCGAGGAGCAGGGACTGGGCTGGAAGAGCAGCTTCGGCACGGGCAAAGGCGACGACACGATCGGCGGCGGCCCGGAAGTCATCTGGACCCAGACGCCTACCAAGTGGAGCAACAACTTCTTTGAGAACCTGTTCGGCAACGAATGGGAACTGACCAAGAGCCCTGCCGGTGCGTACCAGTGGAAGCCGAAGGGTGGCGCAGGCGCCGGTACTGTGCCGGATCCGCACGACCCGTCGAAGGGTCGTGCGCCAGGCATGCTGACCACGGACCTCGCCCTACGGTTCGACCTAGTTTATGAGAAGATTTCAAGGCGCTTCATGGAAAATCCGGATCAGCTTGCGGACGCGTTCGCCCGGGCATGGTTCAAGCTGACGCACCGCGATATGGGACCGCGTACACGCTACCTCGGTCCGGAGGTTCCCGCAGAAAAGCTCATCTGGCAAGACCCCATCCCTGCCGTCAATCACAAACTGGTTGATGCACGGGACATCGCCTCCCTCAAGGGCAAAATCTTGGCTTCTGGCCTGTCAGTGTCGGAGCTGGTTTCGACGGCCTGGGCGTCGGCGTCCACCTTTCGCGGCTCCGATAAGCGGGGTGGTGCCAACGGTGCCCGCATTCGCCTGGCGCCGCAGAAGGATTGGGAAGTCAACCAGCCGGCTAAACTGGCGAAGGTGCTCAAGACCTTGAAGGGCATACAGAGTGCATTCAACAGCGCGCAGTCCGGCGGCAAGAAGATATCACTGGCTGACCTGATCGTTCTGGCCGGTTGCGCGGCCATCGAGCAGGCTGCGAAGAGTGCCGGTCACGACGTGACGGTTCCCTTCACGCCGGGACGCATGGACGCCTCGCAGGAGCAAACCGATGCGGCATCCTTCGCCGTGCTCGAGCCAGTGGCGGACGGATTCCGCAACTACCTCAAGACCAAGTTCTCTGTATCGGCCGAGGAACTGCTGGTCGACCGAGCGCAATTGCTAACTCTGACGGCGCCTGAGATGACGGTTCTCATTGGCGGCCTCCGAGTCTTGAATGCCAACTTCGGGCAGTCCCAGCACGGCGTCTTCACCAAGAGACCGGAGACGCTCACAAATGACTTCTTCGTGAATCTGCTCGACATGAGCACGACCTGGAATGCAACCTCGGAAGACAAAGACGTGTTCGAGGGTCGTGATCGCGCAACGGGCGAACTCAAGTGGACCGGCACCCGTGTCGATCTGATATTCGGTTCAAACTCCCGGCTCCGGGCTCTGGCGGAAGTCTACGCAAGTTCGGACGCGCAGATGAAGTTTGTCCATGACTTTGTAGCGGCCTGGAACAAGGTGATGAACCTTGATCGCTTCGACCTGGCAGGATCGTAGCATAAACGTCTTCGCGGGCTTCCGAAGAGTATTCTGAACCATGAATCAGATGACCGGGAGACAATAACCGTCACAGACTGACGGACGTTTTGAAAGGTCAACGGAGGTCATTAGCGACATACGAGTGCGGCGTTTCGACACAATCTGAAACGCCGCTCTTTCTTTGTCTTCCTGTTAGCCAGGGCTGGAGTGCACAGAAACCAGGACTATCGGGTCACTTTCCGACGTTTTTTTCGACAAGCTATTGACTAGTCATTATATTCATGTTATCCTCAGAAATAAATCTCAAGCACAAGGAGGTTCAAATGCAGGCATATTGTATGAAGTGCAGGAAGAAGAGGGAGATCAAGAATCCAAAGGCCATAAAAATGAAGAACAAGCGCCCCGCGACTCAGGGTGTTTGCCCTGTGTGCGGCACAAAGGTATTCCGCATAGGCAAGTAGCTCTGCCAATACTGGGATAAGGGTTTCACCGGGTGGCCCTTATCATATTAATAATAAAACCGACTGCCAGTCGGCCAGATGTTTTGGCTTTCTGACACGTCGCTATATCAAGCTGGTGTACTCGAATTCTCGGGTGTTGACAATTGTATAGATGTGCGCGGGGCTGAAGCCTGAGTCTCCAAAACTACCCTAAAATCATATATTGGGGATGCGGTGATGATAGAGGGACTCCAGAACGGCGGAAGGAATTCGCCGGTTGCTGGTGCCTTGTATTGAAGGCAATGGTTGGTCCGAACTCTTTCGGGAAAACGAGGCTATGTCCCGGAGTAATTAAACGCCGCTTCACAGTTTGGCTGAATGTGTAATTCCGTCACTTACTCAATTTTTTGATTAGAAAGGCCATATTTTTGCCGAAGTTCCAGGCTGTTTCCAGTCCCTCTTCATCCTGTTTCACCTCACCTTTTTCCCGGCCGATAGCAACGTTCCAGTAAGTAGAACCGGGAACAAAGAACCCCAGAATCTGAAACCACAATGTAAGTTGAGCGAATGTGAAAGTCCTGCCGGAACGTCGCGCCACTACCAATGGCCCTCCAACCTTGCCTTGGAAAGGTTCACCATTCCAGTGTGAGATGTAGCCGGCACGCTCCATAAGCGCCTTGATAAGCGACGTAGCCGAGCCATAATATACCGGTGAGGCCAGAATTATACCTTCGGCCTCCTTCATTCTGAGGTATATCGGAAACAGGTCATCCTTGATAGAGCAAACCTCTTGTTTCTTGCATGCCATACATGCAGTGCACGGTTTTATCTCCAGACCGGCTAAGCGGATAAGCTCGGTATCCAGCCCTTCTTCGGCAATTGCCTTGAGGGTATGCCTGGTCAACAGTTCTGTGTTGCCGTTCTTTCTTGGACTGCCTACTATCCCTATGACTTTCATCTCACACTCCTTAAGCTATTCCGGTTTATGAACCACTCTATAACAATGAGTTGAAATTATAAATCATTCTGCCAAGCCTGAGAAGCAGTCGAGAGGATACCCAGGGAACCGCAAACGGTTTTGAAAGCAAGAGAACCCTTCCTTACTCGGGCCTAAGTTTCGCAGCGGTCTATGGCCCTGACAGCACCAACGGTGGATTTGTCGGAAGGTCCACCGGAGGGCGTGGCTCTACGTTATTCCCATGAAACGGCTTCTTTGTCAGTCGACAACCTTGATACGAAAGCTTAGGCCTTGAGTATCTCTTTATGCCTCAGTGCCCGCTCCAACCACGGCCGCATCTTCATATCACGAAACTCTGATATGACGAAGTCAAGATGTTCCAGTGCCTCGGGTCGCTTCTTGGGATAATGTTCCAGGAGCAGCTCGGCAAGCTGGAGACGTGTGAGGGCCAGCTCTGGACGGAACCTCATGTCTGTGCAGACTTTGATGGCTTCCTGATAGAATTTGCGGGCATCTTCATATCTACCGAGTAGCGCGGCTGCCCCACCCAGATGGCGGGCCACACAGGTCGGATTGTGCAGGCCCGTTGTCTTGTACGTGGCACCCACAAACAGGTTCAACAGAATCTCGGCGGCTCGCGTATGATTAGCCAACACCGCCGTCTCCAGCAGGAGTACCAGCGCTCCGAACGCGTGCCTGGTTCTCTCCGGCTCAGCGGCATAGTGGTCTGCAGCCTCGCCGAGTATAGTCTCGACCTCTTTCCGCTCTCCCCCGCACACCAGATAGTAGGCCCTTATAAACGCCGGCACAGGCACAGAAAGGCCGACTGCTTGCGCCCACTGCTCCAAACGTCTCAGTCCCTCTGGACCCCAACCAAGATATCCACTCAAGCGAGGCCCAAAGAAGAGAGCATAGACCCCTGCGACTAGCGGTGCACCCATCTCAGTAGCAAGCCTTAGCACATCATCATGGCATTTTGCCGCTTCCTCAAGCTGTCCGTCTATGACGTGATAACAGCCACGTAGATACGGCAAATAATACTGACGAGCTGGCATTCCGGCGAACCGTGCCGACTCCATTTCCTGGCGATGGATTGCCTCGCCCTCTCTTCGTTCACCCAGCCTGAGGAACGACAGACCTACAGACTCCATTGCATAGGCCATAGAAAAGGGATCAGCTCTATCCCAGACCCGGATCATCTCGTTTGCTATCTGCCGTGCCTCTTCGACATATTCCGCAGTGGGCGGACAAAACCACAAATAATCCCCCCCGATGTTACAGAACGCGCTGGCATCTCCCAACGTGCGTGCTAGGAGCGCACTTTCGCGGAATAGCGGCCACGCTCCGGCAATATCGCCGGCGGCTATTTTTCTTCCTCCCAGAGCCTGGTTCGCCCAGGCGCGCTCGATCGTGTTGGGTGAGGCATAACGATCGAATGCTTCGGTCCACCTCATCGCCTCGTCTGTACCGAAGGCGGCGCCCATCCCGGTACCTGATATGGCAAATGTGGCAAGCAGACAAGCCTGACAGGCACGCCCGGTATCTCCTGCTCCTTCTGCCAGCGCCAGCGCCGCAGGTGCCTCGTTGTCCATGATGTGCTGGTACTCATGGTTGTAGAAACGTGCCCAGCCCAGGGCCAGCAAAAGGTCGTAGCGCTTCAGTTTCTCGTCGGGATCGAGTACTTCCTGTACTTTGAGCGCCTGTTCGAGCAATCTCGCAGCTTCTCCATAGGAGTAAACATCGGTGGCTCTCCTGGCTGCCATCTCCCCGTAGCTGACAGCCTTCTCTAAGTCAGCTCTATCCGATGAGTAAGAAAAGTGCTCGGCAAGCTCGGCTGCGTGCTGCTCCAGCCTGTTGCTGTATATCTCCTCTAGCGCCCGCGCCACCTGCTGGTGCAGCCGTATTCGCTTGGGAGCGATTGTCTCCTCATAAAGCGTCTGGCGGAAGAAGGCATGCGCAAAGCGGTAGTTCACCTTCCCCCCTGCCCCCGTCCGCTCCTCGATTACTGCCGCCTTCCTAGCCTCCTCGAGTGCCCCGAAGATCTCGTCATCACTCAGGCCGGCCACCTTCTGTAGCACCTCCATCCGGAACTCCCGGCCGATTACGGCGGCTACGGAAAGCACCTTGTTGCACGACTGGCTCAGGCCGGAAAGACGTTTACCGATTACATCCCTCAAGCCATCGGGAATACGCATCTCCACCGGCGTATCACTCCTGGCCCGCCACCGTCCTCCCATTCTCTCGATAATGCCTTCTTCGGCCAGGTACCGTACCACCTCCTGCACAAAGAGAGGGTTGCCTTCCGTCTGGCGGTGCACCGCCTCGGCCAGCCCCCAGGGAACATCCTGTCCGGCAATACCGGACAGCATCCTCCTCACTTCATCGGGATTCAGCCCCCGGAGCAGGACTCGCCCGAAGTGGGGCAGCCGCCTCAACTCAGCCAGGGCGGCGGAGAGAGGATGTGTTCTGTCAACTTCAATATCGCGGTAGGTGCCCACCAGCAGCAGTCGCTTATCGCCCAGGTTGCGGGCCACATGCTCCAGCATCTCCAGCGTGCCCCCGTCGGCACTGTGCAGGTCCTCCAGTACTATCAGTAACGGCTTTGCCACAGCGGCACTACCCAGGAAGTCGCTGACCGCCTGCAAAAGCCGGTATCTCTCTTCCTCCGGGTCTCCCTTGGGCCTGGGCTCTATCCTTAGCCTCTCCCTGATCTCCGACACGATGCGGGCCACATCCGATGCTCCGGACCCCAGTTCCTCCCTCAGTAGATTGACATCGCAGGTCTGAGCATAAGTCCTTAACGCCTCCACAAAGGCCAAATAAGGCAGTGACAGCGAACCTTCCTCATAGCAGTGGCCCACCAGCGCCCGGCCGCCTCGCAGGGCAACATAGGTGGCCAGCTGTTCACAGAGAGCGGTCTTGCCGATGCCCGGCTCACCCACTACCATGGTCAGCGAGCCCTGCCCCGATGTCGCAGCATCAAAGGCCGACTGGAGCTGGCGTAATTCCGCTTCCCTGCCCACGAATACCCGCCGGTAGAGGGGGTTGTCCGCCAGCGTCTTTGATTGTTCTCTGGACAGCTCTCCGGCTTTCCCTTCCTCAATAGCTTCCAGCGTCTCCAGCACCTTGCTAGCTGAAGCAGGCCGTTTGTTTGGGTCCTTCTCCAGCAGCCTCATTATGAGTGCCGCCAATGCCGGAGGCAGGTCGGGTCGGTGCCAGTTGGGCGACACGGGAGGTGTGTTGATATGCTGTCCGATAACCGCCACCATATCATCACCAGTGAAGGGCGGCCTCCCAGTTACCATCTCGTAGAGCATTGCCCCCAGTGAATAAAGGTCAGCCTTGGCTGTGGCTTCGCCGCCCATGGCCTGCTCCGGTGGCATGTAGTAATACGTGCCAACCATCATGCCCTCGTTTGTCAGGCGGGACAGGTCTACCGCCAGTGCCAGGCCAAAATCGCCGACCTTAACCGTCCCATCGCCACTCAGCCAGACATTGCCGGGCTTGATATCCCTGTGGATGACGCCTTTACCGTGGGCACACTCCAGCCCCCGGCAAACGGCTTTGGCAATACCGGCTGCCTGTTCGATGGGCAGGCGGCGCTCCGGGGTCTTATCGATAAGACTTTCCACGTCCCCGCCGGGCATGAGGGGCAGAACGATATAGGGCTGCCCTTTTTCCTCACCCATATCATGTATGGTCATAATGTTGGCATGGTCGCCCAGCCGCCCCATGACCTGGGCTTCCCGGCTGAAGCGCAGGCGAGTGACGTCATCCAGTCTCTCGGTCTTTATCAGAGCAAAGGCCACATCACGGTCCAGCACCTTATCATGGACAAGATAGACCTTCTTCTTGCCTCCCTCTCCGAGGAATTTCTTCACCTGATAACGGCCATTGGCAAAGGAGGCGGGCATGGCGGAAGGGGAGGGCGTTTCAAGTGCCTGCTGGACCAGAGAGTGGCCGCATCTATTGCAGAACTTGTTATCTTGAGGATTCGCATGTTCACATTTAGGGCAAGTCTTCTCGACGATGAATGATTTACCACACTCGCCGCAGAACCCTGCCCCTTCGCGATTCTCGTATCCACACTTGGGACACTTCATCGGAAATCCTCTCTCACTGAGTTTAACTTTATGACCGCCCCTTGGGAATGTCAAGCCCTTGAGGAGCACATCCTTTGGCGGACTCTGTGATGTATCGAATCATCGTTGAACGATAGTGACATTTGTGCAATCGTATGGACAGGTCCGTTTTGGTATTCAAGTGTAGTGTCCAGCGGCGGAGAGCGGGCAGAGCCCCGAAGGAGGGGGATATCACCCTCACCTGAATCCTCTCCCGTCCAGGGAGAGATGAATGTCAGCCCTCTGTCAGCCAGGTTAGGGCTTTCCCCATTACGTCAGGGCGGTTATCCGCGATGTCGTGCGGTGGCGGCGGTCGCACCCCTTTGTCTCTTCTCACACTGAGTATCTATCCAGTCCGGCATCTTTGATGGACTGTTGGACAGTTTGCTTGAGCATGTTCCCGGCACGGTGCATGAGAGTGTCCTGGAACTCCCGGTCCATCGCCATGGTCGCCAGACAGGGGAACTGGTGATGCAGAAGCCCTGCTTGCTCCGTGGCCTCTCTGAACCAGATTCCGACGAGATGGTCGGCCACGAACCGCGTGCTACCGCAGGGAGCCTCTCTTTTGACAGTGACCTTGCCTATTCTGTGCCTGTCGTCTTTGTAGAACTCTATGTCCACGTCGGGTCTGCCGAAGTGCCGGGCGAATTCCCGGATGTAGTGGTTCTGGCTGTCGTCCTCCGTCAGAGTACAGAAGGGGACCGGATAGACCATATCCACTCCCATGGATTCCAGTTTCTGCTTGATTTGCCTGGCCAGGCCGAAGGGCAGCCATGCTCTGTTGTCGGCAGAGGCAACCACTGCCCTGGCCCCACTCTTTTTGACCATGTCGGGAATCATCTGAGCCACTCCGGGGTGCTCGCCGAGGGATATGAGCAGGTCGGCCGCCGGCAACTCGCGGGGCAGGAACTCATCAGCGTCGTCTATTATCGCTGGTAGGCCGGCAGGAATGGTCAGGCGATTCACCTCCCAGTTCGCCGGAGCATGGCGCTTGATATTCTCCGCCATTCTCTCGCCATAATATCCCTGTATAGCTATGAAAATACGCATCGGTCTTCCGGCCTCATCCCTTTCCGTCTCACCTTCTGAGGAACAACCGTGATGATGGTGGGCCTCCTCGTTCCTGGGAATTTCGAGAGATTTCATAGCTTGACCTCCTGCTCAGCGTTCGGCATTTCCATTGTAACCGAGTCTATCGGCGCTGTCATTGTGTACTTCCTACCTAAGTAGCGCCTCGCGTCGTCTGAGCCGGATGGCGATTTCATTTCTGCAAATCGACAGACGACATGCTCGTCAGGCCCAGGCCGAAAATAGCTTAATCGTCGAGAAGAGCTTGGATTCTTATGACCGTTGTGTGATCTCGGGCCTCTGTGCAGAAAGGTCGGCTAAACCAGTGAAAAGACAAACACGAACAGGTTCCAGTAGACGATGGCCGTATAGAACCCCAAAGCTACCACCGCGACCGCATTGACGAGTCTGGGGTTGGTATTATACTTGATCCATAGAAGCAACGTGGCCAAAAACGCACCTGCTATCTTTATAGCTAGGAACGATTCACTGCCTACAAGGGACATCAGGAAAGGGTTCCCTTCCGACCCATATCCGCCTGTGACCAGAAACTGGCTTATCAGACCGTCGGCAACTATTATGCCGAAAAGCACGCACAGAATGTACCTGGCGGTCCGGCTTTCAATATGAAGGTACTTGGGAACCTCCGATACTTTCATGTTCGGAACCTATCACGACCCTTCCAAAACAAAAAACCGACCATTGTCAGGTCGGTTTCACTATTGGCTCCCCGCCACCCAAGTGACCATGTACAGGTGACAGTTCAGTGCTTCCTATGCCATCGAAGTATTGCGTTTTTAAGGGCTCAACAGTATCCGTCGCCCGGAGGTCTGGAAATCACTGGCGACCACCTAATTTTACGTCTCTGCATGCATGGCGGTCAACGTGTACTAACTTAACTTTTCTTGTCAAATCCAACCTGTATATAGGGAAAATTGTTGATAGATGGGATGATTAAGTATTAGTTTGATTGGGGGTTAGCCAGTTCAGGACTCTATTCAGTACGTCGGTGCGGTTCTCTCTGGTTACCAGGAGCACCTCAACTTCGGGATGGCGTTTGATTTCGTCGGCGAACGGATGCGGGTTGGTCATGACGGTGCCCAGGACTTTCTTCCCGCTGTTTATTGTCTGCGTCACCACTTGCTTGAACCGGGGCGACAGAAGCTCCATCTTGCCAATCTCATCAACGACTATCAGGTCGTTTTCTTTCAGTGCCTTGAGCAGGGCAGAGACGCCGACTCTGTCCAGAGCATCGGTGTCCACATGGTATTTGCTTACCTGGTAAGGGCTGGAGATGCCGACGTGGGCTAACACCGCCTCCTTGCCATCAAGGGTGACAATTCTGAACCCCTGCCTTATGCCCCCGGTCCGTATCTCCTCAGTATAGAAGCCACCGCCCCTCACTTCGGTCCTGGCCAGGACTTCTTTGATGAGAGCAGTCTTACCTGCGCCCGGCCGGCCGGTCAACAGGAGGGCTCTTTTCATTGTTACTTGGCTTGAGCTTGGGCCTTCCTCTTTTCCTTAAGCTTCTTCTGGCGCTGCCGATGCTTCAAAGCAGCTACTTTCTTCTTCTTGTACATGTCTCTCGCGCTAAATCCAGGTTATTGGAATTATTCTATCATATTGAGGGTGTTCAAAAAAATGTGGAGGAGGGCTCGTAACTACACCTCCTTCGGTCGTTGCGAGGCACGATAGTGCCGAAGCAATTTCTGTGGAAACGGGAGATTGCCACGCTTCGCTCGCAATGACAAATGACAAAGCTCAAATGTCAAATCAAGCTCGAAAACCTAATGACAAAACGATGCAGTTGTGACATTTAGGCATTTGGCATTTGTAATCTGTTTGTCATTTGGGTTTTGACGTTTGGAATTTAGTTGGTTGGATTGGCGCACTTCGCTGGTAGGGACGAAAAAGAAGGGGCGGGGACAAGCCCCGCCCTGAATCGATACAGAAGAATTGACTTCTTCTAGGCTTCCCTCTCCAGTATAGTGGCCGCGCCCTGTCCGCCGCCAACGCAGGCGGTGGCCAGGCCGTATTTTCCTTTTTCGACGTTGAGTATTCTGGCGCAGGTGCCCACCAGCCTGGTGCCGCTGGCTCCCAGAGGGTGGCCGATGGCAGTAGCGCCGCCCTTGACGTTGATTTTCTCGGGGTCGATGCCCAGTTCTTTCATGGCATAGAGCGCCACGATAACGAAGGCTTCGTTGATCTCCCAGAAGTCAATGTCCTTGGCCTTGAGACTGGCATGTTCCAGAGCCTTGCGGCTGGATGGGACCGGCCCTTTTCCCATCATTGTGGGGTCGACGCCAGCCCATCCCATGGATATGATCTTGGCTAAGGGCTTGAGGCCTAGCTTCTTGGCCTTCTTCTTGGACATCAGCATCATGGCACTGGCACCGGCGTTAAGCGGAGAGGAGTTACCCGGCGTTATGTGCCCATCCGGCTTGAAGGAGGGCTTCAACTGGGCGAGAGCCTCCAGCGTAGTATCGGCCCTGATGGCCAGGTCAGAGTCAATGATTTTCTTCGTCCCGTCCGCCTGCGGCGCCTCAACCGGCATTATCTCGCCCTTGAAATACCCTTCCTGGAGGGCCTTGGCTGCCATCTGATGGCTTTTCATCGCCCATTTGTCCATGTCCTCCCGCGTGAAGGTGGTCTCCGCTAGCAGCTTCTCCGCGGTCAGTCCCATGTTCATGGTGGTCATTATGTCCAATTCTTTGAATTCCATGAATTTGGGATTAGGTGATATCGGTACCTCTCGCCCGCCGCCTCCCAGGGTTGGGATATGGGTCATGTGCTCTATTCCGCAGGAGATGACGATATCGGAGTATCCCAGCATGATTTCCATGGCTCCCTGGTGTATCGTGGACATTGACGAGACACACTGGCGGTCAATCCCCTGCGCCGGGACATTCCACGGCAGCTTGGCCAGAAAGTTGATAGACTTCCCCCCATAGAGCCACTGCTCGAGCACCGGCATGGCCGTCCCCGTCAGCACATCGCCAATTTCCGCGGGGTTTATCCTGGTCTGCTTTATCATTTCCTGGATCAACCTGGCTGCCAGGTCGTCCATTCTCAGACCGTTGAACGCGTCCCTCTCGGGCTCCCTCGGTCTCGCTCTGGAAAAAGGTGTCCTTAGATAGCTGACAATTACTGCTTCTTCCATATGACTAATCTCCTTTCTTTGAATTTGGTGATTCCGTCTGTCATTTCCCGAATTGCGGGCCGCCGCTATGTTAGCCGAATCTTACCCTAATGTCAAGGCAAGTTTTCTGCAGTGAGACAAAGCTGCGGAAGCAGCGTTTTGGAGGGGCGTGGCGAAGCTTGACACCTTGACGAAATGTGAGTAAGATGAGCTTGAATTTTGGAGGCACCGGGTAATCACGCCTTGTGCCTAACTGCAGACACTATCTGTAACAAAATGGAGGTAACATAATGACACAGGATCCTAACAAAGCCATATATGAAGCCAAGCCGTGGCTAAAATGGTATCTGGAAGGTGTGCCAAAGGATATTACAGTGGAGGAAAAGTCCGTGGTGGACACCTTCAATGAGACTACCGAGAAATGGAAGGACAAGACCGCGGTAGTGTTCTATGGGAGAAAGGTAAGCTACAAAGAGCTCAGAGACCAGGTCGACAGGTTTGCTGCGGCGCTGCACGATTTGGGCATCAAGAAAGGAGACAAGGTCGCCCTCCTGCTGCTTAATTCGCCGCAGTTCATCATAGCTTATATGGGGGCCCTGAAAGCCGGAGCTACGCTGACGGCGATCAGCCCCGTTTATGTCAGCCCCGAAATCAAGTACCAGATTGAAGACAGCGGGGCGAGAGTGCTAGTTTGCCTGGATATTCTTTACGATAACGTGGAAAAAAGTGGAGTCAAGCTGGATGCCGTCATCCTGACCAGCATCGGCGAATACCTGCCAGGAATGAAGAAGTTTATGGGCAGCACTGTTCTCCGGGCCGTATATCAGAAAATGGCCGCCCCGCCCGTGGAAATATTTCAAAAAGAGGGATTCTATCGGTTTCAGGATTTGCTGAAGAAATATCCTCCGAATCCGCCCGATATCAAGTTCAATATCAGGGAGGACATAGTGACTCTTCCCTACACTGGAGGGACGACCGGGAGGCCCAAAGGCGCCAAGATAACTCACTACAATTTTGGCGCTGCGCGACAGCTCGGCAGTAAGTTCTGGGGCGACATGGTACAGGAAGGAAAAGAAACTGTAATAGCCTATTTGCCTTTTTATCACATCTATGGTCAAGCAGTGGTCATGATGGGGGGGATGACCGAGGGCTACACTTCGATACTAATCACCACTCCTGACCCGGATGACATTCTGAGCGCACTGGAGAACTACAAAGGGACTATTTTCTACAGCGTTCCCGCCCTGTACGAATATCTCAAGGACTATGAAAAGACCGACAGAGTAAACTGGAAGAAGGTGAAAGTGCTTATCTCCGGTGCTGATGCCCTTCTCGAGGACACTGCCAGGGGCTGGGAAAAACGGACCGGCGCCAGAATCCACGAGGGCTGGGGAATGACCGAGACGACTTCGACCGGTATGGTCAATCCCTACGGCCGGGCGAAAATCGGTTCCTTCGGTGTACCTATGCCCGGCTGCGTGGCGGGCATAGTGGAGGCGGAGGGCACCAAGTTCCTTCCCGTCGGGGCAACGGGAGAGTTGGTATTCAAAGGCGCCAATGTCTTCACGGGATACTGGAACAAACCGGAAGCAACCAAGGAAGTGTTTATGGAAGTCGATGGTGAAACCTGGCTGCGCACGGGCGACCTGGCCAGAATGGATGAAGAGGGTTATTTCTACTTCTACGATAGAAAGAAGGACATGATTAAGTACAAGGGTCTGCAGGTGTTTGCCAGGGAGGTAGAGGAAGTAATCTGTTCTCATCCTCAAGTCAAGGAAGCCGGCGTCATCGGAGTGCCCGACCCCGAGGTTGGCGAGAGGGTTAAAGCTATCGTCGTTCTTGAGTCGGAAGCCAGAGGCAGAGTGTCGGAAGAGGACATTACGAAGTACTGTGCCGGAAAGCTGGCTGGGTATATGGTACCCAAGATAGTCGAGTTCAGGGGCGAGGTGCCCAAGACAGATATCGGCAAGGTATCCCGCCGCGAATTGAGAGAGGAGGAGCTATAGAATGCCGCCATTTTTTGAAGTAGAGAACCTGACCAAGCGTTTTGGGGGACTGGTTGCGGTCAACAATGTCAGCTTCCAGATAGGCAGGGATGAAATCGTGGGGTTGATTGGGCCCAACGGTTCCGGCAAGACCACCCTCGTTCGCTGCATAATCGGCATATTCAAGCCCGAGTCCGGGAAAGTCCGCTTCAAGGGCGAGGACATCACCGGATGGCGTCCCTGGAAAATCGTTCAGAGGGGTCTTGTGGGGACTTTTCAGGTGGTCAAGCCGTTCCGCCGCCTCCCTGTTATCGCCAATGTCATGGTCGGCTGCCTGTGCCCGCGGATAACCAAGGGAGGTGAATGGACCAAGACCACCGTGGTGAAAGCGCGGGACGCGCTGGAGTTCGTGGGTATCGCCGACCGGGCTCGAGAACCAGCCTCTACCTTGTCTCATGGGGACTTGAAGCGGCTGGAGGTAGCCCGGGCAATTGCCACCGAGCCCGAGCTCCTTATTCTGGATGAGCCTTTCGGTGGACTCAATCCTGCCGAAACAGAGCTTGTCGCCAAGTCCATGAAGAGGTTGCACAAGGGAGGCCGGTTCGGCAGGCTGCACAGCGAAGGACCGGCCATGCTGATAATCGAACACAAGCTGAGTGAACTCATGAAAATAGTTGACCGGGTGATTGTCATCAATTATGGAGAAGTCATCGCCCAGGGTACTCCCCAGGAAGTGGTCAAAAACCCCACCGTTATTGAAGCTTATACCGGCAAGGAGGTGCTCATTGCTTGAGGTAAAGAATGTAATTGTCCGCTACGATACAGCCACTATCCTGGATGATGCCAGCCTGACGGTGGAAAAGGGGGAGCTGGTCGGGCTCGTTGGTCCCAATGGCGCCGGCAAGACCACTCTCCTCCGCGCTATCGCCGGTTTGATGAACTGGGACAAGGAAGTCCTCAGAGGCACCCGGAAGTCCGATGTGACCTTTGAAGGCAGCATAGAGTTTGAAGGGGAAAATATTAATAAGCTGTCGGCATTTCAGATCGCCCAGAAGGGCCTCCAACTTTGCCCGCAAATGGGCCGACCTTTTGTCGAGATGACGGTCAAGGAGAATCTCCTGGCCGGAGCCTACCTGTGCAAGAACCACAAAGAGGTTGATGAGAGCCTGGTCAAAGTCTATGAGCTGTTTCCCAGGTTGAAGGAGAGGGAGAACCAGCTATCGGGGACTTTGTCCGGTGGGGAACGGCAGATGTTAGCTGTTGGCCGCTCCCTCATGCGCCGCCCTAAACTGATGTTAGTTGATGAACCCTCCAGCGGGCTGGCTCCCAAGATAAAAGATGACCTGTTCAAGCGCGTGGAGGAGATTTACCGTGAACTGGGAGTCACCATACTCCTGGCTGAACAGGATATCAGCTTTGCCTTCGCCCTCTCTAAGAGGAACTATGTCATGTCCAGGGGACATATCATCGCCCAGGGAACAGCCGAGGAATTGCTCAAGGACGAGACTATCAGGAAGACATACCTGGGCATGTAATACCACCCCGCAGATTTTATATATGTCGGGTTTACGGGGTCGCCAGGAGGCCTCAACGGTGTAGTGGCGGAATTCACACAGCCCCGCTATAAGACTCAAATGTCAAAATCCAAATGACAATTGAAATCCAAATGTTTAAATACCAGAACTACTCCTTCTTCTCATTTGACTGTTGAATTCTGTCACTTGCCATTACTCAGGGTTTTGAGCTTAGTTTGACGTCTGAGCCTCGTCATTGTTCAGGATTGAGATCCAGCTAGGGAGATTGCGCGATCTTAAAAGGTCGCACTACAGGCATGTTTGGAATTTGGCCAGGGAGATTGCCCCGCTTCGCTCGCAATGACGAAAAAGAGGGGCTCGCAACGACACCCCGCTTGTCAAATCCTAAATCTCAAACACGCGATCCTGAGCACAGCCAATCAGGTTTCGGTTTCCTTGTCTTGTAAGAGCCAGGCGGCTGATGACTGACTACTGACTGCCGGGGCTAATGGCTAACGGCTTTCTTCTCAGTGTAAAGAGAGGCGCCGCAGGCCCGGCATTCCTTACGCCAGGCGACATTAGTCAGCTTGCAGCGAGGACACTCTCGCTCAATCTTGTCCCGTATCCACACGGCGACCCCCTCGGGCATGAACAGCAGTACCAGTATCACTATGATCGCCATAATAAGTATCTGGTTCTGGCCGACCCAGGTTGTTCCTCCTACACCCAGGATCTGTAGAAGCGTCTGCAGGACGTAAACCCCGACAACTGCGCCGTAGATACTCACGATACCACCGAATACCACGTATATTATCGCCCGGAAGGACATCACCATGGAGAGGGAGGAAACGCCGACAGTTCCTAGGATGTGGGCATAGAGAGCACCGGCCAGACCGGCGAAAAAGCCACCGATGGCAAAAGCCAGTATCTTGTATCTTATAGTATTTATTCCTGAGGCACGGGCGGCGATCTCGTCTTCCCGGATGGCATGGAAGATAAGACCGGTCCTGATATATCTGCTCCCGGCATCGGTGAGCTTCCACATTATTAGCACCGATACCGCCATCACTATCAAACATATGTAATATCGGGCTACAGGTGTTTCGGCGAGGCGGGGAAGCCCGGTTATGCCAAATTCACCACCGGTAACACCCTTGAAAGCCATGACCAGTCCCAGCAATATGAAAGGAAATGCCATTGTCAGCAATGAGAGGTAAGGTCCTCTCAGCCTCAGAGCCGGAATGCATGTTGCCACCCCGATCCCGGTAGCGACCAGAGTGCCTATCGGTATCGTCAGCCACGGCTGCAGGCCGAAATACTTATTTAACAGCGCCACACTATAGGCGCTCACGCCGAAGAACAGGGCATGCCCGAAGTTGACCTGGCCGCTGTAGCCGGATAGGAGGTCCCAGCTAACGGCAAAAATAACGAGTAAGTTGCTGATGGTAAAAATATACAGATAGTACGAACGATCCGTAATCAGCGGGAAAGCAAACAGGACCACAAAGAAGACGATGGCGATAATGCGCCCGGGGACGGGCAGGACGCTAAAGCGGAAATCCTTGAACAGCCGTCTGAACAATTTACAGTCTCTCCTCTTCGAATAGCACGCCGAACAGACCTCCCGGCCTCACTATGAGCACTACGACCATAGCTACTATGGCAAACACTACCTTCAAATAAGAATAGGACGGCATGAAGAGCGTAACCGATACCTCAACAAGTGAGATAATAAAAGCCCCGATAATAGCCCCCCTGATGCTTCCCAGTCCTCCCAGGACGACAATTACCAGGACCATTACCAGCGGCGGAGTCCACATGGCGGGATATATTGTCCATAGCGGCGCCACCGCCAGGGCGGCGACCGCTGCCAGACCCGTGGCCATTCCCATGGTTATCATCAGCGTCCTGGGCACGCTTATCCCCATCAGGTTAGCAACCTCGGCATCCTGTGCCGTCGCCCTGAGGGCGATGCCCAGTTTTGTCTTGGCCAGAATCAGCCACACGGCGACAATCACCACCGCCACTATGCCCAGCGTCAGCAGGTGCTGGTTAAGGACGCTAACGCCAAGTATGTCCGTGAACCCGGGAATAAGAGCCGGAATTGCCCAATAGTCATTACCAAAAATCCCCGTCATGGCCTCCTGGAAAGCCATGGCTATGGCTACCGTCATCAGCAGCACGGCGGCATGGTGCTCGCGTATTGGGTTAATAAGGAAGCGGTAAGCCAGGATGCCCACCAGCGTAACGGCGGGCAAAGTTATGACGATTGCCCAGACGGCGTCCAGACCGAGTCTACGCATGAAATACCACAGACCGTAGGCTGCCAGCATGAAAAACGCCGTGTGGGCCATGTTAATAACACGGGCGTTGCCGAAGATAAGAGAGAAGCCTATCGCCAGGAGGGAATATACACCTCCCGTTATCAGCGTCAGAACTATGAGTTGTTCGATCATCGCCCTTAATCCGCACCACTTGTTGTCATTGCGAGCACCCGAAAGGTGCGTGGCAATCTCTGAGATTGCTTCGTCGCTACGCTCCTCGCAAAGACAAAAGGGGAGACCCTCGCAATGGTGGAAGGGGAGTCAAAAATAAAGCGGGGATAAACCCCGCCCACGGACTGTCTGATTCTGGTTGTTCGTTTCGATCCGGGCATTCTATAAACCCTGGCCTTTTCTGCAATTGGCAGATACTATATCTCACGTCTCTGCACCGTGTCAAGGTTTCCCCCGATTTTTCCAGTTTTTCCGACAGTTTCACCCACCTCCTTCCTGTCGTTGCGAGCACCTGAAAGGCGCGTGACAATCTCTTGGTCCGCGCCGGGATTGCTTCGTCGCTATACTCCTCGCAATGACAGAAAAGGAGAAGCTCGTCGCAATGACGAAGGGAGAAAATCAGTCAACGACAGAAAACAGAGTGTCTTACAATGAAACAGAAGAGGAGAGCGTTCGCAATGGCAAGGATCGGTGGCGAAAAAAAGAGTGGTGACCCCGGGCCAACCGGGGTCACCACCATTCCTAGCACGTGTTGGCTAGTGACTTCGCTCAGGTTGCTCTATGCATAGGGGTCCCAGGGAATATTGAGCATTCCTCCGATTGTCAGAATGTAGTCCGATGTGCCGGGGTATGCGAAGCTCCAGTCGCCGTACTGGTCAATTGAAGGGCCGGGCAGAACCATCGGCCAGATGCCTAGCTTTTCGCCTGGTCCTCCTACTACGTGGTCAACATCCTGCCACTGTGAGCCGATGCCGGTGACGAGACCGGGACCGTAGGCGATGTCATGGGCGATGTGCGGTTTCTGGCTCGTGCCGTTGTATCCGCAGCCCCAATACAATTGAACGTAGGCAGGCAGGTCAGGGTAGATCTCGAGTACCTGGGCCTCGCTCAGGAAGTATAATGTGGCGTTGTAGGTGATGGCCGGCATAGGATACTGCATGACTTTGGGGGAAGATACGCCTGTCGTGAAGGCGTTGTCCGGGTCTTCCATCCAGGCAATTAAGGTATCGCTATCCGTTGTGCCCGTGGCCTCCATGGCCTTAGTCACCCAGTAAATAGCGTCGTAGGTGCCGGCAGTATAGACTGGGTAACGGCCAGTCTGGGCCACGTACTGGTTAAACCAGTCAACCGTGGTAGGGGTATTCTCCACACCCACCGCCCAGGTGTCCAGCATGATTTCACCTTCGCATGAGCCGCCGGTGTTCCCCCAGTGACTGATCTGCTGGCCGGGCACGTTGATGCCCAGTGTCACAGCGGGTATTGCCAGACTGTTCTTGTTCACAGAGTAGACAGCGCCAACCGAGCCGGAAAATGCGGTGAAGATTATGTGAGGATACAGCGCCTTTATAGCTGTAAGCTCGGCGGTAATATCAGACGCCGTCGGAGAAACCAGCGTTGTGCCGGTAACAGTGAAGCCCAGCAATGGCAGATAGTACTGGGCGGCTGCCACCATTCCTGCGCACCAGGCCGCGTTCTCCATCAGTATGTGCACCCTCAGCTTGTTGCCTACCGCAAGGCTGACCTTAAAGTCGTCCTTCACGTAGGTCGAGTTCGTCGCTTCCAGGGTCATTAGCGTCCCCTTAAGGAAAGCGCCGATTGTGCCCTGTATCTTGAGAAGGCTGGTTACCAGGAAGCTCTCATTGTAGGGGGTGGCCTTGAACCAGTACTTGTAATGGGCGTAATTGGTGACCACGCCGAACTGCAGAGAACCTGTGGCCGCACCGCAGTTCATGAAGAGTTTCTCGGCATCCATAGCCACTTCTCGGTAGACCTGGACAACTTCCGTCCGGAAACCGCCCACGCAGAAGTCCACGTCGTCTATGACAGCCTGCAGATTTGCCGTGCCCGTGCTGCCATCTTCACCCTCAGTGGCTTCCTTGGTTTCCACTTTCTTCAGAACGATCGTGTAGTCCGTGCCGTTGATGGTTACTCCACCAGCGGCATTGATCTCGTCGGCCGCCATGTTGGCGCCGTCCCAGTGATTTTGACCTTGGAGGTCAGTCATCGGCCCGACTACGGCGATCGTGATCTCATTCTCCGGTGTGACGGGCCCAGTACATCCGGGCAGTACCAACCCTACCACCAGGAGAGCGCCGATAATAAGGAAGATAAGTTTTTTCAATTCATCAACCTCCTTTTGACTCCTGTACTTGCTCCGATTTCATGGGAGCGAACCTTTGGTGCTGTAACAGACCGGTCGACTACCGGTTGCCTCCAGCTACCAAAATCTTGATACACTATCCCGATAGAATCACCTCCTTTCCTGCTTCTGGTGTTCCGGTCATTTCCCTTCGGGGCAAAGTAGATGCAGGCAGACCAAAGAGTTAATCAGAATCTCGACCTTTTTAATATGACCAACGGTTGTTGGCGGTTTAGAAACTACTGAGTCGCCCGAGCCTCCATTAGTTGGTTCCACACCTCCTGCAGCATTATATACTCCGCTCACGCCTCTGTCAATCGACCTTATCCCTTTGCGTACTTTACTCTGCTCCTTCTTCTCCCCCACTACTTGAAGTGTAACATTCAAATATTAAGATAATGTTAAAATTCAGGCCGATGTGGCAAATCTTTGGGAGAAGAGATCAATTTTTCTCCACTGCCTTGTAGCCGCCGAGATTGCTTCGTCGCCTTTGGCTCCTCGCAATCTCATTGGCTAAATGCCAAACATAATCGTAGTGCGACCTTTTAAGGTCGTGCGGTCCTGTTATGGCACGAGGCAGGAGCCTCGCACTACACTATTTTCGCCTTGATTTGTCACTCTGGTTTTTGATCTTTGGTCTTTGATTTCACCTCGAGCATCCTATCCACGGCAGCTATCGCCTTAAGCCGAATTCGCTCGGAGACCTTCACCGCGGGACTCATCTCTTCCAAAGACCATAGGATCTTTTCCAGGGTAATCAGCTTCATGTTGGGACAGATTGCCTGCTCGGAAGCAGGAATAAACCTCTTGCCTGGATTCTCCTTTCTGAGCCGGTGGATTATCCCCATCTCCGTGCCCACAACCATCTCTTTGACGTCATCCCGGCGGGCATACCTGCACATCCCGCTGGTGCTGGCCACTTCGTCGGCCAGCACGATGACCTGCGGCCTGCATTCCGGATGGACTACTACCTTAGCTTGAGGGTATTCCTGCTTCAGCTCCTTTATCCTCTCGGGCTCTATCCTGACATGGGTGGGGCAGAAGCCAGGCCACAGAATCATCTTCTTGCCCGTCCTGGTTGAGATATAATGTCCTAGATACTGGTCAGGGATGAAGATTATTTCCGGAGCATCCAGGCTTTCCACGACCTCGACGGCATTGGCGGAGGTGCAGCAGATGTCCGATTCCGCCTTGACTTCGGCTGAGGAGTTGATGTAACACACCACCACTGCCTGGGGGTGTTCCTCTTTTTTCGCCCACAGGCGTTCAACGGTAATCATATTCGCCATGGGGCAGCCAGCGTTTACGTCGGGCAGCAAGACCACCTTATCAGGGCAGATGATGGAGGCTGTTTCCGCCATGAAGTGGACTCCGCAGAACACGATTACATCGGCACCGGTCTTGGCGGCATTCTGGCTCAGCTCCAAAGAATCGCCGACAAAGTCGGCTATGTCCTGAATCTCACCCAGCTGATAGTTATGGACGAGGATAACAGCATTCCTTCTTTTCTTGAGAGCCGAGATCTTCTCTACCAGCCCGTCATCTCTATTCTTCATCTCTAATTATCCATTTCCCTATCTTTATGCGGTCTCCGCCCCTGACACGGCCGCCGTGAATCACCCTGGCAAAAATTCCCTCCTTGGGCATGATGCATTTGCCTATCTTCTGATAGATGGCGCACCCGCTGTGGCACTTTTTGCCAATCTGGCTGACTTCGAGGAGCACGTCCTTGCCAACGGAGATTCTTGTGCCTGGAGGCAGGGAGAAGAGTTCCACCCCCTGAGTGGTGAGATTTTCAGCAAAGTCGCCGGGCCTCACCTCGAAGCCCATTCTCTTAACCTTGTCGATACTTTCCATTGCCAGCAGGCTCACCTGCCGGTGGGTGCAGCAGTCAGCGTGGGCATCGCCGACAAGCCCGTAGTCCTCTTTAAGGACACCTTCGGCTACTGCTTTCTTTCTGGTGCCCTTCTGTTCGCTCTTACAGACGGTAACTATTTCGGCCATTGAACAGTAGTTTGTATTATACACATTCCTGCTGCCCACTCGCTATATCAGCGAGAAGCAATAGCCCAGAGCCAGAGACATCGTGCAGATGACCGCCAGATAGATAGCTAGAATCCTGCCGCCGAATTCCTTTCTCAGGACCAGCATGGTGCCCCAACTGGTAATCGGCCCCACCAATAAGAGGACCATTCCCGCACCCATATTCATTCCCTGAGATACGAAGGCGTGGACCAGGGGCACGCTGGCTGTGGAGCAGATATACATGATTAAGCCAAAGCCAAGGCTGAAAAGATACCCCAGCCCCCCGCCGAAATGACTGCCGACAAACTCCCCCACGGGAGTCACCGCCGCTACCAGGGCCGCTAGGGCCAGACCCAGAAGCAACTCCGGCCCGATGTCCTTGACCATGTCCACAAAGGCATATCTGAGCACATGCTTTACCCGGTGAGCAACCTGCCGAGAACCTCCCATATATTCTTCGGGACTCTCTTCAAAGGCCTGCTGGCAGTGGGAACAGCAGAAGTAATACGTTTCCCCGCCACATTGGGTTTTAGTTGCCTTCTCCATTTCGACGCTCATTCCGCAGACCGGGTCGAGAGCCTGCTGCGCCGGGGGAGCAGGGATTCTAGTTCTGCCCCGGACCCTATTCCCCATCAGTCCCATGACCAGGCCCATGGCTATCACGGCAAAGAAGATGAACACGGTGAACTTCAGTCCGAGGAGGCCGTATGTAACCAGAAGGGCGCTTATCGAGGTTGCGGGAGTTGCCACCAGGAAAGCCAGGACCGGTCCCAGTCTCGCTCCTTTTCGATGCAGGCTCACCGCTACCGGCAGGGAACCGAGACAGCAGATGGGAAGGATTGTCCCGATAAGAGTCGAGTAGAGGATCGGCCTTAAACCCGCGCCGCCGAGGTGTCTCTCCACCCACTTTGTGGGAACAAATTCGTGAACCAGGCCGCTGAGCAGGAATCCTATTGCCAGGTAGGGCGATACCTCAATCAGATAATCCTTAAATACTATGAGATACTGAACTATCACCTATTTACCTCCAGCTTGGAGCCCGGGCAACACATGCCCTGCCGGCGACATAGCTATATACACCTACTGATCTACCAGAGTACGCTACAGATGGGCTGTAGAAACTCGAACCGGCCGGAGTAAAGGCAGGCGAGGAGCAGTACTCCCAGAATTATCAATATTGTGGCAGCTACCGGTCTGAAATACTTTACATATCGGTCTCCCAGGCTTGAAGTCAGAGCAATAGCAGCCGAACCGAAGATAATGAGGTCGTCGAGCATAAAAGACAGAACATACAACAGGATGTAGCCATAGTATTGGAAGGTGGTTAGACTGGCCAGGGATAGAACGCGAGTGAAAACCGCCGGGATTGCCGCCGAACAGACGAATTCGATAGAGTTTACCGCAAAGGCCAGAACTATAATGCCCGCTATCGTTCCCAGGGTTATGGGGGAAGACACAATCCTCTGTATTCTGGTCATCGTCTTTTTTCGGGATTCCTCGTCGGTAACTTCACAGACAATGGCGCCTTTTGTCTCTATGACTTCCCTTACCTGCAATATTCCTCCCCCCAGAGCTACCAATCCAATCACAATTGTCACTGCCTTGACATAGCCAAGAAGCAGGAAAACATTGAGCCACGCTGTCATGAACAGGAAATACAGGACTCCTGAAGCCAGAACGAAGGAGCCGACAATCAGCCATATCCTCTTTCTATCTCTTAAGGTTGCTACCAGGGATATGAGGTAAACAAGTACCCACATAGCACAGGGATTGAAACCGTCCACAAGACCCAAAATTACAGCCAAAGCTGGAAGCGAATAATCAGAAAGCGCAATTTCCCCTATGAGGGGCAATACGATTCTGCCTCGGTCATCTACGTCTTCTTCGCTGGGCGGTGCCGGGCAGTCCCCTGCCAGACATTGTTGCAAGGCTGTCTCAATTGTGCTGCCGCTTGTCTCCTCGGATTCCCAATCACCGAATACTTGATTGCCGAAGATTGTTATGGGAAAGCCTGGCTCATATTCTATCCCTCGTTCTTCAAGCATCTGATGCAACAAGGCGATTCCTTCAGGTGTAGTGCCGTCATGCTCGATGATTTGAATCGAAGGGTAGGTATTGGCTAGCCTTTCGTTAAATGGCCTCTGTTCCGCGCAGTGTGGACAGCCGGTGACATAGAAGAAATGGACCTCAAAACCTTCACCGGGACTTGACGTTCCCTGACCCGTGAATCCGATAACTACTCCCAGGATTATGAGGGATATAATCAGGTATCTCTTGAAGCGATCCCGAAAAGTGTTTCTCAGGAAATTAGTCACCTTGTTGCGCATTGACAGATGCCAACTCAAAATAGCCTCCATGATTCAAAGTCTTCCGCAGGAGAGGCACCTGGTGTGCGGGGCGCCACCTGGAAGATTATGCCGTTACGTAGAGCCATTTATCCTGTGCAAGACCCAAATGTACACGCTGAGCAAGACACCACTTTGAGAACTAAGTTCTCACTGGCCATATTACCAGCGATATCAGACACTACTACCGTGACTGTTGTACTTGGAATGTACTTATCTGGGGCAATCCAGGTAATCATAGAACCGTCCTCGGAAATCTCGCCATCATCGCATGACCATTCGTAAAACAATTCGATGCCGGTGTCTGAAACAATGCACTCGATATCATAGATTTTTCCCTGCCCAACGTAATATCCCGCGGAGTATTTTTTCAGGTAGCAATGGTCTGCGGTGATACGTAGCTCTGCGATAATTGGTGGTTGCCCCGTCACTACGCTAGTGGGCAGCGTTCTCGTATCCAAGCTACCATAGCTGTCGGTAACCACAACGGTGACGTTGTATGTGCCAACCTCTTGGGGAGCACTCCAGCTTACTGCCGCGCCCGTGCCAGAAATATTACCTCCGCTGGTTGACCACTCATAGCTTAGCTCGTCGCCATCAGGGTCTGAAGCAGTACACGTCACATTGAGACTACCCGAAGGAAGAGTCCAGGCTGCATCGGCTATCAGGCTGGCGATAGTTGGCGACCTATTGGTTCTCACTTCGATGGTTACCTTCTTCATGACTTCGCCACCGCGGCCATCGGTCACCGCGACCGTAACATCGTAGGAGCCTACAGAATTGGGAGCGGTCCAGGTAACTGTGGCTCCTTCCCCATTTATTCCGCCTCCGCTAGCCGACCAGTTGTAGCTTAACTCATCGCCATCAGCATCTGTAGCAGTGCACGCAATCTGGCAGCTTTCCGAAGGAAGAACTCTGTTTGCCTCAGCTTCCAGGCTGGTAATAGCTGGCCGATGGTTGGCTAGCAACGTGTCAAATAGGACTACAAGCACCACTACTGCCGCCACAATTCCTATGATTATTAGAAGTCTTTTTCTGTTCATTAGTTTCTCTCCTTTGAAACCTGTTTTGTTCAAGCCTGTATGCAGGGCATCATATGTATTGCCACTCTTGTAAGGGCGACGGAGACTATGTGCACTGTTTCTTCATAGGTTCCGTTGTCACCGCATTCAGAGATCTCATGCTACTGTAAATGCTTGGGAAAGGTCTTCCTGGTAAGAAGCGAAAGCCATACCAGGAACAGCATTATGGGGACTTCAGTCAGCACGCCCACTACGGTCGCCAGAGCTGCGCCTGACGCTACTCCGAAGAGGGTGGTGGCGACGGCTATGGCGACTTCAAAATGATTGCTGCCGGCGATGATAGCAGCCGGTACGGCGTCGGCATATCTGAGTTTCATAATGCGGGCAACCAGATAAGTGATACCGAAGACCACCAGGATATTTACCAGGATAGCCAGAGCTATCATGCCGACTATGGCCGGCAACTCAACGATAATATGGCCCTGATAGGTGAACAGGACAATCAATGTGATGAGCAGGGCGATTATGGAGACCTTTCCCAGATTAGGCTCTAGCTTGCTGTCGAACCACTCTAGTCCCTTTCTTCTTATGGTCTCCCTCCGTGTAATATAGCCGGCAATCAAAGGCGTTACAATGTAAATTGCCACAGAAAGGGCAATGGTATCCCAGGGTACCCGGATACCCGAGATGCCGAGCAGTAAGACGGCCAGTGGGGCATACAGAACGACCATGCTGAGTGAATTGATTGCGGTCATTACCAGGGTATGCGCCATGTTGCCTCTGGCCAGGTAGCTCCAGACCAGCACCATGGCAGTGCATGGGGCGACGCCGAGCAGGATTGTTCCCGCGCGGTATTGTTCAATCTGCTCGGCGGTCAGGAACCTGCCGAAAACAAGGCTCAGGAACAACCAGGCGAAGAGGGCCATCGTAAAAGGCTTTACCGCCCAGTTGGCAAACAGAGTGAGCCCGATTGGCTTGGGAGACCGGACTGCTTTTCTAATTTCCTCCCAGCTTATCTGGACCATGATTGGGTAAATCATGGCAAAAAGCAGTATGGCGATCGGTATAGAGATGCCCGCCACTTCGAGTCGGGCCAGCATATCGGAAAGTTGTGGGAACAGCCGTCCCAGCCCAATCCCCGCCCCGATACACAAAGCCACCCACAGGGTCAGAAACTTTCCCCAGATACCGAGCTTTCGTTCCTTTTCAGGCATCTTGGCTCCTTTTGTTACTAAGGGTGGCACCAGGATTGCCCCCGGCCATCGCCGACTCTACCAATCCCGCTGATAAAGCCATGTTAGAGATCTCCCAAATGCCGGAAACCGACGTCTGAGAATAACCGTTACACATTACACAGCGACCTTCTTCCGAAGGATAACCATCCGGCGGTTTTCCCTTTAACACGATTTCTTGTGCCCTTACTTGTTCTATCTAAAAACCACATGCACAATAAGGCACCGTGCAGACTAGACTCTTGCCCACTTCATTGCCGGCAACATCAGACACTATTACCCTGACTGTGACGTCACCGGGCGTACCCGGGGCGGTCCAGGTAATCTTAGAGCCTTCCCCGGAAATCTCGCCCCCTGTGCATGACCATACATAAATCTCTGTGCCCGTCGCGTCCGAGACAATGCACTCGATATCGTATTCTTTTGATTTCCAGACCTTGTACCCACCAGCGGTTGTTTTCAGATATTTGGGCTCTCTGGCGGTAACAGCCAGGTCTTCAATGGTCGGCGGAGTACCGGGCGACACGATAAGAAGCACCTCCCTACTATCTCCCCCACCCTGGCCATCTCTAACCACAACAGTGATGTTGTATGTGCCGATTGCCTGGGGAGCAGTCCAGTTTACAGCTGCGCCTGCGCCAGAGATATCACCTCCGGTGGCTGTCCACTCATAACTCAGCTGGTCGCCGTCACTGTCCGAAGCGTCGCACGTCACCTGGAGACTACCCGAGGGAAGAGCCCAGTCCGCATCAGTGATCAGGCTGTCGATGATTGGCGCCCTGTTGGCTTTTGCTGTGATGATTACATAACGCGTATCTTCGCCACCGCGGCCGTCGGTGACCGTCAGTGTGATATTGTAGGAGCCTTGAAAGTAAGGAGCGGTCCAGATAACCGTAGCTCCTTGGTGAGTTATCTCGCCTCCGTTAGCCGACCAGTTGTAGCTTAGTTCGTCGCCATCGGGGTCTGTAGCATTAAACACGATCTGGCAATTTTCCCCGGGAAGAACTCTCTCCGGCTCAGTTGCCAGATTGGTGATAGCTGGCTGATGGTTGGCTAGCATCGTGTAAAACAGGACTGAAAGTAGCGCTGCTGCCGCCACGATTCCCATGATTAATAGATATCTTTTTTCTTGTTCATTAGTCTCTCTCCTGAAGCCTCTTTCATTCAAGCCTGTATCCAGAGCACGACGTAATATATTCCTATCCCTATGAAAACGATGGCAATCACTACGCGTATGACCTTCTCGACGCGGGTGACCGCGTTAAACCAGCTCGAGACCCTGGCCACGCCGGCGGATAGAAGCACGCCGAATACCAGAACAGGTAAGCCGGTGCCGATAGCATATACGGCGGGCAGCGTGACACCGCCGGCGGACTTGAGAGCCAGAGGTATGAGTACTCCAAAAAACAGGAGTGCACTATAGGGGCAAAAAGCAAGGGCGAAAAGAGCACCTAGCAGAAATCCACCGAGCATGCCCCAGCCAGCCACCTTTTCTCCTATTGAAGACAGTTTTCCACCCCCCAGACTAAGCGGAATCCTGTTTACAAGCAGCATTAGTACGCCTATGACTATCAGAAGGGGCCCCAGGACCTGTTCGCCGAAATCTTGAAGAAATAAAGCTACTCCAGGAATCTCGAGACCAGCCACGATGATGATGATGCCAATGATTGAGTAGGAGACCATACGCCCCAGCGTATATAGCGCTCCAGTCATGACAGCGTATCTGCGCTCTGTCACTCTACGGCTGACATATCCCAGGGCAGCGATGTTGGTGGCCAGAGGACAGGGACTGATAGCTGTCATCAATCCCAGAAACAGGGCTGATAGGACCGGGATGTTGGAACCTGCGATGGCGCCAATAAAATCCATCAGCTCTCTCCGTTGAGGCATTTCTCAATCTTGTTCTTCAACGCCGTGACAAATGCCTCCTCCCTGCCAATCAGTAGATAAACGTCCGTTGCCTGTTCAATATGATCAGTGCCGTCCTTTATGGTGTTGATAAACAGTTGTGAACCATAAGCGCCATATTTTTCGGCAATGTCGGCGTTTGCTTCATCGTCTATGTTTATCACCTGGAAGGTCAGTCTGCCGCTGGTCAACTCATCCGCAAAGTAAGTGTTCACGGTATAGTTTGTCCCTGCCTCCAGCCATCTGCAGGAATAGCAGCGTGCCGTACGGTGAAAGTAGACAATATCGACCCTGTCAGCCGGGCCTGTAGAATTGCCTGAAGGCGGAGGCGTGGCAGATGACGCCCCATAAGCCAATATCAGCCATACAGCTAAACCTACCAGGACGATAGGGCATGCAATCCACAGAATCCTGGCTAGCTTCCTCTTTGGAACATTCTTGTTTGTCTTGTTCTTGGTTGCCTTAGTCACTTTGCTACCTCCTCGGTGGTGCCAGTCTGGAGCAGCCTGGCTAGCGCTTCTTTATCTTGGGCAGATTCCGGTTTGCTTAAGGCGGAGCAGTCCTGCAAGCGTTTTTGTCCTTTCACCAATGCCACGGCAAAGGCAAAGCAGGTGGGGAGCCCGCAGTCCCGGCAGTTGGTCCTGGGCAGAAAATCAAGTATGTCCTTTGCCTTTATCTCTCCCTTCCTCTCATGGACGGGAGTGATACCTGCTCGCTTTTCCCAGGTGTCATTTATCAACCTCTTGACATAATCCAGAACCTTCACGCCATCTTCTTCGCATGTCACCTGCCCTACGATTATCTCCCGGGGCATAAGGCTTATGGCCCCTGCCTCTATCTTGAAATTGAGGTTCTGGACTTCAGGGGTATATACGGCATTCTTGACAACAGCATTAAGATACGGGAGAACCTCACCGATATCGTCGCTAAGCTCCGCTCTTACCGCAATCCATTCCGGATTGCAGAGGCTGCGTCCCACTTTGGTTATCTTGCAGTCGTGTAGAAGCATAACTCACCTCATATGTTGAATACTCAAGCAGCGGCAGTCCTCCGGAACAGCTGATAGAAGCTTACTGCGGTCAGCATCTGGAAGGCAAAGCCCACCGCTATAGGTAGCATCTGCAAGCCCTTGAAGCTCATGGCAGCTATGCCGATGGCAATGGGCAGGTTTTTCATACCCGATGAATAGGTAATGGCTATGTTCTTGCCCTTGGGGAAAAACTTGATGCTCACCAGATACGCCACTATGAAGAGGATTGGGAAAATCAGAATGGTGGACGCCACCAGGGGGCCTATCAGCCCCACGTTTTTCATGATTGGCGAGATATTGGTGTTAATCGCCATGAACATCAATAGCACAGCCATAGTAGCCGAGATGGCGGGCATTACCGGCAGGTACTTCTGAACATTGACCCGTCTTTCCAGGACTTCCCTCAAAACGACGCCGCCCAGTACGGGTAGGAGCACAGTGTAAATGAGCTGCTGGAACATCCCCCAGGTGTTAACGCTGACAAATGTCCCGGCGAATAGAGACATGAGGAACGGGATGAGGAAAGGGGCCAGAATCATGGTAGCGGCGTTGATGAGTGTGGCTAAGGGAACATCTCCCTTGAGCAAGCCGGCCCAGACCAGAGCCATGCCGGCGCAAGGGACTACGCCGATTAGAATCAGCCCGGCTGCCAGGTCAGTATGAGAGGACAGGAAAAGCTTAGCCAGAAGCCAGCACAAAAACGGAGCAAACAGGAAATTCAATACGATTCCAAACGAGAACCCTTTCCAATCCCTAGCCGCTAGCCCCAGACTTTTGAAGGTAATGGTAAAGCCCATGGCCGCTATCATGATTACGATCAGTGGAGTGTTAATCTGGCGAATATGGACACCGGGGCTGGCGGTGAAAAGCCCGACTACCACGGCGATTACCCAGGTAGTCAGGATTATATAGGTATACTTCTCCCTGACAAACTTTGCGTATGACAATATCGGTGTCATTTATCTGTTCGCACCTCCTCTGCCTCACTAAGTGTCTTCACCAGCCCACACAGCCAGAGTGCTATGAGAATGGGAGTCATATCTGTCCTCACCTTGTCGACCTATTTCCGTGCTCGACTTTATTCAGGAGTTCAACCACTCTCGCTCTTATCTCATCTCTTATTGTTCTCACCTCCGGCAATGGCTTGCCTCTGGGGTCTGCCAGCCCCCACTCCTCGGTCTCTACGAATGTGGCCGGGCATACTCCTTCCGCCCCGCAGCCCATGGTCACCACCACGTCTGCTTGGCCCACCATGTCGGGGGTCAGCGCTTTCGGTTTGTTGCCGCTGATGTCTATGCCGACCTCCCGCATGGCTTCTACCATAGTGGGGTCGATAGCATCGGCGGGAGCAGTGCCTGCCGAAAGCGCATTAGCTTTCCCTTTGGCAAGTCGGTTGAAGAAAGCCTCGGCCATCTGGCTTCGGCCAGCGTTGTGAACGCAGACAAAGAGGGCAGTGGGCAACTTGGTGGTTTTGTTCATTTTTCGAGTATAGTCTTCACAATGAGTTCTTTTCCCCTTTTCACTTCATCGTCGGATATGTATTCCATGACTCCCTTGATGTCTTGCCCGATGTCTTCGTGCAGAGCCTTCTTCTTCATGCCTATGTCTCTGGTAAGCACGATGCTTTTGGTCGGCCTGAAGCCGGACTGCTCCACGGTTTTCCTGGCGCATTCGAAGGGACAGCCATCCACGGTGATAACCTTCTTTGCAGCTTTTGTCTTACCTATTACCGGCTTCACTCCCAGCGGCAACGCCCCCATGCAGCCAATCGCCACCTTTTCCAGCCCCAGCTCCTTAACTGCCTCCAGGCAAGCCAGGGCACTGGTTATGCCTGTGTTTGACATTCCGCCGTAGCATGAAAATATAATGTTCTCATGCGTCTTCATTCCTTCTTTCCAGTGTTTTTCTCCTGCCATAGTTTAACCTCCTTAGTTTTGATTCTATTGATTTCCGCCTATGGGATTGCATTTTCTGGCCTTCAGCACCCCAGAATAGTCCTCCACGGGTCGCACCCCTTGTACTGCTCTTCCTTAGCTATTGCCTCTACCAGCAGGTCTTCAACGCGGTTCTTATCGCTCTGCGAAAGTTCCTGAAATTCAGGACTGTCCATGAACGTAGTAATATCCTCCCGCAGCCTGAGAAGCTCAGACTTGTCTTGAGCGGTCTTAAGTCTGATTCGGAGTTCTGCCATAGATAAAGTCACACCCGCTTCCCAAATAGTTTTTCGTATTCATTAAGTAGCGCCTTTGAGTAATCAGACTCGGCACTGGGCGCAACGTAATTGTAGATTTTGACTCTCTGGAGCAGTTCCTTCTTGATAGCCTCGCTGCCAGCCAGCTTCAGGTCGGCGACTTCCTTGAGAATGTTCTCCAGGTTCACGATGCCCACCTCAAAGCCGCCGGGTAAGACCAGTTTCTTTACCAGTCTCGCCGCGGCTGCTGGACAGCACGGTTTTTCCCTTTGCATTCTCCCTCCCCATATATTTATCAGACTGCTGCACCGAGATTCGTCTTCTATCTTTTGTTTCTATCCTCTTTGGTTAAGGCGTTAGTGATTAGCTGAGTAAGCTCGGCCTTGGTGGGCACCCGCCCGGCACAGGCCAATTCTTCGTTGATTACCAGTCCAGGAGTGGTCAGGACTGCATACTCAATTATTTTGTTGATGTCCTTGACCTCTTCTATAGTGGCATCAATGCCAAGCTCTTTCACTACCTCCTTCGTAGTTTTCTCCAACTGTTGGCACTTAGCACATCCAGTCCCCAGAATTTTGACCTTCATGATTCCTCCTTATTCTTAGCTGACTATCAGACCAAAAATATAGCCCGTTACGGTGGCCATGACCACTACCAGACCTACATAGGTAAGCATCTTCTTCGTCCCCATAATGTTGCGGATGACCAACATACTGGGGAGTGATAATGCCGGACCAGCCAGAAGCAGGGCTAAGGCGGGTCCTTTACCCATCCCCAGGTCCAAAAAAGCCTTTACTATGGGCACCTCAGTGAGAGTAGCAAAATACATCAGCGCACCAAGGAATGAGGCGATGAAGTTAGAAAAGACACTATCTCCACCTACATATTGCGCCACTATTGATTGTGGAATGGCCACTGTCAAGATGCCGGCCACAAATACACCCACCAACAGCCAGGGAATAATCAGGCGGGTAAAGTGTAATGTCTCTTTAAGCCATTGCACTACTTCACCCCGGGTGAACCAGCGCCACAGGATTACCGCAACGGCTACCAGGAAGATGCTCATCACAATCCAGTTCTTGGATGCAGCGAAGATAAGGACACCCACCAGAGCTCCAACGAAAGCGACTTGCTGCCAGATGCTCTTACCCGCTGGATCGGCGGTGAGCAAGGCGAATGCCTTGGCATCTACCTGGGGTTTCTCTTTACGGTAGATTAGGGCCATAATCAGGCCGATCACGACCGAGAATACAATAGCGCCGATAGCTCTTGCCAACCCAATGTCATATCCAAGTAGCTTTGCTGAGTATACGATGGCAAGAACGTTAATAGCTGGTCCTGAGAAGAGGAAGGCGATAGCCGGCCCCAAGCCGGCCCCTTTTTTGTAAATCCCGGCAAACAGCGGTAACACTGTGCACGAACAGACGGCCAGGACCGCACCCGAGACTGAAGCCACACTGTAGGAAATAGGTTTTTTCGCCTGCGGGCCGAAGTATTTAAGTATGGCCGCCTGAGAGACGAACGCCGCTATGGCTCCGGCAATGAATAAAGCCGGCACTAGGCAGGTTATTACATGCGCCGATAGATAGCTTATTAGGCCGTTAACTCCGCCCCAAAAAAGATCAGTCAGCATTTCCATGATTTTCTATCTCTTTAGATGCACATGAACCGACATAACTGCCCAGACACTATTTGGGCATCGCCTTTGAGCAGATTCGTACAGCGTGACTTAACCGTTCCCTGTCCTGCAATAGCATTTCGTCATTGACAAGAGAGCTGCGGAGCAACTCGATCAGCGGGGCTGTATAGCTCTTCATCCTCTGCTCATCAATTGAATAGACTATCCAAAGCCCGTCTCTCTTGGACTTAATGAGGCCAGCGTCCTCAAGTATGCCCAGATTGCGCGAGGCACGGGACTGGGAGATAGTCAACGCCTGCATAACCTCACAAACGCAGCATTCTCTTTCGAGCAGGACTTTCAGAATCCTGATTCTGGTCTCGTCAGACAGAGCCTTAAACAGTTTTACAAAATCTCTCATTATTGTACTCGTTACCTGTATGCATATATTCGAATATATGGATTCACAGTCAGGAATTCTAACGCATAACTATCTTTTTGTCAAAATTCGCGTGTTTTAGTGCGGCTCCTGGACACCCAGAATAGTCATGCGACTGAGGCATTTTATGCCTCTAACGCCGGCAGGAGAGAAAATCATTGAGCGTGGTTCTGCACCACACCGTTTTTCGCCTATGGTGAACACGCCTTTGCCTGATACCACATAGAAGAAGACGTCGTAGGGCTCGTGGTGAGGGGGTATTTCAACTCCATCGTCCAAGCATATGACTACGATGTTGAAGTGCTCGCCTTTGAAGACATCGCTCTTAGTCTTGTCGCCAGGCACGAATTTCAGGAACCGGTCTAAGTCATATTTCTGTCCTTCTGCATGGCTTTGGCTTTTGTTCGGTTGTGACATGTCATATCCTCCTGGGCATCGTTTTGTGGTGCAGCTTCGTAGCCACTACAAGGAAAACGGCGGTGAAGGCCAGCAAAACTAGAAGGTCCAGAGCTACGGGCAAATGGCCTCGCCCCTGGATACTGTATCTCGCGATGTCCGTAAAGTAAGTCAAGGGTGAAATGTAGGCAATTGCCTGCCCCCATGCGGGCAATTCGTCCAGTGGTACAAAAATGCCGCTGATAAACACCACGGGGAATTTCACCACTGCAGCAATCATGTTGACCGTAGAGGGCATGTTGGTGGGGGGGATGGAGAAAACGGTGCCGAGAGAGGCAAAACAGAGAGCTGCCAGGATAACTGCCAGGGCAAAGAATAATGGGCTCAATATTGTGATTCCCAGGAACAGACCAATAAGGATGGGGACCAGAGAGATGGCAAGCCCGAAGGCGAAGGAAGCCAATATGTCTCCTACTATAATAGTCTCAATCTTAACAGGGCAGGACATCAGCCGCTCCAACGTGCGCGCCTGGGCCTCCCAGGGTATCACTATGGGTGAGACTGAAGTCGCGGTAAAAAAGAGGATCATCCCCAGAAGTCCGGGAATCATGAAATCAACGGATAGATGTCTACCGATGGTGAAGGAAAGGAAGAGAAAAACGGGGAAGAGGACGCCGAAGATTATGACCGGCCCCTTGGCGTAGTAGATACGTATGTCCTTGCGGACTATGGCTAGAGAACGCCGCGCCTGCTGCAACACCGTCGGCATATCAGGCATCTTTCACCTCCTTTTCCGTGAGAGCCACGAAGGCGTCCTCCAACGAAGGAGCAAGCGTGTTCAGAGACACCATTCTTAATCCGTTGGAGGATGAAAAGTTGGTGAGCGAGACCACCAGCTCTCCAGGACTGACGGTGTACAGTCGCCACTTGTCGCCCAGCTTCTTCACTGTGTTCACGCCAGGGATGGCGGCCAAAAGTTCAGGGTTCACCACATTATCAAAGCTGACCTCAACCGAATACATGCCGCTCACGGCCATTCTCAGTTTCTCCGGAGCATCTATGGCCACCAGTCTTCCTTCGTTGATGATAGCAACCCGGTCGCACAGCTGGTTTGCCTCCTCCATATCATGGGTGGTGAGAAATATGGTCTTGCCTTTGGCATTGAGCCCCTGTAGCATATCTTTGATCAGGCGGGCGCTCTGCACATCCAGGCCAGAAGTCGGCTCATCTAGGAATAACACTTGAGGGTCGCTTATCAGCGCCAGACACAAAATCAGGCGCTGCTTCATTCCCTTGGAATATGTCCTTACCAGACTATCTTTTCGGGTGTAGAGCCCTGTCTCCTGCATCAGGCCGGTGCCTCTTTCTCGAGCTACGCTGGCGGGAATTCCATAGAGTTCCGCCATAAGCATAATGTTGTGCCATCCGGACAGGTCACCGTAGGCATTTGCCATCTCCGGCACCACCCCTGTTAGCTGCTTGGCTCTCAGGCTGCCCGCCTCATATTCCAGGATTGAAGCAGTCCCTGCATCCGGCCTTATGACTCCAGTCAACATCCTGACGGTGGTCGTCTTGCCGGCACCATTGGGTCCCAGGAAGCCAAAGAACTCTCCCTTGCTAACGATGAAGCTTACGTGGTCAACTGCCAGAAGGTCACCAAAGCACTTGGTCAAACTGACCACTTGAATGGCAACATCATTACTCATGGGCCCACTGAGTCTTGACTATATTGTGTGCGAAGGTCATTTGAGTGCTCTGGTCGTTTCGCGCAGCGTGACTTAACCGTTCCATATAACTGTACTATAGTTTCCTGATTTTGTATGCCCTTACGGTAATGCTCAGAAGCTTCGTCAGTGCCTGACATTCCTCGCTTTCTATGTAGAACTCCTTGCTGGACAGCACCTGCACATCCCTGAAGCCCGCTTTCCTTATCTTGTCCAAGTATTCCTGCTGCTCCAAAGCGCCGCCGATGCAACACGCCCAGGCATTCGAGTCACTCCTTATCTCATCGGGCAGCGTTCCCTCCGAGACGATATCGGAAACTGTAAGCCTTCCGCCGGGCTTCAAAGTCCGGTAAGCCTCCTGAAAAACCTTAGCTTTGTCCGGCGAGAGATTGATAACGCAGTTGCTGATAATCGCATCCACGGAGTCATCCTCGACCGGGAGTCTCTCGATTTCCCCCAGGCGGAACTCAACATTGTGATAGCCATGGTCTCTGGCGATGCGTGTTGCTCTGTCCACCATCTCCTCCGTCATATCAATCCCGATGACCCTGCCGGTGGGGCCAACTTTGTTAGCTGCCAGAAACACATCTACTCCGGCTCCCGACCCCAAATCCAGAACTACCTCACCTGTCTTCAGGTCGGCTATGGCAGTAGGGCTACCGCACCCCAACCCCATAACTGACTCTTCCGGGATACGCTCCAAGTCCTCTCCCGAGTATCCGACAGCCTTGGAAGACAGTAGGGAACTGGCCCCGCAGCCACAGCTCGGGCAGCAGCTCTCTTGATCTTGCTTAGCTATCTGGGCATATTTCGCCCGCACCACTTGCTTGATTTCCTTTTCTTTCATAGTTCACCTCCTGACATTTGCATAGCGATAGCTCTTTCATCAGAGTCTCGCAATCAATAATCAACCTGGCTAATCTAGCATCCGTAAGCTTATAGTAAACCTTTTGAGCTTCTTGCCTTTCCTTCACAATATTACATTCCTTGAGAGCTCTAAGGTGGTGCGAAATGAGAGACTGCTCCTTATTCAGAACGCTGGTGATCTCACAAACGCACCTCTCACCTTTGGTCAGCAGCCGAACTACCTGGAGTCTTGTCGGCTCCCCAATACACCTCAGGAACCTTGCTTGGTCTTCAGCGATTGTCATATGAATCTCCGTTTATATGAATCATAATTCATATACCGCAGAAAGTCAAGAATTGTCGAATTATGCAGTGCTTGAGATGACTAAGAGATTGCGTGAAACAACAGGAAAACAAAGCAGGATGCTTACACGCTAGCGCCTTTGCCTCAATTTCTGCCGCTCCTTGCCCATGCACTTATCCATAACCACCATGAGTCCAGCTTCTCTGGCCCGGGCGGCTGCCTCCTCGTTTATAACACCCTCTTGCATCCACACCGCCTTGGCACCTATCCCGATCGCCTCTTCTGCAATCGGCCGCACCTCTACAGAACGGCGAAAGATGTCAACCACGTCTACCGATTCTGGGATGCAGGCAAGGTCGGGATAACAAGGTTCCGCTAATATCTCCTTTTCCGCTGGATTTACGGGAATTATCTTATAGCGCTCCTCTTTTAGATAACTAGCTACTTCATAACTTGGTCGGTCGGGTTTTGAGGAAAGGCCGACCACGGCGACAGTCCGACCGCAGTTTAGAATCTTCTCCTCAATGCTCACTCTTTTGTTCCTTTGGCGGCGTATTTCTTCAGAGCGCGGTAGAAGGCATCCCAGAAGGGGTCGATCAAAGGGTGCTCCAGTTTCTTTTCTTTTCCCTCTTCCACCAGAACCATCCCATACTTGGCATCTGTTAACCCACCCACGATTGAAGAAGGGATTCCTTTCCGAGACAAAGCTTCTACTATCTCCTCTGCCTTGTGTTCCCGACAGGCGATAATCAAGGTCCCCTCGCTGATAGAGGCATAAGGATCGATATCGAAAAGGTTGCAGATCTCTCTTACGCAATGTTCAAGGACGATGCGTTCTTTTTCTATTCTGATCCCCAGATTGGCAGCCTGGGAGAGTTCAAATAGACCACCCCATATGCCGCATTCAGTGGCATCGTGCATAGCACTAACACCTTCTTCCCTCACCCCGACACTAACTGCTGTCAAGGCATCTTCTACTACCGACATTTTATAGAAGATTCTTTCTGCCCTCCGGCTAAACTCAAGGCCAAAGTTCTTTTCAATAAGTTTGGGAAACATGGCGGCAAATATACCCGTTGCCTCAATGGCTGGACCTTTGGTGATGATTATCTGGTCGCCAGCCCTGGCAAATTTTGGGGTAACATATTCATCTTTTCTTCCGACACTGATTACCGTGGCACCGCCTACCATGGGATAGCTGCATTTTTCGTATCTAGCGGTGTGGCCGCACACAACCGATATCCCCAATTTCTCACATTCCCGATGCATGGTATCCCACACTATCTCCAGTTGTTCCCTGGTCATCTCCATGGGCAGATTCAAATCTACAGACAGGAATTTGGGTTTTAGTCCGGAGGTGACAGCATCGGAAACAAGGATATGAATAGCGAACCAGGCTGCTCTTTCCCAGCCATACTCAGGAACGATGAACACAGGATCTGTGGTCAGGGCTACTGCTTTGCCCCCAATTTCAACTATCCCCACATCCACCCCATGTTGAGGTCCCACCAACACCGCCTGACTTTTCGCTCCTAAGCGAGGGTATATTAATTCGTTGAAGATTTCCGGGGAGATTTTGCCGATTTCAGGAAGGTCGCTCACTTTTGTTGTTTCTCTTTTCAGACACTATCTTGAAGTTCTCCAAAGCGGGGACATGGCTCTCAGCTTGGCGACAATTCCCGGCAAGACGTCTAGCACCCGCTCCAAGTCTGCCTCGGTGTTTTCTCGTCCCAGGGTAAATCTGAGCGAACAATGAGCTTGCTCGGGGGGAAGCCCCAGCGCCAGAAGAACGTGGGATGGTTCCAGGCTTGAAGAAGTGCAGGCTGAGCCTGTAGAAGCACAGATGCCCTCTAAATCAAGATTCAAAATCATGGATTCCCCTTCCACAAAATCAATGCTCACATTGACATTGTTGGGCAGCCTTCTCGTAGGATGACCGTTTAAGTGAATGTGGTCAATCTTTTTTCCCAGACCTTCAATTAACCTATCGCGAAGGTAAGCCAACCGTTCTGGCTCCCTGCCCATCTCCTGCCTGGCCAGCTCCACCGACTTGCCTAGTCCCACGATGGCGGGGACATTCTCCGTACCAGCTCTGCGTCTCTTTTCTTGCTCCCCTCCGTGCACAAGGGGAACTAATTTAGTGCCTTTTCTGACATACAGCGCTCCTACCCCTTTAGGTCCATATAACTTGTGCGCCGAAATAGAGAGCAAGTCCACCCTAAGTTTATCCACGTTCACTGGAATATGCCCCACAGTCTGTACGGCATCGGTGTGAAGACAGACACCGGCCTCTCTGGCAATGGCGCCTATTTCTTCCAAAGGCTCTATCGTGCCGACTTCGTTATTGGCATGCATGACTGAAATGAGGATGGTCCTAGCAGTAATAGCCTTCTTGACATCATCAGGGTCAAGCAGGCCATACTTGTCCAGTGGCAGGTAGGTTATCTTGAAACCACTTGTCTCCAGAAATTTGCACGCCTCCAGAACCGCATGGTGCTCGATAGAGGTGGTGATGATATGATTCCCTTTGCACTCATTGGCGTAAGCCACGCCCTTCAGGGCGAGATTATCCGCCTCCGTACCTCCGCTGGTGAAAACAATCTCCTCGCTCCGGGCGCCGATGAGTTCTGCCACCTTGGTTCTTGCCTCCTCTACGGCTCCTTTCGCCTCCTGTCCGCAAGAATAGATGCTCGAAGGATTGCCAAAGGCCTCAGTGAAATAAGGCACCATGGCCTTTACCACCTCGGGATGTGTGGGTGTGGTGGCAGCATGGTCCAGATATATCCTGCGCATCTAACCCTCTACAATATCCCCTATAACGGGATCAACCCGTACCCCTCTGCCAGTCACCCAAGTGATTCCATGCTCGATATCTTTCCCTTCTCGCTCCAACTCAAGAACTACCCAGCCCTTATCTCCATTTACGTCAGCCCGACGGATATTGGTCGCTATCTTGGACTGCTGGCCGAGCTTGTAAATGATGGGCTCCTTAATCAATTCTGGTGGAAAGGTGAACTTTACTCCTCGTTTGACCGTCTTGTCTTCCTGATATTTCCTAGAGTTGAAATCATGACACGGTGAAATATTAAACACTCGAACTCACCTGCCCACTATCTCCTAATGTCACCAGTTTACACATGATTCGCAGTACACCACCTCGAAAACTACACTCTCCCTGACCCAATTACCTATGCCGTCAATCACTTTTACCGTGACAGTAGCGTCAACTTCAATCTGAGTATCCGGGGCAGTCCAGGTGATCATGGAACCCTCTCCGGAAATCTCGCCACGATCGCAGGACCACTCATAAACCAGTTCTCCGCTCGTGTTTGAAGCAATGCACTCAATGTAGTAGTCTTCGTTTCTCAGGGCCTTGTATGCCGTAGCAGTTTCCTTCAGATATTGGTGATCGGCAGTGACAATCAGGTCTTCCATAAACGGCGGGGGGCCGTTCGACGCGATGAGAACTATCGATTCTCTGTCTTTCCTGCCCTGACCATCCTCAACCACAACCGTGATGTCGTACATGCCAACTTCCTCAGGAGCAGTCCACATAACTTCAGGCCCCGAGTCGGTAATATTACCGCCGGTGGTTGACCACTCGTAGTCTAGCTCGTCGCCATCAGGGCTTGAAGCACTGCACGTAACCTGGAGACTATCCAGGGGAGCAGCCCACGCCGCCTCAGCTTCCAGGCCGGTGATAACTGGCCAAGCGCCGCTGCAAGAAGAGGCCAGGAGCAACACTGCTACCGCAGTTGCCACAATTGCCAGAAATCCTCTTTTGTTCACTAGTTTCTCTCCCCATATTATTTATCCAAAAGTACATGCTGAACAAGACACCACATCGAGGGTTATGCTCTCAGTCACTCTATTGTCAGCGACATCAGTAACCGTTACCGTGACCGTAACTTCATCGGACACATCCGGAGCAGTCCAGGTAATCGTAGAGCCCTCTCCGGAAATCTGGCCGCCCGTGGATGACCATTCATAAATCAGTTCACCGCTTGGGTTGGAGGCAATACATTCAATGTGGAATTCTTTTGTTTTCCCAACCTTGTACCCGCCAGTGGTTTCCTTCAGATATTTGTGGTCGGCAGTAACAATCAAGTCTTCAACAGTTGGCGGAGTACCAGTTTCCACGCTGAGAGCTAGCCATCCCATGTCTTGCCCGTCCTGACTATCGGTAATCAGAACTGTGATGTTATAGGTACCGACCTCCCCAGGAGCAACCCAATTCACAACCGCACCCGCGCCGGTAATACTACCTCCGCTAGCCGACCACTCATAACGCAGCTCATCCCCATCAGGGTCTGAAGCATTGCACGAAACCTGGGAACTTCCCAAAGGAAGGACTTCCTCCTGTTCGGCTGTCAGGCTGATTATAACTGGCGGATGATTGGCCAATACGGTGTTAAATAGGATCAGAGGCAGCACTGCTGCCACCGCAATTACCGCTGATATTATCACCAGCCTGTTCTTTCTGGCCCCGCCTCTACTCAACTGGACTTCTCTATCTCGTCGTTGTATTTTTGTTGCCATTTATTCTATCTTCCTTGTCTAATGCAATAAAGGCGCAATTGCATGCATTCCTCTCCTCGCTTACTAAGGCCACCCAGGCTCGAGGGTATCTTCATAGGCTGCTACGAGATCAACGTCCTGCATTATTACGCTGGCACCGTCAATGTCGTATGGGACCGATGCCTTGGGAAAATCCACACAAGCTCCCTGAATTCCCTGGCCTGTCTTGGCCTCGAAAGTGGTCGCGCATCTATCGCATACCAGGATGTCTTGGTCAAGAGAAAAGCCTATTGACTGGCATGGCGGGCAAACATTCGCCCGGACATGGATTTCTCCATCCAGCACATAGGCCATGAAATTCTTGTCGCCGTCTTGCGTCTCCACCTTAAAGCGTACATTCCAATTATCTTCGACCGCACTTACTGGAATAGCTACAATGCCATCAGTAACCTGAGGCTCAATCACTGTTGCCTTTATTGGTCCCGACGGCGCTGGATCAGAGGCTGGCCCAGAACAGCCAGCGATGATTAATGCCAGAACAATTACTAGGACTCCGATTATTGTATTTCTCAACATCTGTTTATGCTCCTTTCTGTTCGAATCAGTTTTCATTTTTGCTCGCTCTTTCTTGCCTGATCCTATCTACAATTTGACCATCTTGGAGAACTACGACTTCCTTGGCATACCCCGCTATCTCAGGGTCATGAGTGACCATAACAATGCTGCGGCCTTCTTTATTCAGTTGATCGAATAAAGCTAAGATTTCCCTTCCCGTTTTCCGGTCCATATTGCCCGTCGGCTCGTCAGCCAAAATAAGAGAAGGGTCGTTAACCAGGGCTCTAGCGATTGCTACTCTTTGTTGCTCGCCGCCGCTTAGCTGGCTGGGCCTATGCTCGGCCCTTTTCTCCAGCCCCACCTTTTTCAAGATGCCCAATGCCTTCTGGTTCTTATTATTCGTCCCGCAGAATGTTAGGGGCAAAAGGACATTCTCAAGAGCAGTGAGCGACGGAATCAGATGATATTGCTGAAAAACGTAGGCGATTTTGCCCCTTCTTATATCAACAAGGGCATTCTCATCCAGGCCGTCGATACGGTTGCCATCCAAAATCACTTCGCCGTTGGAGATACGGTCCAGACCGCCCAGAATATTAAGAAGAGTGGACTTCCCGCTTCCGGAAGGGCCCATGATGGCTATGAAATCGCCTTCGTTGACGCGGAAAGAAACGTTCTTTAAGGCAGCTACTTTGGCTGTTCCCTCTCCGTAGATCTTTGATATGTTCTTGATTTCTAGCATTCTGCTGCCTCACAATGACCTGAAAGAATCAGCGACCTTGATTCTGGAGGCACGGAAGGCAGGGTACACACTGGCTATGACAGCAATAAGGGTAGCTAGAGCCAGTGAAGGGAGAAAATACTGGGGAACATAAGTAACGGCTACACCTCCAAAAATCAGAGGCCCGACTATGTATGCGAGCAGAGTCCCAGCTACATATCCCAACAAACCTCCTGCTAGCCCGACGATGACTGCCTCGTAAAAGAAAATCTTCATTATCTGATTACGTGACGCACCCACTGCTTTCATGATGCCGATGTCCTTGATTCTTTCGTGAACCGAGGTTGTCATGGTGTTGACCACACCAAAGCAGCCAACAGCCAGAGTGATTGCAGCCAGGGCGAACAGGAACTTGCTTACCTTTTCCTGCATACCCATCTCAGTCTCAGCTATTTGCTTTACAGCAACTGCCCGAACCCCCGGCATGTTCTCGTTGATGGCACCCGCAATATCTGATGTTGGACAGGCATTACACAGTGCACGGATGTCTATTGAGGAAACCAATCCCTCTTTATCGAACGCCTGCTGCGCTGTTCCCAGAGGAACAAAAACTTGATAATCTTCGTTTGAACCTGTCTCCTCAAGAATTCCGGCGATGGTTACCTCTCCTCCATTCAGTGTAATCTTGTCGCCCACATTGAATCTCAGTAGCTCAACGGCTATTGCCCCAACTAAGGCTTCGTCGGGGGCTTCGAGGTACTTCCCTTGTGAGACTTTCCACCATGTCTTGAGCAGGCGCTCCGCGTGCGGGTCTACGCCCACTACTATCACAGGCGTTCCATTTACCTTGGTGTTCATGTAGAGTTTCGGAGCAATCGTGACAATATCTCCCTCATCTTCGATATTCAGTGCCTCTCTTATCATGCCATCCGCTATCTGTCTGATCTCCGGCAGCTTGTCCTCAGAAATATAATTCTCGCCAACCGCTAAACTACCGAGGCTTAAACCGCCCAATCCTATATCAATATCACTGATCGCAGGCATGACCATCAAGTTGGCGCCATATTTTTCCAACTGGCTATAGATATTCGTTTGTCCGGCAAGAGCGATCGTCAGCACAGCGATGATTGTTGTAATGCCGATGACCACGCCCAGCGAGGCATATAACACCCGCCTCTTTCTTCTCAGGATGCCTTTCAAAACTACCTGGTATAGTTTCATTAGCTCTCCTTCACAGGTGATTGAGTGTCTTGTCCAAATCCTCAATCAAATCTTCAACGTTCTCAAAGGCAAAGGTTGACGATTGGTAGATAGGCGTGGATATGGCACCAAATGCTCTATCTGGCCTACCTCCGGCATGAATGGCCGTCGTTTCGAAGCTCATATTCCCCCTCCTTTGCTGAATAGCGCCTCTATCATCGTCTTCTCCGGTAATTCGTCTGTGGGAGACGCTATTCCATTGGCATTCTCTAAGATTCGCAAACGTGCTTCTAGTTTGTCCTGCTCCCTTAAGACGAACCTGACAGCTTCCGCCACGGGGTCGGGTAAGTTACCATGTTCCAAATCCGTGAGCGGTTTTCGGTGGTCTCCTACTGTTCTTCCCGGAATTCCCACCACTGTCGCCCCAGGCGGCACTGACTTTATCACCACTGAGCCAGCACCAACGCAAGCCCTGTCTCCTATCGTGATGGCACCCAGTGCTACTGCACCGGTTCCCATCACCACGTTATTGCCGATGGTTGGGTGTCGCTTCCCTTTCTTCAAGGTCGTTCCCCCCAAGACAACCCCTTGGTACAATAAGACATCGTCTCCGATCTTGGCAGTCTCTCCAATGACTACCCCTGCCCCATGGTCAATAAAGAACCTCCTGCCGATTCTGGCTCCGGGGTGAATTTCGATGCCGGTTAGGAAGCGATTGAAGTGGGACAGAAGACGAGCTAGGAACAAGAGTCTGTGTCTCCAAAGGAAGTGCGCCAGGCGGTGAAACCAGAGGGCGTGGAGGCCGGGATATAAGAAGATGATCTCCAGCGTGTTCCTTGCCGCCGGGTCTTTGGCAAGAACCGTTTGAATGTCTTCTCTTAAGGTCTTAAACATGATACTGCCTCTTCTTTGGATTTACGGGCTTGGTGTTGTCTGATAAAGATCCTGGAAGAGCCAGGTGGACAGGTAGCGCTCTCCCGTGTCAGGTAGAACCACTATGATAAGCTTGCCCTGGTTTTCTGTTCTTTTGGCCACCTGCAACGCTGCCCAGGTTGCTGCGCCTGAAGATATGCCAGCCAATATCCCTTCCTCCTTAGCTAGTCTTCTGGCCATTATTCCGGCATCTTCATTGGTAACTCTGATAATCTCGTCAACCAAATCTAGCCTGAGAATTTGGGGTATAAATCCCGCGCCAATACCTTGAATCTTATGAGAGCCGGGCTTGCCCCCGGAAAGAACGGGAGAATCAGTCGGCTCAACAGCAATGGCTTTGAATTCGGGCTTCCTTTTCTTTATAACCTCAGCTACTCCGGTGATCGTCCCTCCCGTTCCCACACCGGAGACCAAGATATCTACCTTACCTTGCGTATCTGTCCAAATTTCCTCAGCAGTGGTCAGACGGTGTATCTCCGCGTTTGCCGGGTTGTTGAATTGCTGGGGCATAAAGTAATCGGTATTCTCTGTCACCAATTGTTCGGCCTTCCTCACCGCACCCGTCATTCCTTCTGTCCCAGGTGTCAAGACCAGCTCAGCTCCGAAAACAGATAGAAGTTGCCTCCGCTCCAAGGACATAGTATCAGGCATGGTGAGGATAAGCCGGTATCCCCTGGCAGCGCAGACAAAAGCCAGGGCGATTCCGGTGTTGCCGCTGGTAGGCTCGACTATCACAGTATCTTTGTTGATGAGCCCCTTTTCTTCAGCATCAACAATCATTGACACCCCGATTCTGTCCTTTACACTTCCCAGAGGATTAAAGGATTCAAGCTTAGCCACCACCTCTGCCCTCACCCCTTTAGTCACCCGGTTCAACCTGACCAAAGGCGTATTGCCAATTAGCTCGGTAGAGTCCTTAGCTATCCCTTTGGTTAGCTTCGGTATCTCAACTGTCTTGTATTGAAGTCTCTCCACATTTTGACTCATCTTTGTCATTCCGCTTTTCTCCTGATCACAAGCGCAACAGTCAGCAAAATCCCTGTCCCATTCTTAAACACATTTTGTCAATCGCATCCTCATCCTCTCCACCTACTTCTACTTTGCGGCTCACTCTTCTTATCATCATCCCTCCGTACAAAAACCACCGGACACGCTGGATTACAGCACCTAGACTCGCCACTGCGACCTCCCTTCGTCAGTGGTTTCGTGCAGGTCGGGCACCTCTCCACATTCTTATTAGCTTTCGTGTGCGTCATTTCAATGTCCTCCGTCATTCAGGCCAATTTCGAGGCAATCCCTCAAGGCCTGAACCGATTTCTTACAAGCTTGCTCAAAGTCGTCCGGGTTACAACGTCACCCTCTGGACTTTGTGCTTTCTTCATAGTCTACGACGCCTTTTCGCGTGCCCGGACAAACGCTGCTCAAATGTAATACATCCTTGTTTCAATTTGTCCCTTCTGTCTTTGCCGCTGAACCAGGTCCTGTAAAGTCGTAGAATCCAAGACCTGACTCATTGCCCTCTTCATCTCGATCCAGATATCCCGGGTAGCACAAGAGGCAGAACGGTGGCATACGTTGGGATCATTCACACAGTCCACCGGCGCAATGGAACCTTCGAGAAGTTGAACTACTTCACTAAGCTTGATCTCCGAGGGCGGCTTAAGTAGCAACACACCACCCCGAGCGCCCCGCGTGCTCTTCACAAGGCCGGCAGCTATAAGAGGGGTGATTAGATGCTCCAGATACGACAGGGAAACCTCTTGCCTCCGGGCGATGTCCTTTAATAGAACAAACCCTTCACCTTGGTGAAGACCCAAATCCAAAAGCGCTCTGAGTCCGTATCTTCCTCTAGTAGAAAGTCTCATTGCCTTTTTCTGAATTGTAGACTAAAATAATCAACTTAGTATATGATAGCCTCGTGTGGTAAATCTGTCAAGTTTTGAAAAAATTAGCTACCTGAGCTATGATTCGTCCGATAGGACTGACAAAGTTGTCAGTCGGTTGGCCCTGCAAAACTTCGTTCTTCAGGGTAGGTTTGCCTGTTGCCGTATTTGGGGGTCATGGAAGAAAGGGAAGCGAATTCTTCATGGGGTGTTAGTTACCCTCCGAGGGAAATAAATGAAAGTATTTAATACCATGGCCGGGAAAGAAGAGGATTTTCATCCCCGTGGCGAAGTGGTTACCATGTACGTCTGTGGAATTACGGCTTACGATGACAGCCATATCGGGCATGCCATGGCCTACGTAATCTTCGATGTGATAAAGCGCTATCTGAGATTCAGGGGCTACAAAATCAAACACATACAGAACTTCACCGACATAGACGACAAGATTATACAGCGTGCCAGTCAATTGGAGATCCCTCCGCTGAGGCTAGCCAACGAGTACATTGAGCGATATTTCGCTGACATGGATGCGCTAAATATAGAACGTGCCGATATCTATCCCCGTGCAACCGAGGAGATTGCGCAAGTCATCGAAATTGTCCAGGGCCTGCTGGCTAAGGGCCACGCGTATGAATTTGAAGGGAGTGTGTACTTCCGCGTCAGGAATTTTCCAGCTTACGGCAAACTAAGCCATCGAAACCTGTCAGACATGATTTCCCAAATGTGCACCTATGAAGAAAAGAAGGAGTACCCTTTAGATTTCGCTTTGTGGAAAGCCTCAAAACCCGGTGAGCCTTTCTGGGAGAGTCCCTGGGGAAGGGGTAGGCCGGGGTGGCATATAGAGTGCAGTGCCATGGCGTTAAAATACCTGGGCAAGAGCATTGATATCCATGGCGGCGGACAAGATCTTGTCTTTCCTCATCATGAGAATGAGATAGCACAATCAGAAAGCTTTACCGGACAAGTTCCCTTTGTTCGATACTGGCTGCATAGCGGGATAATGCAGTATGACAGGCAGAAGATGAGCAAGTCTACCGGCAATTTAGTAGGTGTTGGAGAGATATTGAAACGCTTCAGCCCTGACGCTGTTCGTCTTTTTATCCTCAGCTCCCACTACAGGAGCCCACTCACCTACAGCGAAGAGGCTGTGGAGGCAAGCGAGAAGGGTGCAGAGCGGCTACGCTGGGCATTGACTCATCAAGCTAGCGCGGGCAAAGGAGTTACTACGTTAAACGCAGAGCTATTTGAGCAGAGATTCGTCGAGGCCATGGATGATGATTTTAATACTGCGCAGGCGATAGCGGTACTCTTTGAATTGACTAGGGAGATAAACCGCAGCGCTGAAGAGGGTGTGGATATAATTGAAGCACAGCATATCCTGCTGAAGCTGGCGGGCGTCCTGGGTTTTACTTTGAGGGAAAAGACACAGTCCACACCTGACACGGACGCATTTATCGGTCTGCTGGCATCCGTTAGAGACGATCTGCGTCGAAACCAGCAGTGGCAGCTAGCGGATAGAATTCGAAAAGGATTAGCTGATTTGGGAGTAACGCTTGAAGATACCCCTCAAGGAACAAGGTGGAAGTACAAGACATAGGCGCCGGCTTACGGGTATAGCGATTTGCAGAAATGATGGCGCAGAAGGCGTCGCGAGTCGTCTTTTCCCTTCCGTCCTGCATTGAAAAATTGTCACATCCCCCTGAATGTTAATAGGAACTTAATATTTAGCTGTTACGATTCTGTTGTTTCTTGTATTGACTCCTTCGCTCCGTTGTTGCCAGGAGTCGAGATTCCTTGCTTATGCCTCGGAACAGGTTCCCCAATGTTGGAGATTGGGATGGCTTGGTAGGCTGGGCCTCGCAATCACGACAAAGTGAGGGGCTTGGCCGGCAAAGCAGGCAACTGCAGGAATCGGGGGTCGGAAATAAGAAGAAAAAGGATAGTTGTGTGCTATAGTGTATGAGGACTAGGTTGCCGAGATGCGACTGGTTGCCAACGGGTTTCCCCCAGTACGAGTGGGTAACTCTGATGAAATTGGAGCAATTGCAGACCAAGACGAAGGTTAATCAACGATGAAAAGGATTGCCTTTCTGGTTATGGTCAGTCTCCTGGCCATAGGATTAGTTATTCCAGGCTGTGGTGGTGGGCCGAGACCCCAGCCTGTGCTCTATGTTTTCGAAAACGGGAAGATTGATGTTGGTATAGCCGGGGAACGGAACTGCACGGCTGGCGCAATGCAATGGGCAGGGGCCACGCTGGCACAGGAAGAAATCAACGACAATGGTGGGATAGACATAGGCGGCGTGTCTTATATCCTGGAACTGGTCCCACTGGAGACCGGCGAAGAAACCGTCGACCCTACTGGTCTTGCCGGTGTGCTGAATCTTACCGCAACGCTAGATGGAGTGGACTTCATCCTCGGTGGCTTGCGAGCGGAGGCTGTTCAAATCTACCGGGATGTGGCTATGGAGAAGGGGGTGATTTTTGTCGACTGTGGTGCTGCCGCAGAAACGCTGCAACACAGTGTAGTCAACGATTACGCGGGCTATCGGTGCTGGTTCAAAGGGACGCCGTACAATGAGTATTTTCTGGGTCAGAGCGTGGTGAGGACAGTGGGGGCGATCGCAATGAAGCTCAGAGAGGAAATGGGGGTAGCAGCTGATTATACGCTGAAAGCCGCCATAATCGCCGATAATTTAGCATGGGCCTACGATCAAGTGGTAGTTATACAGGCACTGCTGAAGAGCATAAATGTGAGTCTTGTTCACAGCCCCTATTGGGTAGATGCGGCGGGAATAGCAGGAGGAATGCAGAATGCACTGAACTCAACAGCAGGCCTGGATCCCCAGTTTATCATCCCTGTATTCTCGGCGGATGCCGGCGTTCTCTATGATCTGTTGCGGGCATCCTACGTACCGAATGCCATGTCGGTGGGAATTAACGCAATGGCGCAGCTTAAGGCTCCCTGGAGTGCCAACCTTACCACTGCTCCCCCTGGCGGCCCCGCTTGTGCTTATGAGGTCATACTGGACACCTGGGCGGATGGGCTGGTGCAAACCGAGAAGACGGAGCCTTTCCTTACTGCGGTTATGAACTTCACTGCAGGAGAGTATCCACTCGACAACGCGGCTACTTATGATGCTCTGTTGGGTCTGAAAAAGGCCATCGAAGCGGTGGCGTGGTACGATGCGGAGGAAGGAGCTGCATTTGCGTGGGCTGACGACATTGTTGGATGGATGGAAGACCCGGCAAACGCTCAGGTGACCACGACTGGTATAACCGCCTATTATCCCAGGCCGGGAACGACAGCTGCTGGGAAGCCTGCGCTCACTCAGACACAGGTACGCTCGTTGTATGATCTCAGTAGCTATAACGAGACATATACGTATGATGCGAGGGACTGGACGATGCCGGCGCATACCACTCACGACCTGGCCTACGGTCCTGGCCTCTTGACCGGCATTGGCGCCCAGTGGCAGTGGGACGCAGTCGCCGGTACATGGAAGAAGGTCGGCGTCTGGCCGATGGATTTGGGAGCCGAATACGACGAGGCGCTGACTGACCAGTACGGGTGCTGGAATTTTGCGTACAACGGCACGAAGGCTCTTGTAATACCGCAGAATATAATCGACCACCACAAGCCGTAGAGCACCCGGGGCAATCACCTGGGAGTGAAGAGCCTCTTTCCCCGCCAGCCCCTAAAAAAGTGTCATATTCCTAAACGTTAACAGAATTCTAGTAGTCAAATGTCAGGCTTCAATTGGTTTTGCTTTTTGTATTGACGCATTCCTTCCATTGTTCCAGGGCAGACTTCAGTTAGACGAGGCAATCTCGGTGGAGGATAATGAGATTGCCATGCACTTGCGGATGCTCGCAATGACAAGGAGGTCGGGACTCGCAGTGATAGAGACCTCAAGTGGCTGGACATTGCCTGACGATAGGGGTATACTAGCTGCCACGTCTTCAAGGACGCTACTCCACTAGCTAGAGGAGGCTGACTCAGGATGGATGAAGTCATTATTTCCCGTGCCATTGTTGAAAGCTACATGGAAGACCTCATGGAAGTGATGGAGGTTGATGTGGCCGTGGTCGGGGCTGGGCCGAGCGGGCTTGTTACTGCCTACTACCTGGCGAAAAAAGGAATAAAGGCAGTGGTATTTGAAAGGCAACTCCGTGTCGGCGGGGGCATGTCTGGCGGAGGGATGATGTTCAACCGCATCGTTCTTCAAGAAGAAGGCAAGCGGATATTGGATGGGTTTGGCGTATCGACCAAAGAATACCAAAAAGGTTACTATGTCGCTGATTCTCTGGAGGCTATTGCCACCATTTGCTCAAGGGCGATAGAGGCCGGGGCGAAGATTTTCAATCTGATCAGCGTTGAAGATGTCATGGTACGGGAGAATGACAAGATAACCGGGCTTGTTTTGAATTGGAGCGCTGTCTCCTGGTCGAAGCTACACGTGGACCCTCTGACTGCAAGGTGCAAGGTAGCTGTGGATGCCACCGGGCATGATGCTGAAATCTGCAGTATCGTGGCGAGGAAGATAGGTCCGAAATTGAGAACGAAGACAGGAGAGGTTATGGGGGAGAAGTCCATGTGGGCTGAGAGAGGAGAGAAGGAAATATTGAAAAACACGAGGGAAGTCTATCCCGGGTTAGTGGTTGCTGGTATGACAGCGAACGCCGTCTTTGGTTCCCCGAGGATGGGAGCCATTTTCGGTGGCATGCTTCTATCTGGAAAGAAGGCCGCCCAGGTGGCCATAAAATTACTTCAGCAAGGTTGAGTTTGCCGTGGCGAAGACCATAGCCGAAATCAACGAAAGAATCAGAAAAGGCAAGGCTGTCGTGGTGACGGCCGAGGAAGTGGTCGACATTGCCAGGGCAAAAGGCGTAAGCAAGGCAGCCGAAGAAATCGATGTCGTTACCACCGGCACCTTCGGTCCCATGTGCGGGTCTGGAGCCTTTCTCAATGTCGGACACTCGAAGCCCAGGATAAAACTCGGCGGCGGCAAGGTTTATCTTAACGATGTCCCGGTCTACACCGGTATAGCTGCTGTAGATGTTTTCCTGGGGGCAACGGCCATCCCCGATGACGACCCCAGAAATAAATTCTACCCTGGAGAGTTCAATTACGGTGGCGGCTACGTAATACAGGAGCTGGTAGCGGGGAAAGACATAATACTTACCGCCAGCGCTTATGGCACGGACTGCTATCCCAGGAAGAAGCTGGAGACCCTGATCAACATTAGGGATATAAACGAGGCAATTCTGTTCAATGTCAGAAACGCCTACCAGAACTATAGCGTAGCGGTGAACCTCTCCGATAAGGTTCGCTATACCTATATGGGGGTGCTCAAGCCGAATCTGGGAAATGCCAACTACTCTACTGCGGGGCAACTGTCGCCGCTGTTTAACGACCCTTACTACAAGACCATAGGAGTGGGAACGAGGATCTTCTTAGGCGGAGGGGCTGGCTATGTCGCCTGGCATGGCACCCAGCATAACCCCACTGCTCTCAGGGCAGACAACGGTGTGCCGCGGCGGGGGGCAGGGACACTGGCTGTTATCGGCGATTTGAAGCAAATGAAGCCTGAATGGTTAGTGGGGACAAGCATGCTCGGTTACGGCTGCACATTGACTGTGGGCATAGGCGTCCCGATACCCATACTTTCCGAGGAAACTCTCCACTATACGATCGTGAGCGATGCCGACATCCTGGCTCCCATCGTTGACTATTCCGAGGCTTATCCACAGAGGGAGCCTGATATCTTGGGAGAAGTCAGCTACGCTGAGCTAAAGAGTGGTAACATCAGAGTCCGAGACAAGGATGTACCCACAGCTTCCTTGTCCAGCTATCCCAAAGCTGTGGAGATTGCCAACATCTTGAAAAAGTGGATAGAGACTGGTGAGTTTTTGCTCACCGAACCGGTAGCTCCGTTGCCTGGAGTGGAATCAGGCATAACATTTAAGGCACTCAAGGAGAGACCGATATCTTAAACAATGATAAATGACAAGACTCAAATGGCAAAGAGGTGTCTCTGGCATCTAGACGTCTAGACTTCATTTGCCATGTGGATTTGTTTGCAGTCTAGGACTTTATAGAAATGAATGTTTCCCGGAGGATAGTGCTTCACTTCCCGCCGAATATGACGGGGCAGCCGGTCGTTTGCCACCTGGTTAAGGATTTTGGCCTGACCTTCAATATCATTAAGGCTTCAATATCGCCGGGACAAGAAGGATTATTGATCCTGGAGCTAAGCGGCGAGCGAAAGAACTACGATAAGGGCATCAAGTACCTCGCTGAAACGGGGATAGAAATCCAGTCCTTGAGCCAGGATGTTGTTCGTGACGAAGCCAGGTGCACTCATTGTGGAGCTTGCGTCACCATTTGTCCCACCGAGGCTTTTGCCCTGGAGCCAAAGACTAGGAAAGTGCTCTTTGATCATAATAAATGTGTTGTCTGCGGGCTGTGTGTCAAGGCTTGTCCTCCTCGAGCGATGATATTGTATCTTTGACCGCGAGATTGCTTCCGCTGACGAAGTCAGCCTGGCAATGGCAAGAGAGACAAGCTCCGTGAAAGAGAAGAATCCGTGTCTGAGCCACGTTTCTACCGCCACTGGATTAAGGACAGCGACCTGGTTTCTTTCGAGGTAGCGGTAAAGCAAACAGACCTATACATCCGGTCCCGGCGTAATCTGAGTAACAAAGCTCTCGATTCCGTGCTAAAGCACCGCGGGTCGCTGGAGGCGTATATTGAGCGTCATCCTCTTTTCCTGACCACATTGGACCCTTATCAGGCCGAAGCTGAAGCCCCGGCCATCGTCAAGGAAATGGCCAGAGTCTCTCAACTAACGGGTGTCGGTCCTATGGCGGCAGTAGCTGGCGCCATCGCCGAAGCAGTAGGCAGGGATTTACTCGCCTTCTCGCCAGAGGTGATTGTGGAAAATGGCGGCGATATTTTTTTGAAAATATCCAAGAAGCGGCTGGTGGGAGTCTATGCCGGGCAATCCGCTTTTACGAAGAAGGTTGCCCTTGAAATCATGCCCCAGGAAACGCCACTCGGTATATGCACATCTTCCGGGACTGTAGGGCACTCTTTGAGCCTGGGCAGCGCTGATGCCGTTATTGCCCTTTCATCCTCGGCAGCTTTAGCTGATGCCGCAGCCACAGCGTTGGGCAATATTGTCAAAGACGCCGATGATATTCCTGAGGTAGTTGACAAAGCCCAGAGTATCGCGGAGCTGCGAAGTGTGGTTATCATTGTGGGCCACAAAATGGGCATCTGGGGCAAAGTGCGAATTGTGCCCCTCGGTTAAACGACTGCGCGAGGGTCCGGTGATTCTGATAGGGGCCCTGTCAGTTTTGAAATCAAGTTATTCCCTGGGTTAATCTAGTCCTTTCCTTTTTGACCCGAGCAGTGATAAAGTTCTAAGTGATGAGAAAGTCGCCCGACCTTCGAGTGCAATTAGCGCCACGGCATCCTGAAGGACTGGTCCTGTCCAATCCGGTCATGTTGGCCTCCGGCATAGCCGGCTACGGCACAGAGTATGCCGAAATCGTTGATATACAGAAGTTGGGTGCCATTGTCTGCAAAGGGACTACGCTTAGACCCAGAAGGGGAAATGAGCAACCACGGCTGGTGGAAACTAC
>Ga0154672_102_pt1 | contig 53145 bp, 59 predicted proteins | sample Rifle2008BG13ft_FD_116101 | JGI IMG/M metagenome (GOLD analysis project Ga0154672, IMG submission 116101) | Chloroflexi bacterium RBG_13_51_36
CCATATATGAAGTAGTGCCCACATCAGCCTGGACATATACCAAATACTAGGCTCAAATCATAGTCTGGACAAGTGGAAATCTGTGGTAGCCAGGACTTTATCCCCTCATAGGCGCCGGTCGCGACAAGGTAAAGGAATGCTAAGCGTCCTTTACTTTGACATCCGGAAAAGCAACTTTGAAGGGAACTTCCTTCTTGTATAGCGAGTGATACAGAGATACGGCTTCGTCTATTTCTAAGGGGGCGATTTTCCCCGTTTCAACTGGCAACAGTGTTTGATATTGGGCGAAGAAATTACCATTCGGCGTTCTGAATAGGAATGTATTACGGCCGCCTTGCTCACAGCTATAACCGTTCCAGTATGCGTCATGCGCTATTAGCGTGGCTGTATTTGTGCGATATCGCTTACCTGCGACAACCCAGTCCATGTCTAGTGGTTGCATCGGTTCACCTCCAGTTATGCTTTTGGCCCAGCCCATAACGGCAGTGCTCGAGCCCCATCACCATCCTCCTATATTATACCTCAAGAACGCGTTTTGTTGCTGCGCTACAGCTCACTTTCACCCGCTAGCTTCAAATCAAAACTCCGAAGTTGGCGTCACCTCTGCGTCAGACTGTTGCAGGCTGTGGTTTTGCCGACAAGTACTTGTGCCGTCAGACGATTCATGAATTTGACCTCTCTCCCAGTTAACTATAGAATAGATTTGGGCGAGTAAACCGGGTGACCGCCCTGGATTCAATCTGCCCAGGGAGGAAAGTCCGAGCTCCACCGAGCAGGGTGCTGGGTAACACCCAGGAGGGGAGACCCTATGGAAAGTGCCACAGAAACACACCGCCAGCGGCTGGTTTAGCCAGCGCGGGCAAGGGTGAAATGGCGAGGTAAGAGCTCACCAGCAACCAGGAGACTGGTTGGCTGGACAAACCCCATCCGGAGCAAGACCAAATAAGAGGGCCAAACTACCCAGAGTCTTACGGCTCCGGGATAAGTTTAAGGTGCTCGGCCGAGACCCTCGGGTTGGTCGCTTGACCTTGATGGTAACATCAAGGCTAGATGGATGGTCACCGCTCCGGCATGGTCGGAGTACAGAACTCGGCTTACAGGTTTACTCGTCCAGAAATTTTCTTCGGGCCGATATGTGGTGAAGGACAAGGATGAGACTCAAGCCTTGACCGAGGGACTATCCAAGGAAAGAACAAGGGTGAGGACAACAGCCCAGCGGCCATAGACAGGTTTGTTAAATCTGCATCCTGACCATTAGAATGACGATATATGGATGACGTATCCCCCCAGCTCAGGGATTTTATTCTTTTTTGCGCCCAGAGGCGGACCCCAGACTGGCCAGCTATTTACGATGAAATGACTAGAGTGGCCGGAGTAAAATTGTTCCGGGGATTGGGCTACAAAGACCTGAAGCAGATGGGTCTATCTTTCTCACTGTCTGGCATGGACAAAACCATCCAATTGGTGAAACAAGTCACCTCCCAAAATGGCCAATAGGAAGTGTTTTGCAGTCCTTCACCTCAAGGAGGCTTGTATGCGGATAGCCGTACTTGCTGACACCCATGTAGACAAGCTCGAATACCTCCCTAAGAAGGTAATTGTTGCCCTCTCCACAGTAGATTTGGTAATCCACGCTGGAGACTTCACCGATGTACAGCTACTCGATGGGTTGAGACAATTAAGGGAGGTGAAGGCAGTCCAGGGTAATATGGATTCAAGAGAGATAAAGACTGTACTCCCGATCAAGGAAATTGTCGAAATTGAAAACAAGCGAATCGGCATAACACACGGCTCGGGCGGTCCTTGGGGAATAGAAGAGAGAGTCAGGAGGACCTTTGAATCAGACCGGATTGACATCATCGTCTATGGCCATTCTCACCGCTCCCAAAACAAAGTCATCAAGGACATCCTCCTTTTCAATCCCGGAAAGGCGACAGACTCTTTTGGCATTCTTACGATTGATGCGGAAGCCCAAGGGGAAATAATCAGCTCTCGATGACAGTCAACTACCGTCTTATCACGATGGAACTGTAGCCTACTACTCGCGACAAATCGCCACTTGTGTCTCCACTGGTGGCATATTTCAACAGACGTGCCTTCTGGGCTTTCATTTCCTTGGCGGCGACAATGGCTGCAGCCACCGGCCCATAACCACACATAGTACAATTGAGGCTCTCACAGCGCTTATACAACTCTTCCTCATCAAGTGCAAGTATGGCCTCTATCACAGAGCCATCCGTTTCCATAGCTACACGATGGGGTTCATAGTGTGTGAAATCGCTACTGGCAATAATCACTATGTCATTGCCTGCCAGGGAAATAGCTTTGCCCACCATCCGCGCTGTTTCTATGTCTTGAGCCAGCATAGTTATGGGCACAATCTTCACCTTCTTGTAAAGGTATTGCAGCCAAGGTAATTGCACTTCGATACTGTGCTCATGCATATGGGCTGCCTCGTCTGCTTTGATTACTTCACCCAGAAGCGCTTGGGCGACTTTCTTGTCTATCCCTACTTCACCTAAGGGCGTGCTCCAGCTAGCGCCCGCCCATAGAGAGACCGAAGGTCCATAGCCAGTGTGGTTGGGACCAAGTATCACTGCGGTATCAAACACTCCATCCTCAGCAAGTTCCTTATAGGCGTGCGCCGCCACTGGTCCCGAGTAATAATAGCCAGCATGTGGTGCAACGATTGCCACAATCTCCCTCAGTCCTTTGCCATTCACCCGGGGTATGGCTCCAGGTCCGAGCTCATGCTTGTAACACCACTCAATTTGTTCTTCCAATTCCTTGGCAGCGCCAGCATAAAACATGCCGGCAACAGCAGATTTCCTTATCCTCATTGAAATGCCCTCAAAACCAGGATTGCTCTTTAGTCTCCTTTCGTCCTCTTCCCGGTCTTTTTCTCGACCTCCTCGATTTCTGACTCGGCCTGTTCTTTGCTTTCTTCCGCAGGTTTCTCATAGCCCGACTTGGCCTGGTCGCGGAGCCAGCGACGCAGTTCGTCCAGAGCGGGCGGGAAAATACTGAATACCTCTACATCCGAAGGGAATTGTACTGAATGTCCCTCTCTAATGAATAAAAGGCCAGCCTCATCGTCTTTGAGCGTCTCGTCTATCTTTCTAGCCATAAACTCATTTCGTTTCTTTATCGCTTCAACGTAGAATTCGGAGACTCTACTCGCCACCTTGTCGCTCATAAAGCCAAGCGTCAGGCATCTCTGCCAGTCCATGGCTTCTTCAAACAACTCCCTTTCTTCAATTGCCTCAAAGACAGCGCCATTGTCACACTGAGTCTTGGCAATTCGATAGCTGCTTGGGTTAAGCCCCTCCACGGCCTTCATTCCATCGACCCCGGATTGAAAGACTGATTCGTGATAGACCCGTATCACCTTTCCAATCTTTGACGTCAAATTGGTCAGTTGTTCTGCCACTTGCTGCCAATAACGATCACATCTTGCTTTGTATTCATCAGGAGCTCCCTCGCCAGAATATACAATAGGGACAAGATAAAGCTTCTTCCCATGCTTGAAGTGCTTAACTTCAAGCCTCTCTATTTTGCCTAACTGCTCTGACACGGATATTCAGCCCACAGAAAAGACGCCTTCAAAGCCCCGCGAGACTCTATATCGAGATCAGCCCAACCACGAAAGAACAGCACAGACTTTTCATAAGTACTAATGCTCACCTTCTTGCTCTTCTTTTCCCCAGTTCTGCATCAGCTTCTTGATTCTCTGAGCAAGTCTGGGATCTTCCTTGAGCCGCTGAGTAAATACAGGGCAGCTCTGAAGAACCATCTCCTGACTCATGGAGGCCACGCTTTCCATGATCTGGTCTAGTTCACCTTTGGCTTGCTCAGGCAAATTTGCCCCCTGCATCGCTATCCGAAACTGCGCGATATCTTCAATGCTAACTTGAACTGGAGTCAGGCAGTTCTTATACCAAGGACATTCCTTACACTTGATGAGCGCCGTCACTTCATCTAGAATATCACCCATTTCTTGATCCTCCTGGTCAACACAATTGTAGCATCTTCCCTTGGTATAGAGGTAATTAGATTGCAGTCACACCGGAAAGAAGACTCGGCATGACGAGAAGTGTATGGGCAATCATGGCATGCTTCCCACTTCACCCTTGTTTTACTAATCGAATCTCTTGTGTTATAATCAATGCACGCCAGTGACAGCAGGTACCCTGGGGGTTTAAAGAGTTTGCCTGCCCAGGCCTGAGTTAACCCTGTGTCCACTGGCACAGGGATTTTTTGTTATAGACTTGCACTCCCATGACGAGAGGAGTCAGAAGAAGGCAAAGAATATGTTAAAAGAAAAAAAAGTGCAAATAGTGAGCAATCTGGTGGATGATTTGTCCCGCAGCAATATTATCATCGCTACCAACTATCAAGGCCTGCTTGCCAAACAAATGGCTGATTTGCGTGATGCTCTGGCGAAAGCAGGTATCGGGTATCATGTGGTCAAGAACACCCTCGTCTACCGCGCCGCTGACCAGGCAGGCAAGCCACATTTGAGGGATATAGTCGAGGGTCCTGTGGCTCTGGCCTTCGGATATGATGATGCAGTTAATACAGTCAAGACTCTTAACCAACATGTCAAATCCTCGGCATTGTCTCTGCAGATTAGAGGAGGATTATTAGGAGACCGAATTTTGCTCCCAGAGCAACTGACAATCCTGGCTAGTTTGCCACCTAGGGAAGTCCTCATCTCCAGATTGCTCGGGCAACTGCAAGCCCCCGTGGTAACTTTACATAACCTTCTCAGCTTTCCCTTGCGGGGGCTTTTGACCGTATTACAGAACAGGGCTCAGACCATTGGTAAATAACGAAGGAGGAAATCATGTCACCAGAAGAAGTCGAGAAAGAAGCCAAGGAAGTTGAGGTAAAGAAAACCTCCAGGGCAAAGAAGGAAGTCAAGGAAGAGGAGGCAAAGGACGCTCCAACAGCAAAGAAAGAGACCAAAGTCTTGACCAAGGAGCAAATCATTGCTGCCATCAAGAGTATGACAGTGCTGGATCTATCTGATCTGGTCAAAACACTCGAGGATGAATTTGGAGTTAGCGCTGCCCCGGTGGCAGTAGCAGCGGCAGCGTCCCCAACAGCTGCTCCTGGCAAGCCGGCCGAAGCAGCCGCGGCGGAGGAAAAGACGGAATTCACCGTCACCCTGAAGAGCTTTGGCGAGAAGAAGATTGAGGTTATCAAGGCAGTACGTGAGGTAACCACTCTAGGATTAAAGCAAGCCAAGGACCTGGTAGAAGCTGCTCCACAGGTAGTAAAAGAAGGCATCCCCAAGGAAGAGGCCGACACAATAAAGCAGAAACTGGAAGCTGCCGGAGCGACCGTAGAGATTAAGTAGGGTTAACACAAGATTCCCGAATTCTTGAGGGGGGAGGTGAGGCAATATGTCTCAGGCCAGTTACCAGGTTATCCTAGGGTTGGGAGGATTTTTCGTCCTCTTGGGTATTATTTTCATTCTCGGGAACAGAAGAGAAAAGAGGAAATACTACAATTCGATTCTGCTAACCCAAAGAGATATCAAGGAGACCATAACCCACGAACATGAGCGTTTCTGGCTGCAGGCCTGGAAAATAGGAGGCTGGATTTCGCTTATCGTCGGCATTGTACTGCTGATCATTGGCGGGATTCTGTGGTCTGTTCCACGTTAAGCTTCTTCTGGAACAGGAAATGTTTTGCTGATTAACTCTGAGCACCCAGTTTATCGGTGACCTCCTGAATTGACACTTTGCCGCCAGACAAAACCATTTTCAGCGCGTCATCAACTGATATATTAGTCCGGATAACATCACTTTCCCTTACAATCTCTAAATAGCCAGATGTCGGATTGGGGGATGTCGGTATAAACACGTTGAGCAGCTTTTCACCGGACTCGATTCGTGATTCATTCGTTACAAAACCTATGGCTCTCATACCCTGTTTGGGGAATTCCACGAGGACCACCTGTAGAAATCCGCCCTCTCGAGGAGTGGCGAACGCTTCCATGATTTGCTTGATCCCCGTGTAGACATATCGAAACATGGGCACTCTAGCTAGTAGAGATTCCCCGTAACGAATAAGTCTCTTCCCGATAAGGCTAGTCGCTACGAGTCCGGTCAGGTAGATTAGCAGTACCATAATGCCAAATCCCAGGCCAGGAATAGTGCGCCCCAACAGCGACTGGGCGACAGGCTGGGCTATGTTGTCGATATAGTTGAAGAGCCAGACCAGTATCAATATGGCAATAATAATCGGCACGACAACGAGAATCCCTGCGCCGAACTGCGCTCTTAATTTCCTGCCTACCTGACTCGGAGATATTCTCTTGTTATGCTTCATTGCCCTGACCTCCTCGAAAATACATTCTCAGTGGTAATAATACTAAAAGTATCTTAGTGAAGAAAAAGACTACTTCGTGCCTCACGGCTTGGTGCTGGCATACGCTGCTTCTGGCTTGGCTCGTATAACCGGCAGGTTTTAGGCCTAGATTATTTCCTTATGACGGTACTGCAGAGCTTCAGCCATATGATGTGTCTTGATAATATCGCTATTCTCTAAATCGGCAATGGTGCGGGAAAGTTTGAGGATGCGGTGGAAGGCGCGGCCGGTGAGATGAAGCTGCTTCATGGCGGCGCGGAGCAGGTTCTGGGCCGCTGGTTCGACCGTGCAGAATTCCTTCACTTCCTTGGGCGTCATATCGGCATTACACTTCAGCTTGGTGGCTCGAAACCGTTCAACCTGTACCTCGTGTGCTGACTTAACTCTCGCCCTGACTTTGTCCGAGCTTTCTCCAATCTTATCCTCGGTGAGTTTCTCGTAGTCAATATGTGGAACATCAACGAAGATATCAATACGATCCAGTAATGGGCCGCTTATTCTTTTGTGATAGCGAGAGATTTCCCCTGACGAGCATTTGCACTCCTTAAATGGATCGCCATAGTATCCACATGGACAGGGATTCATAGCAGCGACCAGCATGAAGCTGGCAGGGAAGGTAACACTCCCGTGAGCACGGCTCACGGTAATTGTCCTGTCCTCTATGGGTTGGCGTAGCGATTCCAGCGTGATGTGCCCGAACTCAGGGAATTCGTCCAGGAAAAGCACCCCGTGGTGTCCCAAGCTTATCTCCCCGGGCCTCGGCCATTGTCCCCCTCCCACCAATCCAGCGTGAGAGATGGTATAGTGAGGGGAGCGAAAAGGACGCTCTACCACAACCGGTGTGTCTTGCGGCAGCAACCCACAGACGCTGTAGATCTTAGTTACTTCGATAGCTTCCTCCATCGTCAACAGGGGGAGTATCGAGGGCAAAGAACGAGCCAGCATAGTCTTGCCGCTACCCGGCGGGCCACACATAAGAATGTTGTGTCTTCCGGCCGCAGCTATCTCCAGAGCTCTTTTGGCGTGTTCCTGGCCTTTTATGTAACTGAGGTCAAAAGCGTAGCTGGGGCGAAATTCCTGCTCCCAATTTGGCTTGCTATGATACTCGGAGATGACCGCCTCGCCTTGAAGGTGAACAACCAGCTGCGCCAACGATTCTGCAGGAAATATGTGTATATTGTCTATTAGAGACGCCTCTCTAGCATCGTCATAAGGCACAAATACAGTAGATAAGCCTTTATCACGAGCTAAGGCCACCATGGGTAATATCCCATGAGTATGGCGTAGCTTGCCGTCCAGAGAGAGTTCCCCCAGAAAGATACTGTGGGATAGGTCGGTGTTTAACTGTCCTGAGCTAACCAGTATGCCTATGGCCATGGGTAAGTCGTAGGCAGGGCCTTCTTTTTTCAAGTCGGCTGGAGCAAGGTTGACGGTGATACGTCTGCTAGGGAACTTATAGTAGGAATTCCTTACGGCTGACCTCACCCTTTCCCTAGCTTCCTGAACTGCCTTGTCGGGTAGTCCCACGATGGTGAAAGAAGGTAAGCCTGGTGACAAATCTACTTCCACTTCCACCACGGCTCCGTCCAGACCCACCACAGCAGCACTCTTTGCCTTCGCTAACATCTTGACAAGACTCCCTTCGCCTGAATCTGACTCATCCTCTTCCTCTTACGAAATATTCAATCCTTCTCACTAGCTCTCCGTTCTCTTCCCCGGACAACATAAGGTTGCTCTCCAGCTGCGGCTCTTGGCAAAGTCTGACTCCCATCGCACTCCCCAAATTTGATTTCATATTATATACTATCTTCCCATCTGCTGCGGTGTAAAATAGTTGTCGCCTGTTTATGAGGAGTTAATCGATGAAGAACTGGGAGCAAGACCTTTCACCAATCGCCAGAGAGAGATTAGCCAAGATTGGTGAGTTGACTCAAGAAGAAAAAGAGAAGACGGCCGATTCCGAGAAGATAGACTCTCTACTCTCGGAATTCTATCAAGGCCAGATTGACCCGGAGAATTTGTGGAAGAGGCTAAAGGAAGCGGGCAAGCCATCCCTTCTAAAGGAAGCCCAGGTGAGACTGCTGGATTCGCTCAGTTTTGGGAGTACTCCAGCCGAGTTACAAAGGAAAAGGGACGGGATTCTAGCCATAGAGACCCTGAAGCAAGAACAAAACACTCCTACAATTGAGCTAAATCTGAAGCGGATAGGCGACCTGCAGAAGAGATATAGAGCGGAAATAGAGCAATCCTACAATGGCATAAAAGCCGAAGTCGAGAGAAATCCCCGACTAAGGATGAGGCAAGTCCAGCAAGGACAAGGCACCATGATGGTTCAGCTCAGTGTTGATGAGGCGATAAAACAGCTTCCTCAATGGCGAGACTTTCTGTCGAACCAACAAGAAAGATACAGTCAAGAATTTGCCACAGTGATAGAGAGCCTAAAAAGAGACCTAAAGCAGGGCTAAAGCCTGTCCCAAAAACTTTTCCGCCTCATCTGATGATCGCCTCAACACACTCCATCTCCACGACATCAACGTGGACAACCGCCCGCTCAGTCCCCCTTTTGCGGCGCTCTGAGTAGATTAATCAGCACAACCAGCATGTCATCAGACTACAAGATCGGTAGGTATCTGGCAAGCTCATAGTCGGTAACATGGATGCGATAGCGATCCCATTCAATCTTCTTATTCTCGATAAAAGCATTGAAAACATGGTCGCCAAGGGCTTTCCGCACTTGCTCGCTCCTCTCAGTAAGCCGAATCGCTTCAAAGAGACTGGCTGGCAGACTACCTATCCCTCGTTCCTTCTTTTCATGATCGGACATGTGATAGACATTCGCCTCCACGGGTGCCGGTGCTTCCAATCCCTCCTCAATTCCTGCCAGTCCGGCGGCCAGCATCACGCTAAAACAAAGGTAGGGGTTACATGCTGGGTCAGGAGAACGGAGCTCGAATCTGGTCGCATCTTCCTTGCCCGGCTTGTATTCCGGCACTCTAATCAGGTCGGAGCGGTTGCGTGTCGCCCAGGAGATATACACCGGCGCCTCCCAGCCTGGCACCAGCCTCTTAAAGGAATTAACCCACTGATTGGTGACCGTGGTAAACTCGGGCGCATATTTCAGAAGCCCAGCAAGGAAGCTTAAAGCTGTTTTAGAGAGATGATACTTCCCATTCTTATCAAAAAAAGCATTGCGCTCGCCCTTGAATAGCGACTGGTGCACGTGCATCCCACTACCATTGATGCCGAAGACCGGCTTGGGCATAAAAGTGGCATAGACTCCGTGCCTCAGAGCTATTTCCTTGACCACAATGCGATAGGTCATCACATTATCAGCCATAGTCAGGGCATCGGTATAGCGCATGTCTATTTCGTGCTGACTGGTGGCGACCTCATGATGGGACTTATCAATACCAATGCCCATGGCCTCCAGTGCGATCACTGTCTCTCGCTTCAGGTCATGGGCCGCATCTGGCGGAGTCATATCGAAGTACCCGCCTTGGTCCAAACCCTCACAGCTTTTTGAGTCCTTAAAATAGAAGTACTCTAGCTCGGGGCCAACATAATAGGTGTAACCAAGATTCGCAGCTCGTTCCAGATTCTTTCTCAGTACAAATCTGGGATCGCCTTCAAAAGTCTGACCTCCCGGTTTCAAAATGTCGCAAAACATGCGGGCCACTGCCGTGTGCTCCCTAGGCATCCAGGGGAGTAGTTGAAAAGTGTCAGGGTCAGGCATAGCAACCATGTCGCTCTCATCAATACGGGCGAAACCTTGAATCGAGGAACCATCAAAACCCATTCCTTCTTCCAAGGTGGTCTCCAGCTCGTTTATGCCAATGGAAAGGCTCTTGAGGGAACCCAAAATGTCGGTAAACCACAGCCAGACGAATCTTACATCATGCTCCTTTGCCATCTTTAGAACATATTGTTTTGCTTCTTCTCTGCTTTTCTTGTCCGTCATGCTTTTCCTCCTTGTTTTGTATATTATATCAAGCTTTTTCTGTTTCTTTATGAGTTACACTTTGCCCTCTCTATCATTGGGTCAAATAGCATTGTCGCCCTCTTCGCCGGTCCTGACACGCACCGCATTCTCGACGGGCAGAACGAAGAGCTTGCCGTCGCCCATTTCTCCGGTTCTTGCTGCTGTAGTAATGGCATTCAGTATTTTGGCGAGGTCGTCGTCCAGGACGACTACCTCAATCTTAGTCTTGGGCAGCAAGTCTACTTTGTATTCGCCCACTCGCCACTGCAGCCTGAGACCTCCCTGTCTGCCTCGGCCACTCACTTCACTGGCCGTCATACCGAAATAACCACTAGCCTCAAGTGCTGCCTTCACGGCATCTAACTTCTCCTGCCGGATAATCGCCTCTACCAACTTCATCGCAGCGCGCCTCCGTAGGCCCTTTCGCCATGTTGCGAAATGTCTAGCCCCACAGTTTCCTCTGTGGCGCTGACTCTCAGCCCCATGGTAGCTTTCAACATTCTCGCCAGTCCCCAAGAGACTCCAAAAGAATACCCTCCAACAGCAGCCACCGAAGCCAGTTGTTTCAAAACCTGTATCCCATTTCCATAAATCGCACCGTCAGCTCCGCTGGGATTTACAATGACGGTCGCAAGAATGCCGGTAGCGAAAGCCCCCCAAATTCCCCCCATCCCGTGGCAAGCGAATACATCTAGAGATTCATCCACCCTGTTTGCCCTGCTTCTCCAGATCATCACTTGATAGGAGAGTATCGAAGCTATGGCTCCTATCGGAATGCCAGCCAATGGATGTACGAAGCCAGCAGCCGGCGTGATGGCCACCAATCCCACCACAGCACCGGTAGCAGCGCCAAGCATTGACGGTTTACGATTAACCCAGGAAAGAATCATCCAGGTTAAGGCAGCAGATGCAGCAGAGGTGTTGGTAGCCACGAAGGCGCTGGATGCCAAGCCTCCTGAGGTAAGGGCACTGCCGGCATTGAAACCGAACCAGCCAAACCAGAGCAATCCAGCGCCAAGCACCACCATGGGTATATTGTTCGGTTCCATGGACTCCCTTTCCTTGAATCCTTTGCGTGGCCCCAGTACTAGGGCTAGAGCCAGTGCCGAAACACCAGCATTTACATGAACTACGGTGCCACCGGCGAAGTCCAGGGCCCCCAGCTTAGCCAGCCAGCCGCCGGAGCCCCACACCCAGTGTGCCACCGGGCAGTAGACCAGAGTCAACCACAAGGCAGAAAACATGAGCAGGGCACTGAATTTCATTCGCTCAACCACGGCCCCCGTGATTAAAGCTACCGTAATTATGGCAAACATGGCCTGAAAGGCCATGAAAGCTAGATGGGGAACAGTGGTGGCATACACAGACGAGGGGTCCTGTCCTACATTTCTGAGGACGAGCCAGTCGAGGCCGCCGATGATACCACCTTTGTCCGGGCCAAAGCCTAAGCTATAACCGTAAAGGACCCAGAGGACAGATACCACGGCAATGATGGCGAAACTCATCATCATAGTAGCAAGAAGGTTTTTTCTTCTCACCATGCCGCCGTAGAACAGAGCCAGGCCCGGCACCATAAGCCATACCAGTGCTGTGGATATCAACACCCAGGCAGTGTCACCAGTATCAATAGGCATTTGAAATCCCATTTCTAAACATTATCTTTCTCATGGCTACTTTCGACGGGGCGACTCGCTTTGTCTTCGTTGGTTTCATTGCTCTTCTCTTCCTCAGCACATCCGTTCTCAGCAAGCTTCTGACCAGACATAGCTTTGACCAAATGAGGTGATAAGCCTCTCCACAGTTCTATGATTTGGTTCTTGTCCATGCGCTTTCTTGACCAAAGCATAGAACTCCTATGTTTCCACAATGTTACAAACAAGTTAAATGTTTGTTACATGTTGACAAAATAGTTCGACGCTGCTAAGATGTAGTAGGCAAACGGTTACCGACGTACGTTAGATAATTGAGAAAGACTTGGGGCATTAAGCATGAAAAGAGTGTATGTCAAAGAAGAGGCCTGCATCGGTTGCGGACTGTGTCAAGTTTATTGCCAGCTAGAGCATTCTCAATCTAAGGACCTGATCAAAGCATTTAAAAAGGAGACTCCGCGTCCTTTACCTCGTGTGCATGTCGAGAGAAATGTAGAAGTTTCTTTTCCGATTCAATGTCGCCACTGCACTGAGCCCTGGTGTGTCTATTCTTGTCTTACAGGTGCGATGCACAAAGAGTCCATAAGTGATGAGGTTGTGGTCGATATGGAAAAGTGTATTGGCTGCTGGACATGCATAGTAGCCTGCCCTTGCGGGGCGCTTAGTCGCGACCTGGACAGCAAGACTGTTATCAAATGCGACCTTTGCCCGGGACGGGAGATACCTGCCTGCGTAATTAATTGTCCTAACGAAGCGCTTGTGCTGAGCGCAGATGAGAAAAGGGAATGACATGGCCAAAGTTATCAGCATAATCGACTACGGTGCAGGTAATCTGCGCAGCGTCGCTAACGCCATTAAGAAGTTGGGGTACCAACCGATGATAACAAGCGACTCCCGCGAAGTGCTTGATTCTGCTGCAGTGATCCTCCCTGGTGTTGGCGCTGCTGCCGATACTATTAGTAGCCTGAATAAATTAGGTATGACCGACGTTATTCGGCAACTGATACAACGACAACGACCATTATTTGCTATTTGCGTGGGACTGCAAATACTGCTTTCAGGAACTGAAGAAGGAGGCTGGTATGAGTGCCTAAAGGTAATTCCTGGAAAGGTAAAGAAATTGCCTCCCGGATTCAAAATCCCGCACATAGGTTGGAATCAGGTGAAACAGAGAGTTAGCCACTCCATCTTTGAGGGCATACCAGATGAAGCGAATTTTTACTTCGTTCACAGCTTCTATGCTGAGCCCGAAGATATGTCGGTTGTGGCCGGCACTACAAGCTATGGTGTGTCTATGTGCAGTATGGTAATCAAGGATAACCTGATTGCAGCTCAGTTTCACCCTGAGAAAAGTGGTGAGCATGGACTGAGGATGTATGCAAACTTCTTGAAACTGGCGTTAAATGGGAGATAAGACGTGCAAACAAAGTATCTTATTATAGGAAATTCGGCTGGCGGCATTGGGGCTGCCGAAGCCATACGTCAGGTAGACAAGGAGAGTGCGCTGACCATCGTTTCCGAAGAACCTTATCCAGCCTATTCACGCCCTCTTATCTCAAAATATCTAGCGGGAGAACGAACATTCGAAGAGATACTATTCCGTCCCGTCAACTTCTATGAACAGAATAATATTACTCTTCTTCCAGGCAAGAAGGTGACACACCTGGAGCTAGATGCCCAGACTGCGTGGTCGGAAGATGGCACGCAGATTGCCTGGGACAAGCTCCTGCTCGCCGTAGGAGGCAACCCCATCTTCCCTAAGATTAAAGGAAGTGATAAGAGAGGTGTTTTTACCTTCACCAACCTTGATGATGCCAAGGCGGTTGACAGATTCCTGGGCAGCGCCAGAAAGGCAGTGGTCATTGGCGGCGGGCTCATCGGAATTAGCGTAACCGAAGCCCTGGTGAAGCGAGGATTTGATGTAGTAGTAGTGGAAATGAAACATAGAATATTGAATACCATCCTCGACCAACGGGCATCCTTAATGGCGGAAGAAGTCCTAAAACAAGCCGGTGTGGAAATCGTTGCAGGTCATACTGTGGTTGAAATCAATGGAAGAGAAACGGCGGAAGGAGTCACCCTGGATAATGGGGAGACAATGACTTGCGATTTAGTGTTGGTGGCTATCGGAGTGTCACCACGCTCGGAGCTGGCATTAGATACCAAATTAGAAGTGAACAGGGGCATAGTAGTGGATCGCCATTTAGCTACAAATCACCCTGATGTTTACGCCTGTGGGGATGTGGTTGAAGCATATGATTTTGTGTACGAGGATAACAGACTCATCCCTATTTGGCCCAACGCCTATATCGGAGGCAGGATCGCCGGATTTAACATGGCTGGCATTCCTACCAAATATCCCGGCGGCACTGCCATGAATTCACTCAACTATTTTGGAATTGACATCGTGTCGGCAGGAATGCCGACGGCACCTAATAACGATGACTACGAGGTTATGAGCAAGCAAGAGACGAGTACATACCAGAAGGTCATATTGAAAGACAACTTCATAGCGGGAATGATATCCGTGGGAAATATTGAGAAATCGGGCATCATTTTCGGTCTCATGAGGGACAAAATCAATGTGGAAAGCTTCAAGCAATCGCTCCTGGCAGACAATTTCGGGCTGGCCTTTTTCCCCCAGGCGTTGTGGCGAGAGCGGTTGGAAGCACCGCCAGGATTGCTTCTCCAGAGCGTTCCGTCTATTCAGACTGGAGAGAAAACTTTTGTTGGAGAATAACTATCTTGTTGAGTAGGCTAAGCCGTTGAAAGAATTAGGCAGGATAAACAACTTTTATCAAGATGATAAGGTAATGGATGCCTGTTCCATCTTTGGAATGATGGATACTGCTGGGAGGCGGTTTTCAGGTAAGAAGGTAGTAGAAGCTATCGCTAACATGCATGCTCGGGGCAACGGTCTGGGCGGTGGATTTGCTGTCTATGGCTTATACCCCAAATATGCTAATTGCTACGCCTTCCACTTAATGTATTTGAGTCGCGCAGGGCAAGCCAGAGTAGAAGACTTCCTCAGGCAAAAATTCCACATGATTTACGCTGAAGAAGTGCCCACTAGGCCGATTCCAGCTATAGTGAACCCTCCCTTGGTATGGCGTTATTTCCTCGAAGTGAAAAGCGAGGGAACTTGTGGCCAGCGAGAAGATGACTATATTGTAGATAGAGTTATGGAAATCAATACCAAGATAGAAGGTGCCTTCGTCTTCTCTAGCGGCAAAAATATGGGAGTATTCAAGGGAGTGGGTTATCCCGAGGAGATAGCAGAATATTTCTGTCTGGAGCAGTATGAAGGTTACCTCTGGACAGCCCACGGCAGGTTTCCAACCAATACTCCTGGCTGGTGGGGTGGAGCACATCCCTTTAATGTCCTGGACTGGACTGTAGTTCATAACGGTGAAATCTCATCTTACGGGATAAACCGACGGCATCTGGAGCAATTCGGCTACAACTGCACTATGCAGACCGATACTGAAGTGATAGCCTATGCCGTTGACCTTCTGATACGCAGACATGGCCTTCCGGTAGAGATGGCCGCTAGGATATTGGCACCTCCCTTTTGGAGTCAGATAGAGCGTTGCTCCCCAGAAAAGCAAAAAATTCCCCGGACGTTGCGCCAAGTGTATGGCAATCTTCTGTTAAATGGGCCTTTCACTGTGATCATTGCTCATCAGGGGGAGATGATTGGCCTTACCGACAGGGTCAGGTTACGTCCTCTGACCGTAGGAGTGGAAGGATCTGTGCTCTACCTTTCTTCGGAAGAATCGGCGATCCGTCTTGTTTGCCCGGACCTTGACAGAACCTGGATTCCCATAGGTGGTGAGCCTATCATTGGCAGTTTGGAGAGACCATTTGAGCCTGCCGTGACTGCGAGGGGTACAAGCGACATGGCAATCTCTAATAGAGGATATGCAAAGATTAGCAAGTAGAAGGTGTAAGCAAATGTTGACCAAAAGGATTATCCCTTGTCTGGATGTCACTCAAGGGAGAGTAGTCAAGGGTACTAGCTTCACTCATCTTCGGGATGCTGGCGACCCCGTGGAGCTGGCTGCTTTCTATTACAGAGAAGGCGCTGACGAGCTGGTCTTTTTAGACATCGGGGCTACTCCGGACGTGCGTGATATCATGATTGACATTGTCGAGCGGGTCTCCGAGCAGATTTTCATTCCCCTCACAGTTGGTGGAGGTTTGCGCAGCATCGAAGATATGCGACGCATGCTAAAGGCAGGGGCTGACAAAGTATCCATTAATACCGCTGTCGTGCAAAATCCCAAACTCATCACTGAAGGGGCAGAGAAATTTGGCAGTCAGTGTATCGTGGTGGCTATTGATGCCAAGCGACTAGAAAGTAGTGATGGTCATAAATGGGAGATCTGCACCCACGGGGGACGAAAGTCTGCTGGCATTGATGCCATCGGATGGGCTAAGCAAGCTGCATCTCTGGGGGCTGGAGAACTGCTCGTTACCAGTTGGGATGCTGATGGTCAGCGGATTGGATATGACTTGGAATTGACCCGAAGTATCAGCGAAGCAGTAACGGTGCCAGTCATCGCCAGCGGTGGTGCAGGCAATTTGGAGCATCTCTACGAGGCTTTGACCTTAGGCAAAGCTGATGCTGTCCTCGCGGCTACTATTTTTCACTACCAGATTAATTCCATCAGCGAGGCAAAAGACTACTTAGCTGCAAGAGGAATACCTATAAGAAAAGGATAAGATGAAAACCTATTTGCCGCCAAAATTCATAGCCGAGAGAGACGATTCTCGGTGTATTAGATGCGAGGTATGCGTCAACCAATGTACTTTTGATGTTCACTCTTATGATACTGAGGACGACGAAATAAGAAGCCGTGAAGAGAATTGCGTTGGCTGCCACCGTTGCGTCGTCTTTTGTCCCACCCAGGCTTTGACCGTTAGAAGGAGTCCGCTGGATTACAGAGAGAATTACAACTGGCGCCCTGAGATTATCGAAGATATTATCAAGCAGTCTGAGACCGGAGGCATGCTTCTCACCGGAATGGGTACTGACAAGTGTTACCCTATCTACTGGGACCATTTGGTCCTCAATGCCAGCCAGGTCACCAATCCTTCTATTGATCCTCTCCGCGAACCCATGGAATTGACCACCTACCTGGGGCGGAAGCTTGATAGAGTGGAGTTAGGCTCGGCGGGGCTTAAGACAGAGTTGGCTCCTCAGGTCAAGCTCGAGCTTCCTGTTATGTTTTCCGCCTTGTCCTATGGCGCAGTGAGTCTGAACGTGCAGGAATCCCTAGCCAGAGCCGCCACTGAGATGGGAACTCTGTGGAATACAGGTGAAGGGGGACTTCACCCCAAGCTTTACAGGTATGGAGATAACACCACTGTCCAGGTAGCTTCCGGGCGATTTGGCGTTCATGCACAATACCTTGATATAGCGAGGGTAGTTGAAATCAAAATTGGGCAGGGAGCTAAGCCCGGCATCGGTGGGCACCTTCCCGGAGAAAAAGTGAGTGTTGAGGTAGCCAGGATTCGCATGATACCCAGAGGGACTGATGCTTTGTCTCCAGCGCCGCAGCACGACATTTACTCCATTGAAGACCTGGCGCAGCTTGTCTATGCCTTGAAGGAAGCCACAGACTATGCCAAGCCAGTAGGAGTAAAGATAGCTGCTGTTCACAATTCAGCAGCTATCGCCAGCGGCATGGTACGGGCGGGAGCAGACATTATAGTCCTCGATGGCTTGCGAGGCGCCACAGGAGCAACGCCGAAGATCATCCGTGATAACGTCGGCATTCCCATTGAACTGGCCCTCGCCTCCGTGGATGACCGACTAAGACAAGAGGGCATCCGGAATCAAGCCTCCATCGTCATCGCAGGCGGAATCCGAAACAGCGGCGATGTGGCCAAAGCTATTGCCTTAGGTGCCGATGCCGTCTACATCGGAACTGCCGCTCTTGTCGCCCTGGGATGCACCATATGTCAACAGTGTCATACCGGCAAATGTGCCTGGGGCATCTGTACCTCGGATCTCCGGTTAACCAAGAGGGTTAACCCCGACATCGGAGCGAGGCGACTATCCAACCTTCTTCGCGGCTGGAGCCTTGAGCTTAAAGACATATTGGGCGGAATGGGTATCAACGCTTTGGAAAGCCTTCGTGGCAACCGCCTCCACCTCAGAGGCGTGGGGCTGACTGATACCGAGCTGGAGATTCTCGGAGTGAGGATGGCAGGGAGGTAGGATGTTCAAAGAAAGACCAAGCGAAATCTCAGTCTCTTCCTTGACTGGAGAAAGTGACATGACAAAAGTAGATGCCCGGGCTCTCTCCCATCGAGAACTCAATGCTAGACTCAGGGAACTGGTTTCCAGTGGAGTTCAGAGAATCGAGCTACACAACGTCTACGGCCAGAGATACATTGGCACAGACCTGGACAAGCCAGTCAAGATTGATATATTTGGCACTCCGGGTAATGATCTGGGAGCCTTCATGGATGGTCCCGGAATAACTGTCCATGGCAATGCCCAGGATGGCTGTGGGAACACCATGGATAATGGAGAAATCGTCATTCATGGTCATGCTGGGGATATCCTTGGACTATCAGCCAGGGGAGGCAAGATTTTTGTTAAAGAGGATGTTGGTTACCGGGCAGGCATTCACATGAAAGAATACCAAGACAAGAAGCCTACGGTGATCATTGGTGGCACAGCACAGGATTTTTTTGGTGAATATATGGCAGGTGGAATTCTAGTACTCCTGGGACTAAACCTCAAAGAAGGAGAGGGACACACGGCAAATTTCATTGGCACTGGTATGCACGGTGGCGTTATCTATATGAGAGGCGAGGTCCAAGAATTTCAACTGGGCAAAGAGGTAGGTGTCGCTGAATTGAATGAAAACGATTATTTGACTCTGGAGAAGCTCATAGGTGAGTTCACTTGTCACTTTGACTGTGCTGCCCAAGAGATATTAAAATGTAGATTTACCAAACTTTTCCCCCTTCACCTTCGTCCTTATGGCCGACTCTATGCTTACTAAACCAAATTAATAAACAAAGGAAGCTAGCTTTGCCTAGAGTGTTCATCATAGCCAATGAAATCGAACCAATAAGAAAACTGAGTGCGGACCTCGCTCAGAGGGGCCTTGATTGCCTGATTGTTCCCGGCAAGGATGGAGCAATCGAACAAATTGCTGGACAATCCTCCGCGGTGCTGCTGCTAGATGCAAATGAAGCTACAGTTGGTTCAGAGGCATGGGAACTAGTTCAAGGGATGAGGCGAGAGAAGAACATACATCTCATCATTCTAGTATCCAGAGACAGACTCAATGGCCTCGGTTCCAGTGACAGTATAGACGACTTCGTGGTCAAACCTTGGGAGGCAAGTGAGGTTGCAGCCAGGATAAAGCGGATTCTGAGGCAAAAAGGAGGTATGGATAGCGAAGATATAATTAGATGTGGCGACTTAGTCATAGATTCAGACAAGTGTGAGGTATCGCTTGGTGGCAAACCAATAATACTGACCTTCAAGGAGTACCAATTACTCAAATTCCTGGCAAGCAATAAAGGAAAAGTCTTTACCCGTGATGTTCTCCTGGATAAAGTTTGGGGCTGGGACTACTACGGCGGTGACAGAACAGTAGACGTGCACATCAGGAGACTGAGAAGCAAAATCGAAGACTCAACCCATACCTTCATCGACACCGTACGAAACATAGGATACAAGTTCAAGGACTTACCAACCTGCGCGAGAGTATCCTCCCAGATTCGAGATGTCACTTTACATAATACAGCAAGCTGGCCTAGCTAAATCTCAAACCACTTTTACTGCAGTTCCATAGGCTACCATCTCGGCGGCTCCGGACATCACCATGGAGGTTGCGAATCTAGTACATATCACGGCATTACCCCCCATCTTCTCGGCTTGCTCAACCATCCTCTGCAACGCCTCCTCTCGAGCTTGCGTCAGCATCACGGTGTAATCCGTGATTTCGCCGCCGACGATATTGCGCAAGCCAGCCATAACATCATGCCCCAAATTTCTGGCCCTGATAGTGCTGCCTCTGACCAAACCTAGTGTTTCGGTTATCGTCTTGCCCTCTATGTGTTCTGTGGTAACCACAATCATTTCTCCGCCTCCTTGAATTTTTCCTTCTCTTCTCTGGATGTTCGATGTCTTTCCCAACCCAGTGACGCCAAGACCATGATAAGCCCGACAGCTATAGCGGTGATGGCAATCTTAACAGGCAAGGGCAGTGATAAGAAAGCCAAGCGGAAGAACCAATAAACCCCCCAGCCTATCAAAATGCCCAGGCCAACTGCCAGCAAAACGCCGCCGATCTTCCTCACGTCATTCCTCCCTGAATTTGTTCGAGATGGGCAATCTCCTATCCCGCCCGAAGTCTCTGGGAGTTATCTTGATACCAGGCGCAGCCTGGCGGCGCTTATACTCGCTCCTGTCCACCAAACGAGCCACCCTTACGACCATGTCACGGTCAAAACCCATAGCTACGATCTGGTCAATCGCCAGGTCATCCTCCACATAAGCCTTCAGGATAGGGTCGAGTACTTCGTATGGGGGCAGGGTATCGGTGTCTTTCTGGTCAGGCCTCAGTTCAGCCGACGGCGCCTTAGCTAGAACACCAACCGGTATTAGCTCCTTTTTTCCTCGCTGATTTCTGTACTGCGCTAGCTTATAAACAACTGTTTTAGGCACGTCTTTGAGAGGGATAAATCCTCCAGCCATGTCCCCATAAATGGTTGTATAACCCGTGGCTGTTTCGCTTTTGTTGCTGCAAGCAAGCACCAACCATCCAAACTTGTTGGACAGGGCAAAAAGGATGTTCCCCCGGATCCTCGCTTGAATATTTTCCTCGGCGCTATCAGGACTGGTACCTTCGAAAGACCCAGCTAGTGTCTCCAAATAAGAGCTGAACGCCATTTCAATAGGTATGACACTAAAGTCTATGCCCAAGTTTCTTGCCAAGCCTTCAGCGTCTGATTTGCTGCCAGCCGATGAGTAGCGCGAAGGCATGGAAACGCCCACAACATTTTCAGGCCCCAGAGCATCCGCTGCTATGGCAGCTACCAGGCTTGAGTCAACTCCGCCAGATAAACCGATGACTACTCTCTCAAAGCCGTTCTTCCGCACGTAGTCTCTGGTGCCGAGAACGAGAGCATGGTAAATCTCAGCAGGTTCATCTAATAACCTTTCGACTTGTCTTGGCGGCAAAGAAGGCTTGGCATTCGCTAAGTGTTCACTTGACACCTTTATCCTGGTAGCTTCTTGCAGTTTATCCTTGACCCATGGCGTTTCCTTTCTCCGTCGAGGATCGTGTAACTGCGAGCGGAATACTGACTCCACATCCAAGTCAACCACAACAAAGTCTTCCTCAAACTGCTTGCCTCGGGCAATGACTTCTCCTTTTTCATTAATAATCAGACTATTGCCATCAAATACGAGCTCATCTTGCCCGCCAATCAAATTATTGTGGATAACGATAGCCATACTGTCTGACGCTCTGGTAGCTAGCATCCTCTCTCTGAAGAGACCTTTTCCGGCATGGTATGGAGAAGCGCTTATGTTAATCAGTACCTTTGCCCCAGCATAGGCCTGTACGAGTGCCGGCCCGGCTTCATACCACATATCTTCGCAGATAGTTATGCCCATGCCGACGCCATAAATGACAAAAACGGGACAGCCCACCCCTGCCTGAAAATACCTGTTTTCATCAAACACCCCATAGTTCGGTAAATAAAACTTGTGGTAAACGCCCACCAATTTCTTGTTGTAGAGCACCGCGGCAGCATTGTATGTGTCCCCATCGCTGTCAACAAAGCCCACCACTAGCGCTATATCTGCGCTGTGCTCTGTTATATCGTCAAGACATTCTTTGTTTTGTTTGATGAACTGTGGTTTGAGCAGCAAGTCTTCGGGGGGGTAGCCAGTTATGGCCAGTTCAGGGAAGGTGAGCAGGTCAACCCCCAGTGATTTTGCGCGGTCAATGGATTCCATTATCTTCCTGGTATTGCCGCTGAAGTCACCTACAGTGGAATTGATTTGGGCTACTGCAAACCTGATGTTATGCAACTTAACTCCCTCTGGCAAGAAATAGTATACCAAACCTCACTAATCATTTTCCGCAGTTTATGGAGACTGATACGGGACAGACCGTCCCCCTATTCAGACGCTCTCGGCCCAGTTCACAGCACGTTGTACAGTCGTGACGCCAATATCACGAGTGTCCTCTTCCAACTCATCTCCCTCGCGGTCATGGAAACCGGCCTTCACTGAGACCTCGCTCCGAAACAAGAGACTCACCTTTCTACGATTTCACAACGCGTACGGTTCTTCAAGGTGTTAGCTGACCACCTCGAAGGACCTCATCCCCATGATTGTGAGACAGTCTCTGGCTCACCATATTCAAGAAATAGCTATGAAACCTCAAGTCATCGGTGAACTCCGGGTGGAAAGCACAGGCCAGAAGCCGATTTTGTCTGATGGCGACGATGGTGCCATCGGGAAGACAAGACAGGGTTTCTATACCCGGCTCAACTTGTTCGATGATTGGTGCTCGAATGAAAATAGCATGGAATGGCTCCCTGCCCACAACCGGTATCTCCAAGTCTGCCTCAAAACTATCGATCTGGCTGCCAAAGGCGTTGCGCCTGACCTCCGCACGCATTAGATCCAGAGTCTCCATTTCATAATTCGAGACACTCCTGCAAAGTAAGACCATTCCGGCGCAGATTCCCCAAATAGGTACATCATCTCGAGCCATCTCTCTTATGCGCTGAATCAACCCAAAATTCTCCATGAGCCTCAGCATGGTGGTGCTTTCCCCACCGGGGATGATAAGCCCGTCTAACGTATTGAGTTCGTTAGGCAGGCGAACTGGAGGGGCCTCCACACCCAATTGTTGCAGCATGTCAATATGCTCTATGAACGTTCCCTGCAGAGCAAGAACCCCCACCCTCATATTTTGTAGATATCCTGTAGGTTTTTGAATCGATTTGCGATTCCTAAACTCAAAGTCGAAGCGCGAATTCAAGATATTATCCTTTGAGCCACGGTTCATAATACATCAGGTAGCGGAACCACACAAGCTCTTGTTGTGCTTGACAAGCGTGACGTAGTTCTGGTATTGTGGAAAACAGTTGCCTATTACCTAGAACGCCAGAATACTGCCGTGGGTTTCGAAACACAGGACGTAGAAAGAAAAACAATCGCTATCCTTAGGGTCCTTAGTCAATCCAGTGAGCCTGTTGGTGCTAGAGTCATTTCCCATAATCTTAAGGGGCAGGGCATCGAGTTAAGCGAACGAGCTGTTAGATACCACCTTAAGCTAATGGATGAACGCGGATTCACGGAGAATGCAGGAAGGGATGGGAGGTTGATTACGCGGCAAGGCCTCGAAGAACTGCAAAGTGCTTTAGTTAGCGATAAGGTTGGCTTTGTGGCTTCCAGAATTGAGCTTCTAGCCTATCAAACAGACTTCGACATAGACGAGCACCGAGGCAAGATCCCCGTCAACGTCTCCTTTTTCCCAGAGAGACAATTCAAGAAGGCTATCGAGGCTATGAAAGGAGCTTTTCAGGCTGGGATTTGCGTCAGTGAGCTTGTGGCTGTGGCTCACTGCGGTGAGAAATTGGGGGGGTTAATTATGCCCAGGGATAAAATGGGCCTAGCCACCGTTTGCAGCATCGTAGTCAACGGTGCATTGCTCAAAGCTGGTGTCCCGATGGACTCCAAATTTGGTGGTATTCTGCAAATCAAGAATCATGAACCCTTGCGATTCGTGGAGCTTATCCAATATTCAGGCTCGTCCTTAGATCCGTCAGTTATATACATTACTAGCAAGATGACTAGCGTCGGTCAGGTGGCCAAAAAAGGGGAGGGCAGGATTCTAGCCAATTTTCGAGAAATACCAGCTATGTGTCAACCCCTGGCGGAAAAGGTCGTTGCCGGATTGAAAGCAGCTAGTCTGGGTGGAGTGCTTGCGATTGGCGAGGTAAGCAAGTCTTTGTGCGAAGTTCCTGTGGAATTAAACAAGGTCGGCGTGATACTCACTGGTGGGCTTAACCCGGTGGCTGCTGCTGTCGAATGCGGCGTAGAAGTGGAAAACCGTGCCATGACCACCCTTATGGAATATCGAGACCTGACCAAATTCTGGGACCTATGAAATGAACGCAGTGAGAGTCATACCATGTTTGGATGTGAAGGATGGCAGGATAGTCAAGGGAGTCAACTTCGTGAATCTGAAAGATGTCAGGGATCCTGTGGCGGCAGCAGAAGCTTATTGCCGTGAGGGAGCTGATGAACTGGTATTCCTTGATATCTTCGCCACCCTGGAGAGCAGAAAAACGCGTTTTGAATGGGTGAAAAAGGTCTGTGAGGTAGTTACGGTTCCCTTCGCCGTGGGAGGTGGTATCGCTACCCTTGAGGACATGCAGACCCTGTTTGACCTGGGCGTAAACAAGGTCTCAGTCAATACCGCAGCTGTAAAGAACCCTGAGCTTATAGGAGAGGCTTCCGGAAGATTTGGCAGGCAGAAGCTCGTAGTTGCCATAGATGGACGGAAAAATCCGCCTGGAAGCGGCCTTCCGCGATTAGAGGTGGTAGTCAAGAGTGGCAACGAAGCTACAGGACTAAATATTGTTGAGTGGGCAAAGACGGCGGAGAAACTGGGGGCTGGGGAGATTCTCTTGACCAGTAAAGATGCGGACGGCACCAAGGCAGGCTATGATTTGGAGATGACCAGAGCCGTGGCTGAAGCAGTGAGCGTTCCAGTCACTGCCTCGGGAGGGGCAGGCAAGCTTGAGCACCTTTACCAAGCTGTGACGGTTGGTAAGGCATCAGCAGTCCTAGCCGCTTCTATCTTCCATTTCGGCGAAGTATCTATACCCGAGGCAAAACGATATCTAAAAGGGAAGGGAATACCAATAAGAATATAGCGAAGACGGAGGGAGGTTAGTTTATGACTACAGATGCAGGCGAGCAAGCGTTCAACAATGTCAGGAAATTGATTAATGATATTTGTGAACGGATGAATATCCCTGAGACATGTCGCATAAGATTGATGGAATGTGAGCGGGAGTTTACAGTTCATTTCCCGGTGAGGATGGATGATGGGAGGGCACAAGTTTTCACCGGCTTCAGGGTTGTTCACAACGATGGTCGGGGGCCCAGCAAGGGCGGGATCCGATACCATCCCGACGTCAACCTCGACGAAGTCAGAGCCTTAGCGGCCCTGATGAGTCTGAAGACCGCGGTGGTCAATATTCCCTATGGTGGTGCCAAGGGAGCCGTGATTTGCAATCCGAAGGCCATGTCCGAAAGCGAGCTTGAGAGGTTAACTCGCCGATACGCTTCCGAAATTGCGATTCTAATGGGTCCCGAAAGGGATATTCCCGCCCCTGACGTTGGTACCAACCCCCAGGTCATGGCCTGGATCATGGACACTTACAGCATGGGCAAGGGATATTCGGTGCCGGCAGTCGTCACCGGAAAGCCTCTCGAAATAGGTGGTAGTACCGGGAGGTTCGAAGCCACCGGTCGAGGGTGCATGGTCAGCGTCTTGCTGGCGGCCAAGCGTCTGGGTATAGATCCGCAAGAAGCAACTGTTGTGGTTCAAGGATGTGGAAATGTCGGGGCCATAACCGCTGATCTTCTGGCGAAGAAAGGTTGTCGCCTAATAGCGATAAGTGACTCTAGAGGCGGCGCTTATGATCCGGAGGGTTTGAACCTGGCAGACGCGTTCAACCACAAGAAACAGACGGGGTCCGTAATAGGCTCTAGGAATACGGAAAAGGTCACCAACGCTGAGCTTCTGGAACTGAAGTGTGATATCCTGGTAGTAGCAGCTCTTGAGCGTGCGCTTGTCAAGGCCAACGCCCCCTGCGTAAAGGCGAGGATAATCGTGGAAGGCGCCAACGCCCCGACTACGCCTGAAGCGGACAAAATCCTTCTTGATAAGGGCATATTCATTGTTCCCGACATACTGGCAAACGCGGGCGGAGTAGTAGTGTCGTACTTGGAGTGGGTGCAGGGTCTGCAGTCCTTCTACTGGAATGAGGCACAGGTCAACAACTACCTCGACGGCTTGATGACCGCTGCCTTCGACCAGGTCCTATGCATTGCCGAAGAGAAGAAAGCCGACATGAGAGCAGCAGCTTGTATGATTGCAGTGCAACGATTGGCAGCCGCTATGACAACCAGGGGTATATTCCCATAGGCCCGCCCTGACAGCTTGCCGAAAGTCGAAGGCGAACAGAAGCGGCCTCATCTTTAAAGTTAGGGGATGCACATGATGCATATGCATACCGATCGTTGTGACGCGGTATCCTCCAAGAAAGGCCGGAAGGAGCCTCACGGTGCTGAAGCTGACTCTCTGACATCGGTGAGGTCTCTATTAGGGAGTTGAGGGCCTACCTCAAGGCCAAAGGAGCGAACGCAAACAATGTGGGCAGCTTCCCAAAACCTGAAACAAAAAAGGAAATCAACAAGAAGGGAGATTAGAACTGTGAACCTAAGACGACCAAACGCCAATGAAGCAACAGGAACCGCCAATCGCTCACGGAGTATCGTGCCTATGTCCGGGATATGCACAACATGTCTTGATGGGTGCACCGGACGTTGCGAGGCTTGGTTGGCTTCTTTTCGAGGTCGAGAGGTTATCTATCCGGGACCTTATGGGGAGACAACCGCCGGTGCCGATAAGAACTATCCGGTCGATTATTCCCATCTCAATATTCAAGGCTATGCAATTGGAGCAAAGGGATTACCCAAAGGAATTGAAGCTGGCCCTGATACAGCCCTCTTCCCCAAAGTTGATACCGAGACAGAATATGGTTGGGCCAAAAAGGTCAAGATGCGGATACCTGTTTTCACGGGCGCATTGGGTTCCACAGAAATAGCCCGAAAGAACTGGGACCATTTTGCTGTTGGAGCTGCTATTTCCGGTATTACGGTAGTGTGTGGCGAGAACGTGTGCGGAATTGACCCGGGGCTTGAGCTAGATAGAAATGGCAGGATCAAGAAGTCGCCGGACATGGATCGTCGTATAGAAGTTTATAGGAAATACTACGAGGGCTACGGCGAGATTCTCATCCAGATGAATGTGGAAGACACGAGATTTGGCGTAGCTGAATACGTGCTCCAGAAGCACAACCTTGATACCATCGAGCTGAAATGGGGGCAAGGGGCAAAGTGTATTGGTGGTGAGATACGTATTGCTTCACTTGAAAGAGCCTTGGAGCTTAAGAAAAGAGGTTACATGATCACCCCTGATGCAGAGAGCTCCGACATTCAAGCGGCATACAAAGCGGGCGCGATCAAGGAATTTGAGCGCCATTCGCGCCTGGGCTTCGTTACTAAAGAGGCATTTCTACGAGAGGTGGAGCGTCTGCGCAAACTCGGATTCAAGAGAGTCACGCTCAAGACCGGAGCTTATTCTGCGGTAGAGCTTGCTATGGCGCTGCGCTACGGTTCGGAAGCGAAGATCGATCTTATTACAGTAGACGGTGCTCCTGGTGGAACCGGAATGAGCCCGTGGTCCATGATGAACGAGTGGGGCATCCCGACTTTCTACTTGGAAGCTCTCGCCCATCAGTTTGCTGAAAAACTGGCCAGCAAGGGATTGAGGGTTCCTGACCTAGCCGTGGCTGGCGGATTCTCTGAGGAGGCTGGTGTATTTAAGGCAATTGCCATGGGAGTCCCGTATGTAAAGGCAGTTTGCATGGGTAGGGCATTGATGATTCCAGGCATGGTTGGAAAGAATATCGGGCAATGGATCAAGGACAACGACCTGCCAAAGACAGTCTCTAAGTATGGTAACACTCCAGAGGAGATTTTTGTCACCTATGATACTCTGAAAAGCAAGTACGGTAAGGAAATTGAGAACATACCGCTCGGCGCAGTCGGCATATATACATTCTGCCAGAAGATCAAAATAGGGCTACAACAGCTGATGGCCGGCAGCAGGAACTTCAACCTTTCCACAGTCTCCCGCAAGGATCTCATGGCATTGACAGAAGAAGCGGCAAAGATTTCTGGCATTCCTTATATCATGGATGCTTGCAGGGAAGAGGCGGAGAATATCTTAGCTTAGAAAAGGAAGAATGTTGACACCACCCAATTACGGAATCCAGGTGGTTCTAAGTGCGTGCTATTCATGTATGGTTGCACATAATCCCTTGACCTCCAGTCAGGTAGCTCCTACCATATTCCTTTCTGTCGCACTTCTCGCCATTGGTACAGTCCTATATTCGAGACTCGGTTGGAAACTCGACTGACTAATCGACATCATCTTTCCTGCAAGGGGTTGGCAACCAGGTGGGATCCTTGACTGAGGCACTGGACCCGCAGGATAATAAGACATCTATTTTAGTTATTCCAGCATTCTGAGGAGCCAAGAAGATACATGTCTGCTGAAATCGATGTCGCCATCATCGGCGCTGGAGTGATTGGCTTGGCTACCGCTCGTGAAATCGCACAAAAAAAGAAACAGGCCTTTGTCTTTGAAAAAACCCGCACTTTTGGGCTCGAGACTAGTAGCAGGAATAGTGAAGTAATTCACGCCGGCATCTACTATCCTGAAGACTCCCTTAAGGCTAAGCTTTGTGTAGAAGGCAAAGACCTGCTTTATAGGCTTTGCAGCAAGCATAATATCGCCTACAAGAAGTCGAGCAAGATAATCGTGGCAACAGACGAAGACGAGATTAGCTGGCTCGAAGAGCTTTGCAGGCAAGGAAGAAAAAACGGCGTTGATGACTTGGTGCTCATTTCCCGGATGGAAGTGAAGAGACTCGAGCCATATGTGGAAGCCAGAGCTGGGCTGCTATCCCCATCTAGTGGAATTCTTGATTCTTACAGTTTGCTGAAGTTCCTTCACAGCCAAGCGAGGGAGAACGGAGCTCAGTTTGTCTTCGGCACGGAAGTCATCGGGATAGAATGGGCGGGTGGAAAGTACAGAGTCCGCATAAAGGACCGGGACGGGATTTCTGCTTTTGTTGCCCGTAACGTGGTGAACTGCGCTGGCTTATACTCTGACCACATAGCCCAACTTGCCGGCATAGATACAACTGAAGTAGGCTACAAGCTTCATTACTGCAAAGGCGAATACTTTAGTCTGGACTCAAAATATAGAAATCTCGTAAGCAGGCTAATCTATCCAGCCCCAGAGCAAGCTGGTCACGGAATTCATTTTAGACAGGGACTCGATGGCAGAGTGCTACTCGGGCCCAGCGCCTGCTACGTCGAAGAGATAGACTATACAGTCGACGAGACTCATAAGCAATACTTCTACGACTCAGCTAAGAAATTCCTTCCTTCTGTGGAATTCGGAGATCTAGCTCCCGAATCTGCTGGCATCAGGCCTAAGCTTCAGGGCCCAGGAGACAATTTCCGAGATTTCATAATTACACATGAAGAGAAGGCGGGCTTCCCTGGCCTCATAAATCTAATCGGGATAGAATCTCCGGGGCTCACTGCCTCCCTTGCGATTGCCAGATACGTGGGCAGAATGATGTCATAATTGGAGGCCTTCTTATGAGTTGGATAGGTGGTATCTTCACCAAGGTTAATACGGCCCACAGCGAACTCAGAAAGAAACGGGCCGTCATGATGGAGACGGCCTATCCTCCAGGTAAACCCTCGACTGTCGCTTATCATCACTGCATAATCTCCGTCTTCGATGATGCGCACAGGCAGATCCTCGCAGAGGTATCTCGCCCTAGCGAAGAAACACCTGCTGAACATGTCTATACAGATCATCAGAAAGGACTGACCTTGATGTACGACGGCCACCTTTATGGTTCCGAAGGCCAAATGGCCAAGCTTTCTCCTGCCCGGCACAGAGTGAATGAAACCACTGCCGCATCCTTGGCTCACTGGCTGGCAGAATTTCCCGGCAACCTGGAACAGAAGGTCAGGCAAGCACTAGCCGGCCTGGATGGGAATTATGCTCTGGCAATCAGTTATAACGACCAGATGGCCATATCGCGGGATTCTTTGGGTACCAAGCCACTGTACTTTGCCGAGAATGATGAGCTCTCTGCTTTCGCTTCCAACAAGAAACCTCTGTGGAAGATAGGTATGGACGAAGTCAGGCCCCTCAGGGCCGGCAGGCTCGCTGTTTTTGACGATGAAGAAATTAGCATAAGGAAGGCTTTGCCTTTCCACAAAAAGGAAATCGAGATAAACAACATGGCTCAAGCTGTGGACAACTATGAACAGACGCTCCATTCAGCAATGCTCAAAAGATTAGGCACAGCGAACCATGTACGCAGGGTAGGGCTGCTGCTATCCGGTGGAGTGGATAGTTGTCTGATAGCCAAGCTGGTATGCGACGCAGCTTCTGAATTCGGAATTGAGGCAATCGCATATACGGCTGGCTTACCTGATTCGCCGGATGTGAGCTTTGCTCGGGCATTTGCCAGAGAACTTGGCATCAAGCATAGGACGAAGATATTAAACATCGATAGCGTTGAAGAGTATATTCCCAAGGTCATTGAAGCAATTGAGGACAGTGATTTCGTGCAAGTGGAAACCGGCATCGGCCTCTATGCTGCAATAGACATGGCTAGCCAGGATGGCATTGAGATAGTGTTTTCTGGGCAAGGGCCCGATGAACTATGGGGAGGTTACAGCTGGTATCCAAACGTTTTAGCCAAAGATGGCCGTCAAGAACTTTGTCGCAGAATGTGGGACGATTTCAGCAGGGCAGATATAGAGACATTGGATAGAGAAAACAAGATAGCCATGGGGCACGGAGTTGAACTTCTCTTCCCTTATTTAGACACCGAGGTGGTAAATATAGCTATGAGTGTGCCATCTGAATTGAAAGTGATCTGCGGGGAAGACCGCCTGGGAAAACATCCACACCGTCAACTAGCTATCAAAATGGGCATCTCTGAGAGATATGCCAACAGAGAGAAGCTTGCTATACAGCATGGCACGGCAATTCATGGCGTATTAGACGATATAGCCAGAAGGAATGGATTTGACCCTGACTTGGTGAAAAACATCGATTACAGAAGCGAGAAGATTACCACTGCCAAACTGGGTAGTTCTGCCAGGTACGGTTATCGCTACACCGAGAAAAGACTCTGGCAAGTGCCTCAGCATATACAGCTTTTCTTTCACGTGCTGGCCTATAGGAAAGGCTTGCTCAATAAATCAATTAGAGATAGGGTAGGGTATTTCCTGGAAAAGGCTGGACATGCCTCCGACAGTAGTTGACATAATACTGCACACGTGCGCTTCTACTCTGGCTTAGCCAGGGGATGATATTTGCGGTGAGTCTCTTCAGCATACCTATCAGAGGCATGCACATAGCGGGTGGTGGTATCCAAAGATTCATGGCCCAGCAGGATTTGCAGAGCTGCCGGATTAGCGCCTTCTTCAGCCAGATAGGTAGCAAAACCATGTCTCAGGGAATGTGCCGAGGTGGGAACATTGATCCTTAATTTCTCGCGGTATCTCTTGATTCTATCCTGAAGGTAATTAGTAGAAATCCTTTTCCTCGATTTAGTGACGTTTCTGCCGGCATACGGGATAAAAAGGGCCGGACAATCATCCTGGCGAGTCGCCAAATACGCATCTACGTGTTGTTTGGCCCGTAGGGTTAAGTAAACGAAGCGTTGCTTTCTACCCTTGCCGGTAATGAAAATCCGCCCGGTATCATCGATTTGACTACGATTCAGGTTGCACAGTTCAGAGATGCGCATGCCAGTGGCAAACAACACCTCCAGCATGGCACGGTTTCTTAAAGCCGTTCTGACATTGGCTTCTAACGAACTCGGCGCTTCAATTAGTCTGACCAAATCCCCGAGATCAGCCACCTGAGGATGCTTTCTTCCCGCCTTAGTCAGCTTGATAGCCTCAGGCGGCACGGGACAAGGATAATCAATGTCAATTAAGTAGCGCAGGTAAGCTCTCAGTGCCGACAGCATACGGTTTATCGAGCGAGAATCAAGCTGTTTCTCGCTCTGCTTTACTTGACTCGCCGTTTTGCGGTCCCGCGAAACCAAATATGCTTTGTAGTAGGTGACAGCGCGCTTATCCACCTTATGAAATTCAATATTGCTTTCATCCAAGAAGTTGCTGAAGACACTCAAATCTCGCTCATAGTTGTAAATTGTCTCGGGAGAGTATTTGTTGGCCTGTAAATTTAATAAGAAATCGTCAACCTGCGGCAGCATCGAGGTTTCTCTTCACATATTTGGAACTGAGTGTAAGAAATATTATACTCAATCACATTATGCCTACAGGTGCATCCTTTGTCAACTCCTCGCTGACCGGGGTGCTTCATGGCCTGCATAGTGACTATGCGTCTTTCTGGTTCTCTCATTTTGTACCACCCTGCCCTCTACCGGAGTCATTGCAGGCCTCTCCTCTACTGTCATTCGAACGCCTGAAAGACGCGCGGCAATCTTATTACTACCTCCTACAGTGTTTCGGCCGACTCCATCCGCCTCCTAATGACAAGATAACGATGCCACTGAATCCTGGCCTGCCCAGGCATGATAAGCTATGGCTAAACTTCAAATCCACAAATAGTTGAGGTGACCAGAACCAGAATCCTCTGAACAGCAAGGGAATTTTCTGAATATCGAATTTCGACCGTTGACCACTGACTACCAACTTCTCTTCATCCGTGGCAGTCTCTGTCCTTGAAGCTGGCGAGCTCAATGAATTACAATCATGACATGACAAGCCAGTTGATCAGACAAAATGTGGCCAGATTGTTATCTGAACTCCCTGGGGGAGTCGAGGTGGTAGCAGCAGCAAAAAGGAGAACGCCTGCGGAAGTCTTGGAAGCTGTTCAGGCCGGAATACAAATCATTGGAGAAAATTATGTCAGGGAAGCCAAAGAGGCACATGAACTGGTGGGAAAGAGAGCGAAATGGCATTTTATTGGAACACTGCGAAAGCACGATGTCAGAAGAACGGCGCTGGAGATATTTGACATGATGGAAAGCGTCGATTCTCTGGAGATAGCCAGGGAAATTGATGAAAAATGTGCTCAAATTGGCAAGATAATGCCGATATTGATTGAAGTGAATAGTGGCAGAGAGCCCCAAAAATCAGGGGCGCTCCCTGAGAACACGGAACAAATAATAAGAGCAATATCCGGCCTCGAAAACATCAAGGTGATGGGGCTTATGACCATGGGACCGCGTTTTGGAAGCCCTGAAGATTTCAGGCCTTATTTTGCAGAGACAAGAAAGACATTTGAAAGAATTAAAGGGCTGAAGTCGCCCGATGTCGAGATGAGATATCTTTCCATGGGCATGACTGATTCCTATCAAATTGCCATAGAAGAGGGTGCCAATATAATCCGGATAGGCACCAAGATATTCGGCGAAAGAGACTAGCTGCGACAGTTAGCGTGCCTGATTTGTCCCCAGAGATGATGAGCTATCCTATCGAGGAGTTCGCCCATTCCCCATCCCTTGGCAGCAGAGATGAGAGCAAAGGCCTCGGTCGGCAACACAATTTCTCCCTCGAAGTAAGGGATAGTAGTCAATGCTTTCAACTCTGCCTCGCTTTTTAGAGCTAAGTCCAACTTGTTGAATACGGTGATTCTCGGTTTGCTTTCCAGATTTAGCTCAGCGAGTATCTTTTCCACTGTCAGGCACTGATTAGCAGCATTCTGGTGCGTTATGTCAACTATATGCAGCAGTAAATCGGCCTCGTCCAGCTCCTCTAAAGTGGCGCGGAAGGCGGCAATAATGGAAGGTGGAAGTTTGTGAATGAAGCCAACTGTGTCGGTGATGAGAAGCCGTCTCCCGGTGGGCAGGGTCAGCCGCCTGGTCACAGGGTCCAAGGTAGAAAAGAGTCTATTCTCCACATCCACACTGGCTTTGCTTAGAGTGTTGAACAAAGTGCTCTTGCCAGTGTTGGTATAGCCAACGAGAGCTACGATAGGTGTACCAGTCTCCTTACGATGTCTCCTATACAGTGCTCGCTGTTTTCTGACACTTTCGATTTTGTGTTGAAGGAGACTGATACGCCTACGGATGAGGCGACGGTCCGTCTCCAACTGGGATTCCCCAGGACCTCTCGTGCCAATACCGCCCCCAAGCCGCTCCAAGTGGCTCCATTGTCCGATGAGTCGAGGCAGAAGATACTGGTGCTGGGCCAGTTCGACCTGGAGTTTTCCTTCATGGGTTCGAGCTTTTCGGGCGAATATGTGTAAAATCAGAGCCGTGCGGTCAATGACTTTGACTGCCAATGCCTCTTCGAGATTCCTTTGCTGCCTTGGCGACAGTTCATCATCAAAGATCACTGTGTCATAATTGGTCTGCCCTTTAAGATTGATTAGCTCTTCAATTTTCCCCTTACCTATATAATGCGTAGGTGAAGGCGTATCCAGCTTCTGACTTAGCGTACCTACTATGTTAGCGCCTGCCGTTTTCGTCAGATGCGATAGCTCTTCTAGGGAATCAGTGATCGACCAATTATGGTCGTTGAGCCTGCTATCTACCCCGACCAAGAGTACTTGTTCTACTTTGGATTCAGTAGCAAAGAACCTCTGCTTTATATCCTTCTCCTGCGCCAGGTCAATAGACGATTCACACCCTCTTCCAGACGGTCGTCGGAAATGGTCAGGGAGAATCTGATGTAACCTTCTCCTTCTCTACCATAGCCAACCCCCGGGGTTACTGCTATCCCGACTTCTTCCAGCAATTTCTTGGCAAAATCGATAGATGCATATCCCTGGGGTGTCCTAGCCCAGATATAGAAGGTGGCCCTAGGTATCCTCGCGTCTATCCCTACCTCATCAAGGACTTTCACCAGCTTATCTCTGCGCCGCTGAAAAATACCATTGTGCTCAGCAATGTGATCCTGGGGCCCGCGTAGAGCTTCTACAGCAGCATATTGAATTGCCTGAGGAATCCCCGAATCCAAATTGGACTTAACCTTAAACAAGGCGTTCACCATATCAGCATTACCTACCACCATGCCTATTCTCCATCCTGTCATGTGGTAGGTCTTGGACAGGGAATGAAATTCCACACCTATCTTCTTTGCCTCGGGTATTTGCAGGAAGCTCGGTGGCTTGTAGCCATCGAAGGCGATTTCGGTATAAGGAGCATCATGGCAGACTGCTAAGCCGTGTCGCTGTGCAAAATGAACTGCTTCTTGAAAGAAATCTATGTCAGCCGTGCCGCCGGTGGGATTGTTGGGATAATTAAGCCACATTAGCTTTGCCTTATCGGCGACATCATCCGGGATGGCTTCAAAATCAGGCAAGAAATCATTTTCCTCTTTTAAAGGCATAAGGTAAGTCTCGCCGCCGGCTAATATAGTGCCCATGGAAAACGGTGGGTAGCCCGGGTCAGGGACTAAAACCAAATCACCGGGCTCGATGAAGCACAAAGCCATATGCCCAATCCCCTCCTTCGAGCCAACAAGCGGCAGGACTTCTTTAGCCGGATTCAGAGTGACTCCAAACCTCCTCTGATACCATTCAGCAATGGCTTGACGAAGTTCGAGCAGACCACCGGTTTCCGGGTAACGATGGTTTACAGGGTCATGTGCTGCCTGGCATAACTTCTCGATGATATGAGACGGCGTGGGCAAATCAGGATCACCTATACCAAAATTGATTATATCTCTCCCCTTGGCCTCAAGTTCAGCCACCTTCCGATTTATTTCCACGAAAAGATATGGAGGCAATTTGTTAAGTCTTTTGGCTAATTCCATCAGGTCCTTTCTTCAAGCCATTCCCCAGTGAACACCTCTTCCACCGGCCCGTTGAGCAACACCTCACCTGCCCTATTCCATGATACGGCCAAGGTCCCACCTTTCAGTATTATGTCGACTTGTCCGTCAACATAGTCCAATAACTGCGCAGCTACGGCTATCGCACAAGCGCCGCTGCCGCAGGCCAGGGTCTCCCCGACACCCCTCTCCCAAACCCTGGCTTCTATTTCTTCCCTGCTCAGGATCCTAGCTATCTCGAAATTGATCTTCTCAGGGAACATGGGATGTCTCTCCACTTTCGGTCCTATACTCGCTAAAGGAAAACCAGCGACCGGACGTGATAGAAAGCTCACGGCATGAGGATTACCCATGGACACAATGGCCAAAGTCAACTTCTTTCCGTTCATCACCAGAGGATAGTCCAGTACTGGTATTATGTCAACTTCCACTTTGGCAGGAATATGCTGCGGCCGGAACCGCGGCAAGCCCATATTTACCTCAGCCCGATTGACCTTATTTCCCGACATATAGACTGTGACCTGTCTTATGCCCGACAGAGTCTCTACCGACAGAGAGCGACTGCTTTCTTTTGCCCGCGACGACACTCTGACAGTCAACACTCTCTCCATAGCATACTTGGCAAAACATCTCAGGCCATTACCGGAAACCTCAGCCTCAGAACCGTCGGAATTGAAAAGACGCATCCTTAAATCAGCGCTGGTCGAATTCTGTGCCAGCATCAAGCCATCAGCTCCCACGCCAAAATGCCGGTCGCATATAGCTCTGGTCAATTCTCCCCAATCAGCTTTTGTTCGTTCTACGAGATCATCCACCAGGATGAAGTCATTACCGGTAGCCTGCAATTTCGAGAATTTCATGATATGAAGCCTTCTATGAGACCCTTCACTTTGTTCAGGGCGGCAACGCTGGCTTTTCCCTCTGTCTTGGTCACGTCAAACCAGTGAATTCTGTCATCACTGAGGCGAAACCAGGCATACTGACGACGCGCCAGTCTATGGGTCTCATATTTCATTCTATCAATAGCCTCAGGCAAAGTCATCTCGCTGCGAAGAAACTGGCTTATTTGCCTGTAACCTATTCCTGACATAGAAGGCAAAGAAGGGCCATAACCTTTCTTGAGTAGCTGTTCCACTTCTCCAACCAATCCCCTCTTTATCATTTCATCAACTCGCCAATCAATCCTCTCGTATAGGTCGCTTCTCTCCTGAGTTAAGCCGATGACCAGGATGGAGAAATCCGGCGCTTCTTTACGCTGCAATTGAGACGGCGGCTGGCCTGTCGAGTGATAGATTTCCAGGGCTCTTATGATGCGCCGGATGTTACTGGGATCGATCTTCTCTGCCGAGGAAGGGTCAATATTCTGCAATTCCCGATAAAGGCTCTGGCTATCTTCGTGCTCTGCTCTGGCTTCTAACCGGCATCTTAGCTCCTGGTCAGGCGGCACCTCAGGCATTTTCCATCCCTCCACCAACGACCACACATATAGGCCGCTGCCACCGACCAGTAATGGCAATTTGCCTTTCTTCCGAATGGCTTCCAGTGCCTCCATGGCTAGTTGGTGATACATAGCCAGGCTGAAGTCTTGGTCGGGGTCCAGTATATCGACAACATGGTGAGTTACCAGGGCTCTCTCAGCCAGGCTCGGCTTGTTGGTGCCGATATCCATATACCGATAGACCTGGCGGCTATCCGCGCTTATTATCTCCAGGGGAAAGTATTGAGCAAGACGCAGAGCGAGGTCACTTTTCCCTACAGCAGTGGGACCAACGATGGCAATCACCGGCTACTAACTACTTTGCTCTTCCTTTGATTTCGGCGGTTCTCTCGACAATACTCGTGAATTCCTCGGCATTGAGGCTGGCTCCGCCAACCAAGGCACCATCGATTTCGGGATGTGAAATAAACTCGGCAATGTTAGCACTGGTAACACTGCCGCCGTAAAGGATACGTATGTTCTGAGCTATGTTTTTGTTCCACAGCTTAGCCACCACATCACGAATAAACTGAATAGTCGCCGCTGCCTGTTTGCCGCTCGCCGCCTTCCCCGTGCCAATAGCCCAAACCGGCTCATAGGCTATCACCAAACCACTGACAGGCTCTATGCCATTCAAACCTGCCGTTACCTGCCTGCTTACCACTTCCTCTGTTTTACCAGTCTCATTCTCTTCAAGTCTCTCCCCAATACATAGGATGGGTTTAAGCCGGTTTGTCAGAGCTGTCTTTACCTTCTTGTTGACCACTTCATCGGTTTCCGCAAAATACCATCTCCGTTCAGAATGCCCCAGTATGACAAAGTCACATAACTCCCTCAGCATCAGCGGAGATACTTCACCGGTGTACGCCCCTTTAGTCTCAAAATACATATTCTGAGCACCGAGCCCAATGGATGAACTCTGAAGCATCATGCTCAAGCCAACCAACGATACAAATGGCGGACAGATTACCTTTTCCACTCCTTCTATCCTGTCCAGCTGTTCAAGCATCTCAAGAACAAGTCGTTCGGCTTCAGCCGCTGTGGTATTCATTTTCCAGTTGCCAGCAATAAAAGGAATCCGCATTTGATAACCTCCTCTTATTTCCTATCCAGCAGGACTTCCACGCCAGGCAGGGTAGCGCCCTCCAGAAACCTCAGACTGGCACCGCCCCCTGTCGAAACATGAGTCATCTTACCGGTCAATCCCATTTCCTGGACCACTTCAACAGAGGAGCCACCGCCAATTATAGTAGTGGCATCAAGGGTAGATAGAAAACTGGCTATGGCCCTGGTTCCCTGAGCAAATTGAGGCATTTCATAGATCCCCATAGGCCCATTCCACATGACGGTACGACATTTCTTTAGTCCATTCTGAAAAAGCGCAATAGATTTGGGACCGATATCTACGATGTGGCTGGCCACTGGTATATTGGTTGTTGGCACTACTCTGGTTGACGCTCCCGCTCTTATCTCCTCCGCCACAATCGCATCAATAGGGAGCAGAAAAGGCACCTTCCATTCCTTTGCCTCCTGCAACAATTTCTTGGCCAGTTCCAGTTTGTCATCTTCTACCAGAGAATGCCCTACCTCATATCCTTCTGCTTTTAGGAAAGTAGCGGCCATGCCACCACCAACCAGCAACATATCCACCCTTTTCAACATATTCTGCAGCAACTCCATTTTATCACTCACCTTAGCACCGCCTATAAGGCAGGCCGAGGGCCTCTCGGGATCATGCAAGAGCTTCTCCATGACTCTTAGCTCTTTGGTCATCAGAAACCCGGCCACCGCGGGCAAGTATTTAGCTACCCCCACTGTGGAGGCGTGAGCTCGATGAGCAGTGCCGAAGGCATCATTAACATAAATATCAGCCAGACCAGCCAGCTTCCGGGCAAAGCCGGCATCATTTTCCTCCTCTTCCGGATGAAAGCGCAGATTCTCCAAAACTAGGATGTCGCCCTCTTTGAGTTTCCCCGCTTTGCTTTCCACTTCCGGACCTGTACAATCTGATGCCGTGATGACAGGCAAGTCCACGAGTTCTGACAACCTCTGCGCTATTGGCGCCATCCGCAAGCTTTCAACTACTTTGCCTTTGGGGCGTCCTAAATGAGAGCAGATGATTACCCTGGCTTTGCGGGAAACAAGATATTTGATGGTAGGTAGCGAAGCGCGGATGCGGCTATCATCGCTGATCACGCCAGTATTTATATTTAGTGGGACATTGAAATCGACTCTGAGCAGAACTCGCTTGTCCTTGACGTCTATGTCTTCAACGGTCTTTTTCGGCATTTGCCCTCCTAGAAGTCGCGCTTCAATATGAAACAAGCTGTCTCTTTGAGTGGATCTTGCCTGGATGCCCCAAGCCCGGTAGCTTCGAGCTGTGCCAGAGCCCCTTGATAATATTGCTCAGCCAAATCCTCAGCATAATCCCTGGCGCCCAGCTGGTTCAAAATCTTCATGACCTCGGAGACGCCTTTGTCTCCGATAGGCTTTTGAGAATAAAGTCCCTCCAGTCTTTCTCTGGCCGTACCCTCACTATTCTGCAGTCCATAAACTACGGGCAGGGTCTTCTTTCTCTGAGAGATGTCGCCAGCAGATTTGCCAACCCTTTCCACTGTTCCCCAAATTCCCAATATGTCGTCGCAAATCTGGTAGGCTATGCCCAGCTGTCTGCCAAACAATCGGAAGAAGTTCACCAACTCACTGCCTTCGCTGCCCAAGTATGCCCCCAAAGAAGTCGATACGCCAAACAGAGCTGCTGTTTTTTTTGCTGCCATGTCAAGGTAATCCTTGACGGTTATGTCAAGGCGGTTCTCATAGTCGACGTCTAAGTATTGTCCGTCACAGAGCTCCAAACAAGCCCGGCTCAACATTTCAATGGAACTGACAATCTTCTCATCAGCTATTCCCTTCTCACTCAGCTTAAGTAGTGTCGAATAGGCCAAAGTGAACATGGCATCGCCGGCGTTTATCGCTTGGGACTCACCCCATAGTTTCCATACGGTTGGCCGGTGATGACGCTCATGACTGCCATCCTCGATATCGTCATGGATTAGAGAGAAATTGTGGACAAGTTCGACGGCTGCCGCGGCAGACATCACCCGCGACGTGTCGCCTCCCACCGCCTGGCAGCTGAGAATGCAAAGAGTAGAACGGATGAATTTCCCCGATTCTCTGCCGCAGGGATTCCCGTGCTCATCCTGCCAGCCCATATGATAGCGCAACAGGTTACGCAAAGATGGAAGACTGCTATCGATAGTATTCTCTAACTCAGCTCGCACCGCGTTGCGATAAGGTGCGAATGACTGGGGCAAGCTACATTTTGCTCCCATGGGAATGAGCCCATATTAACGGCTGGCAAAACAGATTGTCAACTAGGCGAGATCTGTGCCCTGCTGCCACAGCCTCTGTAAAAAGGGGCAAAGGTAATCATGGCTTACAAGATAACTGCCAGTAGGAAGCTTGATGAAAGTCCGTTTGCGCGCTATAATTACCAATTTGATATCAAGAGTACTAATCACAGGAGGTAATTAGATGAACTGCACTGTGTGCGGAAATCTGTTGATTTATGACAGGACTGTTTTTCATTGTTCCTGTGGCGTCTTCGTACACGCCTACTGTTGGAATGAGCATGTATTGCAGGCTCATCGCCCACCCTTTGAGATAGGTAAGGTCAATTTGGATGACGAATTCAAAGCCACAGAGAGCAGAAGAGAAGGACAGGCCTCCAGGGTTCAAATCCCGGCGGGGCAAGCTCTGGGAGAAGAAGCACCTCTTTCGGAGTAAAGGAGAATAGACATGCCCACTTATCAATATCGTTGTCTGAATTGTGACCAGCAATTCGAGCTCAAGCAGAGTTTTGCTGACAAGCCCGTAGCTGATTGTCCTGGCTGCCATGGAATCGCACGTCGCATCTTCTGTGCCGTCCCTATCATATTTAACGGGCCGGGCTTCTATGTAACTGATTCCCGCGAGGAAGGGAAGGGATCCAGACCCTTGGGGCTTGGGAAGAAAGACAACGGAGGCGGCAGGTCATGAAGTGTCCGGTTTGTGGCAAAGAAGCCAGAGTGCGCATTTACCGCTGCGCCAAATGTGCCGTTTATGTGCACCAGAAATGCTGGCGGAAGCATGTGGCACAGGCCCACAAAGACTAGCTCAGCTTTGTATTCTTGTTGTTCCAGCCCCATCATGCTCTACTTAATTTGGTTGTCGCTGTAGCTCAGCTGGACAGAGTGGCTGCCCTCTACCCTCTAATTCCAAGCGAGTTGTGTCAAACTGTCCCCTTACGTATGAATGGGAAGTATTACCTCAAACGTCACGCTACTTTCGAGACCCAGCACGCGCTCGAGTAGAGACCATGACTTCTCGAATCTTGACACGATATCTGGTCAGCGGGATTGACACGACTGTTCTCTCTTGAAACATTCAGGGCCATCAGTCTTGTCTCAAGGTGGATTATATCGATTCTCTAGTATTATGGTAACATACCTGCAAATCGGACTAATAAATCAATGGCAGAGGAGGGTGTTGACACTATGGAGAATAATCTTGAGGAAAAACGTCAGCCTGGTAAACCGCGAATCCTGATAGTGGGTGGAGTAGCCGGCGGGGCATCTTGCGCGGCGAGAGCGCGCAGGATGTCAGAGAAGGCGGAAATCATCATGTTTGAACGTGGCCCTTATGTCTCCTTTGCTAACTGCGGTTTGCCCTATTATGTGGGCGATGTCATAACCGACGAGAGTGACCTCCTTATCGCAACGCCGGAGCTTTTCAAAAGTAGATTCGATATCGAAGTGAGACTAGGGAGCGAAGTCCGGTCAATCGATAGAAAGAAGCATGAAATCGAGGTAAGGAATCGCCAAACCGGCAAAGTGTATCGGGAAGAATATGATGCCCTGGTGCTTGCTCCCGGAGCAACGCCAGTTCGGCCTTCTCTTTATGGCATCGACCTACCTGGCATATTCAGCCTGCGAACAATCCCAGATAGCCGTCAGATAAGGGAACGAATTGCCGAGAGGAAGGCAAAGCGGGCGGTTGTGGTCGGTGGGGGCTTCATCGGTCTGGAGACGACTGAGAACCTGGTCAGGCGTGGCCTCTCTGTCACCATAGTTGAGATGCTTGCACAGGTTATGCCGCCCGTCGATCCAGAGATGGCGGTGCCGATACAGGAACATCTGACTGCAAACGGTGTTTCCCTGCATCTGGGCGATGGTGTGGCCGGGTTCGAGCAAGATCATGAGGGAAACACGATTTCGGTAGTAACCAGGTCAGGAGGTCGATATATCTGCGACATGGTCCTGCTCGCTATAGGGGTCCGCCCGGAGATCACGCTTGCCAAGGAGGCTGACCTGGAGATAGGACGACTGGGTGGCATTCGCGTCGATGATCAAATGCGCACCAGCGACGAGCGAATATGGGCAGTGGGCGATGCAGTGGAGGTAAGGGATTTCGTTAGCGGCGAGTGGAGCCTCTTCCCACTGGCTGGCGTTGCTAATCGCCAGGGGCGAACTGCGGCAGACGTTGTCTTGGGCCGTGAAGCCACGTTCCGGGGAGTTCAGGGTACCATAGTGTGCAAAGTCTTCGATATTACGGTTGCGGCCACCGGCATGAGCGAGAAGAGTCTGAATCGATCCAAGCTCCACGACCAGGAAGGGCACTATGAGAAGATCTATCTGCACCCGGGCCACCATGTCAATTATTACCCTGGAGCAAAGCCGATAACCATGAAGCTGCTCTTTTCAACAAAAGACGGGAAAGTCTTGGGCGCGCAGGCTGTTGGTGAAGAAGGAGTCGAGAAACGCATAGATGTGATTGCCATGGCCATACAACAAAGGGCCACCGTTTTCGATCTGGAGGAAGCTGAGTTAGGCTATGCGCCTCAGTTTGGCGCTGCCAAAGACCCGGTCAATATTGCCGGCATGATCGCTGCCAACGCCCTGCGGGGTGATGCCCCCGTGGCCCACTGGGCAGATGCGACATCTTCACAATCATACGTTCTTGATGTTCGTGAACCCCAGGAGTTCGATCTTGGTCATGTCGAGGGGGCCACCAATATCCCACTTCATTCGCTTCGGGACAGGATGAGCGAGCTACCACGTAACAGAGAAATACTGGTCTACTGCGCGGTGGGTCAGAGATCATATTATGCATCGCGTGCTCTGCGCCTCAACGGGTTCTCGGCCAAGAACATCTCCGGGGGAATGAAGACTTACCGCGCTGAAGGCGGCGAACCAGCTTCAGAGAAACCCAAAGACAAATTGCCGCCCAGCTAGAATCTGACCTTGCTTTTCCTGGACAAAGGTTTGTTCTCCGGTGTTGCGTTTACCATTGTGTGAGGAAACTTCTGTACCGGGCATACAATCTAGCTTTGTGTTACGTTGAGGCAGACTTGACCTTACACACATAAGTATCACGCATACTATTGAGCCGGATTACCAACGGCGGGATCGCATTTATTCGTCAGCGCTTAAAAATTATATTAAGCACTTCTCCCGCAATAAAGCTCAACACCCCCGAGTATATAGAAATCAGCCGCCCATTTGGATAACCATTGGGAAAAGAATTCCTCAAAGGCTTTGCTCTCCCTGGACTTTCCCCATTCCTCGAGGCTGGTTGCATCTAAAATGCCGATGTAACTGAACGGAGGCTTTATCGGACTTGGTGGGCTGCCTTTCTGGCCATTCCCCTGTACTCCTCCCATCATTTTGAGGAGTGTAAAACTCTTCGACCCGGGCAAGCCAATCAGCAATGGCCCTTTGTAGTCTTCACACCACTTCACATAGTCCTTCTCTTTGACATCGTCCCTCAGGTTGTAAAGAATAATCTCCTTGGCCATTCTTGTTGCCTCCTTCCATGCTCTTGTATCTTCAGAAGGGATACTGTCTTGGGGTCCTTTGTATGCTTATCCAGCGGAGTTCAGTGAACTCTTCGATAGCGGCCCGTCCGCCGTGCCGCCCATAGCCGCTTTCCTTCATCCCCCCGAACGGGACCTGGGGCTCATCATGAATGGTGGAGTCGTTAATATGCACCATGCCTGACTCCAGCCTCTCAGCTATGTCCAGTCCCTTGAGAAAATCGCCTGTAATCACACCGGCCGAAAGTCCGAAACGGCTATCATTAGCCACGCGGACTGCTTCATCAGCATCTTCAACAACTATTATCGGCGCCACTGGTCCAAAGGTCTCCTCGCGGGCAATGTCCATACCTGGACTAACATTGGTCAGCACAGTCGGGTAGTAGCAGCGCCCGTCATATTTGCCGCCACAGACAAGCCTGGCGCCCTGCTTAATTGCCTCCTCTACCTGTTTGTGAAGCTTATCAACCTGTTTCTGATTGATAAGCGGTCCGATGACGGTATCCGGATCTTGAGGGTCTCCTACTTTCAGTCCCCGGACCTTCTCCACGAACTTTTCAGTAAAATGAGCAGCTAACGGTCTTTCCACAATAATTCGTTTAGAGGACATGCATACCTGGCCCTGGTGATTGAAGCGGCCGAACGTAGCCGCATTGACCGCATAATCAATGTCAGCATCTTTCAAAATTATCAGCGGATCGTTCCCGCCCAACTCGAGAGTCACTTTCTTGAGGTGCCGTGCCGCTTTTTCGGCAATCTGCCTGCCTACCTCGGTGGAACCCGTAAAGCTGAGCCGTCGCACCTTGGGGTGCTCGATGAATTCATCCCCCACCTCCCCGCTAAAGCCAGGCCCGTTGGTTACGACATTAAATATCCCCTTCGGCAAACCAGCTTCCTCAAAGACCTCAGCCAAAATAATACCCCCGCTGACAGGTGCTTCTGCCGAAGGCTTCAACACCGTGGTATTGCCGCAAGCCATTGGCAGAGCCACTGCCCTCAAGGAGAGAATCAACGGAGCGTTCCAGGGCACAATCGCTGCCACCACACCTACCGGCTGGCGTATGGCCATGAAGAAGGCTCCCGGAAGGTCAGCCGGTATAATCTGGCCGCTGATAGCGTGCACCTGAGCAGCGGCTTCGCGGAGCAGACCGGGAATAAAGCCGGTCTGGAACATGCCCCAGCCAAAAGTACCACCGGTCTCATGGGTAACAACGTTAAGAATCTCTTGCTGTCTCCTCTCAAGGATATCGGCGGCTCTCAGAAGGTATCTCTGTCTTTCGGCCGGTGGCGTGTGTGACCAATCGGGGAAGGCAGCCGCGGCAGCGTCACATGCTTTCCTGGCATCTCCCCTTTTGCCGGAAGGTATCCTGCCATAAACCTCACCGTTATAAGGATTGTAATCGTCAAAGGTCTTGCCATCGATAGCATCAAGCCATTGTCCGTTTATGTACATCTGATAAACCTTAGACACAGTTCACTCCTCCGCTCTAAGATTCTGAAAGAGACAGGTATCTGTCGTTGCCGAAGGTCTAATTGACGTGCTTTTGCTGATTACATACGTCAACAATTTCGCTTATTGCACTCCTGGTATTCGCCAGAATCTTGTCTATTTCTTCGCTGGTGATATTATCGAGATGAACACCGGCAATAACGCAGACAGCCCTCTTAATAGATTTACTCAGCAAATAGGCAGCTTCCCCAGCCAGGGCATCATCCTTATGTCCCAGCCTGGTAATTACGGATACAGAAGCTCTTTCCTGTTCACAATCGTAATCTCCTATGGCCACAGCCCCTATATGAGCGTTCCGGTTGTAAATACGTACCACCAGGTCGCTGCCCATGCTATTTACTGTGGCATGAATCCTGACTCTGCCTTTCCCCTTGGTCAGTTCGTATTCAACCATACCGTATCGTTGGCTAATAGGTGCTCAAGTTTTCGTCTTGTTTGGCCATGCCTGGCCATCTCTGGAAGAGAGTGTGTTCTATGCCAAATACATCCAGCATCTTGCCCACTGTATGGTCGACGATATCTTGAATTGTCTGCGGCTTATGGTAGAAAGCCGGAGCTGGCGGCATAATAATGGCTCCCATCTCACACAATCTCTCCATATTTCTCAGGTGACCTAGATGCAATGGCGTTTCTCTCACCAGTAGAAGCAACGGTCTTCTTTCTTTAAGCGTAACATCGCCGGCCCGGATTAGTAGATTTTCGCTGTATGAGTTAGCTATCGCTGACATCGTCTTTACCGTGCAGGGAGCAACTATCATTCCGTCTGTCCTGAATGAGCCGCTGGAAATTTGACCTCCCATGTTCCTGATGTCATACGAAGAGCTGGCTAACTGTTTTACATCCTCTATGCTTCTGCCCGTTTCATATTTGATGATCGCTTCCGCAGGCTCGGATACTATGAGGTGCGTTTCTACATTCTTAACGGAGGAAAGCACTTCGAGCAGTCTAATACCGTATACTGCTCCTGATGCGCCGGTAATCCCGACTATCAATACAGTCATGCCTTCTCACCGTATCCGTGTTTGCGCCATATATCGAGGGCCTTCCGTTGAACTTCGGCCGGGTATGATTGTCTGAAAGAAACCCGTTTCGGCACGTCAGCCGTACCCCAATCCAAAGGCCAGGTACAATCAAAGTAGGCCCTGGCACCTAACCTGGTTCTTCGTTCCTCCTTATTCAGCCAGGGGACGATACTTATTACCGGCGAGTGCTCCAGTCTCACTATTCCGCGCGTCGGATGACATTTGGTTATCAGGGCGTGAGATACCTCGTTCAAATCAAAGGGGTCTACATCGTCGTCGACAATCACGATATACGGTGTCTCATGGCCGATGCTGCCTGAAGCCCAAATCAGGTGGGCGATATCCTCAGCCACGCCCGGATAATGCGCTTTATTGACTGCCACGATGGCCAGCATGTGGGTGGTAACCAGGGGCACAAAGACACCGGTCACCGGCTTCCCTTCTTTTCTCATGAGCTCCAGAATCTCTGCCGCTTTTGTCATGGAGAAAACAGCGTTATCATCGACAGGGATACCGCAGCAACTGCAGGTCAGTATCGGATCGTTCCTATGTGTAACGGCCTTTACTCTTATTACAGGCCTGGGCTCTCTTAGTCCTCCCATGTAGCCGGTGAATTCTCCAAATGGGCCTTCGTCCATTGTGTCATCAGGTCTCAATTCTCCCTCTATTACTATTTCAGCGGTTGCCGGCACTTCAAGGTCCAATGTCTCACACTTCACCAGTTCGACAGGCTCCCCCCTGATACCTCCTGCTACATCAACCTCGGAAACTCCGACCGGCAAGGGGCTTGCCGCACACATAGTCGATATTGGCTCAACCCCTATGGCAATAGCAACTTCCATCGCCTTGTTTTTGGGCAGATAGCTCCGATCACGTATAATCCCGAGGTGTTTGGCCAGGGAAGCCAGTAATATGCCCACGGAATTTCTGCTCTGTAGCATATGCCGATACATTCCCCAGTTCACCCAACCAGAATTTGGGTCCTTCACGATGGTGACGTGCCACGTGCCGATATAGCGTCCGCCATCGCCTTCATGCTGCATGGGAACAGGGAATTCGAGCAGGTTGACATCGTCACCTGTATGAATATTCTCCTTGCAGGGGCCGGTGCTCACCAGCACGGGTTTTATTTGTCTCTGTCTTCTTCGTGTGTACTCCTCTATCAATTCTCTCGGGCGCGTATCCGGCTTCATGTCCATGCTGATCGCCATCCGTCTGAAGCTATTAGCACTATTGCCGAATAGCCTGTATCCCTTTGGATACCCCTTGATCTTCTGGAAGATTGGGGCCGGCAATCCCTCCTCTGCCGACCTGCGAAGGATAGCCGACGCCTCGAGATTCCAGTCGACCTCTTCCTCGATTTTGATAGCTTCCCCCTCTTTCTCTAACTTGGCAATAAACTCTCTCAAATCCTTGAATGGCATCCTCTGTCTCCTCCTCTCATTCAGCCTCAGCTTCGTGATGTCCAGCCGGCACGAGTAAGAGCATATTCATGTTCAGCCAGTACATTATAGCTGATTCGACGGTTCAACTGCCACAATCATAGAGAACTACCGCAGCCCCCCAGGGTCCCGTTCATAGTGTCATAGAACTCTGCTGCCTCTCCAGTACTGTTGGGAGGTGCCAAGCCCAAAGTTGCTTCAGTGTCACTGGGACACTCCAGCGCGGCGTTTACAACGGACGTCTACTCGCATATAATGGGGTCGAGCAAAACACCACAATCCAGCTTCGTCCCTGTAGCTCAGCTGGACAGAGCGGCTGCCTTCTAAGCAGCGGGTCGAGGGTTCGAATCCCTCCAGGGACTCCAGTTTTTGAAGCTAAATAAGTCCTATGCCTAGCCATGGCGTGGGGCTTGGTTAGTAAACGGCACTAATTTGGCACTAATCTAAGTCTAATTTGTTGCAGAGAAATCAGCGTTATTATAATATAAACTGCATATACAGGTAAATTCTCACTGAAATAATGAGGAGGACCCAAATATGGCGATCAATGTTGAACAGGAAAATACAGTTTTGAGATTACGGCTTCTGTTGCGCCGCGTAGGCGATGCGCTTGCTCTTTGCCAGGATTCCCTATATAGTAAATACGGACTTACTTCGGAACAGTTCGGAGTGCTTGCTTCCATTAAATCCCGGGGGCCTTTGAGGCCAAGTGACCTAGCCGTGATTCTAGAACGTAGCGTAAACAGCATGAGTATGCTGATCGACCGTATGGTCAAAGCTGGCCTGGTCAGAAGGACAAGGGACAGGAAGGACCGTAGAGTAGTGACTGTGTCTTCGACCGATAAGGGGAAGACAGCCGTTGAACCGGCAATCGTGGCGGGTTGGGAGCTTATCCATGAGATCCTGTCACCGGTATCATATGATGACCAGCGTGCCCTTGCCAATACGCTTGAGACAATAAAATGCGAGTTAGCTGCTTACCTGAATCCCGAAATGGATAAGGCTGAAATTATCAAAAGCAGTTATACAAATGACCCCGATTTATATAAACGGATGTTAAAGAACGTTCTTCCCCCTGGCTATGAAGCGAAACGCAAGCGTAGGGAGAAGTGAACACGCGCTAACGGGGCTGCTTCTGAAGATAGTGGCCTAATAAGCTGATTTCAATTCTGCAGTATCTCTGCTAATTGCTTATCCAGGGTGGAATCTTTCTTTAGGATATCATCAAAAGCAGTGGCAGCTGCTTGCTGAAGCCCCGGTGCGACATGAGAGTATGTATCCAATGTTGTACTGATGGTTGAATGTCCAAGTCTTTCTTGGACTATTTTCGGATGTATGCCTTGTTTAAGCATAGTAGTGGCATGGGTATGGCGTGCATCGTGAAGGCGGAACCCGCCCGCACTTACGGACCAGTTTTGCCCAAGCATGAGTTATGCTATCCGGCAACAGTGGGCTTCCGTCCCAGTGGCTAAATACTAGGTCATTTTCCGTTATCGGCGGCAGCTGCAAGTTGTCGCCTGGGCTTAGGACTCTCGAAAAATAATTATCAAGCCGCAGAGGTAGATATCAGTCGCTTTCCGAGCAGCGGGTCGAGGGTTCGAATCCCTCCAGGGACTCCAGATTCTGAAGCTAAAAAGAGCCCGATGCCGACTTTTGGCATAGGGCATTTTCATTGATTGGCACTAACTGAATTCCGGAATGCAAGAAGTGCTGAATACCAAGGATGGGGGGGTTTCTGAACACGGGAGTGACTGAATCAGGGTCTTAGGGCTTTTCTTCTCGGCAGGCTCACGTTGGTTCAGGCAGTGGTCAGCGTCCTTTGCTCGGCCATCTTCTTGATCAGGCGGTCATGGAGGTCAGAATCATCTTTGAGAATCCCATCTATATCGGCTCCAGGATTATGATGCTCAAGTAGCCTGTAGTTTAACCTGGTGAACAGACCGATAATGGTATGTGCGTCGTCGCTTGAGAGTGGCGACATGATTTTCCGGATAAACTCCACGGATGCTATATTTGCCGGTGTGAGGAGGTCCTCTGCCTTTCTAGTGATAGAGACGTTTACCGCCCTGCGGTCCCTCCTGTCTCTTGCCCTTCTGAGCAGACCATCCTTGACCATGCGGTCCACTATCATACTGACGCTGTTTGTGCTACGTTCAGCCCAGCGGGCTATATCGGTTATTCTGGCAGTGTCCCCGTGGTTCTTTATAGCCAGAAGGACGAAATACCGCTCGGTGGTGAGGCCTTGTACCGCGAGTATTTCGTCCAGACAGTTCTGAAACCGCGTGTAGGTCTGGTATACGATTCGAACCACTCTCAAATTGAGGCTTTCAAGTTCTGCGTCTGACATCATGTTCAACTTCTCCCTGGTCGTTGGAACCCTCTCTTAGACTATGCTACCACCGGGAGGCGCAATCGTCAACAGACCAGGTAAGGACGCGGACTACGCAGGAGACGCGAAGAGCTAGCAGTGCAGAAGTCGTGAGCTGGCTCCCGATTAATCGCGGTTCGTAACCCACCTTAATCCTCCCTTATCCTAAGGGAGGAGAGTTCGAGCTCTCTCATTGCGGGGAGCCCTTCTGCGGAAGGCGAGGTCGCAATCGCACGGCCCCCCTCGGAGATTGCTTCGCCCCGATTGCATCGGGACTCGCAAAGACATGGAGGGTATCGAGGGGAGGAGCATAGGGGAAGGCGGGATGATTCGTTTTGGGGAAACGGTTGTTTTTCCTGGAATTGAGCAGCTCTTTTTCGTACGTAGGACGATTGCCTCCGGCACATTTAGCCCTCAGATCACGCACGATTCGTTTCGCCGGTTTGCCATTTGTTTTTGCGAGCCGACTCTCGATTAATCGCTGTTCGTAACCCACCTTAATCCTCCCTTATCCTAAGGGAGGAGAATTCTACTGATTCGTTTTGTAAGAATTGCCACTTTTTCTGAAGTTCAATAGTTCTTTCCCATACGTAGGCCGGCCGATTCAGTTGTTAAAGTACGTACGATTCGTTTCGTCGGTTTGCCCTTTATGTTTCTCGTAACTCCCTACAATTCCCTCTTACCCTAAGAGGGAGGACAGCGAAGGGTCGATTCATTTGTGCGAACCCTCCAGGCCGGCGGAGTGACGTATAGAGGCAAATGGCAGATAAAGCTCAAATAGCAAAGCCCAAATGACAAGTGAAGACCACGGGTAGTCGGGAGTCGGTAGACAGTGGAAGAGTTCGTAACTCCCTCTAGCTCCCTCTTACCCTAAGAGGGAGAATCTGGTAACAGCCCCTGGGAGCTGGCGGAGTAACGCAGGGAGGCAATTTCCAGAATCTTGTCGATGACCATTTTCATGTAGCTGCGGTCGGTTCGGTCCAGCCGGTGATCTGCACAATAGTGTTTGACCAGTAATCTGGAGGCTTCTCTGATTACGCGGCGGTTACCAGGGTCGTGCCGAAGCGAAGACTGCAACTTGACGCGAATGAACGCTATTTCAGGGGCAACGCCTTCCAGATTGGTAATGCTCCACAGTTGGGATGTTTCGGCAGGGCTGAGGGCGCCGGAATAGAAGCCATGTTTGCGGGCATTCCGGTTACCCATCTGGCCACCGCGCCTCCTTTTAATCTGTGTTTGGGTTGCAGTCACGTTTTGAGGAACGTCACCCTCACCTTGTTCCTCTCCCATCGAGGGAGAGGAGAGGTTTGATTTATCAGGGTAGCACACAAGCTCCAAATAGAAGTTAACATGAATTCTCTATTCGGACAAGGGGAAAATGGCGCGTCTAGAAGTTTGTTGAGTTTGTAGAGTTTATGGAGTTCGTTGAGTTGATAAAGGCGGGGAAGAGTGAGCAGGTCGCAGGGTTAGCACTCTTTAAGAAACTTGAAGTAGTCGCTCCGACTAAGCGACAAAGTTCTCATATTGCTACGAATAATAAACACCGGTATTTCATCATCTGCTGGGAAAACAACAGGACGCCTTAAGCCTTTCCGCCTGTAGATAAGGTGGTCTCCTTCTTGCCTATCAAATATACAGCCAGCTTTACGTACAATACAATCCAATACTTGCCAGCTGACGGGTGATAATTTGGGCAGTGCTCAAACTCCAACGGGTATCTTGATTGGCTCCTCCGTACACGACCTATAAACAGGCGGAGACCAAGTCTGTCGTTTAGGAGTTTTCCGCCACCCACACTCCTCCAACACCTCTTCAATTGTACCCATTTTGCTGATTTCGCTAAGAAAGATTAGAGCAGCCTCGCCAAAGCGCTTGCGGGCTTGTTGTTCGGTATCGCCACAAGTGGAAAGGTCGAGAGCAGGAGAATAGGCTACTACCTTCTTGCCCTCTTGAAAAAAGAGTACAGGAATCTTTGCTTCGACAAGTGACTCTTTCTTTGTCATTTTGGCCATATTTTGCTACTTCTCACAACCTTTCTGGATTTTGCTACACTGTAATTTTGTTACATTATAGCAGTTCTGTCAAAATCATGGGAATCCGGCAATCCCTATAACCCGTGGCGCTGAGAATGGAGCAGTGGGTCATTTAGAAAGCTATGGGAGCATACGTGGCGTGGCGGCGAACAGAGCGCGAATCGAAGAAAACGAAGCTATGATGGCCACATTAAGGATACTAGAGACTCATAGAGATTGATGGAGATAAGTAGAGATACATTAGAGGGATTGGAGATTGGAGGCTGCCAGCTGCCAGCTGTCTGCCGTCGGTTGACGGGTAGCGACGAACCAGGGATTAGGGATTAGGGATCAGGGACTAGGGGCTAGGGGTCAGGGACTAGGGACTAGTGGTTAGAGACTAGAGACTGGAGACTACTGACTAGTAACTGGTGACTGGTGACCGGCGACTACTGTGTCCTGCCTACTGCCGACGGTCTACTACCGCAGGAGACGGGAAGAGTTCGCTGAATAACAGTTGTGACCTGACTGCTGACCCCCGATCCCTGATCCCTCGTCCGACAGTGCTTATCGAGCCGCGGAGGTAGATAACAGTCGGCTTTCGGACGGGAGAGAATGCCAGGTAACAATATGGCTTTTTGTTAACTTGCATTGATTCCCTGCGCGCCTTATCTTTGCCTATCTTCCGTACCATGTAGCGCATGACGCCTTCAGCATGCTTGTTTACCTCCGCGTCCTTTGA